>PVBE010044679.1_pt1 | contig 67488 bp, 58 predicted proteins | sample 1631181 | NCBI WGS metagenome assembly PVBE01 (sample SAMN08397723, study PRJNA350692) | Marine metagenome, whole genome shotgun sequencing project. | isolation source: water | place: Pacific Ocean | collected 2012-04
ATGGTGGCTCCTCGCGGAATCGAACCGCGGACACGGGGATTTTCAGTCCCCTGCTCTACCAACTGAGCTAAAGAGCCACTTCGGATCGACCGCTGAATATCCCCACCCCTTTGAAGAGTGTCAAGGAGATAGACCCCACGATGGCGCTACACGTGATTCCCTTCCAGATGCCGGAGCCGATGGAGATTCCGGATCACATCGCTGAGCAGCTGCGACAGATGCCGGCGGGGGAGGCGGTTTGCAAGGGTATGGGGCTGCTGATGCAGATCGAGGCGGCGGATATCATACTCTACGAACGGATCGACGAGTCTGGGATGTTGCAGTTGGAGTCGGTGATGGGGCGGGAGGGCGCACTGAGTGACGTGCAGGCGGATCTCGAGGCAGAGGGATTCTACGGTCAGGTTCCGACCGTCGCCTCCGGGCTGGCCGGGCAAGCGCTGGAGCAGAACCAGTCGCTTCTGGTGATGGGACAGCTGGAGACCGGTGAAGAGTCGGCGATGCCGCCGCGGCTGGCACAACGGCTGGTCGGTGCCGATGGCGGCAACGTGGGGTTTCTCTACGTGCTGCGATTGACCGACGGGGAGGACAACTCGAGAGGGGTGCTGACACTGATTCGCAGCGCCGGAGAGGGGCCTCTCAACCACGAGCAGCCGAACATCACCGAGGGCATGCGACGCTTGCTCTCAGAGATGGTCAGCGCCGAATAGAGAAACCCGCGGCGCCGGAAGGGCACCGCGGGTCCGCGTCGTACGTTCTGTGGTGCTGTTTCAGCCAGCGACGGTCTCCACGACCTTGTTGTCCACCAGCCAGGTCTCGACTTCCTCGCCGCTGACATCGGCCAGCATCTGACCGTTGACCTCGACGCAGGGAGACAGGGGCTGACCGCTCTTCTGGACCATCTCGGCGTAGATGTCCGGATTGTTGATGATGTCACGGTCGTCATACTCCAAGCCGTACTTCTGAAACACCTCGCGTACGCCGTTGCTCCAGCCGCAAACCGGCTTGAGCCAGGCGATGATCTGCGGTGAATCCGCCATTCCTGCTGTCTCCTCCAACGTGTGGTCAGGGTCGATTGGCTCGAATATATCAAGGGCTATCTGTCTGTCAACCCAATGTGTTACAGCGGTTTGGGGCGTTGACGAAAAGGCGGCCCCGGCGTACATTGGCGCAGCTTTTTCCCCAAGGCTTCCCGTTCTATCTATCGGGACCCTCCCGCCCGGTCCTGAGCCGAAAGTGAACCGATTCCATGGCTGCTGAAGAAGTTCTCTACGTCGAGGGCGCCCATCCTCTGCAGGGCGAAACAGAGATTCAGGGCTCCAAGAACGCCGCCCTGCCCATGATCGCTGCGTCCCTGCTGGCATCTGAGGGTCAGACGGTCCTGCACCGAGTACCACCGGTGAAGGATGTGCTGCTGGCTCTCGAGATTCTGCGCCAGCTCGGCGCCACTGTCGATTTCGATACGACTTCAGGAACAGCGGTCATCGACGCGACGGCTGTCAGCAACACCGAGATTCCGCCGGAGATGGCGATGCGCATGCGCGCCTCGCTGCTGTTCGTCGGACCTCTTCTCAGTCGCTTCCGGTCGGTTACCATCGACGAAGTCGGTGGCTGCACGATCGGCGAGCGGGCCACCGACTATCACTACCGCGGCTTCGCCCGTATGGGCGCGACGGTGAGCGGCACGCCCTCCGGCGGCTACATCGTGGAGGCGGCCAACCTGCAGGGGGCAGGCCTCTACTGTGACCTGCCGAGCCATACGGGTACCGAAAACCTGATCATGGCGGCCAGCCTGGCGCAAGGTGAAACCGTCATCGTCAACGCCTCCTCGGAGCCGGAGATCACCGATTTCTCTGAGTTGCTGGGGAAGATGGGCGCCAGGATCGAAGGCGTGGGCACACGTACCGTCACCATCCACGGTGTTGACAAGCTGCATGGGGCCGAGCACACCGTCATGCACGACAGACTCGACGCGGGTCTGTTCATCATGGCCGCGGCGATCACGAAGGGGGAGGCCACGCTTACGGGCGTGCGTCGTGATCATCTCGAGATCTTCGACGCCAAGCTGGCACAGATGGGTGTCGACATCATCGGCCATGATGACACGACGGTCACCGTCCGCGGTCCGGAGCAGTTGTCGCCGATCAACGTGGTGACCACTGCCTACCCCGGGTTTCCCACCGACCTGCAACCGGGCATCACGGCGTTGGCCTGTGTCGCCAACGGCGACAGCTTCGTGCGTGAGATGATCTTCGAAGACCGTATGGGGCACGTGAAGAACCTGCGTCAGTTCGGCGCGACCTTATCGCCCGAGAAGGATCGCCTCGTCATCGTCCAGGGGCCGGCGAAGCTGAAAGCGACGCGGGTGAAGGCCAGTGATATCCGCGCCGGCGCCTGTTGCGTGCTGGCGGGCCTGGCTGCCGAAGGGCGCACGTCGATCTCGAACCTGTACCAACTCGATCGGGGCCACACACGCCTCGAAGAGCGGCTCACGCAGCTGGGGGCGCGACTCGAGCGCCTGTAGCAAGCTCGGCTCTGACCGGCGCGGCCTTCCGCGCTCTCACAGAAATCACGCCTCTGCACATACCAAGCGGCGTCGGGCGACCATCGACCACGATGTGTCCCCGGCGCCGCTTGTTTGCACACTCACCGACGGTTAGAATGGACGGGTTGACCACAACCTGGCGAAAGACGAAAACCGGCATGAAGTTGCAGCAGGACGTCGTTTACCTGGCTCGCGTTCCCATCGATACGGACGTGGCCCCGGGCGAACTCTACCGCGAACTGGCCCATGCGGCACTCGATCCCCTCGAACTCGATCTTCCGGCAACCGGAACGGTGGTGTTGAAGGCCAACGCCACCGTGCTGTTTCCCGCCGACAGACGCATCATCACGCACCCGGAGTTTCTCGCCGGCCTGGCTGAAGCCTTCACGGCACAGGGCGTGGCAAGCTCTCGTATCGAGGTGGGAGATGGCCAGTCCGGTGAGAATGCAGACCACGGACAGACGTGGAAGGGAAGCGGCTACACCGGCGCCATGGGCAGCACCGGCGCGACGTTGCTGGAATACAACGATACGCCGGTGCGCGACATCGACGTCGAAGGGGGCGTCGTCTATCAGCGCTACCCCATCTATACGGCGGTGACGGACTGCGCCTATCTGGTGAACGTGCCCCTGGCCAAGTGCCACAACCTGGGCTGCACGACGCTGAGCATCAAGAACTTGATGGGCGTCCTCGGACGTCCCGAACGGCACCTGTGCAACGTTCAGGCCTGTGACCAGCCGCTCGGCGACGACGCCCTGTTCAGACTGGGTGACTCCGGACTCAGCGTCTTCGAGGAACGCTTCTGTCACAAGCTGTGTGACCTGCTGGTGGCCACCCGCAGCCTGCCAATGCCGCGTCTGACCGTGGTGGACGGCCTCGTGGGTCGCGACGGCACCGCCTTCAACGAGGGCCGGAACTGGCCCCTCGGCTGGTCACTGGTGGGCGACAACGAAGTCCACGTCGATGCCGTGGGCACCTGGCTGATGGGGCTCGAACCCGAGGGGACGCCGTACCTGCAGTTCGCTGCCGAACGCGGACTGGGCCGGATCCGGATCGGCGACATCGACGTCGTCGACCTGGCTACGGGGGATCTGATGGACGCCACCGCTCTCGGTGTGGCCCGCCGCTCTGAACCGCTGATGCCCATCGCCCGGTGTGAGGGCCGTTACTACGCCCGCTTTCGCGCTGATGGTTCGACCGTACCCTGGCGGATCGACCGGGTCAACGAGCAGCGTCTCAAGGACGGTCTCGAGCCGGTGCCGGTGGACCTATTCGAGGCGCAGGCCGCCGGGTAGCCCCGGGTCACCGTGGCGGACAAGAGTTTCCATGGCTTGCAGACCGAGGTGGACGAGTGGATCCGCACCGTCGGTGTCCGCTACTTCTCGGAACTGACGAACACCGCGATCCTCACCGAGGAGGTCGGTGAGGTGGCGCGGCTGATGGCGCGTCTCTACGGCGAACAGAGCTTCAAGAAGGGAGAGGAGGCCGGCACTCAGCAACTGGCTGAAGAGATGGCGGACGTGCTCTTCGTGCTGATCTGTCTTGCCAACCAGACCGGCGTGGACCTGGCAGAGGCCTTCGAGCAGACGATGGACAAGAGGACGAACCGCGATGGCGAGCGCCACGCGAGCAATCCCAAACTGCGCTGATGTCACCCCAATTCCTCGCCGCTGTCGTCGCCTTCCTGCTGCTGTCGGGCTGCGACCTGAGCAACTCCGTGGCCCAGCGCCCTCATGGCGCCAGCCGCGTACCCATGGGTACTCTCGTCACGTCGGCCTGGCTGCCGGCAGGCATCGACGAGTTCCGCTTCTCCCCGGCAGATCAGCAGCTTCTGGCTGAATTCGGCCTGACCCATATACAGTGGTTGCAGCGGGCCGAGCAGGACGGTCGGACCGCCGAAGCGCTGGCCATGGCCTTCGCTTCGCGGCAAGGCATGGGGCTGCCCGTCTACTATGAGGCCCCGGGATATTCACCGTACGACAAGCTGCGCAACTGGGCCACCAAGGCGAGTGTGAGTGACACCTTCGACGCCGCCGTCAGTGCCCGGGCCCAGGCGCTGACGGCACGATGGGCGCCCGAGCCGGGGTTCGCCGGGTATCTGATCGGCCACGAGGACTACCGCGCCAACACGTACGAGGCCCTGGGTCGTACCGTGGCGGCCCTGCGGGCTGCCGATCCCCAGAGACCTGCGTACGCGGTGGGGGCCATCGGCAGCTACCAGAAGACGGTGCGTTTCCTCGATGCCTTCTTTGTTGAGGGGGGTGAGCCAAACGTCTTTCAGCACGAGCACTACGTGTTCGAGGCCGATGTGGTCCAGGGCAGCAGCGAAGCGCGCCGTCGCCTCGACCATCTCGTGGACGGCTACGATCGGGTGGCACGGCACCTGCGCGACCGCAACGGGCGGTGGCACGCCATCGTGCAGGCCCACGCAGAGTCCCGCGATGGTGTCGGCTTCTATCGTCAGCCCGCAGCGGCGGAGATCAGCGTGCAAGTGGGCCTGGCCCTTTCCCGCGGCGCGGCGGGTATCGTCTACTTCCTCTACAGCTCGGGGACCGAACGTGTGCTTAACGGCGATGGCGACGTTGTGCAGGTGCGCCAGTACACGGGCCTCGTCGACGATGCCGGTAGTCCGACGCCGGCATGGACAGCCACACGAGAACTGAATCAGAGGCTGCGGCGACTCGGTGAAGAACTGGCGGACCGTGCCTTCCGCGGCGGCTATGTGGCTCGGCGAGCACCAGCGGACGAACCCCTGGCGTCAGCGGATGAGGATCTCGACCTGGCCTTCTTCGGCGACGAGGACCGCACGAGCCACGTACTGGTGGTCAATCGACGCATGGACCCGGCGCGAATGGCCGTGCTGGAGGCCCGCCCCGGCGCGCGGCTTGTCGATGTCGAGAGTAAGGTGTCCCTCGTGATCGATGATGGCGGGCAGGTGCTGCTGTCGCTGGCGGCAGGGGGGTTCCGCCTGCTCGAGGTGGTGGGTGAGGAATGACCGGGTGGAGTGGGGCGATCCTGTTGCTGGTGGCCCTCGTTTCCTGCGGTCAGAGCCAGCAGGCGGCGAAACCCGATTTTCGGGTGACACTGTCCCGGGGTGGGGGATTCACCGGAATAACAACGGGGTATCACCTGACGGCGGACGGAACGCTGACAGCCTGGCGTCGGTCCCCGGGCCAGGATGAGCAGGTCGAGTGGTCGACGCTGCGGCCAGCTGCGGATGCCCGAAGCCTGGCAGAGGCGCTGCATACCGCCACTCGTGGCTGGCACTGCGAAGAGGCGGGGAACATGACGACGAGGCTCCGCTTCAGGCTTGGTGACTCGGTCAGGACCTGGACCTGGAGTGGCACATCGCCCCCCACCAACACTCCCGAGGGGGTGACCGAGTGGCTGCAGGCATTCGATGGCATCGCGAGACAGGATACGGCGAGATGATCGTGCGTCCTGAGTTCGTTGTCCGGGTACTGGCGCTACTGGCCTTCGTCGCCCTGCCGGCGTCAGCTGAAAACACCTGGTCGAGTAAATCTTCTCCTCGGCAATCTGGGACGTCCGGATTGGCGGCGACCAACCTGGCCACTCTGGGTGCCAGGATGGCGCGCCGGCTGAACGGCCCTCGACCCGCCAGCCGCACCGTCGCCTCTCTTCAACCAGTGGCGAGCGGGCCGGCGACGTCGTGGCGAGTACACCGTCGACAAGGACGACAGACGCCGGCTTTCATCCGGGCGTCAACGGGGACGAGGCCAGCAGCATCGAAGCCTCTGTCGCGATCACCGTCGGCCTTATCGGCCCCGTCGGCGATGGCCCTCGAGCTGCTGGCGGCCCACACCGACATCTTCGGACTGCAGCATCCGCGCGACGAGCTGCAGCATCTCGAAACCATCCGCGGCGACGATGGCAGTCTCAGAGTGCGGTTCACCCGTCGTGTCGAGGGTGTGCCCGTGTGGGGCGAAGACCTGGTGGTGCACATGGACTCCCGTGGCCAGTTGTTCGCCTTCAACGGGGTCTACTCGGCGACGCCGGCCGGCGTCCCGGTCTCTGTGATCGATGCCGAAGAGGCCCTGGTGCGGGTCGGCGAGCATCTGAGTGCACGACAGAAGATCACCGTCTTGCCGACCCGGTGGCGGCACATGCTGGAGTACGACGGTCCAGCAGCAGAGCACATGCTGCTTGCCTCCGAAGACGGGAGGTACCGGCCTGTATGGCGCGTCGAGGTTCGGCCCAACGTTCGCGACCGCTGGGTGTATACCGTCGACGCCCGTTCCGGTGAACTCCTCGAGCGCTACAACGCGACACCCTGGGACGGTCCTGTCGCCGCCACCGCCGTCGACCTGAGTGGCGCCACGCGGAATCTCAGTGTCTTCGCCGTCGCCGATTCCTTCCTGTTGATCGACGGCTCACGGGACATGTTCGCTGAGACCCAGCCAGATCTGCTCGGCAGCCCGCGAGGCGCGATCGTGACGCTGACGGCGGACGGGCACGATCTGACGCGGACGGCGATGGTCGAGCATGTCATCAGTGCCGACAACACCTGGACCGATCCCGTGGCGGTGTCGGCCCACACCAACATGGGTACCGTATTCGACTATTTCCTGCAGACCCATGGGCGGCAGTCGATCGATGGCGTGGGCGGCTCGATGTACTCCATTATCCATGTCACCGACGAGGGCCAACCCATGGACAACGCCTTCTGGAGCGGCACCTTCATCGCCTACGGTGACGGTGCCGAGGCCTTCGATCCGCTGGCGGAGGGGTTGGACGTGGCCGCCCATGAGATGTCCCACGGCGTCATCCAGCACACGGTGAATCTCGAGTATCGCAACCAGTCGGGAGCTCTCAACGAGTCGATGGCCGACGTCTTCGGGGTGATGGTCGACCGCGGCGACTGGCGCCTCGGCGAGGACGTGGTCCGGTCGAGACAGTTCTTCGCCTCCGGCGCGCTGCGCGATATGGCCGACCCCCACAACGGGGTCAGCCAGGGACGCAATGGCTGGCAGCCGGCGCACATGGACGAGTTCCGCGATCTGCCCCTGTCGGCGGACAATGGCGGGGTCCATCTCAACAGCGGCATCCCGAACCGGGCCTGCTTCCTGATCGCCGAAGCGATCGGGCGCGAGAGGACGGAGCGGATCTACTATCACATTCTCGCGTCGCGGTTGATCAACCAGCGCGGAAACTTCGTCGATATGCGCAATGCGGCGATCCAGGCGGCGACCGAGCTGTACGGAGCCGACGAGGTGGCCGCGGTGGAGGCAGCCTTTGCCGCCGTGGGCATCGTTGGTGACGAGGGGTATCAGCCACCCGAACGCCGCGTCCCGGTACCTGGAGAGGAGTGGATTCTCGTGGTCAGTGCCCAGTCGGGAGACCGCGGGCTCTATCTGGTCAAGCCGGACCTGCAGTCGAATGACGACATCGTCCTGCTGACGCCGACTCCCGTGTACGATCGTACCGGCAACTCCGTGACCGTCGCTGCAGACGGGTCTTTCGTCCTCTTCGTCGACGCGGCCAACAATCTGCGCGTCATCAATGTCGACGGTACGGACGAAACCGTGCTGAGCAGCACACGGGAGTGGGCCAGTATCTCGCTGTCGCCGGACGGCAGGCAGCTGGCGGCGACGACGGTGTTCGAGGACGGCACCATCGTTCTGTTCGATTTCGAAAACCCTGAGCAGAGCCGGACCATCGAGCTGAAGCGACCGACAACACAACAGGGGGTGACCACGAGCGTGGTCCTGTTTGCCGACGCCCTCGACTGGGACCCCTCGGGGGAGTTTCTCATCTACGATGCCTTCAACGCCATTCCCACCGCCACCGGGGACTCCCTCTCCTTCTGGGATGTGAACCTGTTGGAGCCGGACAAGGGCTTCATCGTGCCGTTGCTGCCGCCGCAGGCAGAAGGAGTGCAGTTGGGAAATCCGACGATCGCCCGTGCCTCCGGGCGGCACGTGGTCTTCGACCGCTTCGACAGCTCGGTCGACAGCAACGAAGTGTGGGTCTTCGATCTGGTCACCGGCGACGCCGGGGCCATCGTCAGCACGGGACCCGCCATCGCTTTCCCCACATTCTCAGCGGATGACTCGGAGCTGGTGTACGAGCGGCGCGATCGCACCGGACGAACCGTGGTTGCCCGCATCGCTCTCGATGAGAGCCGCCTGCAAGCGGCCGGCGATGAACGCGAATTCCTCGTGGGGGCGCAGATACCCAACTGGCTCGTCATCGCCGAGGAGCCGCCCGACCCGGCAACATCGGTAGAGGAAGGTGGGGCCACGCCGGCGACATTCGAGCTGCTTGGCGCCCATCCAAATCCCTTCAACCCGGCGACGACGATCCGCTTCCAGCTGGCCACTGCCGCCATGGTGGAACTGTCCATCTTCGACGTACGAGGCACGCAGGTGGCGCAACTCATACGGGGTGACCGCCCGGCCGGGCAACATGCCGTCATCTGGGGCGGTCGCGACGATGGCGGGCGGGAGGCGGCCAGCGGCGTCTACCTGGTGCGGCTGAGGGTGCGCGCGGCCGGGGGGCGGGTGCAGGACCGAACCCACCGGATGACCTTGATTCGCTAGGAGATGGGCCAATGACAGAGGGACAGCAGGTGGATGGCACACGCGGCGTCGTGGTGGCCGAGTCTGCAGGGGTCGCCCGTGCCGGGGGGCGAATCCTTGAAGAAGGGGGTAACGCCTTCGACGCGGTGGCGGCGTCCGGGCTCGCCTGCAGCATGATTCACCCGGACAAGTGTGGTGTCGGCGGTTATCTGCTGGTGGGCGTCGCTATTGAAGGGGCAACTGGCAAAGCCTGGTCTCTCGATTCCAATTCGCGGGCGCCGGCGGCGGCGCACGAACACATGTACGAGGTCGGACCGGTGGCGGCAGGTCAGGCCAACGGCCTGAACGCCAACGAGTATGACTGTGCGGTGGCCGACGACAGCAACGTCTACGGACCCCTCGCCGTCGGTGTGCCAGGACAGCTGGCCGGTCTCGGCACGCTGAACGAACGCTGGGGGCGTCTACCGTGGTCGCAGGTCGTGCAGCCCTCTCTCGATCTGCTCAGCAACGGTGTGGCCTTTGGCGAGGGCCTGGCCGGTTCGGTGCGGTCACTGGAGGCAGTGATCCGCCGATACCCCGCCTCGGCCGCCCATCTGCTGCCTCATGACAGCCTGCCGAAGCCCGAATCGATATGGCACAGGCCGGACATGGAGCGCACTCTCGAGCGTCTGGCGGCGGCGGGCTGGCGTGACTTCTACGAGGGCGCGGTGGCCGGCGCCATCGTCGATGCCCTGGCCGCCGGTGGCGGTATCCTGACACGGAAGGACATGGCCGACTTCGAACCCCGTATCACCGATCCCTATGCGGCGGCCTATCGGGGCGCAGAGGTACTGGGTTCCATTCTGCCGAACGGGCCGATCTCGGTGTTGCAGGCACTGAACATGCTCGACTGCTTTGATCCGTTGGCTGTCGACGATGTCGGCTGGTGGCATCGGATGACAGAGGTCCTCAAACGTGTGTGGCGCGATCGGCTGACCTACCTGGCCGACCCCGACTATGCCGACGTGCCGGTGGAGCGCCTGCTGAATCGTGACTACGCCCGCGGTCTGACGGAAGAACTGCGGCAGTTTCCTGAGGCGGTGGACACGCGACCTTTCGCCGCGGGCGGCGGCGTGCCCGAGACCAGCCACATATCGGCGGCGGACACCGACGGCAATGTCGTGTCGGCGACGATCACCCAGGGGGCCGGTTTCGGTTCGGTGTTCACGGTACCCGGGTGGGGGATCATCCTGGGCCACGGCATGTGCCGACTGGATCCGCGTCCGGGTCGGGCCAACTCGGTGGCCGGGGGCAAACGACCGTTGAACAACGTGATGACGATGGTCCTGCGTACACCCGAACGCGACATCGCTCTCGGCATGCCGGGCGGCCGACGCATCATCAGTGTGGGGCCGCAGATGGTGTCACGTCTTGTCGATGCCGGCGCCACCTGTGCCCAGGCGGCCCTGGCACCGCGCCTGCACGTGACGGGTGCCGAGCCGATGGAGCTGGAGGAATCCGCGCCGGACGAACTGGCCGGTGAACTGGAGAGCATGGGACACAGCCTCATCAGGAAGCCACGTATCGGTGGGGCAGCTGCGGGTGCCGAGTTCGTCAAGGCCAGCGGCACTGTCTGCGGCGGCGGTGGCGGCGTGGCGGTAGCCCTGTGACCGATAGGATGGAGGCTCCGGAACATCACACCGTCATCGTCGTGGGCGGCGGACCGGCGGGGCTGCCGCTGGCGGCGGTCCTCGGCGGCTGGCACCCCTACTACAGCAACAGCGCGATTCTGCGCCAACGATACCCGCAGGTGGCTGAGCCCCTGTCGCGACACCCGGGCAGTCTGCTGAGCCTCGACTTCAAGGAGCTGTTGCGCTCCGGTATTCCGCCAGTCGATCTGTTCCGCGTGCTCCACCACCCGCGGCAGCTGTTCGAGAGCAAGGATCAGATCGCGCTGGAGTTCCGCCGCAATGACGCCCTCGACTGCCTGCTGATCACGCAGGAAGAGGTCGGTGGCCTGTGGAACAACGTACCGGAGGGTCTGCTGACCCTGTCGCCGGGGCAGTGGATGGAGTTCGCCTTCTACCCGCTGGCCCAGCACGTCCAGGAGACAGGGCAGAGCTACGACGTCAACGAGCTGATCATCAAGCAGAGGATCGTCGACTACTATCGACGGGTTCCGGAGCGCTTCGATGTGCAGCACAACGTGCATACGTGGGAGAGGGTGACACGTGTGGAGCCTCACGAGGAAGGCTTCCTGGTGACGGCGGCGGATGTGTCGGACTGGAGAGACCGTGACCCCGTGGCCCTGAGGCGTCCGGCTTTTCCGCAACCGGCGGACGCGGTGGAGGAAAACCACCCGACGCGGCAGTATACCTGCAAGTACATCGTCTACGCCGTGGGGCAGCGCTGCGAGCTGCGTTCGCTGGGTGTGCCGGGGGAGGAACTGCCTTTTGTCACGCAGTACTATGAAAAGCCGGAGCACTTTCCCGGTGAGCGAGTACTCGTCGTCGGTGGCGGGCGCTCGGCGGACTGGGCCGCTACAGAGCTCCACGACGCCAGCCGACAGGTGACCTATGCTATGCGGCAGACCTCGGACAGTCACTGGGGGTTGATCAACCACAGCCGCGTCGGTCTGCCCTACTACGGGCGTCTGGCAGAAATCTTGGAGGATCCGGCGGCGGCACGCATGGATGCTGTCTACGGCGCGACGCTGACGCAGATCGAAGAGTCGGCAGCGGGCGACGGTGGAGTGGTGCGACTGGAGGTCAACGGCGAGACCCGTACCGTAGCCGTCGATCACGTGCTCAAGGAGATCGGCGGTCGCGCCGACTACTCCCTGTTGCAGGGCTTCCCGACGCCACTGCAACTGGTGGAGAAGTACGACAACTATCGGTTCCAGGTGCATCAGGCGAAGGTTCATCCCCACAGCTACGAGTCGGTGGACATCCCGAATCTGTACCCGGGGGGGTACCTGGCAGAAGGACTGGGTCTCGTCGTCATCGCCATGCACGGCACGACGTACGCCATCGCCGCCGACATCCTGCGCAAGGAAGGGCTACTGTAGAGGGACTTCCTACACAGCGACGCGGAAGCCGTAGTCGGCCAGCTGCCGATCCGGAATGATCGCGGACCTGTGGGCGCATCGAGTCACCTTGATGGCGTGTCGCCACGAACCGCCACGGGAAGCCCGTCGCTGGCCCTCATCTGCTCCGGCGGGGTTTCTCTCCGGGGATTCGGCGTAGTATTCGGCATCGTACCAATCCGAACACCACTCGTGTACCAGGTCGGCCATGTTGTGCAGTCCGAAATCGTTGGCCGGATCCTGGGCGACGCGGTCCGGTCGCTCCACAGCATCGCCGCCATAGCGCACATCCATCCAGTCCGGCAGGTCGCAACCCCACGGAAAGTCCACACCCTCCCGGCCACCGCGGGCGGCTTTCTCGCGCTCCGCTTCGGTGGGCAGGCGAAAGCAGCAGGTGGAATCCGAGGACAGCCAGTCGCAATAGGCTACCGCCCCGAACCAGCTGACAGCGACAGCGGGCTGTTGCGGATCGACGAATCGCAGGTCATCCCAGAAGCGCGGCCGTGGATGTCCGGTGGCATCGAGGAAGAGCTGGTACGCAGACCGGGTCACGGGGGTGATGGCAATGCGAAACTCATCGAGCCAGACGTCATGGGCGGGGCGCTCGTTGGCGCGTCCGGAGTCATCTCCCATGCGGAAGGGGCCGGCGGGGATCGTGACGAGTCGGGGTTCGACAGGCAGACAATCAGCTCGCGCCATCAGGCATGGGGCAGAAAGCAGACCTTCAACGCCTGTTGAGAGCGCAGCAACTCCACACCCTCGACATAGTCGCTGAGGGGCAGCTCGTGGGTGACGAGACAGCTGAGGTCCAGACGGCCGTCTTCGACCAGTGCCAGAGCGCGCTCCGCAGCGTCCCGGTTGTGCGATCCGTAGCCGAGGATGTCGACCTTGCTGCGCCACTGCTGCCAGCCGTAGGCGACAGCATCACGCAGCACGCCGAAAAGGGCCACCGCCCCGAGGGTGTGACCCATGAGGAATTCCACGGACGCCTTGGCGCCGGCGCAGTCCACGGCCACGTCGACAGGGCCGCCGGCAGCTTCGGCGAAGGCGCCATCCTTCGGCTCAACGGCGGCATCCACACCCAACTGCAGGGCCCGCTCCCGTCGGTCCTGCAGCGGATCGACGGCGAGGACGGATTCGGCGCCCCAGGCCCGGGCCATCTGCACGGCGACCAGGCCGGCGGGCCCCATGCCTCCTACGGCGATCCGTTTGCCCTCGAGCAGGCCGAACTGCCGCAGGCGGTCGAAGGTGACCTGCACGCACATGGCCAGCTCCAGCGAGGCGATGGACTGCGGCGCCAGGTCAGTGTTTACCTCCAACAGCGAGTCGGCGGCAAAAGGCACGTACTGGGCGTAGCCCCCGAGGCGCACTTTGGCGCCCCGGTCACGCCAGGCAGCGACCCGGGCGCCCACGGCCAGATCGTCCACACCGGGGCCGACCTCAACGACGTTGCCGACGATTTCATGCCCCGGTTGACCGGGCGTGAGCGGATAGTCAACACGGGCACCGGGAAACATGGGCTCGCCCGACATCATGTGCAGGTCCCAGTGCGGGCAGGTCGTGACGGCATCGACTTTGAGCAGCACTTCACCGAGACCGGGTTGCGGCATGTCGACCTCCTGCCACTCAACCGAATCGGCACTCACGATCTGGAGCTGTTTCACTGATTCCGCTCTTTCCTACCAGTCGAGGATGACACCCATGACGGGTTCCGACTTGCTCTCGATGAGACGCCAGGCATCGGCGGCCTGATCGACGGGGAAGTGATGGGTGATGAGGGGAAGGGTCTGCAGATGACCTTCGGCGATCAGCTCGAGAGTGCGTTCCATACGGTCGCGAACGAGACCGGAAACCAGATGTGCGGTCAGCTCGAAATCGCGCGCCGGCTGCAGCGCGAACCGGTCCTCTGTACCGTAGAAACCGGCGGAGACGAAGTGGCCGAAACGGATCATCAGAGGCAACAGACTTTCCACCGCTGGCAGTGAGCCCACCGTGTCGACGAGGGTATTCACCCCCTTCGGAAACAGCCGGCGTACGTTGCCCACCCATTCCGGATCGCGGGCATCGAGGGTGAAGCGCGCCTCCCCATCGGGTTCGAAGCGGGACATGCGGTCCTCGTGGCGGCCCAGCAGGGCGACGCGGGCGCCGCGCCAGCGCAGGGCCTGGGCCGCCCACTGGCCGACGAGACCGTCGCCGATGACGACGGCGGCATCTGACTCTTTCACGTTCGGTCGGGCGCCGCAGTTGTAGCCCACCTGGGTCAGGACAAGGCCGGAGGCGGCGAGCGGATCGAGACCGTCGGGCAACTTGTAGATCCCTCCGCTGGGGGACACCGAAGGGGAGACGTGTCCGCCCCGCGGCTGGTACATGCCCTGCACGTGGCCCTGCACGCAGAACACGGTTTCACCCACCGACAGATCATCGATGTCAGCACCCACCTGTTCGACGACGCCGACTTTCTGGTAGCCGGCGACGATGGGAAAAGGCCAGGGATTGCCTACACGATATGGCGTGTCGCCGGCGCTGCGTTCGCCGCGCAGAAAGGAGCCCTCCGTGCCGTTGCTGATCCACGAGTGGGTGACACGGATGACAGCGTCATCCGGTCCCGGATCAGGGATGTCCACCTGCTGCACCTCGACGGTGCGCGGGGCGATGAAAACGACGGCCTTGGCCGGGGTCATGAAGCTTAGGGTAGGACAGGCGTTCTGCGGCGGCAAGAGAGTCGCAGAGTCAGTTCAGCGTGAGGTGCAGTTTGCGATCTGGCAGCTGCTGCTGGGCGGGTCTCAACTCTTCAGCGCCACGTAGACCCCGGTAAATGTGGCAGCACAACGCTCGCCAACGTGCAGTTGCACGGCCAATTCCACCCGCGACTTGCCCTGATCAGCCAGGTCGGTATCGAAGCGCTGCAACACCTCCCGTTCCGGCATGGCGCACCAGGCCTGAAAGTCGCCATCGATGGGGTGGTCGAACTCCATCTGCTGACGACGGATGACCAGCCCCGTGTCGAAAGGCAGGTCGGCGATGCGGGCGTGCACCAGGGCCCAGCCGCAGAGCATGGCTACCGCTGACGCACTGCCGCCGAAGACGGTACCCCGGTGATTGATGTTGGGCGCCAGCGGGGCGGCGAGGCGGACCCCGGTGTCATCGCAGGTGATGACGCGTGCTTCCATCTGTCTGGCGAGGGGGATCTTCTCCAGCAGGTAGTCCTGGACAGCGTCGGCGCCAAGCACTGTCAGTCGCGCCGACAGCCGGGGAAGTCGCCGCGGAGCCAGGCGTCGAGGCTGAGGCAGCCGGTGCGATGGTGGAGCAGGTGAAAACAGACACCGAGGAGGCACAGGTTCTTGACGAAGTTGGAGCGTTGCAGGATGTCCCACATCCAGCGGCTGTCCTCGGCCAGTTCGGATGGATAGGCGAACAGGGCGGGAGCGTGGACGACAGCGGTGACGACGACGACGAAGGTCCCCAGCGCGATGGCCGCCCAGCGCAGTCGATAGCCCAGCAGGACGAGGGTCCCCCAGCCGACAAGCCACAGTCCGACGACGACGGAAACCGCACGCGGCCAGGGCACCCAGGCGGGCATGAGCAGCCGGATGAGGCTGTCCTCGAAGATGTGTTCCCCGCCGAGGCCCAGAAAGATGACGCAGAACAGGCCGCGGAACGCCAGCTCGGCCAGGTCGTCACGTCGCATCGTGTGGCCCCTCTCTCCCCCAGGTTCTGATGCCTGGCAGGCTCCGGTAGAGCATGGCGTGGTAGAGCCGCCGGGGCAGGAAGCGTCGCAGCAGGTCGAAGATCACCGCGTCGGGCGTGCCGGCGACGCGCAAAGGGGGCCGGCGCCGCTGCAGGGTGTGCAGGATGCGGCGGGCCACCTTCTCCGGTGTGGCCAGGGACAGGCCCATGGTGCGCTCGATGAAGGGCGCCATGTTGCGGTAGTGGTGGTGGTAGGGATCGGCCGGGTCGTTCTCGGAGTGGGCTGCCTGGCTGGTGTAGTGGGTGTTCTGGAAGGAGGAGGAGTTGATGAATCCCGGTTCGATGAGCGTGACGTAGATGCCGAAGGGCCTGACCTCGTAGGACAGCGCCTCGGTGGCACCCTCGAGAGCGAACTTGCTGGCGCTGTAGAGGGGCATGGTCGGCATGGCCATCATGCCACCGACAGACGAGACGTTGATGATGCGTCCCGCGCGCTTGGCGCGCATGCTCGGCAGGACGAGCCGCGCCAGCGCCATGGGGCCGCGGAAATTGATGCCCATCTGCTCCATTCTCTCGGCATCGGTTACGTGCTCGACGACGGCGCGATAGGCGATGCCGGCATTGTTGACGAGGGTGTCGACACCATCCCAGTCGCGTAGTGCCTCGTCGACGACAGCCACCCGCTGATCGTCGTCGGTTACGTCCAGGGGGCGCAGGCGGATACGGTCCGTCTCGTGGATGCCGGCCTCGGCGAAGCGGGGAATCGATGTGGCACGAGCGGTGAGAATCAGGCAGTAGCGCTGCAGCGGTACCAGCAGACGCGACAGGGCGAGGCCGACGCCCGAGGAGGCGCCGGTGAGAAGGATGGTCTGAAGGGGATCGGTCACGTCCGGATCTCTTCAGGTGGCAGCCGTGCCTTTGAAGCTCGGGTCGATGCCGGTATACCCTTCGGTATAGGTGCGGAAGCGCTCGGGCAGGGCCTCTATGAACCGACGGGAAGACTCCGGCAGGTCCCACGGTGCGTCGATGGCATGTTCTTTGGCGCGGAAGCCGACGGCACAGGACAGCCGTTGGTGGTCCTCGCGGTTGGGGAAGGCACCGTGGAAGGTGCGGTGGGCGAAGACGATGCAGTCACCCGGATCGGTGAACAGCGGCACGAGGCCGGGAATGTCGAAGCCGTCATACCGCTTTTCGCCCTCGCCGTCGGCAGGATAGAAGGAGCGCCGGTCCGACGTGAGTCTGAAGCCGGCGGGGCCCTGCCAGTCCTCCACGTGGGAGTCCTCGATGACACAAAGACCGCCATGGGAGGGGCGGGAACCGGTGATGTAGAACCACTTGCCCGACGGCCACGGTCCCCGGTTGAGTACCTCACCGGTGTTTCGAGGTGGACCGTCGGTCTGGCCACACCAGTCCGTATGCCAGCTCACGGGCGCAGAACCCGGGTTGCGGATGATGGCCGCCGAGCGATGAAAGCAGATCTGGTCGGTGCCCAGCAGCGCAAAGTGCAGGTTCATGAAGGGCTGGTGATCGAGCCACGGTTCCCAGGCCACGGCGGCTCCCTCCAGAAAGGATAGGTGAGTACGACTCTCGCCCGGTCCCAGGGTCTGCCCGGGATCGACGACGCGGCGTACCTCGCTCTGCAGGATCTCTACGAGGCTGTCGGGCGCCAGGCCGCGGACGATGCTGAAGCCGTGGGTCTCAGTGCAGTCGACGATGTCATCGAGTTCGTCCGGCTGGAATTCGAAGCGATAGTCCAGGGCCGCCTTCTGCATGTGGCTGTAGTCTATGGTCACGCCGGTACTCCTTCCAGGGGGAGGCGCAGTGGCGGAATGGTCGTTGAAGGCGAGCGGGTCGGCAAGGACTGCCCCGGCTACTCGTACGGCGTTTCGTCCAGCAGGGCGCCGATAGCCTCCATGTCATACGTCGCCGCCAGACGTCGCAGACGCACGACCAGCGGCAGGTAGACGTCACCTGCCTCCTCCAGTCGTCCGATCTGTTCATTCAGCTGCGATACGCTGCTTGCCTCTACCGTTTCTCTCAGCAGGGCATGCAGGTGTCGCGGCAGGACGAGGTCCTCCAGACCTTCTTCGGCGACTTCGTCAGATGCGGCAGAATAGTCGAAGGTCACGCCCAACACTTCGGCAAGGGACTCGTAGATCTGCTCGGCGCGCAGAGGCTTGTCGAGGAATTGTGCGAAACCCATCTGCAGATAGGCCTGGCGCTGATGCTCGAAGACCGATGCCGATACGGCGACGACCCGAGTCGCGCCTGAGCCGTACTCTTCGACGAGTCGCCCCAGGGCCGCGGGGCCGTCGAGGACCGGCATGCGGATGTCCATGAAGACGATATCCGGCATGTGCATCCGCACGTGCTCAAGCGCCTGCAATCCGTCTTCAGCGGTCTCTACCTCGACGCCGATCCGGGTCAGCAGGTGGCTGAGCACATCGCGGTTGGAGGCCACGTCGTCGACGACAAGCGCCCGTATCGATGTCCCTGGCGCCAGACCAGACACTCTCGACCAGTCGTCTGACCGTTCGAGCAGCGGCGCCTTGGCAGGGGGCAGAGGCAACTCGAAACAGAACCGCGCACCCGATCCCGGTGTCGACTCGATCTCGATGCGTCCGCCCATCATGATCACGTGCTGCTGTGAGATCGCCAGCCCCAGGCCCGTCCCCCCCTGGCGCACACCCTCCTCCTCCTGCTGGAAAGGCTCGAAGATCGAGACCTGCCTGTCCGGGGCGATACCGGGTCCGGTGTCACGAATCTCGAAGGTGTAGCGGTCGGGTGCGGGAGTGACCACCCGCAACGAGACCTCGCCCTCGGGGGTGAATTTCACCGCATTACCCAACAGATTGATGAGCACCTGGCGCAGCCTGGCTTCCCCACCGTGCACCGGCGTTGACGGGAGATCCGATTCCAGTCGCCAGCGCAGCCCCTGCTGGGTGCAGCGCATCTCGAACATGAGAGCGAGGTTCTCCAACAACGACTGCAGGTCGAAATCGACCCGGTGGAGCTCTTCACGGCCCGCCTCGATCTTGGAGATGTCGAGAACGTCATTGATCAGGTCCAGCAAGTGCTGACCGCTCTTGCCGATGGTGTCGAGGGCACGACGCTGCGACTCCGAGAGCCCGGGATCATCGTTGAGGATCTGGGCATACCCGAGCACGGCGTTCATCGGTGTGCGGATCTCATGGCTCATATTGGCCAGGAAGCGGCTCTTGGCCTGGTTCGCCTCCTCCGCGACTTCCTTGGCCACCTGCAGCTCCTGATTTCGATTCTCGAGGTTCCGCAGATCGTCCATCCGTCGGAACCCCTCCGACAACACCTCGGCCAGCTCGCGCAGCATCTCGATGTCCTCCGATCGGTAGACATCGGGCTGCCGGCTGCTGACCGCGAGTGTGCCGTGGGAGAAGGGAACATCGACGATCGAGCGCAACCCTTCAGGCACGTGGACGAGCTCATCGAAGGGGTCGTCTCTCTGCAGGTCCGGCCGGTAGACGACCTCTGCTTCGCGCCAGAACTGTAGCAGGAGAGAAGAAGCCGGTGTCAGCGTTCCATGGTAGATTCACTCGCCATCCCGGGTCATCGTATAGGTCCGCAGCTGGGTCTCTTCCGCCTCGACAACATTCGCGCCGAAGAACTCGAAGGTAATATCCATGTCCTGCAGCGTGTCACCTACGGCGGCGATCACCTGTTCGATGTCACCGGCGAACTGCATCTCCCACACGCGGTCCCGCACGCGGAAATGAGCCAGCTGCTGCTGCCGCAGCCGTGTCGTCCGATGTCGCTGTCGGTACGCCCGCCCACCCAGCAACACGGCGAGGAGGGAGGCACCGACAAGGGATCCCCACAGAGCAATTTGGCCATACGGCCAATGAATCTGAAGTACTACACGGGCCGCCTCGACCGAACGGTCGAGGTCACGATCGATGGCCTCCACCTCGAAGGTGTAGTCTCCCCTCGGAAGGTTGAGGTACTCAACGCGCGGTGCCCGGGTGACCTGCCAGCCCCGTTCATACCCCGCGAGGCGGTAGCGATAGCGCATGTTCGCTGGCGGGGTCTTGAAGCTCAGACCGCGGAACTCGAAGGCCACCAGCGGCTGCGTCGAGGGGAGGCGCAGTCGCGTCACCGGTCCGTGCCGCCGGTCGCTCACCACTTCCGTAATCCTGACGGGCGGTGGCGATCGGCTGGGTCGATAGCGGATGAGTCCCCGGCCGCGGACGGCGATCCACATCTCGCCATTTCGGTCTTCGAGCAGGGCTGTGATGCTGGGTGCCCCCAGCCGGTCACGGTTGAGCAGACTCTGAAATGTGACGCCGTCGTAGCGGCTGATGCCTCCCTCGGTACCGATCCACAAGTGCCCACGTCGATCGACCTCGAACGTCTGGATCAGACTGTGCACCAGGCCCTCGGCAGTCGAAAAGCTGGTGAATCCGACGCCGTCGAATCGCGACAATCCGTTCGTCGTGCCGATCCACAGATTGTTCTGGTCATCGACAACGAGGCGCTGCGTCGCGTTGTGGACCAGGCCATCGTCGGTGGTGAAGGTCTTGACCTGCACACCGTCGTAACGACTGATACCCGATCCCCACGTAGTACACCAGAGGCGGCCGAGGGTGTCCTGGACGACAGCACCCACGGAGTTGCTCGGCAGGCCGTCCGCCGTCGTCAGGCTGCTGAAGTCTCGACCGTCATACCGGGTGATCCCCCCGCCAGCTGTGGCGAACCAGAGAACTCCGTCTCGAGTCTCGGCCATGAATCCGGCATTGTTGTGTGACAGACCGTCGCTACTGGTGAACGACGTGAAACCGGCGCCATCGTAACGGACAACGCCGGCGCCGCTGGTACTGGCCCACACAGCACCGTGGCGATCGACGAGAAGCTCACGCACGGCGTCGCTCGGCAGGTCGTCGTCGGCGGTGAAGGTCGTGAACTCGAGGCCGTCGTACCGTACGAGGCCAGCATCCGTTCCGATCCACAGGTTTCCGGACCTGTCCTCGGCCAGCGAACTGATGTCACCGGGCACGCCGTGGCGTCCATCAAACTGCGTCACGTCTCCGGCGTCGTAGCGGACGAGGCGGCTGCTCGTGCCGATCCAGACGTTGCCCTCGCGGTCCTCGAGCAGAGACCGAACCGTGGCCAGATCCACGACATCCGAGAAGTCGGTGAGCTTCTGGCCGTCGTAGCGGAAGAGACGACTGGAGGCCGAGGCCGCCGACCCGCTCTCTACGGTGGCGATCCACATGCGGCCCTGCCGGTCTTCCGTGACGGCCTGGACGCGCTCGCCCTGTTTCAGCTTCAGTCTACGGCGTGGCCTGTCCACATCGTTGACCAGGATCAGGCCCTCATCCACCTCGACCCAGAGACCGCCACCCGAGTCCTCGAAGAGTGCACCGACGTTCCCGGTGCCGAGCGGTTCGTCGAAGGGGATGAGCCGCTTCCCATCGAAGCGCCACAGTTTTCCCAGTGCTGATATCCACATCCTTCCCTGACGGTCTTCGAGCAGGGCCTGGACCGATTCATGCAGGCCGGGCAGGGCGGATAGATTGGTGAACTGGTGTCCGTCAAAACGGCTCAATCCGCCCTGCGTATTGACCCAGATCTGTCCCCGGTGGTCCAGCAGAAGGTCGTACACCTGAACGTCGACCAAGCCATCGCGGGTCGTATAGTTGACGAAGGATTCGCCGTCGAAGCGGATCAACCCTCCTTGTGTGCCGATCCACAGGTCACCCTCCCGGTCCCGCAGCAGGGCATTGATCTCGTCGTTCACCAGCCCGTCCCTGGTGGTGTAGTTCGTGAAGGCGACACCGTCGTAGCGAACGAGACCTCCCTGGGTGCCGATCCACAGATACCCCTCGTCGTCCTGAGACAGGGCCGTCACCGAACCATTACCGAGGCCGTCGGTGGCCCCAAAGCTGGACCAGGTGCGTTCGCGGATGCCGTCCGCCGGGACCGTGGTTCCCGGGCCGCGCACGACGCGCTCGCCATCGGTGGGCTCCACCATGAGATCGGCCCTGGCGAGGGCACCGGTTCGTACTTCGACCCGCCGTGTGGTGTTCTCGCCATGCCCCAGTTCGACGCTGACATCGTATCCGCCTGTGGGAAGCTCTACCGTGTAGGCTCCGGCCATATCGGTTTCGAGACGAGTCCAGACCTCCGGATTCGCCACAGATCGAAGTCGAACATGGGCGCCGCTGATGGGGCGACCATCGCGGTGCCACTGGATTCGTCCGCCAACCCGCCCGGTCTCCGTCGACGGCGGGAGAAGTATGACATCGCCACGGCGATCCGGATTGTCCGTCTTCGCCTCGTTTTTTCCCCATGCCATCCACGAGTACGAGCCGTCGGCATCCTTGTCACAGACGACGACATCGACGCTGATCGTCCGGCCTGACCCGACCGGGGAATGACCTAGCCCGGCCAGCGAGATCTTCCACTCGTACTGGTGTCTGCCCTCCTGACGTCGCCAGCGCACGTACGCCTCGCCGTCCCCATCCTCGGAGGGAGCACCCAGGCCGCTGCCACGGATCACGTGCTGGCGGGCGAAACTGTTGTCGCCATGTGCCAGGTCCACGTAGATCTCACAGCCGTCCTCGGTATCCCAGTCTCTGGCAGCCGACGAATCGATGATGGTCGACTCGTCCTCGACCTCAATGCCGATATACAGGGAGTTTTCGGCAGCGCTGTACCCGACTCTGAAGAACGCCTGAAAGTCTTCATGATTGTGTGCGTCACTGCCAGCGGCGGCCACGGCAACGGGGTACCCCATCAGGTCATCAGGCCAGTCCGACAGATCACCGTCGACAATGATGTCATCCACAGGCAAGGCGATGGCGACGGCGCCATTGTGCGCCTCGATCGATGTCGCGCGGAAGATGAGCAGAGCGAGCAGAATCGGACAGGTTAGGCGCCGCAAATGCACCTGCTGGTTGGGGTCAGACACCGGGGCTGCTGAATATAGAGGATCGAGACAGGCCTATCCGTCCGCTGCGAAGCTGCACGATGCCCGTTCCGGACCTATTTTCAGGTGGTCAACCCTCTTCCTCTCGATCAGGAACGACGTGTCCATGGCCGAAGCAGGCGGCGCCGGGAGTCTGCAGGATGTCAAGATTCTTGTCGTCGATGACGTTCCCGCCAACATCGACGTGCTGTATCAGCTGCTCCAGACACAGGGGGTGAACGTGCTCGCCGCCACCAGCGGCGAACAGGCACTCGCTGTCATCGAGGCGAATCGTCCCGACCTCATCCTGCTCGACATACGCATGCCGGGCATGGATGGCGTAGAGACCTGCAGACGACTGAAGGAGATGGACGGCATGGCGGATCTGCCCGTCATCTTTCTCACCGCTGAGGATGACAGAGAGAAGATTGCGGAGGGCTATGAGGCGGGCGGCATTGACTATGTGCCAAAACCCGTGGAGAAGGACGCCCTGCTCCAGCTGGTGCGGAGCCTGCTGTAGCCGAAAGCTTGCTCAGTTTTCGGCTATGCGGATCTCGTCGGCAAATATCCACGCAGGGCCACCGGCCCCCGGATGCCAGTCGGGACACACACCCATCGATCGGGCTCGAATCCGGATGTAGCGAGCCCGGGCGCTGGCCGACCTCGCCTCCAGTTCTTCAATGACAGGGCTCGAGGCGCGTTCGTCCACAGTATGGTCGGCCGTGACAAAGGGACGGAAGGTGCGGCCGTCATCCGAAAGGTGAACCTCCATCACCCGGGGCAGCCAGATCCACGAGTTCGGATTCTGCAGAAAGCGAACGCGTACCGTGGACACATCCACCGGCCTGCCCAGGTCGATGACGGCAATCAGATCCTCGCCCTCAAAGCCCTGCCAGCGACCGTCGGTGAAGTGATCCGTGCCGAGGATACCGTCGACGAGGGCTCCCGGTCCCGCGGCGGGATAGCGCTGTGAGTAAGGGTGTTCCAGATCGACGAAGCGACCGAGGGCCTGGTGATGATACAGGTCGAGCCCGACCTGCGAAATCGACCGACCGCCGTCGAACATCCCGACGCGTAGCTGACCGCCGCCGAGGATGGTGATAGGCCCGTCATACTCCGTGTCGGCTGCGGTTGCCTCTGTCCCATCTAGGCGAAAGCGCAAGGTCGCATTGTCGACGGCCGCTTCCAGGCGGACGGTGTGGCCGGCAGAATCGGGCACGGCGGTGATTTGCGGTGAGATGTCGAGCAGCTCCATGTCATCGATCCAGGCCGTGCCGGCGGCAGCCAGGCCCACCGACAGCCAGGCGCGCGTCGACAGGTTGTCAATGGCGCTGTCGAGAGTGTAGCGCCGCCACTCACTGGAGACCTCGACGTCGATGGAGTCAGCGCCGCCGCCGTTGCGCAGACGCAGGATTGCACCCTCCCCGTCACTGCGAGCCTGTACCGAGAAGCGATAGGTGTGCCCGGGGACGACGGTCGGCGCGTAGGGCCGGACACTGATGAGCTGACCGTCGCCGGGGGCATGCAGGCGCAGGGATCGATCGCCGTGGGAGGCGTTGCGGCTGTCGACGAAGTAGGTGGCGCCCCGGCCTGTGCCGACATCCGCATAGACGGCGGCAGGTACCGAGGGTGCCGCATCCCACTCGAAGCTGGGATCGATGAGCATGTTCAACGGGTTGTTCGACAGTTCGGTAGCGCCAGCGAAGCGATAGAGCCGGACGCCGTAGGCATCGATGATGTCGTCGAAGCGCACGCCCGTGGCTGTGTCACCCGAGCGCAGCAGTCCGGTCAAGAGGCCCACAGGTTTCAGCAGGAGACCGAAGGGACCGGTGCGCGAGGTCTGCCTGACGGCGACGATACGGTCCTCGTAGAGCACTTCGGCATCGCCGCGATCCCAGACCAGGCCGGGAAGCGAGACGGCCATCTCCACCGGCAGGTTTCTGGTATTGACGACGGCAACGACGACGTCACCATCGTGGCGCCAGGCCGTGGCCCGCAACATCTCATCGCCGGTTTCGACCATGGGCCGCGCCTCCGGTGACAGCAGGAATGGTGTCAGCGCTGCCACCTCGAGGGCGGCGCGACTGGCGGCAGCCCAGGTGTCCGGCGACTTGGGGAAGCCGCTGAGGCCATGGCGGATGAAGTACTGGATTCCCGTTGCACCCTCGACGATGCCGAGCCAGGTCATCAGTCGCAGTTCCGCCGCGGTCGGCTCCCGCGACCACCACTCGTTGCCGCCGAAGGCCTGGGGCACGAGCCACAGCGGGATCCGTGGTGCCACGGCGTCGTGCACCGTACGGACCGCGTCGGCAACACCCCCGGGAGGGGCGTTGGGAATCGGGTAGGGATCCGTCATGGCCAGATCCATGGCACCTGAGAAGCGTGCCGCAGCCCCAGGGTTGAGAAAGACGATGGTCACGGGATGGTACGGATCGAGCTCGCGAACGACGGCTGCCGCCGTCTCGAGTTGTTCGGGCGTGGCGCCGTGGCCGGTGGGCTCGTCGGAGATGTACCACGCCAGCAGGGCCGGGTGATCGCGGAAGGCCTCCACCTCAGACCGCAACCAGGCCTGCCGGCGTGTGGCCGAGGTATCCGGTGCGGTTCCCAGGTTGACGCCGCCGCCGCCGGAGACACTCAGCAACTGATAGTGCACCTTCATGCCCATCTCGGCGGCGCGGTCCATGTACCGACGGCGTTCGTCGACACCGGCCGGGTCATTCGACTGGTACGGACTCATCAGATTGAACCCGCGAACCGTCTCCTCCTCTGCCAGTGTCGGCTGTACTGGCGAATAGCAGTAGAACCCGAAAGGGAAGAAGGGCAGGTCGCCGACGATGAGGCCGCCGCTGAGACGATCGATCTGGACGGCGTTGGCTTTCGTCGGGAGGCGTCTCACCGTCGTCGAGGCGGAACCCAGGTGATGGCCCTCGGCACGCAGATGCACCTCGACCCGCGAGTCGCCCAAGGGCAGGTCCCGGGTGGGAAAGGCAACCCAGGGCAGGCGTCCGCGACGGACGACGGCGTTGCGTACGAGGGTGCCACCAGCCGTCGACACATCGGCGTGCAACCCGGTGGCCTCGAGGTCCTCGGGCAGGTCGACAAACAGCAGAACGGCCTCCTCCTCCGCCATGTAATACGACAGGGAGGACAGCGTCTGGTAGGCGTTGACGGGAGCCGCCGCGAGCAGGACGGCAAGGAGCCAGAGGTACAGAGATCTCATCGTGCTACGGCGCCACGTCGACGACCCGGCGCTCGTGCCGGGCGCGTTCCGCGGCGAAGACCATCAGGTGGGTTTCCAGCGTCTCTTCCGGTCCGGAGAGGATGTGGGAGGAATCGTCGTGGCGTACGGCCTGCACGAAGCCATCCATGAGTCCGAAGTCACCACCACCATGTCCCCCGAGGATAGAGGAATCGACGGCGGCCGTATCGATCCTCTCGGTCTGATCGGTGAGAAAATCGAACACCTGCAGGTGGCGGCCGTCGCCGCGAATATGGCCACGGCTGCCGAACAGTTCCGTGCGGCGGCCTGCCGCTTCGGTGAAGGCGGTCATGGTGAAGGACGCCGAGCGTGACCCTTCGAACTCCATGTTCACCACCTGATTGTCGACCACGTCGTTGTCGCAGCCGTAGACACAGCGGCCGTAGGGGCCCTCCCGCAGAGCTGTGGTCACCGTCGCTGTTGTCGGCTCGGGAGTGAGTACGTCGAGGGGCCACCCCATGTGGCCATCGGCGAGCTGTTCGAGGTAATAGCGCGGGGCCGAATAGGGACAGTCGGATTCGACGGAACAGTCCAGGCAGTTGTCGGCGGCCCCTTCGGGCGCTGCCTCACGGCGGAAGTGCCGGAGCGAGCCGAAGGAGGACACGGCGCGGCAGGGGACACCCATGATGTGGCGGATCCAGTCGAGGTCATGGCAGGATTTGGCCAGGAGCATGGGCGAAGACTCGGTCTCATTGCGCCAGTTGCCGCGAACAAAGGAGTGGGCCTGGTGCCAGTACCCCACCGGCTCGAGCCGTTGCAGGCAGACCAGATCGCCGATGGCACCGCTGTCGACGATCGCCTTCAGGCGCCGGGTGAAGGGCGTGTATCGCGTCACGTGGGCGACGGCGAACAGCACACCCGCCTGGCGTACGGCAGTGACGATCTGCCGACAGCCGTCTTCGTCGGTGGCCATCGGCTTTTCCAGCAGGATGTGGTACCCGGCGTCGGCGAAGGCCACGGCGGGCTCGACGTGCATGGCGTCCTGAGTGCAGATGAGGACGGCATCGGCAAGCTTCGGCGCCGCTGCCAGGTCACGCCAGTCAGTGAAGGCGTGATCAGGGCTCACGCTATGCCGCGCCACGAGGGGATCACGGTAGGCGTCGCGTGGTTCGGCCACGGCGACCACGCTCGCCTGATCGGGGTGCTGCTCGGCGAAACCGGCATACCCGGTACCGCGGCTGCCGGCGCCGACGACGGCGAGGGTGACGGGGGCCATGGGGCCGTTCAACCGGCAGCCTCTGCCGCTGGCACCTCAGGCCGGAACTGATAGTCAGGTTCGACCTGCTGGCGCTCGACGATAGCGAAGATTTCGCGCCATGTGGCGATGAGGCCGGACGGCGTGGGAGGGAGATCATACTGCATGGCTGTATGCAGCCGGCCCAGCCGGTAGCAGGGCACGGCGGCGTACATGTGGTGCTCGATGTGGAAATTCATGTGCCAGTACAGAAACCGCACGATGGGATTGAGATAGATCGTGCGCGAGCACAGGCGAAAGTCCGGTACGTTGTCGGTGAGCCCGATGTGCTGGGCACTGTTGCAGAACAGGAAGAGGATCCCCCCGTAGAAGGAGCCGAGGGTGACCAGTACGGGAAGCTGCCACCAGCCCAGGTAGAGCGCGCCGGCCACGAGGAGGACGTGGCCAAGTGTCATGATCCGGTCCCAGCGGAACAGTCGGCGGCGGCCATCGACATTTTCGGGAGGGAACAGTCGCTGATCCCAACCCGGGTTCAGTCGACCGAAGAAGCCGCGGCGGATCGTGCCCAGGATCCGGGCACGGGCGCCGTGGGGACTGACGATGCCGTTGCGCAGAAAGTCCTTCAGCACAAGATGGACAGGAAAGACGACCTCGCCATCCTCGGGCGGGTGCAGGGTGTATTTGTGGTGCGCCGTGTGGCTCGCCCAGAAGTGGATGGGGTTGTACCAACCGAGAAAGCTCAGCACATACAGGAAGAACGTGTTGAGGGGCTGGGTGCGGAACACGGAGCTGTGCACCAGCTCGTGAAAGCCATTGATGATGAAGGCGTAGCAGATCCCGTGCAGAAAGAAGGCAGGAATCGACCAGTACCACACCAGATGTAGTGTCGTCCACCATGCCAATGCGCCGGTGGCTGTCAGGGTCCCCAGGTACCCGAGAGTCTGCAGAAAACCGAGGATGTTGCTGCGCCGGTTCAGATCCGCGAGGAGTTCACGCTCGATCTTGGTTCGATACCAGGGGATTCTGAGCTTCTGCTGTGTTTCGAAATCATCCATGCACAGGACTCCATCTCGAGGCCGGTTGACCGGGAATGTAGTTCGGTGAGCGACGCCGTCCATCCCGGTGGGACAGCAGGGGCTGACTACCTCTTGATGAAGGTGCCGTCATTCAGCTCGGCCCAGGCCTGGCGCAGTTCCTCCTGGGTATTCATCACGATGGGGCCCCGCCAGGCGACGGGTTCGCGCAGAGGCTGACCGGAGACCAACAGGAAGCGGATGCCTTCATCGCCGGCCTGCACCGTGATCTCGTCACCCGAATCGAACAGGATGAGGGACCGGTTGGCCGCATCCACTCCGGCTTCGCCCTGCTCGTCGAAACGTTCGGTGACGACACTCTGTGGATCGGAGGCGTCACGGAAGCCTCCCGAACCGTCGAAGACGTAGGCGAAAGCGTGGCGAGAGGTCTCCACGGGGAGGCTCTTCTTCTGCCCCGGTGGCACATAGACGTCGAGGTAGTTCGGATCGGCGGCGATGCCGTCCACCGGGCCGCGCTGCCCCCAGAACTCGCCGCAGACGACGCGAACCTTCGTGCCGTCGTCGTCGGTGATCTCCGGGACGTCAGCGGCGGCGACATCCTGGTAGCGAGGCTCCGTCATCTTGTGTGATCGCGGCAGGTTGGCCCACAACTGAAAGCCGTGCATCAGGCCCCCGGGATCGCCTTTCGGCATCTCCTGATGCAGGATTCCCGAACCCGCCGTCATCCACTGGGCATCACCGGCCCCCAGGGTCCCCTTGTTGCCGAGACTGTCGCCATGCTCGACGGTGCCTGCCAGTACGTAGGTGATCGTCTCGATCCCGCGGTGGGGGTGCCAGGGGAAGCCGGCGCGGTACTTTTCCGGATCGTCGTTACGGAAGTCGTCGAACAGCAGAAAGGGGTCGAAGTCATCGGTCCTGCCGAAACCGAAGGCGCGGTGAAGGTGTACACCGGCGCCCTCCATCTTGGGTTCGGCCTCGATGATCTGTCGTACCGGTCGAATAGACATCTGCGAGCTCCTGTCGATTCAGTTCCATCACGTATTTCTGGTCCTTGCAGAATGTATCGATGAGGCTCGTCTCCGCATCAGTGCAGCGGTCTGCCGCGGCCCGAGTAGGTGCGGCCGGTCACGACGCTGGCCATCACGGCGCGGGCACGAGCGCGAAGGTCTCCTCCACGATGGCTCGATCCTCCGGATCAGCGATGGCCGCCATGGTGGTCTCTGCCTCGGCATAGGCGCTGGCGTGAAGATCGCCATCACCGGCGACGGCGGCGGCCTGGGCCAGAATGGCGTGAGTGAATGCCAGTTCCCAGTCCGGGGTCTCATGGGTGGTGAAGTACTCGTGACAGGCTTGGGCGTAGCGCAGGGCCGTATCGCCCATGCCGAGCAGGGCGTGGACGTGGGCCAGCAGCTGGTCGCCCGCATGTGATGGATCGTTTCGCCCACGGCGGCCCAGTGGTAGGCGGCGGCATGGGCCATGTGCAGCATCTGCGCGTCCTGCTCGGCAGTGCGTTGGGTCGTCGTCAGGCCCCAGCACTGGTTGTTGCACTCGGCGGCATACCAGCGGTGGGCGGCCTGCTGCTGTGGTTCGGTCAACTTATCAGCCATGGCGGACTCCTTTCGAGTGGCAGATCGAGCGGTTCAGATCGCCGCTTTCGAACATCTGACGGTAAAAACCAACGCGTGACATACTGGATCGATCGCGCAGCTGATAGAGCTGAGCACGTGAATCAAACGGCTCTGCGGCATTGATCTCGAAACGCCAGGCCGCTCCGTGGATGCCGGCTGCGGCGTCGACAATCTGCTGGCGGTGCCACCAGAACATATCGGCGGGCAACTCGTCCACCGGGAACCAGCGCAGGTCGAGGACCTCACTCCCCTGGGGCAGCAGATCGCCGCCCACCGGTGAGCCGCGGAAGCAGACAGAGTGCAGCTCCGGGTTGAGGGCCGACCCCATGTAGCAGCCGACGAGCCCGGTGATCTCCACTTCGAGTCCGGTTTCCTCACGCGCCTCGCGGACGGCGGTTTCGGCCTGACTCTCGCCGGGCTCCGTCCCGCCTCCGGGCATGGCCCAGACTTCGAAGTCCTCGCGCTGCTGCAGCAGGATCGTCCCCTCCCGCAGGATCGCCATATTGGCGCCGACGGCCGGCATCAGGACGGCCCTCCCGCGGCCTGGTTGACGACACGCATGGCTGCCGCAGCGGAGCTGGCACCGCCGGCGAGCACGTCGTCTTCCGAGAACCTCGTCATCAGGATCTGCTTCGCCCCGCGCCGGTCGTAGTCGTAGGTCAGGAAAACCGATCCACCGGCGGCCTCTACACCATCGGGGTAGGAGACGCCGGTCCGTTCGTCGAGCAACAGGCCTCCCTGCCACGACAGACCGTCGTCATCGGACAGATAGGCCGTCAGGTGCGAACGCTCGGTACGTTTGGCCAGAGGACCGTGCTTGACCAGCAGCAGGCGTGTTGAGGCCAGGCGGCGGATGAAGAACCGGGTCACGGGATGAGCGAGGGCAGTGGGCTGCACCGGACTCCAGCTGTGGCCGCCATCCGTCGATGTGCTCTCGCCGATGCCATAGGTGGTGCGCACGAGCATCCACTGACTGCCGTCCAGCCGCTCGACGAGCATATGCTCGTCACAGCTGCGGTGCTCTTCGGGGACGCTGGCCGCACCCAGTCGCTGCCACGAGGCGCCGTCATCGTCAGAGCCGAAGACGACGCAGCTGCCCTCGGTGCGCCAGCGGGCTGCCGCGATCAGCCACCGACCGGAACTGGCGACGACGGGCTTGTTCATCATGATCCCATCGCACAGGCGGCGAGGCGTCGACCACGATGGCCGTTCGTCATCGGAATCCGTTGTGGTGATTGCCCAGACGCCGGCGGCGGCATCGGCGTGTTTCTCATACCCCTGGGCCCACAACAGCCACAGGCGCCCCCCGGGATCGTGCCACAGACACGGGTCGTAGGCACGCGTGGGGCCGTCGCCGTCGGGATCGACGATCAGGCAGGGGGACGACCAGGTGTCACCGTCGTCGTCACTGGTGGCCAGCAGCACGTGGTTGAGATGGTCTTCGCCGGGGCCCCGGCCACCGTACCAGGTGGACCACAGACGGCCCGATGTCGCTCTCTCAATACCCGGGATGCCCTGGAACTGCCTCGTGCTGTCAGCGTACTCGGGTCCCGGGTCGAGGATGACCCGGGGCGACCGCAGGTACGCTTCGGTCACGCCAGCCCCAGCCGCTGGAACTGGTCGGCCGGTGCGTCGCATTCGCGCATCAGCTCGGCCATTCTCGCCGACAGGCGTTCGACGACACCGTCATCAGCCACGGGCGTCTGTTGCTGCGGGTCGGCTGCCACGTCGTAGAGCAGGTCACCCACGGGGCCGCCCACCGGCTGCGACAGGCTGCCCTTCGTCGGAATCCGCAACAGCTTCATCCCCCTGGTGAAGGAGAAGGGCTCCGCCAGCTCGACGTCGGTGAGATTGCCCTTGAAGCCGCGCATCGAAGCGGGCATGAGCGTGTGCGTGTGCAACGGCTGGTTGTCGTCAGAGCGGCTCGTGCGCAGGTAGACGTAGCGACCGTCAGTGATATTCACTCGGTTGCCGTGATAGCCGAAGATGGCAGCGTCGCGCACCGGGCTGTCGTCGACCACGACTCCGGCCAGGTCGTGGCCCAGCATACGCTCCGTCGGCTCCTGGCCGAAGAAGCGCAGCAGCGTCGGTCCGATGTCGATGGCCGGCTGCACCAATGCCTCACGTCTCTGGCCCGCGGCGCCGGGGGAGCGTGGGTCCCAGACGAAGAACGGCGTGTGCGCGATCTCTTCATACAAAGGCGGCCAGTTCTTCGCCCAGCCGCCATGCTCACCGAGAAGGAAGCCGTGGTCGGTGCAGACGATGAGCATGGTGTCCTGCCACATCTCGTGCCGATCCATCAGGTCGAGGACGTGGCCGAGGCTGTTGTCGCACTTCGACATCAAAGCCGCGTAGTTGCGCCGGGCCTCGTCACACTGTTCGGGAGTCTCGGTGGCCTCGCCGTACCCGGGCCAGTCGAACAGCGGTCCGTCGTAGTCGGACGGGTACATGTCCTTGTAGTGCCGGTGGCTGACGAAAGGTTCGTGCGGATCGAAGCATTCCAGCTGCAGGAACCAGTCGTCCTCGTCGGCGTTGCGTTCGATGAAGCGGCAGCCGGCGTCGAAGGTCTGCGTCTGGGAATGATCCTGATCGCGCGTCTGGTGCTGCCGGTTGACCCAGTCCGGGCGCCGGCCCTTGGGGTTGATGTTGTCCGGGATCACCGGATCGGCCACCTGGCCGATGTGGGGGTCTCCCTCCTGACCGCGGTAGAACTCCCACGAGGAGTAGCGCCCGTGGTAGGTGGAGCCGCCATCTTCCCAGTAGTGGTAGTGATCGGAGCACAGGTGAGTGTAGACGCCGGCGTCCTGCAGCATCTGCGGTACCGAGTCGTCGAAGGGCTCCAGCGGACCCCACGGGCAGTGCAGGAAGTTCGGCCGCCCCGTGTGCAGGTCGCGGCGCGCCGGCATACACGGCATGGAACAGACGTAGCTGGTGTCGAAGGTGGCAGTGCGTCTGGCCAGACGGCTGAAGTTGGGTGCCAGCACCGGCGTGGCCGCATTGTACGGCGGCAGCAAGTGTCGGTTGAGCGAGTCGAACATGACCATGATGCACTTCACGCGGGTCTCTCCTGAAGGAAGGGATCAGCCGGTCGAGCCGTTGCTCTTGGCCTTGACGATTCCGGCGATGTACTGCTCGACGCAGCGCTCCGTGTGCCAGCCCAGACTTGTGGCTTTGCTCGAGTCGAGGGCCGCGTCCATACGATTGCCCCGGCGTTCGGGCAGCATGTGCGTCTGACCGCCGAACAGACCGGCGATTTCGAGGACGGAATAGCTGGCGTCGGCGCCGAGACCGTATTCGTCACCGCTGCCGTGCTCGCCCACGAGAATGAGGCCACGGACGATGTCGTCGACATGGGTGAAGTTGCGGCGCTGCGTACCCGGGGAGACGACCGTGAGGGGCACACCGGCCTCGAACTGGCTGCGGAAGATGCCGAGCACCGTGGCGTACTCGCCACACGTGATCTCGCGTGGACCGTAGACGTTGTAGAAGTAGGTGATGGCGAACTCGAGGCCGAACCACTGGCCATAGTTCATGACCAGCTCGGTGTTCGTGGCTTTGGTCCAGGCGTAGGGGCTCTGGTCCCGCCCCATCCCGCCATCGGCGAACTTTGTGCTCGAGCCCGCGTAGACGAGCTTGCTGCCGCGCTGACGGCAGTACTCGACTACACCGAAGGTGCCGGCCTTGTTGAGATCCCAGACGAGGGCCATATCCTGGAAGCTCTGTTCGACGCGGGAGTACTCGCCGAGATGGAACACGAGGTCGGGAGCGTCGGGACAGAGATCAGCGATGTCCTTTGTGTGGCCCTCGATGTACTCGACGCCGGCCACGTGGTTGTCACGCGTGCCGGTGAAATAGATGTCGAGAGAGAGGACGCGATTGTTCCCTGTGGATGCCAGGGCCTGCACCAGGTGGGAGCCGATGAAGCCGGAGCCACCGGCGACGAGAATGGTCTGGTTCTCGAGCATCCGTAGATAGTAGGGACAACCGCCTGACTCTGACAGGGCACTAGCCCGCCTCCGGGACTCGGGCGGCCGAGATGTTCATCGTCGCCGGCGCCAGTCTTCTCAGATTCTGTGCACCCAGCGCCAACTGTGCTCCCCTGTGCGGGGGGCCCTGAAGGTGCACCCGTACGATGGCATCGGATTGCAGCTGGTGCAGCCTCCCCAGCAGTTCGGCTTCGAAGGCTTCGCGCGCCGGGGCAGATCGGACGGTGAGATCCACCATGGGACGGGCGTGCAGAGGCACCCACTCGACAGCACACGGTCCACGCGCCGAAGCTCCCGACTCGTCCACCGTCACGACGGCGCAGACCTTTTCCTCGCCACGCTCGGCCCAGGACGTGCGCTCCACCGAGCCGGGGTAGATGACGGGGGCGGCCAGTGGCACACCGTGGAGGTTCTGACGAAGCACCTGGGCACGGTGGATGTGGCCTGAGAGGACCGCGTCAAACCCTGGCGGAATGTGGTGACCCCGAACGACGTCAGTCCCGTAGCGGAAGGTGAAGTCTCCTTGGCCGCCATTGCCGACCCGCGAACCCTCCACCGCCTGGTGAATGCACAGGAGGGAGACATCCGCCTCAACTCGCCGTTGGTCCGTCGCCTCGATCAGAGAGGTGAAACGGTCGCGTACGTCGCGCACGAAGGGGAACCCGGAGAGGGCGACGGTCCGATCGCCCACAGCCTGCAGGAATGTCCTGGGCCGATCGAAAATGTGGATCAGCGGGTGGCTGGCCCACAGGTGCATCGGGATCTGCGATCGTTCGTGGTTACCGGGGACCAGATAGACGGGGATGCCGGAGGCGGCCACCTGCATCAGCGGCTGCATGGCCATCTCGACGACACCCGGTGGAACCTTGCTGCGGTGCAGCAGGTCGCCGCCATGGACGACGAGATCGACCTCGCCCGCAAGAGCGGGCTGGAGGGCGCGCCGGAAGTTGGCGAGAAAGTCGTGGCCGCGACGCCGACGTGTGACGCGCGGACGGGACGGCAGGTCGAAGCCGATGTGCGTGTCGGCCAGCAGCAGGATTCGCATACCGAATGGCTACCGCACCGGTGTTACCGGGACAAGCGCTTTCTGCGACGCTCTGCCAGGGACAGCTATCGGAAGCGAAAAGCGAACAGATCGGCATCGCGCAGCTCGAACCGCAGACGGACAGGCTGCCCCGCAAGGGTGCTGGCATCAGCACCCTCTCCCCAGCCGATGGTGCCGGCGATCTCGTCGCCGAACAGCTCCTGAGAGTCGGCGAAGGTGAACCCGGGCACGGCCACGCCCGAGGCATCCTGCAGCTCGGCCTTTGCGCAGCCAACTGCTGATGTCGAGTAATTCAGCTCCAGCTTCGTGCCGGAAAAGACGAATGGCCTCGTCGTGAAGGCGCCGCCGCCGTAGCCGGCGTGCAGGGAGACAAAGCCGTCGGTGCGCAGGCAATAGCGGCGGATGGCGACGCTCGGCATACGCCAGTTTTCCATGCCGTAGAGTGACATCTCCGTCGGTGACGTGTGCAGCAGGCCGCGCTCCATGTAAATGCCGCGCTCGTGCCAGTTGTTTTCGTCCAGCCCCGGGCGCACGAAGGCCTCCATGAAGCTGCGATCGAAGTGCAGGCCGTCGCGGCTCGAGAGAAAGACGATGTCGCTGACGCCGGGGCCGTGAGGCCAGTCCGGGATGGGCTCGCGCTCCTGTACGAAGCGTGACGGAAACATCAGGTACGTGCCGGGGGCACGGTCGTAGGAGATGCAGGCATTGGTGTAGAACTGCTCGCCGGGGGAATCCCCGCAGTCGATGAGCTCACCTTCTGACCAGGTACGGAAGTCGGGGGAGCGCCAGCGGCGGACCCAGCGCAGACCACCTTTGAAGGGGCCTTCACCGGGGGCCTCCCGGGCGCCGTCGAGTACGCCGCGGCTGTAGATGACGTACTCCCCGAGATGCTCGTCGAAGAAAGTGATGTTGTGCGAGTCGAAGGGCCGGTCGGTGAGCAGCGGCCGCTGTTGCAGCAGTCGCCAGGAGAGGCCGTCGGGGGAGACCAGACCGAAGACGGCCTGGTGGCGGACGATCGCCTTGTAGCGTTCATCTTCCGGAACGTCCGGGTTCGGATCGCGGAACGGACTCATGTTGTTGCCCGTGGCGTGCCACACCAGGTTGTTCGCCGTCGAACCCTCGAAGTCGACGATATTCAGTGTCGGCTTGTCCCAGTGGATGCCATCCGTGCTCTCGGCGTAGGCGTAGAGCCCCGGCGTGTGGCTGTGGCGATCGTGCTCGTCCCAGGTCCAGTCCGGCTGCGGCTCCACCCGCGCTCCGGGAGGCCGGTGACCGGCTTCCCGAATACCGGCGCGGTACCAGGCGCGGAACCTGTCCTGCTCCTGAGACACGACCATGTAGGAGACGCCGCCCTCCTCCCATGGGTGCTCCGGCACGATGACACGCTCGCGGCGCACCGGTTCGTGCAGGCGACGGTCGACACCGTCGAGCTCGGCGAGCATCTCGGCATCGAGGAACAGCTGTCGGTCACTGCCGATGTCGACAGGGGAGTGGCTCATGTCGGCTCCTCTCATTAACGTGTCAGCCATGGCTACGCTCGAACCGATCGGCATCGTCCGCTGCCCGCAACGCTATCGCTACGAAGCGCCCCGTCAGGGAACGCTGATGCCGGACAACCATGCCGTGATCGAGCTGAACGACGGATGCGGCTACGAGCAAGCATTAACGGGACTCGACGGCTTCGAACGCATCTGGGTCATCTTCGAGCTGCATCTGAACGAGACCTGGCATCCTCTCGTGCAGCCACCCCACGCGGGGGAGCCGCGCCGGGGGCTGTTTGCGACACGATCACCCCACCGTCCCAATCGCATCGGGATGACCAGCGTGCGACTGCTCGGCATCGAGGGCTTGCAACTGACCGTCGCCGGCCACGATCTGCTCGATGCCACACCGGTGCTCGACATCAAGCCGTACGTGCCCTACGCTGACGCCTTTCCCGAGGCCGCCACCGGCTGGCTGGAGGACAGGGAGCAACGCCGCTACGCGGTCGCCTTCGACGCCGGCGCCACCGAGCGCTCGGCCTGGATTCTGCAACAGGCGGGGTTGGACTGCGATAACTTCGCCTGCGTGCAACTGATGCAAGATCCCACCGACGCCGAGCGCAAGCGGATCACTCCAGGTTCGACGGCCGACGTCCTCACGATCGCCTACCGCACGTGGCGGCTCGATTACACCGTTTCAGACGAGGATCTCGCTGTCCGAGTCACCGGGATCCGGTCCGGATACGACATTGCGGATCTTGACGAAGGCAGCCCGGACCGGCACGGTGATAAGGCGGTACACCGGCGGTTTCGCCAGCACTTCCAGGACTGACGAACAAAAGATCAGCGAGAGGATACGGCGACGACGGAGTGTGGCGGCAGTTCCACCTCGAAACCGCTGGCCGTGGGGCGCAGACCGTCCAGGGGGACGGGGCGAACCGTGTCGGGGGCGTCGAAAGTATTGTGGCTGTCCATCGAGTCTCCCGTCAGCACGCGCGCCTGCAGCGAAGTCGACTCGAGGCCGTGCAACGAAACCGACACCGGAGCGGCTGCACTGGCCGACAGGTTCGTCATCGTCAGGTGCACGCCGCCGTCCCCGGCACGGCTGGCGCTGGCGCTGAGGGCCGGCACTTCGGTGTCACCCGAGCCCAGCGACCCGGCATCGACGTAACACGGCAGGCAGGTGGCGTCGTGATGCGGGGAGTACATCTCGAAGACGTGATAGGTGGGGGTGAGCAGCATCCTCTCGCCCTCGGTCAACACCATGGCCTGCAACACGTTCACCGTCTGGGCGATGTTGGCCCCGTGCACCCGACGGCAGTGCCGGTTGAAGATGTCGAGGGTCAAGGATGCGGCCACGGCGTCGCGTACCGTGTTCTGCTGATAGAGAAACCCCTCGTTGGTATCCGGCTCCACGAGATGCCACGTGCCCCACTCGTCGACGAGCATGCCGACACGGTCGTCGGGATCGTAGCGGTCCATGACAGCGATCTGTGCCTCCAGCAGAGCGTCCATACGGTTGGCCGTGTTCAGCAGGAAGTACCAGTCGTCTTCGGAGCCATCAACAGCCAGCTGCTTCTCCCGTCCCGAGCCGCAGTAGAAGTGCATGCCCATGGCGTGCATCAGCTTGCGGGGTTGGGTCTCGCGCATGAGTACTTCGGTCCAGTGGAGGTCTTCACCGTAGGGGCCGCAGGCCACCTTGTAGAGCCGGTTGTCGCCCAGGTTGCGCAGGTAGGTAACGTGGTTGCGAAACAGGTCGGCATAGTACTCCGGACGCATGTAGCCGCCGCAGGCCCAGTTCTCGTTGCCCACGCCCCACATCCGGACCTTCCACGGTTCCTGGCGGCCGTTCTCGGCGCGCAGGCTGGCCATGGGGCCCTCCGGTGAGGTGAGATATTCCACCCACTGCTGCATTTCCCGCACAGAGCCGCTGCCGACGTTGCCGCAGATGTAGGGCTCGGTATCCAGCTGATGACACAGGTCCATGAACTCGTGCGTGCCGAAAGCATTGTCCTCGACAACGTGTCCCCAGTGATGGTTCACGAGCGTGGCGCGCTGATCCCGCGGACCAATGCCATCCATCCAGTGGTAGTCGTCGGCGAAGCAGCCACCGGGCCAGCGCAGATTCGGAATATGGATGCCCTTCAGGGCTTTGACGATGTCGCTGCGGATGCCGCGCACGTTGGGGATGGGGGAATCCTCGCCGACCCAGAAGCCGTCGTAGATGCAGCGCCCCAGGTGCTCGGCGAAGTGGCCATAGATGTGCCGCGAGATGTGGCCGGCGTCGGCGTCGGTGGTGACGATGATGCGGTTCATGTGTGGACTCCGGTGACAGGCCCCAGCTCCCAGTCCGGATGGCGATCCATCTCGAGGGCGGCGTGGGCGAAGAAGGGGTAGACCGACCATTCGACACAACCGATCAGATCCGGCCTGCCGTCGCCGTTGAGATCGCAGGGCCAGGCGTTGGGACCGTGGATGGTGAAAGGCGTGAAGGGTTTACCATAGAGGAGGAACTGGCGAGGCAGATCGAAGACCGGCTCGGTGACCGAACCGACATTGGCGAGCAGGTAGATGTGACCGCTGCCGGCCGTGTTGTAGATCAGGTCCAGGCGGCCGTCGCCGTTCCAGTCGACGGCGCGGAACGATTCGGTCCAGTGTCTGTCGCGGCCGACGATGCCATCGTCGATCTCGCGTCCGTCGACGAGACGCAGACGCCGGTCCTTACGCAGCTGACGGATGCCGGCATCGTCGATGTACTGGGCGAAGAGCGTAAGCTTCCGCTGCTCGTCATGGGTGATCATATCGACGAAGCCGTCGCCGGTGAAGTCGGCGAAGCAGGCGCCGCAGCGCCAGAAGAAGGGTGAGGTGTCGTCGAAGGGGTACGGATGGTTCGGCAGATCCTTGTCGAGGGCGCGCTGGCCCACGGTGGCACGCTTCTCATCGTCATCCGGATAGCCGTCGACGATCAGCTGCTGCCGCGCGCCGAAGACGGGTTGCTCCCGGGTGCCCGTGTTGCGATACCAGAAGATGCGGTTCGTCTCGTTCGGCAGCATGAGATCGGGCCGACCGTCACCGTCCCAGTCGACGAAGCTGGGGTACGGGTAGCCCATGTTGTGCCAGTGTCGTGCAGGAGGCAGGATCTCGTCGCGCAGCGGGCGGATGGGTTTGCCGTCAGACAGGATCAACTGCGGGGCAGCGAAGGACGGCTCATCATTCGTGCCGGTGTTGCGCACGGTCCGTGGCCAGCCGTACCCGCCGCCGATGAGCAGGTCGGTGACGCCGTCCCCGTTCCAGTCACAGGGGCAGGGCCAGCTCTGGTCGGAAAACGTCATGGGCGGGTTCGCGGCTTCGGCGCGCAGGCCAGCCGTGGTGGCGATGGCCGCACCGTCCTCGTCAGTGTGAATCTCGAAGAAGGTGATCTCCTGCCAGATGCCGTGCTGCACGAGCAGGCCGGTGCGGTCGCCATGGCGTGCGGTGGCGAACCGGTGCGCGGAGGGCGGCAATCCGGTCACGGGAAGGGCAGGACCGAAGCCGGGCGTGTCTCCAGGTAAGCGCGTATGCCAGAAGACATCGTTGCCTGGCCAGGCCTCAGAACTGTCGGGGTGTTCAGTGATCGATGATTCGCGTTCCACCAGACACACTGCGTCCAGTCTGCCGTCTCCGGTGACGTCGAGGCAGGCGACACGTTCGCCCGCGCCGAGATCTACGGGGTCCGCAGCTTCGAAGGGCCAGCCGTCGGGGTTCGTATTGCGGATCCAGCGGCCGTTGAATAGCAGATCGAGCACACCGTCGCCGTCGAGGTCGACGAGAGACATGGACTCGACGCGCTCCTCCTCAACCTGGATCTCGTGGCCTCGCTCCCAGATCGGCCAGCCGCCCCCGTCGACCTGTCCCGAGTTGCGGAAGAACTCGACGCGCCCCGTGTTCCATTCGGCAAAGGCGAGATCGGGTCGACCGTCGCCGATGAGATCACCGAAGTCGGCGTCGACATAGGTTCCCGGGAAGTCGTACAACGTGTCCGAGCCGGGCTCACGGTAGCGCAGGCGCACCTGGTCGCCAAACAGCATGGCGGGCGCGCCGGATCTGAGGCCGGGGTAGCAGACGACGCCGGAGCGTGGCTCGCCGGGTCGATGGTAGTAGTTCCAGGTGCCGGCCAGATCGGATCTTCCGTCGCCGTCGAGATCGACGAGACGGAAGCAGAACATGGTGATGGGACGGAGCTCTGCCGCATTGTAGCGGAGCAGGTCGCCGAGGCCGACCATGGGAACCCTCGCCGTCGGTGCCACGTGCGGGCGGGCCCCGCCCGGGCGTACGGCGGCGAAACGCAGTTCGTAATGAACATGCGTTGGATTGCGGATGACGAACTCGACACACCCCCGGTCGCCGTGGGCGAAGTCCTCGGCCAGGTGATGGGGGATCGTGGCGCCGTCGGTCAGGTCGACGACTTCGACGGAGGTCGGGTCCAGGCGGGCCCCAGAACCCTCGCCGGCGGCGAGCAGGAGAGGCCCGAAGTCGATACCGGCCGAGATAGGAATGTGGCCGACATCCGTCGGCAGGGACGAGGTGATGTTGAAGGGAGACGCGTGGGGCACGGGAACGATCAGGCCGTGAGGACGGCAACGTCGTATTCGCCGATCCGCGGGTCGCGCGTCACGATGGTCAGGCCTTCGATGCGGGCCTGGGCGATCAGCAGTCGATCGAAGGGATCACCGTGAACGACAGGGAGGTCTCGCACCGCCATGGCGTGTGGCAACCTCACATCCAGGACTTCGAACTCATTGGCGCCAAGGACTTCAGGCAGGTTATCAGGGACGCTCAGTTTGCCCAGTGCCGACTTGATCCCCATCTCCCAGGCCGACGCGACACTCACGTAGACGTCGCTGTCCTGATCGAAGATGGCCTCGCGTGCCTCGGCGGTCAGCAGGCCGGGTTCCTCCAGCCACCAGAGCAGGACGTGAGTATCGAGCAGAAGGTCTGTCACTCTACTTCACCTCATCCTCATCCTCGCCGTAGAATGCCGCTTCCAGCTCCGGGGGGAGGTCGTCGAAGTCGTCGGCGATCCAGATCTTGCCTTTCCACTGGCCTCCGACCCGAGGCCCCCTCTTCTGCACAAAGGGAACCAGCTTCGCTGCCGGCTTCCCGGCCCGGCCGATAATGACCTCTTCCCCTGCTTCCACCCGCTGCAGCAGACGGGAGAGATGGGTCTTGGCTTCATGAACATTGATCACTTCCATGTCGGTCCTCCAGACGTCGAGTCGACTTAGCTAAGCTTAGTCATATCGACGGCATCAGACAAGCGCAACCCACACCCGCTCAGTGTGCCTCTCTGGTCACGGTCGCCCCTGACTGGCCCTGCAGGAAGTCGAGATCCACACCCAGATGGGCCTGCTGCACGTGGTCGACGTACATCTTCACATACCCTCTGGTGTCGTGCGGCGGCGGCGAAGTCCAGGCGGCGCGTCGTTTCGCCAGTTCCTCATCGGACACGTCCAGGTGCAGCCGTCTCCCTGCGACATCCAGCTCGATGAGGTCTCCGTTCTCTACCAGCGCCAGCGTGCCGCCGATGGCCGATTCGGGTGACGTGTGCAGGACTACCGTGCCATAGGCGGTGCCCGACATGCGGCCGTCCGAGATGCGCACCATGTCGCGCACGCCGGCCTCCACCAGCTTCTGCGGCATGGGCATGTTGCCGACCTCGGCCATGCCCGGGTATCCCCTGGGTCCCGCGCCCTTCAACACGAGCACGCAGCTCTCGTCGACGTCGAGATCCGGGTCATCGATGCGGGCGTGCAGGTCCTCGATGTCCTCGAAGACGACGGCGCGTCCCTTGTGCTGCAACAACTCCGGTGTCGCTGCTGATGGTTTGATGATCGCGCCATCCTCGGCCAGGTTGCCGCGCAGCACGGCGATGCCCACCTCCTTCTGGATGGGCTCGTCGAAGGGGGCGATGACGTCGCGGTTGTAACAGGGAGCCCCTTCGGTGTTGTCGACGTGGGTGCGGCCGTTGACGGTGAGGGCATCCATGTGCAGCAGCGCCTTCAGTTCCTGAATGACGACGGGCAGGCCGCCGGCATAGTAGAAGTCCTCCATCAGGTACTTGCCCGAAGGCATCAAGTTGACCAGGAGGGGGAGCTTGCTGCCGAGACGGTCGAAGTCGTCGAGCGTGATATCGATGCCGGCACGACCCGCCTGGGCCAGCAGGTGGACGACCAGGTTCGTCGAGCCCCCGACGGCGGCGTTGACCATAATGGCGTTCTCGAAGGCCTCCTTCGTTAGAATCTGTGACGGGCACAGGTCCTCGCGGACCATCTCGACGATGCGGTTGCCCGCCACCTGAGCCAGCGCTTTGCGGCGCGAGTCCGCAGCGGGGATGGCGGCTCCGCCCGGCAGGGTCATGCCGAGAGCTTCCACCATACAGGCCATGGTCGACGCCGTACCCATCGTCATGCAGTGCCCTGCGGAGCGGGACATGCAAGCTTCGGCTTCGGCGAACTCTTCGCAGGTCATCTTGCCGGCGCGCAGGTCCTCGGAAAACCGCCAGACATCGGTGCCGGAGCCGATGTCCTGGCCGCGGTACTTGCCGTTCAGCATGGCTCCGCCAGAGACGACGATGGTGGGCAGATCGACGCTGATGGCGCCCATCAGCGTCGAGGGGGTGGTTTTGTCACAGCCCGCCAGCAGCACGACACCGTCCATGGGATTGGCACGTATCGACTCCTCCACGTCCATGGACACCAGGTTGCGGAAGAGCATCGTCGTGGGCCGCATCAGCGGCTCGCCCAGGGACATGACGGGGAACTCGAGGGGCAGGCCGCCGGCCTCGTATACGCCACGTTTGACCATGTCGGCCAGTTCACGGAAGTGGGCGTTGCACGGCGTCAGTTCAGACCAGGTATTACAGATGCCGATGACGGGCTTGCCGTTGAACTCGTGGTCGGGGATGCCTTCGATCTTCATCCAGCTGCGATGGATGAAGGAGGTCTTGGGATCGCCATCGAACCAGTCTCTGCTGCGCAGGGCAGGTCTGTCCTGGGACACGTCACTCTCCATGGTGCTGTGGGTGGATGGTAGGGGCCGTCAGAGGCGCACGTCGAGTCTCAGACCTCGACGGTCACCACGACAGCCCGCTGGGCTGGATCGAAAGCGACGAAGGTGACGCCGTCTTCACACAGAAACGTCTCCGGACCAAAGGCTGTCCGCGTGCTCGCCTCCGTGAGCAGCCGACCGTCGACAGAGACGGATCTCACTTCGGTGTCAGTGATGCGCAGGGTAAATTCGGGGACCCTCACGGGAAGGTCCAGCCGGATGGTGCCACCCTCCACGGAAAGTTCGCACAACTCGGCAGCGCAGGCGTAGTTGGTGATCTCGCTGCACTTCCGCCAACGGCAGTACTCCCCCCGTGGATCGCGCTCCTCGAGCCGACCCACGACGGTCTTGAAGGCGTCAAACCCGGCGCGATCGTCATCGTGCATGCCGTAGAACCCCTGCCAGTGGCTGATCATCACAGCGGGTTCACCGGCATCGATGCAGTCGGCCATCCGTCCGCGCCGCAGATCTGCGGTGATGTAGTGGTCGGCGTCGACCTCACCATAGCCGGTCCAGGACCCGGTCCGATCGTCGGTGGAGGAGAAGATCTCACCCATGGCGGTGCCGGCATCGCGGTCGGCATACCAGACGGGTGTCGGTACCGGCTCCTCATCGCTGCCGCGCTTGAAGAAGAAAGGTGTGGGGTTGCCGGTGACCCGGTGTACGGCCTCTTTGGCGCACGCAGCATAGAACTCGAGGGGACTGCCGAAGCCGCCGGGGGAAGTGACACCGGTGGGTGTGAGTCCCACGTTGTGCAGGATCTCACAGGCGAGAGCGATGTAGTCGGTGACGAGCTCGGGCTGATCGGTGGGTAGATGATTCCAGCCCCACTGTTCCCAGAGGCCGACGTCGACGGGCTGCAGGGCCTCGAGATCGACGACGAAGGTGTGGGTCATCATCTCCGGCGTGATGTCGAAATTCGGCATGATCATCTCCCGACACATCTGCAGCCAGCTCTCCTGCTGCCCCTGGCTGAACAGGTCGAGCCCCTCATCGATGCGTCCCAGTGCCGCCGGGCAGGGGACGACGCTGAACTTCCCTCTGACACCATGGTCGAGGCAGAAGCGGGCGAACTCCCGCGTGAAGGACTCCGGATGGACGACGGGCACGTCTTCCCAGCGGACCGCGCCACCGTTGCCCACCTGCGCCTTCCACGAGGAGATGAAGGGCGCCTGTGCCACCGGCAGACTCACGGCATCGCGCAGGAAGAAGTAGTTGAGGTTTACCAGCATCGTCGAGTCGTCGAAGATGATCGACAGGGGCACACGATCGAGGGCGTGGCGATTGACGGAGACGTCCATAGCGCAAACGTAACCTCCCCTTGACCGGCTGGCGACAATCCCGTTTGGTCACCCGGCGCCATGCCGATCCCCACACCATTCCACGAACGCACCGCGCCCCTCTGCCAGTCCATGCGGTGGAAGGACTGGTCGGGGTACTACGGGGTCTGCGCCTATTCCACGTACGCAGAGCGTGAGTACTTCGCCATCCGGCATTCGGCCGGGCTCATGGATGTGTCCCCCCTGTTCAAGTACGAGGTGACGGGCCCGGACGCCGCAGCTTTCCTCGCACGTGTCATGGTCAACGACATACCCCGCATGAAGGTCGGGTCCGTGTCGTACACCTGCTGGACCGATGACGAAGGCAAGCTCCTCGACGACGGCACGATCGCGCGCCTCGATGAACAGCACTTCCGAGTGACCGCCGCCGAGCCGAGCCTGCACTGGTTTCATCGACACCAGGGGGGGCTCGACGTGGTGATCGAAGACTCCACGGCAAGAATTGGTGCCCTCTCATTGCAGGGTCCTCAAGCACGCCAGATCCTCCGGCATGTGACGGACACCGACATGGATGACCTGGGATTCTTCCGCCTGGCACGAGGGCGGTTCGACGGCTTCGAGGCAACGATCACACGCACCGGCTACACCGGCGACCTCGGGTACGAGATCTGGGTTGCCAGCGATGACGCGATCCCGCTGTGGGATGTACTGATGGACGCCGGCCCAAGTTTCGGCATGATACCCAACGGTCTCGACGCCCTCGACATGACGCGGGTGGAGGCCGGCTTCATCATGAACGGCGTCGACTACAGCAGCGCCAATCACTGCCTCATCGAATCCCGCAAGTCCACCCCCTACGAGGCGGGACTCGGCTGGACAGTGCATCTGCAGCGAGAGCCCTTCATCGGCCAGACGCAGCTGCGCCGGGAGAATGACCAAGGGCCGGAGCGGTGCTTCGTCGGCCTGGAGATCGACTGGGACGAGATGGAAGCGCTGTTCGCCGCCGTCGGCCTGCCCCCGGAACTGCCTGGCGCGGCCTGGCGCAATCCGGTTCCCATCTACTCACATGGCGGGACTCAGATCGGCTACGCGACGAGCGGATCCTGGTCACCGATGCTGAAGAAGAACCTCGCCCTGGGGACGGTGGCAGCGTCGCATGGAAGGATCGGCGAGCAGCTGCGCATCGAAATGACGGTGGAGCATGTACGTCACCAGGTGAAGGCCACGGTCCTCGACAGGCCCTTCTTCGATCCCGACAGGAAGCGGTCCTGATGGCCGACGGGTTCGATGCCATCATCGTCGGCGGTGGTCACAACGGGCTGACCTGCGCCGCCTATCTGGCGAAGGCAGGACGGAAGGTGCTCGTGCTGGAAGGCCGACACGTTCTCGGCGGTGCAGCCGTCACCGAGGAGCTCTACCCCGGATTCCACTTTTCCGTCTGTTCGTACGTGGTCAGCCTCTTCCGCCCGCACATCATCCGTGAGCTGGAGCTGACAAGACACGGCCTCGACATGATTCCCCTGGAGAGCTCCTTTCTGCCGTTGCCGGACGGCGACTCTCTCTGTCGATGGGCGGACACGCACGAAACCCGGCGTGAGATCGCCCGGTTTTCGCCGCGCGATGCCGAAGTTTATCCCGAATTCGGTATGGCCATGGGCAAGGTGGCCCACTTCGCCAAAGCTCTGATCGATGCTCCGGCTCCCGATCCCGCTTCGCTGGATCCCCGGGAGTGGGTCAAGCTTCTGCGTCTTGGACGGATGTTCCAGGAGCTGCCCGCCGACCTGCGTCACCTGAATCTGCAGATGATGACGATGAGTGCTGTCGACTTTCTCGATCTCTGGTTCGAGTCGCCGGTACTCAAAGCACCCATGTCGGTGAGCGGCATCATCGGCACCTACCTCGGAGTGCGCTCACCCGGCACGGCGTACGTGCTTCTCCACCACTACATGGGCGAGATCGACGGCGCCTTCCGTTCGTGGGGATTCTCACGCGGCGGCACAGGTGAAGTGAGCCTGGCCATCGCTCGTGCCGCTGAAAGCCATGGAGCACAGATCCGCACCGAGGCGCCGGTGGAGCAGTTTCTCGTGAACAACGGCAGGGCCGAGGGCGTGGTGCTGGAGAACGGTGACGAGCTTCGGGCGAAAACGGTCATCTCCGGGCTCGATCCCCATCGGACGTTTCGCGTGATGGTTGGCGAGGAACATCTCGACCCCGAGTTCGCCGCCCAGATCGTACGCTACAAGATGCGGGGCAGCTCGGCCAAGGTGAACCTTGCCGTCGATCGCCTGCCGGTTTTTTCCTGTCGCCCTGAAGGAACCGCTCACCTGCGCGGCGACGTCGCCATCTGCCCGAGCATCGACTACCTGGAGAGAGCCTATGACCAGGCAAAGTACGGCGACTTCTCGGAGCGGCCGTACCTGAACGTCGTCATCCCCAGCCTCGTCGATCCCACGGTGGCGCCTCCGGGAAAGCACATCATCTCCTGCTTCGTGCAGTATGCTCCGTACCAGATAAAGGAAGGACCGGACTTCTGGCCCGAGCGCCGCGAGGCGCTTGGCGACACCGTCGTCGATACGCTGGCCGAATACATCCCCGGCCTCAAGAGTTCGATTCTCTTCCGCCAGGTTCTGACGCCCTGGGATCTGGAACAGGAGTTCGGCCTGACAGAGGGGAACATCTTCCACGGCGAGCTGAGTCCCGAACAGCTTCTCTTCCAGCGCCCCGCCGCCGGTTGGGCCCGGTACAGAACACCGATCCGTTCGCTCTGGATGTGTGCCTCGGGGACGCACCCCGGGGGAGGCATCATGGGGGCCCCGGGCGAGCTCTGCGCCAAGTCGATGCTCTCGGAGCGGGCCCTTTGAGCCGCGACGAGGCGATCGTCATCGGCGCCGGCCCCAACGGGCTGACGGCGGGGGCTCTGCTGGCCAGAGAGGGGTTCAGCGTCACCATTCTCGAGGCGCAGAGCGAGGTCGGCGGGTCGGCACGCAGCGAGGAGTTTCATCCGGGCTACTGGACCGGTGGCCTGCTGCACGATACGTCGGGACTGCGACCCGCCGTGATCGACGAGCTCGAGCTCGAGAAGCACGGACTGGAACTGGGGGGCCCGCCGGACATGTTCGTGCCGACTGTCGACGGGCGTGGCCTGCTGGTCGCCCACGATGCCCAACAAGCCATCGCCGAGATACAGCAGCATTCGGCCGGAGATGCCGAGCGCTACGTCGAGTTCCGCGCCTTCTTCGATCGTGTCCGTGGCTTTGCCGCTCGTGTCCTCGATGGCATGCCGCCGGATGTTCTGGCCGATCCCTCTGCTGGCGAACTGCTGGGTCCGGCCTGGGCCCTGCGACGCCTCGGTCGGAAGGACATGATGGAGGTCCTCCGACTCGGGCCGATGTGTGCCGCCGACTGGCTGAACGAGTGGTTCGAGGGCGAGCTTCTGAAGTGTGCGCTGGCACAACCTGCCCTCCTCGGCACATTCATGGGACCGTGGTCACCGGGGAGCAATACGAACCTGCTACGACACGAAGCTCTCACCGGACGTGCGGCGCAACGAGGCCCTCATGCCGTGGTTGCGGCACTGGTGGCGGCGGCAACGTCGCAGGGCGCCCGGATTCGAACCGCGGCCAAGGTGATGCGAATCAAGGTGCACCACGGTGCGGTGACGGGGGTGGTCCTGGCTGATGGTGAGGAACTCGATGCCACCACTGTTGTGGCGACATGTCATCCGGTCTCGACGTTCCTCCGTCTGGTAGATGGTGCAGGCCGCCCGCCTGGAATCGAGCGAGCCCTGCGGGCCTTCAGGTCAAAGGGGTGTACGGCCAAGGTCCACCTGGCGCTCGACACGCCGCTGCGGTTCGCCTGTCGACCCGATCTGCCCATCACGCACGCACGTCTCGGCGAGCGGATGGACGATCTCGAGCGCGCCTTCGATGTCGCCAAGTACGGCGGTTTCTCGACACAGCCCATACTCGACGTGCATGTCGCCTCGGAGCGGGATCCGTCGCTGGCACCGGCCGGCCACGCCGCCGTGTCAATGCTCGTGAGCTATGCGCCGTATGATCTCGAGGGCGGCTGGACCGACGACAGGCGTCAGGCTCTGGGTGACGCCGCCGTGGCGGTTCTCGGGCGACACGCCCCGGGTGTCAAGTCTCACATCGTCGCGCGGCAGATTCTGACGCCGGTCGATCTCGAGGCGATCTACGGCCTGCCCGGGGGACATCTCTATCACGGCGATCACGCCCTCGATCAGCTGATCGTACGGCCAGCCCCCGGTAGCGGGCGTTTCCGAACCCCCGTCGACGGACTCTGGCTCGGCGGCAGCGGCAGTCACCCGGGAGGCGGGATCACCGGGGGACCGGGACGACTGGCTGCCCGGGCGGTGGGATCCGCCTGACGGTCAGACAACCGCCCGCATGACGAGAATCCAGTCGTGAACCACCACGGGATGCGGCGGCTCCCAGGATCCGTCGGCTTCCGCAATGACGGGTACGACATCCGTGCGGTCGCCCGTCATCGGATCGAACCAGAACGACTCGTAGGCCAAGCCGGGCTCGATTCCCAGGATTTTCGGCAGGGTCCAGGCACTGGGGATATGGATCACGCGCAACTCGCCGGGGATGCCGGCGGCGGTGTTCCTGTCGTAGTCGATGCCATCCCACGGGTTTTCCACCCACTCGTCGTGGTTCTCGAGGCGCCACCAGGGGATGTCGTCCAGCAGCTTGCGCGCCAGTCCCACGTGTTCTGATCCGGGCGACCGGTACGCCTGCCGCCAGGTCTGGCTGCCCCAGGAGCGACCGTGCGGCGACGGCCCGTACGGGTCGTGGTCGGTGCTCATCTGCCAGATGCCGTTGGCCCCGTACGTGTGTCCGAAGGCACCGCTGAGGATCGCCTGCCAGAAGGCCAGCCGCTGCACATCGGCGTGGCATCTGCCAAGAATCCCCTCGTAGCTGACCTCGCTGACGAAGGTCGGCATGGCCGGTTCCTCGGCGTAGGCTTCGCGCACGCATTCCACGTTGCTGATCAGGCTCTTGAAGCCACCGTGGCCCGTCTGCAGCATCTCGAAATCGAGCACACCGGGATCTTCGACCTGGCGCCGGCCAAAGCGCGTGGGATGGATCGTCACGGGATTATCGAAGCCGTCCACTTCATGAATGTGGCGGGCCACTTCCGTCCAGCCCGTTTTCTGCAGGGCTGCGTCGGCCTCCTTGTTCTGTGACAGGTAGAAGGGCATCGTGCCTTCGCCGGCGACACACCAGCAGACCGGGTACGCTCCGTACCGGGCAACGATGTAGCGCCAGTACCGCTTGCAGCGTTCGACACCGATTTCCGGCAGGTAGTAACCCCACATGCCGACGATACAGGGCACCAGTCCCGACCGCACGAGATGGCCGATCTTGAGATCGGCAGCGTCGTAGTAGGCCGGGTTGATGGCTTCGAAGCCCTCGGTGAAGGGGAATCCAGCTTCGTTGCGGCCGCGCGGATCCCAGGCGGTCATGTCGGGTAGGGGCCCGGCGATGATCTGGATCGTGGTGAAACCCCGGGCCACACGATCCGCCGCAAGAGTCTGGAAACCCGCAGGCCAGTCGAGGCGGGTCGTCAGTCCCATCCACCAGGTGTCGCCGATCCAGAGATAGGGCGTGCCATCGACATGTTCGAGATGCCGACGATCTTCGGCGGCGCGCAGGCGACCGTGTTGTAGCAGGGCGTTGTCGCCGGAGTACTGCGTAGTATGGATCGTGCCCGTCTGGTCGCAGAGGCCGGCATCGTCCGGGCTGGAGCCGATCGTTTGATAGGACCAGTCTCCTGCCGTGGACGGAGCGAACCGGACCCGCCAGCTGCTGTCGCCCGCCCAGAAGGCCGGCACCGTGATCTTGCGCCCGGAGCTCGTGAAGCAGACGTCGAGATCGACTTCGTTATATGGGTCGGCGTACTGCAGCGTCGCCGTGAAAGCGATCTCCGTCATCGTGTGGGTCGTGGTGTGATACGCCGGCATCAGGAGCTCACTTGTCGAAGTCGCTGTCCCAGTGTGACCCGTCACAGAAGGGCTTGTTCTTCGAGTCACCACACCGGCACAGTGTGCGTGATCGGGAGCTGGCGCCCTGGAGGGATTCAGCGTTCACCAACTCGATATCACCACGGACCACGTACGGGCCCTGCGGGATCACCCACACGCTGGCCTCCTCGTCCGGCGCGGCCTGTGCCTCTGTCAGTGTATGGCTGATCGCCCCTGACGGGCAGCGGTTGATCACATCGACGATTTCCTCGACGGCTGCGCCGTCGGCATCGATACGGGGCTCGGTCTCCTGCATGAACTGAAACACCGACTCCAGATTGCCGGTGCATACCCCGGCATGGGCACACAGGCCACGATTGTCGTGAATCGCGATCTCCCTGCCCACGAAGCTGTCCAGCTCGTCCGGTCGGCGGTCCTCCTGTCGCGCTCCCGAGAACCCGACGCGGACATGAGAACCGTCGCAGTAGGGTTTCTTGCCGGACTGTCCGCAGCGGCACAGCTTCATGGTCGATGTCGCCGCTACGCTCTCTCCCTGTACCTCGAGATTCTGCAGCTGCCGGACAGCGTACGGGCCGTTTTCAGTGCATTCGATCTGGGGCCGCTGCTCTGCCATCGTGATCTCCCGGTGTGGTTGGGCACCTGGAGCGGCAACCTACTGAGTTCCCTCGCTCCGGCCAAAGAAAAGTTCCGCATGGGCAAAGGCAGGCTTGCCAGAGTGGGTCCTATAGGCAAGGAGCTGAGATTCGAATGGATGATCTGACCACACTGATCTCGAGAGTGCACGGGGGAGACCGGCAGGCCTACGGCGACATCGTGGGCCGCTTCCAGCACATGGCGGTGGGTTACGCCACGTCCTGCCTGGGCGACCCGCACCTGGCCGAGGATGCCGCGCAGGAAGCCTTCCTGCAGGCCTTCGTCGACCTGGCGCAGTTGCGCGAGCCGGCGGCCTTCCCCGGATGGTTCCGGCGTATCGTGCACAAGCACTGCGACCAGATCCGCCGTCGTCAGACGCTGCACCTGGTGCCCCTCGAGGAGGACCAGTGGGAGGCGCGGGTCGAGCCGGTGTCCGGACTGGAACTGGAGGACAGGCGCCAGATGCTGGCGCTGGCGATTCAGCGACTGCCGGAAGCGGAGCGCGCGCCGGTGACCCTCTTCTACCTGCGCCAGTACAGCCAGGCGGAGGTGGCGGCCTTTCTCGAGATCCCCGAGACGACGGTCAACAATCGGATGCACAGCGCCCGTAAACACCTCAAACAGGAGCTGTTGGACATGGCAGATCAGGAGCAGCAAGGCAAGCGGGCACCCGACACGGAATTCACCGGGCGCGTGCAGGAGCAGATCGAGGCGCTCACCAGCCTGCACAACACGCTGGCGGAGCCGATCCGCCAGAGCCTGCTCGAACCCCTTGGTGATGACGTCGCCGTACGCGTGGTCTCCGTGGAGAACACGATCGGGCTGCATGTGCTGCGCAACTTGCCCTATCCGTGCTGCACGTACTCGTTCCAGCCGCGGGGCAGCCAGCGGCGCATCTGCTTCGATATCCATATGGAGCTGGTGGCGTGTATCGTCGGCCGACCCATCGGCCGGGGCGACGAGATCCGGGTCAAGGATGTGGGACAGATCGCGCCGGACGAGTTCGGCGTCATCAACCCGATCGCCCGCGACTTGATGAACGGAATCGTCGCCCTCTGGAGTGAGGTCGTCGACATGGAGATCATCGAACCGGAGGTGGAGACGAGCAACGTGTATGTCATGGGCTCGTGGATCGCCTCCGACGATCCCATGTTCCACGTGCGCTTCGAGGTGGCCTGGGACGATCGCATCAGTCACATCAACCTGTGTTATCCGGCGCCGTCGATGGCGGCCGGCGTGGCGCAGCTACAGACACAGGGCGAGCCGGCCTGACCGACCGTGGCCGAACCGACCCCCACGGTGCCGGGTGATCTCGGGCCGATGGGGCAGAGCGAGACCGCCTCAGGCGACTTGTGTCAGCAGGTCGACGAGGGCGGTCCGCTCGGTGTCCGGATCCACGAGGTGGGCACGGCGGCGTACCCCCGTCAACAGCGATTCGAGGAATTCAGGCCGGTTCTCGCAGCGGGTCAGAAGATCGGCCAGGGCCGTCGTGTCGCCGAATGGGAAGTATCCCGGATAGTCGGCGCCCAGCAGACCGATCGTGCCGGAGATGCGGGACGAGATCACCGGCGTACCGCAGGCCATGGCCTCGCACACGACGTTGGCGCCTCCTTCCATCTGCGACGAGAGCACCATAGCCCGGCTTCGGGCGATGAGGCGCAGGGCCTGGCCGTGGGGCAGGTTGCCCAGCCACTGGTAGCGCGGATTGTCCCGCGCCTCACGGCGAGCCCGTGTCTCCATCTCCGACGACAGCGCCCCCCCGGCATGCAGGATCCTGACCGCCGATTCTGTCGGCAACAGGCGGGCCGCCTCGGCGGCGCGGAAGGGGTCCTTCACGTCCCGCAGGTGGCCGACCACACAGACTTCGAAACACCCGCGGCGCGTCGGGGGAGGCGATCCCCGTGGCGGTCGCGCCGACTGTACGATGACATGTGTCCGCCGGCGGAATCGCGCCGGCAGCTCGTCCAGTCCCGCCTGCTGCAACACGATGAAACGGTCGGCCAGCTCCAGCGACTGTTGGGCGCTCTCGTCGTGGTGGATATCCCCATAGAGGTCGGTACCGGTGAGGGCGAGGATCAGGGGTGACTCGGGGCGCAGTCGGTGGAACCGGGCCACCGAGTCGTGGCTGCGCCGGGCGTGCAGGGCGATGAGAGCGTCGCAGCGCTGGCGGTCGAAGCGCTGGGCGATGGCCACCTGGTGACCGACGTCGCGCAGCAGCCGTGACCAGTGCAGGGCGGTCATGCGATTGCCGGCGCGAGACTTCGGCGCGGCGGGAGTGACGATGAGGATTCTCATGACGGGTCGACGGGAGTGGGCATGAGGATCGCAGGATAGCCACGGAACCGCGGCCGGGCAAGGCGGAGCTTTCGTGCATGGGGATTGCCCGAGGGTGGTCGCTCAAGTAGGTTCGTCGGCATGGCACTGTTCTCAAAAGACAAGACCCTGACGAGCCTCGCCAAGACCTGCGGTTGAGCCGCGAAGGTGAGTCCGGTCGGGCTCGGAAAGTTACTGGCGGGGTTGCCCCGCAACCTGGATCCCAACCTGCTCGTCGGCTTCGAGACGAGTGACGATGCGGCTGTGTACCGTCTGGATGACGAGCGGGCTCTCGTGCTCACGGCGGACTTCATCACGCCGCCGGTGGACGATCCCTTTCTCTTCGGTCAGATCGCCGCGGCCAATTCCCTCAGCGATGTCTTCGCCATGGGAGGTCGACCGATCGCGTGTCTGAATCTCGTCGGCTTCCCGGCGGGCGAGCTGGGACCGGAGGTGCTGGCCGGCATCGTCGAAGGCGCTCTGACGAAGATTACCGAGGCCGGCGCGGTGCTGGCAGGGGGGCACACGACGGATGACGACGAGCCCAAGTTCGGTCTTTCCGTCACCGGGATCGTGCACCCCGACCGCTACTGGCGCAATTCCGGCGCGCAACCCGGGGATGTCCTCATCCTGACCAAGCCCATCGGCAGTGGTGTACTGTTCAACGCCAATCTGAAGAAGTGGGTCTCCGAGGAGGCACTGGCAGCCTGCGTGGACATGATCACAAGGCTCAACAAGACGGCCTCCGAAGTACTGCAGAGGTTCGAGGTGCATGCCGCTACGGACGTGACCGGTTTCGGTCTCGGCGGCCATGCCTACGAGATGGCCACCGGGTCGGACGTCACCCTCGAGATCGCCATGGGCAGCGTGCCGGTGATGGCGGAGGCCCTCGAGATGTACGAGCGCGGCGTGTCGACGGGTGTCAACGGTGTGAATCGCCAGAACATCCAGTACGCCACGGACTTTGGCGCCGCCAATGAATCGCAGCAGGAGCTGCTGGTGGATCCGCAGACGAGCGGCGGCTTGCTGGCAGCCCTGCCGGAAGACCAGATCGAGACCGCGTTGGCCGCCCTGGTCGAAGCGGGTGTGGAGCATGCCTGCGTCGTGGGACGTGTCTCCCAGTTCAGCGAACCACATCACCTCATCATCAAATAAACGTCTCAGGAGCCATCAGTGACTCGATTCCTCGTGGTAGTTCTCTGTCTGCTTGGACTGACCGCCGCCGATGCAGAGGAGCATCTACGCTTCACCGCCATTCCCGACGAGGACACGGCACGCCTGCTGGAGAGATTCGGCAAGGTCGCCGACTATCTCACCCGGACCCTGGGTGTTCCCGTCGAATACGTCCCCGTAAAGTCCTACGCCGCCTCCGTAGCCGCCTTCAAGAACTCCGAGGTGCAGCTGGCCTGGTTCGGCGGGTTGTCCGGAGTGAAGGCGCGACTCGCAGTACCTGGCTCACACGCCATCGCCCAGGGCGAGGAGGACCTGCAGTTCGTCACGTACTTCGTCGCCCATCACAGCACGGGCCTGACCGAGAGTGACAGCTTCCCCGACGGGATCGCCGGCAAGACGTTCACCTTCGGATCGAAAGGCTCGACATCCGGGCGCCTGATGCCGGAGTACTTCATCCGGCAGCACTTCGGGAAAGGTCCGGACGAGGTCTTCAAGCGTGTCGGTTTCAGTGGCGACCATTCCAAGACGCTGGCTCTCGTCCAGTCCGGCAGCTACCAGGTGGGTGCCCTCAACTACAAGGTCTGGGAGAACGAGCTGGCCGCGGGCAAGGTCGACACTTCCAGGGTCCGCATCATCTGGCGTACGCCGAGTTACCCGGACTACAACTGGACGATCCGCGCCGGCGTGAACGAGCGCTACGGCGAAGGTTTCGCGGAACGGGTTCAGCAGGCACTGCTCGACCTCGACGACCGGACACTGCTGGACTCCTTTCCGCGCCAGCGATTCATCGCCGCCGCCGACTCGCTCTACCGTCCCATCCTGGAGACGGGCAAGGTCATCGGAGTGTTTCGCCAGTAGTGCCTGCCGATGTATGACCTGAACGGCATCAGCGTCTCCTACGCGGGGGTGGCGGTACTCCAGGACATCAACCTGGCGATCGATGAGGGTGAGAAGGTCGTCATCATCGGTCCCAGCGGCGCCGGCAAGACGACACTGTTGCGCAAGCTCTACGAACTGCAGCAGGACCGGGCAACGCTGGTGCATCAGGACTATGCTCTGGTACCTCAGCTGTCGGCCTTCCACAACATCTACAGCGGCCGCCTGGACGAACGCTCCAGCTGGTACAATCTCGTCAACCTCATCCGCCCGAGGCCCGCGGATGTGGCTGACATCGAACCCATCTTCCGCGACCTGGGCATGGCAGACAAGCTCTTCGCCAGGGTGTCGACGTTGTCCGGGGGACAGCAGCAAAGGATCGCCGTGGGGCGCGCCGTGTATCGCGGCAGCGATGTGATCCTGGCCGATGAGCCGGTGTCCGCCATCGACCCCCACCAGGCCGGAGCGGTTCTCGACCTGATCAAGTCGCGCATGGGCACCGTAATACTGGCCATGCACGACGTGCAGCTGGCGCTCGAGCACTTTCCGCGCGTGATCGGCCTGCGAGATGGCGGAGTCTTCTTCGACAAACCCTCTGCCCAGGTGGGTGACGAAGATCTGGCCGAGCTCTACCGCCGCGAGAAGGAAACCTCCGTCGATTCGTAGTCGGCGGTACGATGCTTCGCGTCAGCCTCAGCTTCGTCGCCGTAGCCGCAATCTGCCTGTCGCTGGCCGACATCCAGGTAACCACCCTGGAGCCGTGGGGTGAGATCGGCAGAATCGCGCAGGGTTTCGTCACCCCGGACGTCAGCGCCCTGCTCGGCATTCGCAACGCCTTCCTCAACACCATCACCTTCGCCTTCTGCGGCATCTCACTCGGCGTCGTCGGTGGCTTCGCCCTCTCCCTGTTCTTCTCCTTCGCGCCCGTGCGCCTCGGATGCGCGCTGGTGCGATCGATTCACGAGATCTTCTGGGCCTTTCTCCTGCTCCCCGTCGTCGGGTTGACACCGGTGTGCGGCATCCTCGCCATCGGCATCCCCTATGCCGGTGTCTTCGGCAAGGTGTATGCGGAGATCCGCCAGGAGTCGGATCAGTCGTCTCTGCGGGGGCTTCCCCTGGATGCGGGGCGTCTCAGCAGGTTCTGCTACGGTGTGCTGCCGATGATCTGGTACGACGTGAAAGCGTACACGTCCTACCGGATGGAGTGTGCCCTGCGGTCCAGTGCCGTGCTCGGATTCATCGGCCTGCCGACTCTCGGCTTCCATCTGGAGACGGCCCTTCGAGAGGGACACTACAGCGAAGCGCCGGCCCTGCTCTACGCGTTCTATCTGCTGATCGCGTCATTGCGCTACTGGGTCAGGCCCCGATTGGTACTGGCCTACGTGGTGGCTTCCTTCGCCTTCCTCTCGACGGAGGTCCACCTCTCGTGGGCCAACGTCACGCATTTCCTCACGTACGAGATCCTGCCCTGGCCGATGCGACGGGAAGGCTTCTACGAGGGCACGGGAGAGGTGCACCTCGCCCTCGGTGACGTGCTCGACTGGGCCGTGCAACTGTTGAGCAACGAGGTCCTGGAGGGCGTGTGGAATACCATCGTGCTGACCCAGATCGCTCTGGTGGGCACGGGCATCTTCGCCCTGGTGGCGTACGCGACGGTGAGCCGTCACTTCGCCGGCAGGGGCGTCAGGGCCCTGTCTGGATACGGCCTCATCGTGTTGCGCACGACGCCTGAGTACATCCTGGCGTACGCCCTGTTGCAGTTCTGTGGCCCCAGCATGCTGCCGGCCATCGCGGCGATCATGCTGCACAACGGCGCCATTCTGGGATATCTGACGGGCACGTCGGCGGACGGAGTTCAGCTGCGGCCAGATGCCCCGCGAAGCAGGCGGGACCGGTATTTCTACGAGATCACCCCCCGCGTGTACGGACGGTTTCTCGCCTTCCTGTTCTATCGTTGGGAGATCATCATGCGGGAGTCGGCGATCCTCGGCATTCTCGGGATCCACACCCTTGGCTTCTTCATCGACAGCGCCATCAGCGATGATCATCTGGACAAGGCCGTGTTCCTCATCGTCACCACCGCCGTGCTCAACATGGCCATCGACATGGCGTCGCAGCGGATCCGCGCCCGGTTGAGGGTTTCCACGGGTACGACATTCACCTACGACCAGTAGATTCAGTCGCCGGCGTTTTCGATGAAGCGTCTCCGCCTCTGACTTTCGAGCACCTGCTGCTCGATCTGCTCCGGGTCTCCCCAGATTTCCAGCAGCCGCTGCTGCATGTCTTCCAGGAGGGGCTGATGCTCGGCCGAGCCGGCCAGATCATCGAACTCTCCGGGGTCAGCCGACGTGTTGAACAACTCCGGCGCGTCGCCCAGACTGATGTTGAGCTTGTAATCGCCCTGCTTCAGCATGCTGACGGGTCGCAGGACCCCATGGGCGAGGTATTCGCAGAAGGCCTCGTCTTTCCAAGATTCGGCGGCCTTCGTGTGATCACACAGCAGCGGCATCAGGCTGTCGCCATCGAGGGGGGCCACGTCCTGCGTCGCCTCGGAAACCTCGACGAGGGTGGCGACGAGATCGACGAGGGAGACGTTCTGCGACACGCGACGTCCGCCGGGGATGTGTCCGGGCCAGGCGATCTGCAGCGGGATACGTGACGAGGCCTCGTACATGTTGGATTTCCGCCACATGCCGTGTTCACCGTTCATCTCGCCGTGATCGGAGGTGTGGACGATGATGGTATTGTCGAGCTGCCCGGTCGATTCGAGGGCATCGATCAGCCGGCCGATCTTCTCATCCAGGTAGGTGATGAGGCCGTAGTAGCCGGCGCGACCCCGGCGCACGAGGTCTTCGGGGAAGTCTGCCAGGCCGAACATCCGGCGCATCCGCTGGTAGACGGGATGCATCGACTGCAGATGGCCTTCCGGTATGTCCGGCATGTCGATCTGGTCAAGGGGGTACAGATCCCAGAACCGCTGCGGTACCACCAGCGGGAAGTGGGGGGCGATGAAACCGACGTTGAGGCACCAGGGCCGGGCACTGCGGGCCGGATCGGCCAGGTAGGCGAGAGCGGCCTGCTCCACCTGGTCATCTACTTCGATGGACGTCGTTGTTCCGGGGCCGGCCTCCTCCAGTCCACCCCACGGGCGCTTGGCGTCGACGATGCCGGCTTCCCAATCGGGCGCACCGCGAGGTACGCCGTCCCGGGTCCAGAGCTCGGCATGAAGGTCTCGTGCCAGCTGCGTGCGGAAGCCGTGAAGCTGGTCGGAGCCGCAGAAGTGCTGCTTCCCCGACAGGACGACGTCGTAGCCTGCCTGGCGCAGACTGTGCGCCCAGGTCACGGTGGCCGACGACAGGGGAAAGCCGTTGTCGTAGGCGCCGATTCTGTTGATGTAGCGCCCCGTCATGAAGGACATGCGCGAGGGGCCACAGATGGGTGAGTTGCAGTAGGCGTTGTCGAAGGTGACACTCATGTCGGCGAGTCGCTCCATATTGGGCGACTGTACCTGCGGATGGCCGTGGAGGCCACTGTACTGGGGTGCGTGCTCGTCAGACATGATGACGAGGATATTGGGCCGGTCGGGCATGGGGGTATCTTACGACATTATCAGAATCCCCGCGGAAGAAAGGAACGAGCGTGAGAGAAACCGATCCATCAGCAGGAGGACGATCATTCGCCCTGGTAGTGTTTCCGGCTTCGATCACCATGCTGCTGACGGCCTGCGGTTCAGGGGATCTGACGTTGAACGAGGCCGATCCGGATATCGTCGCACAGAAGCCGACCTGGACCCAGGTGGAACCGATCTTTCAGCGTGAATGTGTGCCCTGCCACGCAGGAACGGACGAAACTGGTGACGACGATGACGATGACGCGAGGGACAAGCGCTTGCTGGCAGCAGCCAGCAGCAACGACCCCGGCCTGGAATCTTGTCGGTCGGTGATGAACAATTCCGAGGACATCATCAGCGAGGTCTTTCGCAACAACACCATGCCTCCCGGGGCCTGGCCCCGTCTGACCAGCAAGGAGCGGCTGACGATCGAACGATGGATGGCGACGGGGCAAGCCGCATGCGACTGAACCCGCTGCACGTTCTCGCCGTAGCAGCCACACTGGCACTTGCGATGTCGGCCATACAGGCTACACCGATGTACGCAGCACGGTCGGCCCGCACCTGCGACAACTGTCACCTCTCACCGAACGAGTGGGTGAACCCGCCGGTGGCAGAGCGCAAGTGCAACATGTCCTGCCAGTCCTGCCATGTGGATCCGGCAGGGGGAGGCGTGCGCAACGCCTCGGGGCGCTTCTTCGGTCAATCGACACTGCCTGCCATCGCCACGAGCCCACGCCCGACAGATGACTGGGATCGCAATGCACCCCGTGTCGGCCGCCGGGATCGGGCCACGTCGTACGACCACAGACAGCCCGTCGGTCCCGACACGTTCCTGCAGGCGGTGGAGGAATTCCAGACCCTCAGGGAGGCGACTGACGACGGCTGGGCGTGGGGAACGCCCGGCGGCGAGCCGGACCGCTACGGACTGCTGCAGGGACGGTACGGACGTCTGAACGCCGATCCCATGTTGCGTGTCGGGGCGGACCTGCGGCTGGCTTTTCTGAAGTCGGGATCGCTGTTCTTCCCCATGCAGGTCGATGTGCCCGTCGTGTTCCATCCCCGTCATCACCTGACGCTGCTGGCCAACACCGGCGCGCGCGGCCGGCTCAGCGGGTACTCAGACACCTTCGACCAGGATCACTCATTCTATTTCCGCGAGGCATTCATCATGCTGCACGAAGCGCCAGGCCAGGCTTATGCCAAGGCCGGCCGCTTCGTACCCTCCTTCGGATTGCGGCTTGACGACCATACATCCCACATCCGTCGCAGCTTCGAACTCGACGGAGGGTTGCCCGAGTCCCGTGTGAGCGGCATCGAAGTCGGCGCCATGCCCAACTACCCCTTCGTCAACGCCTCGTGGTTCAGGATGGCGGCACGCAACCGTGTTGCCGGCGCCTGGGATATCACCGATGTCGACGATGGTTGGGGGACTGCGATCAACGCCGGCTGGCGGGATCTGAGCTGGAGCGTGGGCGCCAGTGCCATGCTCCGTCGTCGTGACCTCGAAGAGGGAGGGGACACCTCGACCTACGGGCTCTATGGTGTGTGGAACCCGTGGCGCCACAACAAAGGTCTGCCACTTACCTACCAGGCCGAGTACGACGTCGGTAGCTTCCAGAGATCCAGCGGGCGGCAGACCGATCAGTCAGCGTTCTACCAGGAGGCCAACTGGGTGGCGTACAATGGGATGGTGGTGCTGCTGGCACACGACTGGAGCGATCCCGATACCGAGATCATCGACGACGAGGACCACCGTCTGCAGGTGGGGCTGCAGCTGTCGCCGATCGCTGGTGTGACGGTGGATGGCCGTTTTCGCGTCCTCCTTCCCACCCAGGGAAAGGCAGATGCTGATCTCTTCTTTCAGCTACACCTTTATCGATAGTCAGGTCCGACAGCAGGTGCACATCGTCGAGAAGCCCCACCCTCAGCGAAAGAGGGTGGGGCCCCATATCCGTTGCGCGATGACAACTCGAAGCCGTGTGCCCAGATCCGGCTCCGGGCAGGTGGGCGGGTGCACTCGCTGCCGACAACACGTCGTCCGTTGGCCCCCGTTTGTGCCGGGGCCGGCGTGAGGTCGGCAGAGCAACCTGACTCCGTGCGATTCGGTCAATCCGGTCGATCGATGCTCAGCACCGAAGGTCCCCCGTGCTGGCGGGTCAGAAGAGCCTGCAGGAACGGCACGAAAGCCTATGATTGCTGACGGATGTACATCCTCAACAGCCGTCCGAATGTCGCCTTGATCTGGGTTCCGTCACCGGTCGTGGGGAGCATGAACGGGGTGCCAGTCGGACGAAACCCAATACGGTTCAGCCAAAGGCAGCCTCCTTTCAATAAACGCAGCCACCGCGAATCTCCGGGCAGCCACGATCCCGTTGCCCCTTCGTTCTCCATTGTAGCGAAGCGTGACCCGAAGTCAACAACAGATCAAGGAGCATTGTCATGGAGAAATGGGCAGAGAACGACTATTTACTGCTGACTCCCGGTCCGCTGTCTACATCACCCACCGTGCGTCGCGCCATGGATCGCGACTGGTGCACGTGGGACGACGAGTACAACGCCGGTGTTGTGACACCTGTCCGGGAAAAGCTGGTGCAGCTTGCTACCGCATCGCGACCCGATCACTACACCTGCGTGTTGATGCAGGGCAGCGGCACGTTCTCGGTGGAGGCCATGGTCGGGTCGACGATTCCACGTGACGGCAAGCTGCTCGTTCTGGCAAATGGTACATATGGCCAGCGACTGGCACAGATCGCCGACCGTCTCGAGATCCGGCACGTGGTGCACGACAGCGGTGAGCTCGACCCGCCGGACCTCGGCAGACTGGACCAGGCACTACGAGAGGACGAAGCGGTCACGCACGTGGTGCTCGTGCACAACGAGACCACCACCGGGATGATGAATCCCCTGGAAGAGATCGCCAGCATCGTCAAGGGACATGACCGTCTGCTGCTGGTCGATTCCATGAGCGCCTTCGGTGGTGTGCCGATGGATATCGCCGAGATGGGGATCGACTACATGGTCTCGTCGGCCAACAAGTGTATCCAGGGCGTTCCCGGTTTCGGCTTCGTCGTCGCCAGGATCTCCCATCTCGAGCAGACCGAGGGCTGGTCCCGTTCTCTGTCGCTGGACCTGTACGATCAGTGGCAGGCAATGGAGCAGGGCAACGGTAAATGGCGGTTCACCAGCCCCACGCACGTGGTGCGCGCGTTCTACCAGGCTCTGATCGAGCTGGAAGAGGAAGGCGGCGTGGCGGCACGGCATACCCGCTACCGTGAGAATCAGCGTCGGCTAGTGCAGGGAATGCAGAGATTGGGGTTCCGGTGTGTGTTGCCACCGGAGTACCAGAGCCCGATCATCACCGGGTTCTATAATCCCCCGCACGCGGAGTACGACTTCATGAAGTTCTACAGCTTGCTCAAGGACAAAGGCTTCGTCATCTATCCGGGGAAGGTCACAGGTATCGACTCCTTCCGAATCGGTACCATCGGTCACGTCTTCCCCGAGGATGTCGACCGGTTGCTCGTCGCCCTGGAACAATCGATGTACTGGAACGGGAAACAGCATGCCAGCTGAAATAGAAAGCGGCGAGTCCGCACACGAGACACTTCTGGACGAATTGCAGGGCGGCGGCGAACATGGTGACAGGGCCTGGATCCGATGGGTAGCTCTCACAGCGATGATTCTGGCGCTGTTCTCCTCGGTGGGGGCGCTGCTGGCAGGGATCACCTCCACCGAAGCGGTGATGGAGAGAACGGAGGAGATCCTCGAGCTGTCGAGACTGGAGGGGGACAGACTGCACATCGAGATCCTGCGGTCGAAGCATGACCTGCTGAGATCTCAGGAGAAGCCCGTGGATCCCGCGGAGATCGAGAGGATTCAGCACTACGAAGAGGAATCCGCCGAGCTGGCGATCGCCGTGGCCCGCGAAGAGGTGCAGGTGGGGATGGCCAACGACAAGCACGGGATCTTTGCTCTCGGCGTTACGCTGCTGTCCATCGCGATCACGCTGAGCGGGATGTCGATCATGGCAGACGTATCTATGACCATCAGGTCGGCAGTCCGCGTTCGTCATATCCGATGATGTCATCAGCCGCGCTACCGGTTCGCCGTGGCAACGCAGCACATCGGCGGCTGATCTCCATGATCTCGTCCTTGAGGCTCAAGGGGCTTCTGCCGCCCTCACGCCTCAAGCGTTCGCGCAACGAGACGGTCACCGTCTGAGTGATGGTCTCACCCATCAAGCCTGCAAGCTCGCGGGCAAGGCGGTCTGCTTCAGGGTCCTTGATGTTGAGGGACATCGAGTTTCTCCAGTAAAGAAGTATTGGAACATTCTTTACTCTAACACGGGATCGCGAAAAGCGCGACAAAATCCAGGTCGCCGTCCCCGTCCACATCCCCCAACGATCCGCTCTTGGTGTTATTCGTCGCTGCGGCGAGATCACTGCCCCAGCTCCAGCGCCAACACCATCACCTTCTCGGGGCTGTCCCTGTCCGTGGCGGACGGCGCCAATGATACCTACACCCTCAGCGGTTACTACAGCGACACCAGCAGCCTGACCGTCGATCAGACCTTTTCGTTCTCGGTCGATGGCGACACGGATGCCACGGTGTCGATCAGTGGTTCGGAGATGTCGGGCAGCAACACTGCCGTCAGCAATGCCGCCGCGGCGAAGGTCGCCATCTTCCTCAACTCCGACGGCACGCTGACCGCCAGCAGCACGCTCGACGAATCCAGCGCTATCGGACTGAGCATCGATGCGCGGAGCGCCAGCAAGGCCGTCGACCTCTTCGACTTCACCCTCAGCGATGGCGGTGGTGGCGATGGGTTGAGCTTCGACGTCACCCAAATCGTGCTGGCCACATCGGGCACGGCCGATTTCAACGCCGTCACCTGGCTGCTGAATGGGCCCGATGCCAGCAGCGTCACCGGCACCGTCGGCAGCAACACGCTGACGTTTTCAGGGTTGTCGATCTCTGTCGCCGAAGGCGCCGGCGAGACCTATACCGTGAGCGGCTACTTCAACGACGTCAGCCAGGTCGTCGACAACGAGACCTACCTGCTCTCCATCGATGGCGACACGGGGCTCACTGTGGCTTCGACCGGATCGTTGATCTCGGGCAGCAACAGCACCGTGAGCAACTCGGGGACGGCTGTGGTCATCCCGACGTTTGCGGAATACGTCAGTTGGCTATTGGGGGCAACGATGGCGGCGTACGCCGCCTGGAGACTGCGATGAGCCGTCGACGTCGTCAGGCAGCGTCGGCAGGCCGAACAGAGCGGGCAATCTCCGCGCCCCGCTCCTTCTCGACCACGGCGATGTCGTACTGGCTCTGCAGGGCCAACCAGAACTGCGGCTCATTGCCGAAGTATCTCCCCAGACGCAGAGCGGTATCCGCGGTGATCGAACGCCGCCCATTGAGGATGTCTGTAATGCGCCCCGAAGGCACGCCCACATCCAGGGCCAGCCGATTCGCACTCAGATCGCGGGCTGTGAGTTCGCGTTTCAACAAGCGGCCGGGATGTGCTATCGCTGCCATGTCATCATCCTCTGTGATAGTCGACGAGTTCAACGTTGTAGGCGTCACCATCGCTGAACTCAAAGCAGATGCGCCAGCGCTGATTGACGGTCATCGCCCACTGCCCTCTTCGATCTCCCTTGAGCTTGTGCAGACCCACGCTCCGGAGGGGGCTGAGATCACTCAGGCGTTTGGCAACGTTCAGCGCCAGCAACAAATCGATAGCCGTCTCAAGATCAACCCCTCGGTAGCTGCTGGGCCGTTCGCCTTCCCACACTCTACGAGTCGAGGTGTTGCGCCAGGTCTTGATCACGGCAAAAACATACTACACCTGGCGGAGAACGGCAATCGAGTACACTGCACCCCAAAGCGTTGCAGTCATCGATATCTCCGTGCGTAGCTCGCGTCTCACAGACTCCTACCACCTGCCCCACCGCGCTCTTTACCGGCGCAGCGAGGAGGCCCTCTACCAGGCGGCGCGCACCCACTTCCGCGGCCGACGTGGCGAGCTACGCCGTATGGTGCGCCGCTACCTCAAGCCTCACCGCCACGACCGCTCCTTCCTCGCCTCTCTTGTCGCCTCCGTCACGCGGGCGCTGTTCGTCGCTCTGCTCATGCTGCAGCTGTGGGCCACCCCGGCACAGGCGCAGCCGAGCTTCTCCTCGTCCTCCCCCGCCAACGCGACGCATGCCACCGCCGTCGGCAACAACATCAGCGCCACCTTCTCCGAAGCGATCGCGGGCGGCACGGTGTCGGCGTCGACCTTCGTCGTGCACGGGGGCTTCACCGGACAGCATGGCACGGGAGGTACCGCCAGCACCCATCGCGATGCGACGCTGACCGGAGGCGGCAGCACGACGCTGACCTTCGATCCCGGCACCGACTTCGCCCCCGGTGAGCTGGTTGGCGTGACGTTGACGACGGGGCTGCAGAATGGCAGTGCCCAAGCGTTGTCGGCGGCGAGGGTGTTTCAGTTCCGTGCGGCGACGACGGGTGGGCCGGCCGTCTTCAGCAACGCCTCGCACGATGTCGACTCGGCGACAGACAACGCCCGCGCCACGACGCTCGGCGACCTGGATGGCGACGGCGATCTCGACCTGGTTGTCGGCAATTACTCCCAGGTGAACCGGGTGTACTTGAACACCGGCACGAGCCACTTCTCTGCTGGCAGCGATGTTGAAACCGGGACGACGCACAAGACGCGGTCCGCGCCGCTGGGCGATCTGGATGGTGATGGTGACCTCGATCTCGTCACCGGCAATTTCAGCGCCGTCAACCGCGTGTATCTGGGCGATGGCAGTGGGTCCTTCGCCGCCGGCAACGACGTCGAAGCGACGACGAGCAAAACTGTGACGGCTGAACTCGGAGACCTGGACGGCGACGGCGATCTCGACCTGGTCACGGGCAACAACAGCGCCGTCAACCGGGTGCACCTGGGTGACGGAAGCGGCGGCTTTGCCGGCGGCTTCAATGTCGAGACGGGCGCGACCAACTTCACCCGAGGTATGGCGCTGGGGGATGTGGACGGTGACGGGGACCTGGATCTGATCGCGGCCAATCTGGGTGTGAATCGTATGCACCTAGGCACGGGAAGCGGGACGTTTGCCGCCGGCGTCGATTTGGCCACCGGTGGCTCCAACTCGACCCAGTCTGCGTCATTCGGAGATCTCGACGGCGATGGCGATCTCGACTTGATCGTCGCCGACTACGGTGTGAACCGCTTCTACCTGGGCGACGGCAGCGGATCCTTCGGCGCCAGCAACGATGTCGAAACCGGCACGACGAACAACACGCTCGGTATGTCGCTGGGCGATCTCGATGGCGACGGCGATCTCGATGTGATCTTCGGCACCGCCAGTCTCTCGGCGCCGAACCGCGTGCATCTGAGCATGGGCAGCGGGTCCTTTGCCGCTGGCAGTGATGTCGACTCACCGACGAACTCCACCCAAGCCACCGCGTTGGGGGATCTCGACGGCGACGGCGATCTCGATCTGGTCACCGGCAACAACAGTGCGGTCAACCGCGTCTACCTGAACAACAACACCTCCTTCTCCTCGTCGTCGCCGACGACCAACGCCAACAACACGACGACTACCGCCAACGTCAGCGCCACCTTCAATCAATCCATGAACGCGGCGACGAGCTCCACCTTCGTTGTGCACGGCAGCATGACGGGCCAGCGTGCCGGCAGCTACAGCGGCGCGAGCAGCACGACGCTGACCTTCGATCCGACGAACGACTTCGAGCCGGGCGAGAAGGTGGACGTGATGTTGCTGACGGGGTTGCGCAGCACGAGTGGGGATGCGTTGCAGCCGCCGAAGGCGTACCGGTTTCGGGCGGCGGCGGCAGCAGGGCCGGTGGTATTCGATCAGGTGACGAGTGATGTCGGTACGCCGACGAACGATACCTATGCTACATCGCTGGGGGATCTGGATGGGGATGGCGACCTGGATCCGGTCACCGGCAACGTCAACCAAGTGAATCGGGTGTATTTGAGTAATGGCAATGGCACGTTTGCTTCCGGCAGCGATGTCGATACGCCGGCGAATACGACCTTTGAAATCGCCTTGGGGGATGTCGATGGGGA
>PVBE011108553.1_pt1 | contig 67400 bp, 56 predicted proteins | sample 1631181 | NCBI WGS metagenome assembly PVBE01 (sample SAMN08397723, study PRJNA350692) | Marine metagenome, whole genome shotgun sequencing project. | isolation source: water | place: Pacific Ocean | collected 2012-04
CAACTTGGCCGTCCAGCAACAATCTTCCAGTTCTCACCATTACCACAGCGTCACTTCGAGTATTGCAACATATCCCAATCGTACGCACCGGTCCTGCCCGGTAAAAATCTTACTGTTGCTACTCTTTAGTTGGATTCACGTGGATTCAGCTAAAGCTATACAAGTGACAGAGATTATGTACAATCCGCCTAGCGAAGTTAAAACATCTAAAAAGGCGAAATCTTCAGTAGAAACTTCTACGAAAAGCAATGACACCAGTTACGAGTTCATTGAATTCTACAACGAAAAAGCCGACCGGCTAGATCTGGGTCAGTGGCAATTCACACAAGGCATCAAACTTCAATTTCCAGAAGGGACAATCATCGAGCCGAGAACCTATTTTTTGGTTGCTAAAAATCCAGAAAAGTTAAAACAGTGGTATGCTAAATCTTACGATTGGATGATTGATGTCCCCGTGTTTGGCCCCTTCCAAGGATCGCTCAATAACCGAAAAGATCATTTGATACTGAGTGATCCTGCTGGCGGAGCAATCATCGATTTTGCCTACAATGATCGAGGGCAATGGCCGATGGCTGCAGATGGAACGGGACACACCCTAACCAAAATTTCACCCCGTTTACATCCCAATCGGGCCGAAAATTGGCGATTAAGTACCAACATAGGTGGTACTCCGGGGAAAGCGGATAAACCTCCTCACCTTCATCAGAACAGACATAATTTGGCCTCTGTGGTCATTAACGAAATTGCGATTTCTCCCAGCCACAAGGGTCGCCGCAAGTCGTCACCGATTTCGGTCGAAATCTATAATCCAACAGCAAATACTGTTGACATCAGCGGGTATTGGTTGAGCGACAACCCGACAAAGTTAAAGCGGTATCAGGTTCCGGAGGGCACCCAAGTTTCTGCGGGTGGCCATGTTGTTTTCAACCCCGACCAACTCGATTTCAAGCTCAACCTGAAAAATGAACGTCTGTATTTTACCAATCCTTCGGTTTCACGAGTCCTTGATGTATGTCAATTCCAAAGGTCACCTACAGAATCTTATCTGAGCTGGGGCCGTTATCCTGATGGCATGAGCGAATGGTATGTTATGCCCACATCGCTCGAGAAAGCCAACAAGGTCGAACTCAATACCAGTATAGTCATCAACGAAATTATGTACCACTCTACTAGCAATCCAGCCAAAAATGAGTACGTCGAGTTCTACAATCGTGGTACGGAGGATGTCGACCTTTCAGGGTGGTCGGTTACGGGTGGTATCTCTTTCCAATTCCCCAAAAAGACAGTTCTCGTTTCCAACGCCTACCTGGTGGTGGCAAAGAACGCGCGTTGGCTTCGTTCGCAGTACGACCTACCGGTCAATCAGGTGGTCGGTAACTTCAAGCAGACACTTAGCAACGGAGAAGACATGGTCCGTCTGAAAGATACTTTGGGCAACCAAGTGGATCAGGTGCGCTACTATGACGGAGGCCATTGGCCCAAGTCGGCAGACGGTTATGGGTCAAGTTTGGAGTTAATAAACCCTTACCAAGATAACAACAATTATCAGGCATGGTCAGGCAGTAATGAAAGAGACAAGGCTGAGTGGCAGTATATCAGCTACACCCGCACCTGTACTCAATATAGAGGCGAAGAGGCGTGGCCTAAGTTCCACATGCACTTAAAGGGGGCTGGAGAGGTTTTAGTCGACGACATTCGCCTGACCTCGACCGACATGCCCTTTTTCGCGCGTGCCACGCGTCGCCAGGGTGAGTTGATTAGCAACGGATCGTTTGAGTATGGAGTTGAAGATTGGTCGGTTGTTGGAACACACATCGACAGCCAAACGGACGGTGATTCGCCTCAACACGGTCGGAAAAGTTTCAAACTGATTGCTGCTAGCGCAGGAAATACAGGGCCAAACCATGTCCAGATTCCGTTAGAATCGGCCCTGGAAGAGGGAAAGACATATACTATCTCATTTTGGGCCAAGTGGCAGAAGGGAAACAATCTGCTGTTAACTAGATGCTCTGGCAACCAAATAGCGGGAATGCATCGAATTCCAACACCTAAAAGGACAGGGACACCGGGTGGTCAGAATTCTGTCTATCAATCGCAAACAGGACCTATTTTCAAAAATACGATCCATGCACCAGCCGTACCGATTGCTACAGATACGGTTGCGATCGATGTTCAGGTCTCTGACCCAGACGATATTTCGTCGGTAACGCTATATTACAAGCCCGATCGGGCAACACGATCTTCATCGTCTGCTGAGACCAAATTCCCTTCCGGTGTTACTTCATCGGCTTATCAAGAGGTACCGATGGTATTAGATACTGAGAAGAAAGATGACTACTACCACTATCGAGGCCAAATCCCGGCCCACTCGGCATATCAGACGGTCGCTTTCTACATCCAAGCGACTGATAAAACAGGAGCAACGGGTACCTGGCCCAAGGATATTCGGTTACCGGGGCTATATCGTATCGAGAGAAACCGAGATCAGGTTAAGCCGGAGCTGCCAAGTTACCGAATTATCATGCAAGAGGACGATGTGCGAGAGATCAACAGCCGTCCCTCTTTAAGTAATCAGATGATGAATGCCACCTTCATTTTTAACGAAACCGATATCTATTACCAGGTCGGTTGCCGGTGGACAGGTAGTCCATACCGACGAGGGAGAAGTGGATCTCCAAGTGGTTATAAGATCCGCTTCCATGCCGATCAAAAGTTGAACGGTGTCCAACAAATGGCACGATTCGATCGCAACGACAATTCTCCCGGCGGCTATTACAACGAACGATTATCCTACTACCTATTGCGCAAGATGCGGTTGCCAACAAGCCAGCAAGAGTGGATCACCGTCCGTTTCAACAGTGATCAAGGACATCCGGTTTGGGAAGATATTCTACCGCCCAACAGTCGTTTTTTATCGATCTTCTACCCGCAGGATGCCAGAGAGCAGTTGTTCGAAGTGAGCTCTTATTTCGATTTTCGGGGGGACCTCGGCGATGCAGGTAACTTTGAGAGCAGGGGAGCTGATTTCCGCTGGCTAGATAGTGATGACGCTAATCTGTATCGGTGGAATTACCAACCGCGGTCACGTGAAAGTGAGGGAGATTTCGACAATCTATTTGATCTGCTAAAAGCGATGAATCATACACCTGATGATCAGTACGAAGCGATTATGGACAAGCATATCAACGTCGAACAGTGGATGCGGATGATAGCCACTAGGGTTGTTGTCGGTGACTGGGACTTCATCGGTAACAGATCGGGTCAAAATGCTTATCTGTACCGTCCTGGTAAAAGCAAAAGATGGGAATTGCTCAGTTGGGACAACGAGTGGGGTTACGAGCGTGCCAATATGTCGGTTTGGGCCGACAGTCCTATCCTTCAGCGGTTCCAGAAAAGCCCCAAACACCAGCACCTCTATTTCGGTTTTATGCGAGAAATGATGAACAAATACTTTAATGTAGCCTATCTAAAACCTCGGCTTCAACATTATCACCAGATAGTTGGAGGCACATCACCAGAAACACTGATCACGTTCATTCAAGATCGCACAGCCTACCTGAATCAGGTAATTCCGCAGGCCAAGCCGAAAATCATCCATATCCAGCGCAACGCAGACCAACTGCTCTTACAGGGCACAGCTCCCGTTGAAACCAAGTCAGTTCAGATTGCCCAAGCGGGTGCATCTGAGGTCGAACACGAACCACAGTGGACTGGAGCCACAGATTGGAGACTGGTGTTACCCCATACGGCGGAGCCTATCTACCTCAAGTTCTTGGACTATGATGGCAAGCCAATCGGCGCTGAACATAAACTGGATCAATAGGAGAAATGCATGATATTCAACATCCAATCCATCAGTATTCAATTCGTTAGACGACAAGTCGCCTGGTTGTCAATCGGGAAGTTGTGTCGGTTCTTTCTGATTATTGGGTTAGTTCAATTTAGCAACATCGATTTGATTGAAGCTGGTACTCCAAACCTAACCGAAAATGTCAAACTGCAATATAGAGCAGAGCTCGATTGTCGATTCGTGGCCGAAAACCTGACCCTGACCCTGGCTTACGAAGTTGATTCATATTTACTGCCGGGAGCGCGGTACGATGTGCTTCGATCGAAACTCAAGTTAGCTGTCAGTGGCGATCGTGACGTGACCAAAGCCTATCGGGCCAACTTCGGTTCATCTGACTTGGAAGGGCAGTTTATAATTGCTTACCAATCTGCAGTTTCCGATGATGAGATACCTGTTCTACTGAACGGACCTGTTCGAGGTTTGTCAGCGTCTGAAGCAATTTGGGCTTTTTCGACGACATCAACGGCTTTCACGGTTCCGCTGAACCTCATTGCAGCTTTAGCTTTAACTAAAGTTGGAGACAAGCAACAGCCTATGGATACTGTTGCTCAGTTTGACCATCCCGCTATTGGTCAATGGGAGACAGTGATTGAAGACGTCATCGCTAATCAGCAAAAAGGCTCGGTGACAGGTTGGTTGCGTGGACCAGACGGGGCCACGATGGTGATTACAGACAGCCATTATCAAACCACCAATACCACCGATCATCCAAGCCGAATTTTAGAGACATCGATATCGCTATCTCTGGATGCCACTCTACCCAAACAACCCATCGACGAGGACCCTTCTGACGATGTGACAGAGTTGATGGCCGACCTGTGGTTCGATGAATCAGATGACTCCAGTGATGTCGATGAAAGTGAGATTTCGGCCCAGGACTTACCTGAACCGTCAGAAGTTTACCAAATCGAGATCACCTACAACAGTGAATTGGTTAATCAGACTGGCCTAACCCAAACAGAGGCAGATACGGCTCAACAACTTTTGCAGCAGGTTGAGCAAGCCAAACATACTTTGGTCGAGGCTTATTTAGAAGGCGATGACCGTTCCGTGGACACGCAACTTTCTGTTTCGTTGGATGATTCGGCAAGGCCATCGATTCTGCCACCCTTGCTATCCGACTTAAGTTTAGTACTAACACAATTGAAGCCAAGAGCCAAATCGCTGATACGACTGCCTGTGCCGGATATGAGTGCCGACGTACCAGGAACGTCCACTACTGTTCTCGATCAGCCTAGTGATCCCAATGCTCTACTGTTGCCCCCGACTGCCTTTACTGCCTCGCCAATAGCGGGGGAAAATGATGTTGTTTTGAGTTGGCAACCACACCCTGATGCTAGAGTCCAAGGCTACGAGGTTTTGGCTGATGGGAAAATAATAGACCGTATTGACGATCCAGATGAAGTTGAGTTCTACCATTATGATCTGACACCGGATGCCCAGATTGCATATCAGGTACAGGCGATTGCTGAGGCTAGTGCAAGGGAATTAGCCAAACCGGCCATCACTAACGAAATTCTGGTCGTTGTCGGTACGGATACAACTCCACCGGCTAAACCCATTGATATAAGCAGCGCAGGAAAAAAGAAATAACAAAAAGAGTTGTCCCGCATTCCAAAGGCTTAAGGCAACAATTGCCCCTCACCATCAAACTCAAGAATTAAGCTCTATAGAGACTGTATAAAGAATAATACCAATAATTCTTAAAAAACGGGACTATTGAGAATTATTAGTTTGAAAGGTATTGGCCGATGGTTATGGTACCAATCATTTTTATTTATCCTCTTCATCTTCATCTAGGTCTTCTTCCTCTTCAACATCTTCAATTTCTACATCTTCAAACTCTTCCTCTTCCTCCTCGATTTCTTCTATCGCTTCTTCGCGAACAAACTCCGGATATTCCAGTTGCTGAAGAAACTCAGACTCGCCCAGAGCATTGAACCCTTCATCAGTATAAGGATTTCCTTCAATATATAGTCTTAATAAATTGCTCATGCTTTCAGACTCGGCGATTACTTTCATTCCTTCGTCACTTATATCGTTATATTCGACCATTAAATGCGTTAAGTTTTTAAAATATTCTGATTCGACGATGCAATCGATTCCTTTGTCTCCTATCTTGTTACGGTCCAGAGAAAGCAGGCTGACGGATTCCATATTTTTGGATTCAGCAAGTTTGCATATACCCACTTCCGTAATTTTATTCAGTTCGAGATACAATTCAGTCAAGTTAGAGAATCCATCAAAGTCCGCAATGAACCCACACTCAAGGTCACCTATTGCAAGATTACTCAAGTCACACACCATTCCACCATCCGTTTCCTTGATACGCTTGCGAAATAAATTGAGAATCAGAAAACCCTTTAGCGCGTCCTTTCCGGCATCAGTGAGCTTATTGTCAGACAGGTCAATTTTCTCAACATTTGGGAAGTTAGGGCTTTTGGCAAATTCAATGGCGCCTTCGTCTGTAATACCATTTTTGCGCAAATCAAGAATTTCCAGAGAATTCAATTTGATGGATGCCGCAAGATGCTTTAATCCCTCATCGCCCAATCTATTTTCTGCAAGCGACAGGGCTGTCAGATCACTCAACTGGTCAGATTCAGCAACAAAACGGGCACCCTCCGGGCCGATATCATTATGCGCCAAACGCAGTGATTTCAGACTGGGCAGATTTTCAGTTTCCGCCAGCGCCTTAATTCCTTCATCACCAACTTTATTCCGGTACATTTTTAAAAATTGCAGATTCGGCAAATTCCCCGATTCGGCAATTGCAATGGCACTCTCCTTGGTTAACTTATTATTGCTGATGGTCAATCGCTTCAACTGCTTGATAGAACGAGAACCAGCAAGGGCCGCGGCACCGTTCTGGCCCAACTTTATAAAACTAAAATCGAGAGTTTCAAAATCTCCGCTCAATTTGAATCCCTTTCGGATCGTTCCCTCAATATTGTAGTACTTGCCTTTTGCAGTCATTCAAAACTCCCAAAATAATGATATTACGACTAAAAATTGACCTACAGGAATTGGTAATAATAAGATTACAAAGTTTTCCAATCAAGAAAAAACGCTTTTAAAGAAATTAATCAGGCTTTTGAAATACGCGTTGTCATGAGCCACCATCATATCGTTGTGCCCTACCCCTGAAAGAATATCAAGTACCTTGTGCTTCGATCCAGCGTTTTGATGGTTCAATACAGCTTCCTGTGGGATAATCAGAAAATCATCCTCTCCGTGCATAACAAGAATCGGGCATTTAACCATTCGTATTTTTTCACTGTTATTGAACAGCTTATTTTCTTGAGGAGTGATTTCATTAATTTGCAAACCCCGTCTTTCGACAAGGGGTATTGGATCGGCATACCCACTTTCAAGAACGCAACAGGATATCTCCGGGAACTGAACACAAAGTTCAATTGCTGGGGCGCTACCGAGGGAACGACCCATTACACAAACCTGTGATTGCAACTTTCCATTTTTCTTCAGGTATCTGTATAGGGCAGAAGCATCTTTTAGCGCATTTCGGAGGGAGGGTATTCCGGTACTCTTGCCATATCCTCTAAAATCGCAGACAATCAGCTCACAGCCCAGCGCATTAAAATATTTAGCCAACTCATCATAATCTGAAACTATCTCGCCATTACCATGAAAAAATAACAGACTGAATTTAGCTTTCCCTGATGGGTGACGTCTTACATGAACCTTGCATTCCTGATCCACTTTTACAAAAACATCTTCTGCCGTTTCAGGGCAGGCAGAGCTGTCTGCTCTTGGGAAAAAGAGGTTTCGATTGAATTCGATGGAGTCAAAAATGGATGTCATCAGAATGGCCTTTATTTACTTGAATAACTGGTTGAATTATAAGCACTATAAATACACCAAAAACATGAAGATTCAATGTTGAAAATCGTTGAAATTTTCCTGCAAACGTGAAAAGATGCCCGCCAAAAATCAAATAAGAAATTTATCCTGATATAGGAACTTCAATATTCTAACCCATGGGATGTTTTTACTGCCCTATTTTGCAATTAAGGAGATGTCATGTTACTGGAAAGTGCACCAATTGAAAAACTATTTAAATCTTTAGAAGCAATTCACGAAAAGGCCCGTAAGAACCTCGGTCGCTCACTGACTTCTGTTGAAAAAAACCTGTACAGTCATATGGATGATACTGATTATTCTAAGCTAGAGCGGGGCTCGTCGGACGTTGTTCTCAGTCCTGACAGAGTAGCGATGCAGGATGCGACGGCCCAAATGGCTATCCTTCAGTTTATGTCCGCTCAGATGTCAGAGGTTGCGGTTCCCAGTACGGTGCATTGCGACCATTTGATCCAGGCGGCCGTGGGCGCCGACAAGGACCTCATCGCGGCTGAAGAGCTGAATAGAGAAGTTTATGATTTTCTGCGATCCGCCGCGATGAAATACAATATGGGATTCTGGAAGCCCGGCTCTGGTATTATTCATCAGGTGGTATATGAAAATTATGCGGTTCCCGGCACCATGATGGTCGGAACCGACTCCCACACCCCGAATGCTGGCGGCATGGGAATGATTGCCGTAGGTGTGGGTGGTGCAGACGCTGTTGACGTGATGACAGGACAAGGTTTTACCACCAAAATGCCGAAAATCGCAGGTATTCACCTGAAAGGCAAGCTGAACGGCTGGACCTCGGCAAAAGACATTATTCTCAGAGTTGCCACTATGTTAACTGCTAAAGGCGGAACCGGTAAAATCGTTGAATACTTCGGTGAAGGCGCAAAAGCTTTGAGCGCGACTGGCAAAGGTACTGTCACCAATATGGGGGCAGAGATCGGTGCGACAACTTCTACTTTTGGTTATGATGATCAAATGGATCCCTATCTCCGTGCTACTGGACGTGCACTGATAGAGGACTTGTGCAAGCAGTACGCTGATCATCTACAGGCCGACCCTGAGGTAGAAAATGATCCTGAAAAATTCTACGATGAGTACCATGAAATTGACCTTGATCAATTAGAGCCTCATATTGTAGGCCCACACACACCAGACCTTGGACGTCCCGTTTCTGCCATGTCAGCAGAGGTAGACGAAAAGGGGTATCCAGCGGAATTGTCTTCAGCTCTTATCGGGTCCTGCACCAATTCAAGCTACGAGGATATGAGTCGTTCCGTGAGCCTGGTTCGGCAGGCTAAAGCCGCTGGAATCAAACTGAAGTCCAATTTTCTGGTCACACCCGGATCGGAGCAGGTTTACGAGACCATCAAACAGGATGGCATCCTGGATGAATTTGAGGAAGCTGGAGCAACGGTTCTGGCAAATGCCTGTGGTCCATGTATCGGACAATGGAAAAGGGAAGATAAACAGAAAGGCGAGCCCAATAGCATTCTGACCTCATACAACCGTAATTTTGCTAAGCGAAACGATGGGAATCCAGAAACGCTTGGATTTATCAGCAGTCCTGAACTTGTTGTTGCCATGGCATTTGGCGGGTCCATGAAATTCAACCCAATGACCGATACGCTGAAAGATAAGGATGGGAATGATTTTAAATTCGATCCCCCAGCGGGTGATGTCCTTCCAGCCAATGGTTATTCATCGAAAGACAGTGGCTATGAAGAGCCAACAAAGAGCGGTGAAGTCGTCATCAGTCAGACCAGTGAACGACTGGCCTTTCTGGAGCCCTTTTCAAAGCAGGATCCTGTTAATGACTATAAGGATTTACCATTATTGCTGAAGGCTCAAGGAAAATGCACCACTGACCACATTTCCCAGGCGGGGCCCTGGTTGAAATTCAGGGGCCATCTGGACAACATCAGTAATAACATGTTTCTCGGTGCCACCAATGCTTATACCGGTGGAACGGGGACAGGAAATAACCCAGTTTCCGGCGAAAAAGATGTTGAGCTTAATAAAATCGCTCGAAATCTGAAGGACCAGGGGCTGGGATGGGTCGCAGTGGGTGATGAGAATATTGGTGAAGGCTCTAGTCGGGAGCATGCCGCAATGGAACCCCGTCATATGGGAGCCCGAGCATTCATTGCTAAATCATACGCCCGTATTTTTGAGGCCAATCTCAAAAAACAGGGGGTGTTACCATTGACCTTTACCAGTAAAGATGATTACGAAAAAATCCAGGAAAAGGACCGAATTACCATAAACGGTCTGGATCAATTGGCTCCCGGTGGGTCGTTGACTGTTCTCTTGAGTCATGAAGGGGGCGACAGTGATGAGATTTTTGTCGGTCATACCCTGAACGAGCAGGAAATTCAGTGGTTCTACCATGGATCGGCATTAAACTACGTTGGTTCCCAGAAGTAATTTTAAAAGCAGGTAAAAACAAAACCCCAGGTTCCTCACGGATCCTGGGGTTTTTTTATATCTGATATTTGCAAAGCCTGCAAAAAACTAAAACGATTTACTCAAGCACAGTTTTTTTTAATTCCTTCAAGGCATTTTCTGCAAGCAACCCTATCTTTTTGCCTTTGTATTTTTTGGCGATACTGTCAAGAATATAAGCATCATACTTTTTCGGCTGGTAATCCGGGTTTAAATCCAACTCATTTTTTGAACTTGCAAGTTTACGTTTAAAAAACATAATGCTCCTTCCCCAGACAAGAGGAAAATTCTTAACAGTTTTTCCCCAGTTTTAAAACAGGGGAATTTCCAGAAAGATACAAGAACACCTTTGAAAATTAAGTATTTCCACATACCCTAAAAAAGGCTGGGGAAAATGTCAAGTTTTTTTGGGATTTCAGGGAATGTAAAAAAACAGAAGTAATGTTCTAACACACTAAATTTAAAAAGGAAAGCTATCAACTTAAGGCAGCTTGACCCACCCTTTTTTTTTGCCATTCCTCCAGGTGATTCGCGTCCATTCTCCTTTAGTTTGAACAAGGTACACCCGGACACCCGCTTTGAGACGATTACATATTTCGCCCTCGGGTTTCAGATATACGTGGTGAGTTTTTTGCAAAATTAAATAGCTGTCCAATGTGCAGACTTCTAACTGGCCGGATCCGGACTTAGATGGAGGGATTTATCTTTAACATAGGTGCCTTCTCTTATAATTTTAAGACTGATGCCCGGCTTGAGGGGAGTGTTTTCTTTCCTGCCGTTGAGGACAGCTATTTCCAAGGCGTGTCGTTTGTCGCCCATTTCCTTAACAGCGATACTTTCCAAGGTATCGCCTTTTTGAACATGATATATAACCAAATGTTTGGGTTTATATCGGCGACGGTCTCTGGCGTGTTTTTTCCCGTCGTAAACCATCCCATGCAAGCGGGAAAGGTAGGAATTCTGATTGTCTTTGAGATGGGAATTGTTCCTTGACAGGGACGATGCCATCAACCCCGCTTTTACAATACGTTCTTTTGTTTCCGGATGACTGGCCTGAAAACTGTGATAGGCTTGACCGCTCATGATCTCCTGGTTTCTCAAGTTTCGTAAAAAATTGACCATACCAACAGGTTGGTAGCCTGCATCCGTGGCATTCATCATACCTATTGCATCCGACTCCAGTTCGGCCTCGCGGCCATAGCCCATATTGATCTGCTGGAACATTGCTGAACTCACAGCCAACCACTGGCTGGCATTTTTGGGACTGGCTATGGCCCCACCAAAACTTAAAATTTGAGCGCCTATAGATCGAATCATCATTTTTGCACCATGATGCAAGGTGACATGACCTATCTCGTGGCCGATAACAGAAGCTAGTTCTGCCTCACTGTTTAAAGCGGCAAGTAAACCCCGGGTTACATAAATATAACCTCCGGGTAGCGCAAAGGCATTGATCTCGGAGCTATCCACCAATTTAAAAAAGAACTTGGGAAATTCTTTATTGACCAGTTTAGAAACAAGTGTTTGTCCCAACTGATTGACATACAGTTGCAGGGCTTTGTCCTGATAGATACCGTATTGCTGAACCACTTCCTTGTCAGCGGATCGCCCCATACTCAGCTCAGTTTCTTTGGAGATGAAGGGAACTGAATAAACAACAGAAACCGTGACAAGAAGAACAAGCAGTACGACCGCTGTAAAGAAAGATGGAGCTTTAAATCTCTGAGGTTTGCAAGGCATTGTTCGGGTTGGCCAGCAAGAGTCAAGCCTGTGTTTCAAGTTTCTTTAATCGGAAATCAACAAGTTCTATTTTGGCATGACCTAAAAATTTTGTTTTCATTTCGCGCAAAGTCAACAACGCTCCATTGTCATCTTTGTTTAATTCATAACAACGAGCCAGACTCAGATATACGTGAAATAGCGGAAATCCCATCTGACTTTCAATAATGGTCTTGTAGGCCACAATTGCGCCCTTATAATCCTTTTTGCCCTCCAGGGAATATGCCACTCCTGCACTGGCAAGTTGATAGGGAAGATTTGCAGGGGAGGTTTCTTGTATAATATCCTTGTAAAGTCCAATAGCGCGATCATAGGCATGAGCATTGTATAATTCATCTGCGAGAATAAGGGTAGCTCTTTGTTTCTGTGGGCCGTCACTGAATTGAGTCAACAGGTTTTCCATTTTTCCAATGACTTCCTGCGATTTAGATTCTTTTGCCATCCTGGCCTGTTCCATCGCATAATAAAGAGACTCCATCCTCAGGTTTTTAACATCTTGATTATATTTTATCCCCACACCTGCCAGAACGATAAGAACCAAAACGGTCACAACCGATATCACTCCCGTTTTATGTTTTGAAATATAAGCAATTAATATGTCAGTCGTTGAAATAAACTGATCGGGTTCATTCAATAATTCTTTTCGTTTTATTCTTACGCTCTTTGCCATAATCTTGCTGTCTCCGGATCAACGATTCTTTTTACAGTAATAAAATATTTCTATGATTGGTATCTATTATAATCTCAAAGGAATTTTGCATACAAGTTAATTCGCCCTACATATTAATCTGCATTTTGCTAGTAGGTATATGAGGCAAATTATATATAATGATTGGAGATATAGCCAAGCTGTGACTTTATTTAATCGCCTGGATTAACCATCATGAGAAATAAACGCATAACCGTTGTAGGGGCCGGCAGTTGGGGAACGGCATTATCTATTCAGCTGTCGAGAAACAGGTACGATGTGGATCTTTGGGTCTATGAACAGGACCTGTGTCAAAAAATTCGGGAGAAACGGGAAAATACATTATTTTTACCCGGCTATTCCTTGCCAGAATCAATCCAACCGACGAACTCACTTAAGGAAGCCATCGGAAAGAATGAGGTAGTGCTTCTGGTCGTTCCCACGCATATCGTGAGAAAAACGGCAACGGAAATGGTGCCATTGGTTAATCCTAACAGTCTGATTATCAACGCCGGTAAGGGGATAGAAAATGATTCCCTTTCTATCATCCGGGAAATACTCAAGGATACTCTGCCCGATCATTGTCATCTGGCAACATTGTCGGGCCCCACTTTCGCCATAGAAGTTGCACAAGGGGTTCCATCTGCAATTGTCGCGGCAGCAGAAACAGGTGATTTGGCGGAAAAAACCCAGTCTATATTTTCCTGCCCCTTGTTGAAAGTGTTCACCAGTACTGACCCGGTCGGAGTTGAAATTGGTGGCGCCCTTAAAAATATTATTGCTATAGCCACGGGAATTTCTGATGGACTTGGCATGGGTCATAACGCCAGAGCCGCTTTGATCACTCGTGGATTAGTGGAAATCACTCGTATTGGCACAGCTTTAGGAGCCAGACCAGAAACCTTTTCTGGACTTTCAGGCCTGGGTGATCTGGTTTTGACCTGTACAGGTGAACTTAGCAGGAACCGCCAGGTGGGATTAAAAATTGGTCAAGGAGAAAAACTCACCGACATCACAGGTAATATGAAAATGGTTGCCGAAGGCATCCTTACTGTAAAATCTGCTTACGCCCTCAAATCAAAACTGAATATCCAGGCCTCCATTATTGATGAGACATACAAAGTTCTATATGAATCTAAATCACCGCAACAAGCTGTTGAGGATTTGATGCGTGTGAACATTACCTCCGAGTTCGCTGGAGTAAAAGGCTTATAATGGATAAAAATGTTTTAGAAAAACTGCTTCTCGATTTACATGACCACAAAATTGACCCAAAACAGGCCGCAGACAAACTATCCACCCTCCCCTATCAGGATTTGGGTTTTGCCAGGGTTGATCACCATCGTTCCCTCAGAAGCGGAATGCCGGAGGTTGTATACGGTGAGGGGAAAACTAGTAGTCAGTTAATATCAATCATCAAATCGCTGCATAAAGCAGGGAACGATATTCTCGTCACAAAACTTGATGCGGAAGTTTATAAAAGGATTAAGAAAAAAATTTCCGCTGGCGCTGTTTATAATGAATCATCGCTCACTTTGGTGATTCAAAAAGTAAAGCAACGGAAAAATAAAATTGGACACATCACGCTGGTATCGGCGGGCACATCTGATATTCCTGTTGCCGAGGAGGCACAGGTCACAGCGGAGCTATTTGGCAGTAAAGTTGAACGGATTTTCGATGTGGGTGTTGCTGGTATTCATCGACTACTCGACAAAATAGACGGTTTGCGCGAAGCACGTGTGGTTATCGTGGTGGCAGGAATGGATGGGGCTCTTGCCGGCGTGGTGGGTGGATTGGTCAGTTGTCCGGTTATTGCAGTACCTACCAGCGTAGGTTATGGAGCGTCCTTTGGTGGGGTTGCCGCTTTGCTGACCATGCTGAACAGTTGCGCCACTGGTGTTGCCACTGTCAATATAGATAATGGATTCGGCGCCGGGTGCATCGCGCACAAGATTAATTTGCTGGGGGAAAAAGATGAGAAGTGATCAAACGTTTCATCCCTTCCTCTGGTGTTATAACTTGCCGGTAAGAAAAATCATTTTTCGCTCGTGATATATTAAAAAAATGCGATTTTGCCAGTTGCGCCGCGAGGAAGCGGGTCATTGGTGGTTCATTTTTTAATCCAAAAACCTTATATATAATCTCCAGCATTCTTCCTAACCGGGTGGCGCATTTGAAGGAAATTGACCTCGTCACTAATGGCAGTTTTAGTTCCTTCAGCAGGCTATTGATCCAGTCCCACAATACAACGGGTTTACCGTCACTCACAAAATAACATTTCCCTCCGACTGGTCCACCCACATCCAGTTTGTCACAAGCCTGGATGTGAGCGGCGACAGCGTTATCGATGTAGATCATATCGACCTTGTTTTTTCCATCGCCCACTTGAACCAGCCTTCCCTTTTTTGCGCGGTCGATGAGTCGCGGCACAAGATGAGGGTCGCCAGGTCCCCATATCAGGTGTGGTCTGATGCATACGGTGGCAAGTCCACCACTCCCATTTGCCGCCATAACAAGTTTCTCTGCCATGGCCTTTGTTTTTGGATAATGACAAAGATAATTATCAGGATACGGCGTTGTTTCATCCACGTCTTCCATACCTGATTGACCAAAAACAACGCTGGGTGAACTTGTATAAATAAGTTTTTTTACTTTGTTCTCGCAACAAGCAAATATAATATTTTCCGTACCTTCAACATCGGTCCGATAAAACTCTTCGTAGCCACCCCATATTCCGGGGATGGCGGCTGTGTGGAACACAACCTCCTGTTCCTTCAAAGCTGATATTGCAACAGGACGATCCCTGATATCCCCTTTGACACATTTTATAGATTCTCCCAGCTCAGGATAACCTTTTCTTCCCATTACGGTGACCTCATCTCCACGTTCAAATAATTTTCTGGCGAGATGGCTTCCCAGGAATCCGCCGCCTCCAGTGATAAGAATTTTCATGAATTATTTTTCTTATTTGATATCAAAAAGTCAAACGTTACTTCAAGACTGTACTATATATCTGCAAACGGTAGTATACCAATTTACACCTTGCAGAAGTTTCCCTGTTCATCTTATGAGTAGAAAAATCCAATTGAGAATAATCAATGAGCGTTGAGCCTGAAGTAATTGGTCTACTCGAGTTCGCTTCACCTCTTTTCAACCAGGCACTGGAACAACTTCATCAAAGTACCCGTGCGTTGGAACTTTCCGGCGATATAATTGTCCGCATGAAAAGCCCTGATCGCTCTCTCATGGTCAGCCTTCCTATTTTAAATGGATAACGGTAGTGTCCCGGCATTTTATGGTTACCGCGTTCAGCACAACACGGCATTGGGTCTGGGTAAGGGAGGCATACGCTGTCACCCCAGCGTATCTCTTGGCGAGGTGTCAGCATTAACCATGTGGATGGCCTAGAAAGGCGGGCTCATGAATATTCCCCTTGGCGGCGCGAAAAGCGGAGTGAGTTGCGATCTTAAAAAAATGTCGTAACGGGAATTGGAGAAACTTACAAGACGATACACCAGTGGCATATACCCCATCATCGAGCCTGAAATGAATGATAGGGGTACGCCGGGTAGCAGACGCTGCCGCAAGTCGGGGACTGCATACTTAAAGAGTAAGATTATATTTATAACCCAAGTTTTAACGAAGCAGAGGCGTCTAAGTCCAGCGAATTTTTCACAGGAGGAATGCTATCGCGGCACTTGTGATACCCAGCGCAAGCGATCATAGCGGCGTTATCTGTACAGAATACTGGTTTTGGGAACCAGGCTTTTATTCCATTTTTTTTCCCTACATGGACAACTCGTTCCCGGAGCGCTCTATTAGCGGCCACGCCGCCAGTGACAACAACTCTGTTCAATCCTTCCTGCTCACAGGCAAGAACAAGTTTTGTCGAAAGCACATCAATCGCTGCCATCTGGAATCCGGCACAAATATCTTCGTCAGACAAAACAGGCCCCTGCCCCCTTTCCCGTTTGGCTATCACATTTCTGACAGATGTTTTTAATCCGCTAAAGCTGAAATCGAGTGATCCTTTTTCCAAAAACGCACGCGGGAAACTGTATGCTGAGGAATCGCCCTGGCGAGCGGTCTTCTCTATCGCCGGTCCACCGGGATATCCGAGCTTAAGCATCTTCGCGACTTTATCAAAAGATTCACCAGCAGCATCATCTCTGGTGCGCCCCAGCTTTTTATAAGTTCCAAAGCCGTCAACTCGATATAAATCTGTATGGCCTCCTGAAACGGTTAATGCGATGAATGGAAACTCTACGGCCTCTTGCAAAAAAATTGCCAATAAATGACCTTCCAAATGATTAACACCGATGAGGGGTTTGCCAAGTGCGTAAGCCAACGCTTTAGCTGTGTTAAGGCCAACAAGTAGGCTTGCAATCAAGCCGGGTCCTTTGGTGACAGCGATCAGATCAATCTCATCCAAACAGACTCCTGCTTCCTTCAGGGCGTCCTGGACTACATGATGAATGGTTTCAACATGGGACCTGCCGGCAAGTTCGGGAACAACACCTCCATATTTGGAATGGATATTGTTCTGGTCAAAAATAATGCTGGATAAAAGATGTGATCCATCTTTTAAAACCGCCGCAGCTGTTTCATCGCAGGAAGTCTCTATACCTAGTACAAGCATAAATAAAGAACCCCGTCGGGAAACGGGGTGTTTTTAAAAAAAGTGTTGTATAAAATGACAAGGCATGCTTGATGTAGACTTTGAATTGACTCAGCATCAAGCACAAGCAGAAACCCCGGTATTTTAGAGGTTATTAATGTAACTTGCCTAATTAATATGACCGAGAGAGAGGTGAGTCGGGCCGCTATTCTGATCTTTATTTTTAAAGGTGGAAACCATTACATCCCAGCCGGAAAGTAGAGAAACCGCATGACGCAGTTGTTCGTCTTTTTTCAGATCTTCTTCCAGTTCAGCTTGCCCTTTATCTTCAACCGATGAGTCAACGTCACCAACGTCTTCATTTTCCTGTCCATCAATACTCGTTTTTCCCTTAAGATGCTTTTTTAGATCGCGCTCCCTGAGAAACCGACGCATTTTCTGTTTTTCGGCAGGCTCCTTATCTAATTCATCCTTTGCATCTTTTTCAAGCTTGGCTACAGGTTTTCTTTCAACCACGATATCAGGAACTATTCCATTCTCCTGAATTACTTTTCCACTGGGCGTAAAATACCGCGCTGTGGTCAAACGCAGAGCCGAGCCATCACTCAGAGGGATAATGGTTTGAACAGATCCTTTGCCAAACGTAGGCGTTCCAAGGATTACCGCACGACCAAGGTCCTGCAATGCCCCCGCAACAATCTCGGATGCACTCGCGCTACCGCCATTCACTAATATGATCATTGGATAATTAACGGGCTTGAATTTATCGTGGGTAGTGAAACGCATATTCTGATCTTCTGTTCGTCCTTTTGTATAGACGATGAGGTTTTCATTGGCCAAAAATCTATCAGAAACCTCAACAGCCTGATTCAACAGTCCACCAGGGTTATTACGGACATCAAGTATCAATTTGGTAACACCCTCTTTATCAAAATATGCAAGGGCTTTATCAAGATCGCTTGAGGTGGTTTTGGCGAAGCTTCTAATTTTCACATATCCGATGGTATCGTTATAAATTTTCTTTTTAACGCTTTGAACTTTGATGATATCCCGTACTATATTTACAAGTAAGGGAGCATCCAATCCTTCACGAAAAACTGTTATGCTGACAGCAGAACCTATTTCACCGCGTAACAGGGAAACAGCTTCGGTGAGAGTCATGTCCATAGTCGACTCTTCTTCAATTTTGATAATTTTATCGCCGGCTTGAATACCAGCGTTAAACGCAGGCGTGTCCTCAATAGGTGAAACGACAGTTAAGATTCCATCACGAACACCGATTTCAATGCCCAGCCCGCCGAACTTGCCGGAGGTTTCAACCTGCATGTCCCTGAATGCCTCTGGTGGCATATAGGATGTGTGAGGATCAAGCGCCTTCACCATACCCTTGATAGCGCCTTCAATGAGAGTTTTGTTATCTACAGGCTCTACATAACTGGATTCTACTAAAGAAAGTACTTCAGCAAAAATCTTTAGCTTTTCATAGATATTCTCTTTACTATCTAGTTGCGTTGATTCATTAGCATCGGCCTGAGCAAAAAAAACAATGAAGAGAGAAAAAATTAAACAAACTAAAAAAGAAAATGTTTTTTTCGAGCCGATTCTCAAATCGTTTTGGATCTTTTTTGAAATCAACATCAGGGGGGTGTTCTCCATGTGGTTTATTTGTATAAAAAATATCTGAAATAAAAGCTATTTGTTTTTTGACCGACTCAACCAGGCAGTCGGTTCGATTGGTTTACCCTTATGACGAATTTCGAAATACAGCGACTCACCAAGGGTGGATCCTGTATCGCCCGAACGACCAATGATCTGACCTGAGCGAACCGTTTTCCCGGATTGAGTACTAATCTCGTCCAGATGACCATATAGGGAATGGAACTGCTTTCCATGACCAATTATAATTATATTACCGTACCCTTCCAATGTACCAGTGTAAAGTACTTTTCCTTTAAAAACTGAACGCACAGGAGTGCCTTTGGCACTTCGAATACTTACCCCATTATAAACAATAAATGTGTTATAGCGCTTGTCTCTTTTGCGACCAAATTTATTGAGAAATTTTCCCTTGACAGGAAAAGGAAGACGCCCTTTTTTATCACTGATGTCCAACCCCTCACCTAGAATGAGCTTCTCTTTCAAACGAGCGATGAGTTGATTGAGTTTTTTCGATGATTGAACAAGCTCATTTTTGAGCCTCTTGTTGAGCTTTTTTTCTTTTTTGAGTCGAGCCAGGAATTTCTTTCTGTTTGACTTTTCAACGCGTATTTCCTTTTTTTTTATCTCAGCAGATTCCCTGAAAAGTAGAAGTTTTCCTTTTGCATGCAACAAAGCTTCCTTTTCTCTATTCTGTCTGTTGAATTTGGCGTCGTAGTTATTAAAAAGTGCACTGTCATAAACTGCAACACTTTCCATATATTTCAGACGTTTCAGTAAATTATTAAAATTGTCGGATGAAAACAATATTTTAACAGGGAATAGATTCCCCTCTTTGTAGATAGTGCGAAGCCTACGCCCCATCTGTTTTCGTTGTAGAGAAAGCTGTTTTCCTGTCTTAGCGATACTTTTTGATAGGGTGTTGTACTTCTTCTGGTTTATCTTTATGTTCCAGTCATAAATTTTAAGCTCCCTTTGCCTTATTTTTAAGCGATCATCCAATATCCGTTGTTTCTTTAAAATGTAGTGTTCCTTCTTACCCATTTTAGAAAGAGACTGGCTTTGCTTCTTAATTCTTGCCTCCAGTTGATCTCGTTCCATCTTTTCTTTTTTAAGCAGATCATTAATATCATCAATCTCTTGAACTCCCGCCAAAGCCGGTGAGACAGAGTAAAAACCGATAATACTCAGAGCTATCAATAATGCTTTTACTGAAGAAAAATTCATTCTCTATCCGTGGAATGCAAATATTGAGTAATAGACAAAAAGCTCCCCACCCAACCAATAAAGATACTTGCCAAAACCATAGTCCAAAGAAGCGGTTGCGTTAAAAACTGGAAATCAACACCACGAAAGATAGACTCGAGTGAACCTTGAAAATTAAATTTCATATAAATGTGGGTTAGCTTGACAAGACCCAAAGCCAGGCCAACACCAATAACTCCCTGCACCAGCCCTTCCAACAGCAAAGGAGTTTTGATGAATCGGTGTGTAGCGCCAAGTAACAGCATCAAATCAAATTCATCCCGCCGGGAATAAATTGAAAGTTTTATGGTGTTAGAGATTATCAGGATTAAACCGACAGATAATATTCCCCCGACAGCCAATATAACAACCCTGAGAAAAATCATAAAGTTTTCAAATCGGGAAATCCATTTTTCACCATATTCCAGTGACTCGACTCCTTTTTGTCCCTTTAATAAATCAGCTAACTGTCTTATGTTGACTATGCGCTCAGGGTCATCTTTGAATTTTAAATTATAGGATGCGGGTAATGGATTAAAATCAAGGTCGGTAACGAATCCTGATTTCCCAGAAAATGTATTTTTAAATTCTGTCCAGGCTTCATCACGTGAGTCATATGAAATGGAGTCAACCTTTTCATTGGATTTAAATATTTCCTCTAGTGCATTCTTTTGGCCCCTTGAAATTCCATCGTCCAGGTAAACGATGAGTTGCACCTGTTTATCCCAGGTCGACAACAAAGTATTGAGATTGACAAACACCAGGAAGAAAAATCCTTGTATGGTGAAGGCAATGGTAATGGTGGCCACAGACATCAAAAACACCTGTTTATTGGCCTTTATATTGTGAACGGTGGTCCTCAGAGCATTAAGTACAAAAGAAATCATATTATCAGGATTGAACCATTCTTCCACGGTTAAGAATTAACAGGCGATGGTCTCTGGCCCGCAGCATTTCCAAACTATGTGTTGCCATAATTACGGTTTTCCCCTGCTGGTTCATTTTTTCGAACAGTTCCAGAATCTCAAGAGATACCTCAGGATCAAGATTTCCGGTGGGCTCATCCGCAAGAATAAGTTGCGGATCGTTGACCAAAGCTCTGGCAATAGCGACACGCTGTTGTTCGCCTCCAGAAAGTTGAGGAGGATAAGAATCTTTTTTGGTTGTCAATCCAACATTCTTTAGAGCGTCCCAGGTTTTGAACCGAATGGTCTTTCTATCGGCCCCTAAAATCTGTTGCGCGAAAGCCACATTTTCAAATACGGTTTTTTTAGGGAGCAGTTTATAGTCCTGAAACACAACACCAATTTTTCTGCGAAGGGTATATAAATTGCTTTCATTCAATTTCCCCACATTAATTCTATCGACAATAACCTGACCTCGATCAACGGACTCCCATCCGAAAAGAATCTTAAACAAAGTGGTCTTTCCAGCGCCACTCTGGCCTGTCAGGAAAACAAATTCGCCATCCTGAATTGTGAAGGAAACATCCATCAATGCAGGGGCAACGCCACCATATGATTTATGTAAATTAAAAGCCTGAATCATTCAGGAGAGGGGTTATAGGTTCTGGGTATAAGGGATTATCCGAAAAAAGGGGACCCCTCGAATCAGCTTAATTAAATTTGCGGGTCAGTATTTTGGTTTGACCGGTGGGTCGGGATGTTCATCGCAAAGCATGAAATCAGTCTGGTCCTCGTCCTCTGCCAGACATTCTTCAGGCAACATGGTAGCAGTACCCGGACCATAGAACTTTAAAAGTTGTTCTTCGGAAAGAAGATCAAAATTAATATAGGTTTTAACGATCAATCTCCCGCCATCAACGTCATAAGCAAACACTCCAGCAGGACAAGCCAAATGACCTTCATTCTCTCCAAAAGTGAGCAAAGCATCATTCATATAGGCATCCAGCATGATGACACAGTTGTCCTCATTCTCAGTCCGCTGGCTAAAACGATCCAGACAATGGGAAGTGTAACAAACCTGTTGATGAGTGAACGAGTTATACAGCTTCCCAAAATCGGTAGATTCTGTATGAGCAGGAGAAATTAAAGTAACAAACCCACCTTTGGTAAAATCAACCAGACATAAAACATCTTTGCCAAATTTTTTGCCGATCTTACGAGTCATTTCATCCATAAATTTTTGACGTTTACGAATTGATATCCGAGCCGTTCGGCGAAACTTCTTGGCATACTCAGCTTTTACGAATGTTTCAATCTGGGCTTTTTTAAAATCAAAATCTCTGTTTTTCTTCATAACTAAACCTGCCAACAAAACTATAAAATTTTAAGTAATAATTATAGGCCAAAAATTAATTGACAACACTGTATGGTATTATACCCTACCGTAAAATGAGAAAAAGCGTAAAGCACTATAAAAATATTGATTTTATTAATATTAGCGTTCTTTTTTTAATATTCAGCCACAAGTTATACACCAGTTTATGAATGGTACCGCAAAAGTTTTTGGAATTCTCGTTTTAGGGTCTTTCGTATTCCTTTCTGCAATTAATTATATGGCAGATAACATAGATGATTATGAGGCCGTCCCTCTGCCGCCACCCAAAATCAAACCTATTGAATCGCATAATCCCATGATCACGATAGATGCGACTTCCAGAAACAAATGGACTCTGGTAGATTTTTCTACAGGAGAAACGCACAGTATTAATGATCTTGAAAAGGAAAGATCCAAACTAAATGATTACCCCTGGGATCTCGGGTTTCAGAGAACTAAAATAATTACCAACAGTGGCATGACCAATCCAAAAGGAAATGTTGCGGTCAGAAATTTAGGTGTGATCGATTTTGATTCTGTAAGTGTTGCCCCCGCAGCCGGGTATACGCAAGATGCCAAGTCTTACGGGAAAGTTATAAATAAAGCAATTGCCGACTGGTACTTATATCGCACCCGGACTCACAATGTGGAATCTCAAAAAAACGTTTATGCAGTACGAATGGCCGAAGGCGGATATCTGAAAATGCGAATCCTTAATTATTACTGTAAGCACGAAGAGGCCGAATGCAAAATGATCATGTGCGGTCGTCAAGAAGCGGCATGTTATGGGATAGAGTATGTCCTGCCAAAGGATAACGGGAGGCATTTCCCTCCTCCAGTTCTAACCTCTCCTCAAGCTTCATCTGATCCACCATCTACGGAATCCATCAATTGAAACTATATGCCCTCATTCTGTTATTTATTTTCGCAACTATCTCGTGTGAAAAAAATCAACCGGGTATGGTATTGATACCTGAAGGTGAATTTACCCTGGGCGTTTTCCCGGATGAAAAACTGATACAATTCATGTCCGACATGACGTTGTCTCTCAATGCTCAGCCTGCGCAAAAAGTCTATCTGAATGATTTTTTCATAGATCGTAATGAAGTCACGTACGAAGCCTTTCGCCGATTCAAACCAAAACTCGAATACGCAGTCAAAGACCCGCTGGAACCCATCCGCGGCGTGAATTGGTATGAGGCTGATGCCTATTGTCTGTGGCTCAATAAACGCCTGCCAACAGAAATCGAATGGGAAAAAGCCGCGCGTGGAACGGATGACAGATTATTTGCCTGGGGCTGGGAATTTGATAAAGATAAAGCGAGTTTTGGAAAACAGGTTAAATCAACAGGTCACAGCTCAGATGATACCAGTCCCTACGGCATTCAGGATATGAACGGGAATGTTTCAGAATGGACATCAAGTTGGTATCAACCCTATCCCGATTCCACATACAAAGACAAACTTTTTGGCAAGAATGTAAAGGTATTACGTGGCGGCTCCTACCACAAAACAGAACATGGTTTCATGAAAGAATTTACTATCTTACCGTATCGTAATTTTGCTCCACCGAAAGAACGATTTTGGGACACCGGGTTTCGCTGTGCCAAATCATCAGTTTGACCTCATGGATTAAGAATCTGTTCCCGACGGAGGCGGTTCTTTGCTGGCTTGCTTGGTAAACCCCTTACTATCGTCAGGTTTTGGAACGACCTTAGTCGGCAATGGGGTTGATGGGGCAGACTTTACTGACGGTTTTATGATAGATTTTGAAATGGGAGTAATATTGCCAATAGACTCACTACTGCTAAAAATTGTTTTTGCTTTTGAACTTGTTGTATCTGTTTTTTCTATTTTGCTTACCGTATCAGCAACGACACTCCTTTGACTGGAAGGGATTTTCGCAGGAGACTCATCCCCGTTTGCTGTTTCAGCAGGAACACTTTTAGGCCCAGGCCTCCGCCCGTTAGAACCACGCCTCGTGTACTTTTTTCTTTGGGTAGGACGACGTTTACCCCTGGTGGCGCGCGCCCGGCTTTGCCGCTTGGGGGTCTCTCCACTTTCGGTTGACTTTTTGTTATCTTCCCGAGCATCTTTTTCTTTAATTTCCTGTACCGCCAGTTCTTCCGAAGATTTCTCAGTAACATGATATTTGAAGTCCGACCACAATTTGCCCGCTATACCAATAAATTCGAGCTTAAACTGATGCTTTTCCTGAAGATCCAGCAGGAATCGGGACTTGTTATTAAGCAAATATTCTGTGATTTCAGAAGAAACTTCAGCCTTTAAAGTTTTGATATTTCCTTTAGCTAAATATTCGCTTATCTTTCTCAAAACATCCATCACCATATAATTAAGCGACCGCACCGCACCATGTCCATCACAGGAAGTACACTTGACGAAAGCACCTTCTTGAACCGGGGGAGCCAATCGCTGACGTGACATTTCCAGAAGACCAAATTTCGAAATCCGTGCAAAATTAATCCTCGCCTTATCAACCTTGCAAATCTTCTTGATTTGTTTTTCAACCAGGGTCTGATTTTTCTTATGGAACATGTCGATGAAATCAATCACGACCAGGCCGCCAAGGTCTCTCATGCGTAATTGTCGTCCTATTTCATCAGCCGCTTCGAGATTTGTTTTGAGCGCGGTTTCCTCCAGCTGGCTGGCACTGGTGGTCTTGCCAGAATTGACATCTATACTGACCATGGCTTCGCCTGAATCAAAGACTATCGAGCCACCCGATGGCAATGGCACTGTCCTCTGATACAGGGATTCAATCTGTTCTTCAACATTATGACGAGCAAAAATAGGCCGGGTGTCCTGATACAGTTTCACCCTGTTCACCATGCGCGGCATAATGAGTTTCATGAAACTCTTTAGCGCATTGTGGGAGTCGACATTATCGACAATAATCTCAGATGTGTCTGTTGTGAAGTGATCCCTGACCAAACGCACAACCATATCAGCTTCCTGGTATATCAGAAATGGCGGTTTAGACTTTTCTTCAGTAACCGACGATTTCAGGTTTTCCCATACCACCAGGAGGCGCTGGAGGTCTTTTTGTAGTTCCGTTTTTGTCCTGCCCATACCCGCGGTTCTAATGATCAATCCTAAATTTTCAGGAAGCTTAAAATCGGATACAAGTGTTTTTAGCTTTTTACGCTCCTCTTCGTCCTCAATTTTTCTGGAAACTGCGCTGGCATGTGAACCGGACATCAATACCAGAAATCTGCCAGGAATAGAAACACTGTTGGTCAATGAAGGGCCTTTTTGATCACGACTCTCCTTTGCCACCTGGACAAGAATCTTCTGTCCGTGAACCAGAACATCTTGAATACGAACCCGCGCCTTTTTTTCCCCAGTATTGACATATGTTTCCTTAAGCACATCCTTAAAAGGTAGGAAACCATACTTTTTGCCACCAAAATCAACAAAAGCCGCTTCGATAGCCGGTTCGATCCTGTTGATGACTCCCATATAGATATTTCCCTTTATTTTTTCATGGGAAACGTTTTCGACTATGTAATCTTGAACCTTGCCATCTTCCAAAATAACAGCACGGCACACTTCTGGATGATCAGCGTTGATCATCATAGACATTTTTTTAGCCATGGGCACCTTTCATGAGGTGGAGTCCAAATTCAGGAATCCCCCTAATATCGAATTCATTAAAATCTCACTGATGGGAACCAGGAAACTACAGGAACCCACATAAACATATATTTATCAATCTTTTATATATAAGTTCCTTGCACACCCACATTCATATCAGGGCGACAAAAAACTGCATAAATCACTCAAAAAATGAAACCAAGCAAAAAATGCTCAACCTTCATTACACCGAAATTATAGTATGAATCGAGCAAAAATATTCATCTAAAATGCATAAATCGGAATATATTATTCCAGTTCTACTACAAGCTTTCAAATAATCACAAAAAATAGCCAAAAATCGGAAAAACTCAACATTTTGACAAAAATCATGACATCAAGCCTGTTAATAGGATTAATTAAAACGAACAAAGGTTCATAACATTTTTAGTTAAATGCTCTCATCTGCTGGTAATTATGAACAAACCATAGATTAAATATCCGCTGAGCAAAAGTCAAAACATCCCCTTGAAAAACCATAATGGGCCTTGCAAAATCAAAGGCTTTCTGCAAATATGGATAAAGGACAACTTTTTCTACTATCGAGGTGGACCAATGAATGAACAAACCGGAATGGCATCTCTAGACTCACTGAATTCCAACCACCTGAAGGGAAAAACTATATTCATCCGATGCGATTTTAACGTTCCGTTGGTCGCCACTGATAAAGGCTACTACCGTGTAGCGGATGATACTCGGATTCGCCGATTCCTGGACACAACATTCAAAAAAATTCATGAAATTACAGAAGGTGATTGCCGTATAATCATAGGCTCACATCTTGGCCGACCTCACAAGCAAAAAGGCTACACGGGCTGGGATGGAATTTTCAATATTCAGTATGTGAGTTCGCACTTCGACACATTAATTCGCTGGCGCTACGGTGATACCTACACGATTTTTCCACCTGAGGTTATCGACTCGCATATGAAACACTCCCTGGAGGTTGCTTCTCATAAACGCATGCCTCCTGGAGGAATAAAGTTTCTTCCCAATCTCAGGTATCTTCTCGATCCCAGCAACCCTGATGCTAATCGAAAGGAATTTATAGACGAGCTTGCAAGCGTATCCGATGTATATATCAATTGCGCATTTGGATGTAGCCATCGTGTAACGAAAAGTCTAAAAATGCTACCTCAAGTTATGAGAGAGCAAAAAAAACTAGTCGTGGCGGGTGTTCTGTTGCAACAGGAAATTCAAAGAATGGGAAACTTTGCCCGAAGGATAATCAACCATCCCGGGAAAACGGTGGTTATAGCTGGCGGAGCGAAGGTTTCAGATAAAATCAATATATTAAAACAGTTTGTACATTCAGGGGTCAAGGCGATTTTTATTGGCGGGAAAATGGTTAATGCCTTTCTTCTTGCCAAGAAAGATAAATTCAAAATGAAACCTTTTTGTCTTGATGATATACCAGCTACCTTGCAAAGCGCTAATATAGAAAGCAATGAAAACCTGGTCAAGGAAGTCCACCAGGCAGGTGAAATACTAGATCTGGCAGAAAACAAGGGAGTTGAACTCAAGTTCGCCGATGACTACAAATGTGTGGATGAGTTTAAATCGCCCAATTATTTGATTAGATCTGCACCCGATATGAACAAGGAATTGCAACTGGACCTTGGACCCAAAACCATAGAAAATTTCCGCAAAACTCTATTGTCTGATGATGTTGAAAATGTATTCTGGAATGGCCCCCTTGGTGCGTACGACCACTCTGGCAGCCACGAGTATGCAGAAGGTTCACTGGAGTTAGCGCTACTCCTATTTGGAGAAGCGCTGACCAACCCCAGTTTTTCTGTGGTTATAGGCGGTGGCGATTCGGCGGCAATCCTGAACAAAATTGGAGCCAATCAATTAAAAACTCTTATAAAACGGCGCATCGAAAAACAACTTGCAGAGCCTATAAATAGAGATTTAATAAGTTTGGCTTTCCCCGTTGAAGATAGTTACTCTTTATGGAATTACCTGTCATCAAATTTTTTCGTTTCCACTGGAGGTGGGGCGGCTCTTGAGTTTCTGGAAAACTTTCTGAAAGATAAAGGAAATGATAACCTTGCATCCTATCTGCCTGGCACCTCGACACTAATGGAGTTGGCCGCCGCCTGACACTGTTCTCTATCCGAAGAGCTCAATATTTTTACAATAATAACAATAGCTTGTATATCCTTTTTTACTATTTTACCTGAAGGTGTATGTCATACGATCCTGATTCAAAACGAATAGCCGACCGGGAAAAACTGGCTCAATACAGGAAGGCCATCCTGCAAAAGCAGAAATGGAAAGGTCCGTTACCGCAAGGTGAGGGGCCACCAAACAGAGATGGCAGCCCAAAACATCCTCCAGGTCAAAAGATTGTCGAAAACTGGCCGGTTCTTGATATAGGCATTCAACCTGAAATTGCATTAGAGAACTGGTCGCTTACTATTTCAGGGCTGGTAAAAAATCCGAAAATGTTTTCCTGGGAGGAGTTCATGGCACTCCCTCAAGTCGACGATGTATCCGACTTTCATTGCGTGACTTCCTGGAGCCGACTGGATAACAAATGGCGCGGAGTCAAGTTCAGCGACATCGCCAATCATTGTGGAATTCTTCCAGAAGCAAAGTTTGTTTACATCAAAGCTTATGACGCTTACAGCACGAATCTGCCGCTGGAAGAGGCTATGAAATATGATGTCCTGCTGGTCCACCAGTGGGAAGGAACACCGCTTACCAGAGAGCATGGAGGCCCTGTCAGAATGATCACGCCTCAATTATATGCCTGGAAGGGAGCCAAATGGATCGGTGAAATAGAATTTCGAGATAAGGACGAATTGGGCTATTGGGAACAGCGGGGGTATTCGAATACAGCCGAACCCTGGCTCAATGACCGGTATTGCTGAGGGGACATTTTCTGATGCCCATTAAAATCGATAAGGCGAGATGCTTCTACAAGCTCAGCATGACATGAAAAATACACTTTGTCATTCTGAATGCGAAGCCAGGAGTACCCAAAGAATGACAAGCAGTTTCAATCTCATTCATCCTTATCTTCATCCAAAGCAGAAGCAGTGTCCAGGAGTAACCGCAACACTCCTGCCATCCTGACGCAATCATCCTCTTCAGTATTTTTGAGCCATTCTGCGTATCCACATTGCTCCAGATGCCATCTGCCAGATTGATTATCAGCATCAATTGACTCAGGCTGACATAACCACTGGAGTTCGTTGTTCAACTGGGGAGAAATTTCCCGATAGTCACTACCCTGTTCAATCAATAGACGAGATGAAGCTGTGGCAGGAAGATGGGAGACAAGTGGATCTAAAAGAGGATGCGTCATGATGAATAAATCTTCTTCAAAGAACTTTGAATGTTTTTAGTTTGGTGAATGATTTGGAATCCATAATGCTCTTGACCCCTTCATCTGCCAGATAGTTTTCCATCATGAGAAGAGTTTCAATATTGAGCAGGGTCTTGGTGTTTGCAAGAGCCTTCGCAGAATCTGGATGAAGATAATTACGCCCCAGATTGAGGTGCTTTACTTTTTTCAAGACCTTGGACTTTGCAAGTACCTTGATCCCCATAACCGAAATTCCAGTGCGGTAAAAATTCAGTTTCCTCAAATTTCCAAACTGAGAGTTTTTAGCAAGGGCTATAAGGGTCTCATCGCCCACCTGATTTTCTTGAAGATTCAAGACCTGCAGTTTTGAGAAGCGCGGGCAATTTGCTATAGCGGCACCGCCGGTAGTTTCAATATTATTGAAACAAATATCAAGAACCGAAAGTCCTTCAAGAAATGGAGCCTCTGCCATAGCAAATGCTCCCTTGTCAGCAATATTATTTTCTTTGAGATAAAGGCGTTTGAGTTTTTTAAAACGGTCGCAACTAAATAAATGGACCGCGCCGCGCCAGGTAATCGAGTTTTTGGATAAATCAAGGTCCTCAATCTCACCAAGTCTATCCGATTGAACGAGAGCTTCGACCCCTTCATCCCCAATAAACTTCCCTTTAAGCTCAATAGAGTCATCACCCTCAGCAAGAGATTCGTCAATCAGCCTGTTAATATATTCAATCCTGGGTAGAGATATCATCTGACTTTTTTATTTTGATATTAATTACACAACGAAAACCGATGTCATTAAAACCACGTGATAAAGGATAACTCCAGTCCCGATATCCCGTAGCCATTGCGTTGATACTGTCTGACCATGAACCTCCTCGACGAACTTTCATAACACCCCTGCTGGGTCCCTTGGGATTATAAAGAAATTCAGGAAAATGATATCCCGAGGCATACCAATCACTCACCCACTCCCAGACATTCCCGGCCATATCATATATTCCATTTTTATTAGGAGGAAAACTTCCAACCGGCTTAGTATTATCACGTAATTTCAATCCGCCCCAAGCCTGATATGCTTTAGAGTCAAAATCATTTCCCCATGGGAAAGCACATCCATCATTACCACCCGCCGCTCTTTCCCACTGAGCCTCTGTTGGAAGAGTTTTACCAGTGAGGTAGCAAAAATCAACTGCCTCATACCAACTAATTCTAGTAACAGGACAGTCATCACAATGAGAAAGAACACTGCGACGTAATTCATGATCTTTATCAATTTGTTCAAACCGTTTGTTGCTGACCTCATATTTATCAATCATGAATGCATCCAAGTGCACAACATGCTCAGGACCACCATGTCTTGGGCCAAATTGATTGCACCCCATTTTAAACTTTCCGCCTGGGATGAGAACCATATCATCAGTAACATTACTCCGTTTGGCATATTCATCAAAAGCAATGCCCGCGCCCTGAAAATAAATCAAAAGAAAATAAAGGACAAAGAGAATACGCACGGAATGAATGATATGGATTATGAATCGATACTGAGACTCTTCAAACGCTCTAATACAGATAATGTCGCACGCGAGCGATTAAGGGTATAAAAATGAATGCCTGGCGCCCCCTGCGACAATAATTCGCCACATTGAGCCGTTGCATGATCAATTCCAATTTCACGAACTGAATCTGGATCATCCTGAACCGATTCCAAACGGGCCAGTAATTCATTTGGGACAGTAGCACCGCACATTTTAGTAAACCTTCTAATCTGTTGAAAATTGAGAATCGGCATGATACCAGGAATGACAGGGGCATCTACCCCTATGTCTTGCAATTCCTTAACAAAATTAAAATAAACTTTATTATTAAAAAATAATTGAGTCACGATAAAACTGCCACCAGCAATAATTTTATTTTTGAGATGCTTCAATCCCTCACGAGGATCAGGACACTCCGGATGTCCTTCTGGATAACCAGCAACACCAATGCAAAAAGGAAAATTCTTATGAGTAAATTCCACCAATTCAGAAGCGAATCCAAAACCGTTTTCAGGTTTGACAAAATCCATCTCTCCCTTGGGAGGGTCACCACGAAGAGCCAGTACATTATCAATTCCTTTATCGCGCAAACTTTCAAGAACTGAGCGGATTTCCTGTGAATCATGTCCAACACAGGTTAAATGGGCCATACTTTCCAGTCCGATTTCATTTTTAATGCGACCAACCAAATCAATAGTCTTAGAGCGGGTACTCCCTCCCGCCCCATAAGTCACCGACACAAAAGCTGGATTCCAGGATTTTAAACGGTCAATTGTTTTGAATAATTGATCGAATCCATCATCATCTTTAGGTGGGAAAAACTCAAACGAAAATGCAGGGCGAGTATCTCTAAGAATTTTACAAATTTTCATATTCTAATAATAACATAAGGAATTTAGAGAAACTGCTAATAATGAAATATTACCAGAAATGAAAACGGTAGAATTTTGCAGACTAATTGATCTGAATTAATGCAATTTGAAGGTCATATGAACTCATCATTCGTAGATATCAAATTTCTTGAGGTATGAAACAAAGTCAACGATATTTACCAGTTCGATAGGTTCCTCTTCGATAGCGTTTATCGCTTTGTCTTCAAAATATCCAGTAGTAATGATGATTCCCCTGGAAGCACCCTCCCCCTTTACCGTATCAAGAAATCCTCTTACCGTAAGAGCATTAACTGTATTACTTTGTGGATTAATTATACAAAGCGCTAGGTAGACACCGCCGACAACAGGTGTTTCGTCAAACATAGCAATTTCAAGTTCGCTGTTATTGGTCCAGATGGAGTGTTTGTGCTCAAGATTAAACTTGGAGAGAAACTCAATACATTTTTCTTTAAATACTTCATTGTCCCTCATGAATAAAGGAACATCATCGGGACCGTCAAAATGGATTTGTTCTTTAGGAGGCGGGGGCGAGGCGTTCTTAAGAAGCATTATCAGGATAATGCCAATGATAAAAGAAAAACCGGTTATTAAAAAAATTCCCACTACTTAATCATTTCATCCCATATTTTTTCTTTTTTGCCCTCCTTGATCAAGCGATCATGAACGATCATCTGTCGAATAGCAATCCAGAAAACAAAGCCAACAAACCCAAGCATTGCGCCAATGGGAATATTATCGGGTTTAAATGCAATAAGGAGAAAGTTCTCTAATCCTGAATTTTCCATTTTAATACTCTCAGAAATAATTAGCTGGTTATTAATTATATTAACTCTATATATAGTATATTTCAGCAATACTCACAAAAGGAAGAGAGGATCATTCTTCTTCGTCATCTTCCTCATCGTCATCTTCCTCATCATCATCTCCTTCTTCATCATCGCCATCCTCGGCTGATTCACCAAGTACCAACGAATCATCAAACTCAGCGATATTGTAGGAGATGATGAAATCTTTTATAGAATCAACCTGCGCATCAACAGAGCCAATAGTATTAAGTTCTTTGAATTTGGTTTTAACGACTAACTCCTCACCCTTCTTATCCCAATGGGAAGGCATTTTGGTCCAGGGTATCATTTCTCTTGTATTTTTTAACCACTTTGGAATCCAATCCTGCCGCAACCTTTCACCGGCGATGGAAAAGTCGATACCTTTAGCCCCTTCATCATGGCACTTACCACAATCCATATAATTCACCGCCTTGACGCCAGTTTCAATCAGCTCCTTGGCTTTCTGGGTATTGATGCCAGCTTCATATGGATTTTCCGCAGGAGACAAAGCTTCAAAATAAGCGGTCAAATCGCGGACTTCTTTATCCGTCAAAAAGAAAGTAGGCATACGTGCCTTGACCCATGTTCTTACTTTGGTTGGATTTTTCAGGAAAGAAAATAGCCACGACCCCTTGATTCTTTCACCCACATGATAACTACCCAATTCAAGCGGTGGCGGATAAAATGCTTTTCCTTCAATATACTTTTGAATCAAGCCACCCTCACCTTCGACGTGATGACAGCCCTTACAATTATACTTGGTAATCAAACGTCGTCCTGTTTCAATAATCCGTTCTTTCTCCGACAAATTTTTTCTATATTGCTCAGGGACTTTTGTTCCATTAAAACCTTTTAGCAGAACAACCAATGCATCTATTTCATCAGGTTTCAAATGAAAATTAGGCATCTTGTCCAGGACGCGTTCAGTACGGAAAGAATTGGGTTTCTTCAGTTTTGTACGTACCCATGATTCCCATGTATGAGGTACATGCGAATCACCAAATTCCAGCTCCATTATCATTTTTCGCCCGAAAGCAGACAACTCAGGAGCAATTCGTCCCTCTTTCTCCATGCCATTAATATCATGACAAGCGAAACAACCCCGACGTCTGACAACTTTCTCGCCGTATTCAATCAATGATGGATTACTAATCGCTTTTTCAATTCCCGGAATATGTTTCTTTTTGCCAAATTGCATCAGATAAGAAGCTAAATCCGAAGCCTCTTCCCTAGAAAGTCTAAGGTCAGGCATGATGCTATGGTCATTGTATGATTTCGCACCACTTAGCCAGGTAACAATCCAATCGGCACTTACTTTATTGGCAATATTGCTCAAGTCCGGACCAAATACCTCACCCTGTCCGTCAAGCTCATGACAAGCGAGACAACCAACAGTTTTGAAAAGCTTTTTACCTTTATCCGGATTGCCTGATTCAAACTTTTCTGCGAGGGTATAATCCTTGTCAGAGGAAGCCATAAGATAGGCCACAACGGCAAAGGCATCCTTATCATTGAACCCGAAATCAGGCATTGTTGTTTTCGGAAGATAATCTTTTGGTTTTTTAACCCACCTGAAAAACCAACTCGGATCAACTTTGGCGGCAATGCGAGTTAACCTTGGCCCAACCTTGCGTTCATCACCATATCCATCAGCAAGATGACAGCCATGACAACCCAGCTTGAGAAACAGGCGTTTGCCTTTTGATAGAATTGGCGCCCCTTCCAGATTGACTACATCAGCATGACAATTACGGCAGGTCGACTGCATAAAAATACCGCGATTGATAGGCTCATTAATTTCAGTGGTCTGATCGGTTTCGTGGTGCGACCCGTGAGCATGCTCCGCAGGCGCAGTCGCCGTGCCTTGCCCGAGATGACACCAAGTGCAACCTGTACGCGCAGGAGGATGTTTTTTGATCAGGATTTCCTGATTAGGATGCGATTTGAGTGGTATCTCATGGTTCTCGTAACGGGTGTCACCATAGGATATATGGCAGGTCATACATCGGTCCACCCGATAAATAATTTCAGAAAAACTGTTTTTCCCGAAACCTGGGATGACCGTCTGCTCTACTGCCGCTGGACGCCAGAAAAAAGGAAATGGTTTGTAGAAATCCATTGTCCGTTGAGAGGCATCCCTGTCCATTAACAGGTTTCGCAATTCTTTCTTAAGACTTTCCTGTTTGGCCTTCTTGGCAAGAAGTTTATCCTCTACAACTTTTAACTCTTTTGCCTTTCCTGCAATAACAGGATCCCAGTCTTTAATCTCTTCTTCAACTTCGTGAACTTTTGCCAATAGCACGTCAAAGTTTTCACCTTCGTGCATTGCCTTCTTGTAAAAGTAGTAAGCTTCATCGAGACGACTTCCGGCAAATTTCTTTTCTTCTTTTACCTCGGCAAGGGCTATTTCAGCATCCAGAACCTGATCAGCGAGAAGTTGATATTCATCAGAGGCATCAAGTTCGCTGGTCAGCTGACTCAAACTATTTTTTAGTTCCTGTTCTTTAGCAGCAATTTTTTTATCAGCGGCTTTCCATTTTTCTTCAGCGAAAGAGTATTGAGATTTGAAATATTCGTTCTGGTACTGCTTGAATCCGCGACGACTGAATTCATCGTCCCAAAACGCCCACAGGGTGACAAACAAGAGAATGCCGCAGGTAGCAAAGAAGAGAAAACTGTAGGAAACCTCTTCATCGATAAACTGCTTTTCTACTTTCTCAGACTCTTCTTCTGGATTTGAATCTTCTGGAGTGCTCAATGTATTTTCTCAGGAAAACTTTAACAATATCGGTAAATCAAAAATAAACCCGCTCAAATATTAAACCAGGGCGTGACCCAAACATATTTGATATTAAACCCCAGCCGCAGAACAATCTTAATTACTATGCCTATCATAATCAGGTAAAGCTGTACCTTGATTAACATGCGTAATAAACCCACAGCTTTAATAGCTTTTCGTTCAAGAAACAAATAAGCCGCTGTTCCCAGTCCAAAATAACCACCAATGACAACGCCTCCAAATAGCATAGCCATGTTATAAGTGCGCACACCAAAAGCATAGGGTAGATCAACACTGGTCAAAGCCACAACCTTATGAGGGTCCCAGTATTGCCATGGCATAAAAAGGTTCCAGCCAGGACCACGCAGGAAAACACCCATTATAATTAGTGCGATCCATAACACTAAAAACCCAAAACTGTAAACCCAGATTGCCACCTTGCGCTCGGTATATGTGTAATAACCGTTCCCCTTGGGATTGATATCGAGATAAGGGATTAACATGAGCCCCACAATAATAAGCACAGGGGCAACAACACCAGCAAACCACGGATCGAAATAAACGAGGATGTCCTGAAGTCCGAGAAAATACCACGGAGCTTTGGAAGGATTGGGAGTTTTAGTGGGATTGGCGGCCTCTTCCAAAGGGGCATCGATAACAATGGACCAGACCGTCAAACCAATAATAGTAAAAAGCGCACAGAGAAACTCAACTCGCACCAGATAAGGCCATACATGAACTTTCTCCGCTAAACCCTCTACTTTATCTTTTGGGGCTTCTGCCGCCATACAAACCTTCCTTTCAACAAATCACAAAACAGGAAATTTTAAAGAGGGCCGGAAATACCACCATCTTTCCTGATTCGCCAGAAATGTACAATCATCAAAGCGCCCGCTACCAACGGAATAAATATACAATGCAAAACGTAAAACCGAAGCAAAGCAGGCGGTCCAACCAGACTCCCTCCAAGGAGCACAGAGCGGGCATCGTATCTCGGAGTAACCCCCACATATTCTGCAAAAGGCCCTTCATTACCAAGGAACGGTGTTGCGCGAGCCATATTGGTACCTACCGTTACCGCCCACATAGCCAATTGATCCCAAGGCAACAGATAACCGGTAAAACTCAGTAACAGTGTGAACGTAACAAGAAACACGCCGATAACCCAGTTAAACTCCCTGGGCGGTTTGTACGAGCCAGTTAGAAAAACCCTGAACATATGAAGCCAAACCGTAATAACCATGGCGTGCGCCGCCCATCGATGCATATTACGCATCAACATCCCGAAGGGAACATCGTACTGAAGATATTTCATGTCAAAATAAGCATACTCACCCACGGGACGATAATAAAACATCAAAATAACACCCGTCACGACAGTAGATAAAAAAAGAAGGAAGGTGATTCCTCCCATGCACCAGGTGAACTTGATACGCAATGCATGTCGGTGGATTTTTACAGGATGGAGATGGAGCCAAACGTTACTGGCAATCTGAAGAACCCTGTTTCTCGGAGTGTCAGCGTAGCCATGACGGAACGAAGAGGTCCAAATCTGAGATTCTACAATAACCTTTTTTATTTCATCAAAAATTTCCCCGCTTTTAACCTTTGCCACAAGATCAGCAATGCTGGGAATTTCTGGTTTCTTTGCCGCCAAAATACTAACCCTCCAATGAAAATGAGAAGGACAACTAAAAAGAAAAAAAGAACATAAAAAATCTTAGACCGCTAAACAAACAACTTCGCGCCCGGTTTTGTCCATTCGTCCTTTTCCATAAGATATTTTTTACTTTTATCGATGATGATCTGCCCATCCGGGCCGACTTCTATCTTAAGCCTCTCCAGCGCCCTTGGCGCTGGCCCCTCAAAGTTGACCCCCTGCTTGGTAAACCCACTACCATGGCAGGGACACTTATATTTGGATTCTGTTTTCAACCAACGCGGAGTGCACCCTAAATGAGTGCAAAGAGCGAATATAACGTATATACCTTCCAGGTCACGGACAATCCAAACCCTCTGTTCCTTAACCCATTTAGTGCTAACATCGCCCACCGTATAATCGCTGGGCTTGCCTGCCTTAAAAATAGGTGACGGCTCGAATAAAACCCGAGGGAAAAGAAGGCGGGTAAAATACAAACCGGAAAGACCCAGTGACGCCATGAAACTGGCCCAACCCGCAAGAGAAAAGAAATCCCTGCGCGACCAGAGCGTATCTGTATTTTCTTCCTTTTTTTTACCTGACTTTTTTCCAGTAGATTTTGCCGGTTTTTCTTTTAAACCTGCCTCGGCCTCAGCCATAAAAAAACTCCAGAAATTCAAAGCTTTGGGAAGTTACTCCCGCCCTCTATTCAGGACGATGAGACAAGCTTCCCACTCTAGGAAAATTGGTTTTTAACACAAAAGGAAAAACCAGTCAAGATAAGTTATTTATTCCACTTACGGGCTTTTGAGTTGCGCCTTTAAAGCCCTAGTACAAGCGCGTGCCGCTTCCCTTATTCCTCGATTTTCTCCTGACCCGTCACAGGCCAGAGAAGCAAGCGCTCCCACCTTCATTCCCTTTTTCATGGCCAATAACACCAAAGGAATCAAATGTGAAGCATGGTTTGAGTAGATCTGGCCACCAATTACAATCCCACTTCTTGCGTCTGCAACAATCTTGAAAAAGCCCCTATCCTCACTACGAAGCAATGAGTAGTCCAGATTCTTTGATTCAAATTTCCCCTCGACAGCCCTGAATCCCTTGTGATGAGCCTCCTCTGCAAAGCAACCCACACATGCTATTTCAGAATCTGCACTGATTATAAAAGGAGTCCAGTCAAAATTCACAGCTTTATTTTTTCCCATAGCATTATCCACCGCAATTCTACCCTCTTCCTCAGAAATTCCTGTGGTAGACCTCCGTCCGGTGACACTACCCACTGCAAAAATACCTGCTGTGCTAGTCTCTAGAAATTCATTTACAAGAATCTCTTTACGTGCACCCAGCCTGATTCCCAAACCTTCGCACCCAAGGTTAATTGAGTTTCCTTCACGACCAAGATTCAATATAATTTTCTCAACTTGAAACTTAATGCCTCCACTCAATGTGATATCAAGTAACCCATCATTCTTGTAATAAGATGAAAGTTTTTTTCCAAGCAGAATTTTGACCTTTAATTTTTTTAACGAGGATTCTATCGCATCCGTAATATCCGGATCCTGCCCCATTAACAGTCGCGGTTTATGATGACTCATGAAAACCTTACTACCCAATCGCTGGAACAATACTGCTAATTCACATCCACTGGCCTCGCCACCCAAAACAAACACAGATTTTGGAGTGCTCATATTCTCGAAAACATCATCCGCAGAAATAACAACATCCTCTTCAAAGGGAAGAGTCGGCAATGAGGCAGGCTGGGATCCGGTCGCAATTATAATTTTTTTTCCGCGAACCTCCGAAATGGCATCGTTCGCATTAATACGGATTACCCCGGGAGACAGCAGTTCTCCTCGACCCAACCGAATATCCACCCCAAGCTCGCTGAGTCTAGACTCCCAGTTTATTGCCACCGATTCGATTACCCTTTTTACATAATGAGCAAGCTTTTTATCATCAATGATACCGTTGACCGTAACATCCGAGCTATTGTTATTTAACGCAGTCATAGCCGCTTTGTAGGGGTACAAGCCTTTCCGGAAGCATGCACCACCAATCCTTTCCTGCTCTATGAGGCAAACCCGTGCGCCTTGGTCGGCTCCGCGCATAGCCGCTGATATACCCGCCGAACCGCCTCCAACAATAACAATATCGAATGCATCCATTAGTTATCTAATTCCTTAAAAGTCGATCGCATGAATACACTGTACCCCATCTATTCGTTTCAGCAAATATGTGACTGACAAAGACTATCCTGCAATCATAAAACAGTGATGGTCGCTATTACCACCAGTAAAACTAACCCAACCGAAGCTAATATGGCGTGCAAAGTGATGTCAATTCTGCGGGTGACAGGAACAACAAACAGAAAATAGGCCAGCACCGCGTAGTTAAACCACCCATTCCCCATTTGGGAATGTGTCTCCCATAAAAACATGCAGTAGCAGATAACCACAGCACCATGAATCAGTTGGTGAAGTTTAAAACCTCTTTTTCTTTTATCTTTGGGGAGTATGCTAACACCAACAAGAATATTGGCGGTGGTGATTAGAAAAGTGAGAAAAATAAAGATGAACCTGGGATTTATAAATATTCCTTCAAGAGTCGCGGCCTGCATATATCAAGTAATTAGCTCCACACGATTCCTGCCATTATCCTTGGCAACGTACATCGCTTTGCCAGCTCTCTCAAACAAGTCAACTCCAGTGTCTCCTTCTTTCGCGAAGGAAATCCTATTGATGAATATCAAGAGAAACCTGCAAACACGATCCATGAATTCATTCTTCAATTCAGGCTCTTTTTCCTTTTGGTCATTTTTATTAGTTTTAAGGATCATGAAAAGTTATTTGAATATATAAATCTTCTGACCTGGCAACGAAAATGGTGCCGATGGGGAGATTCGAACTCCCACGGATCGCTCCATACGCCCCTCAAGCGCACGTGTCTACCAGTTCCACCACATCGGCTCTTACTTATTGTGACTTCCCTTCATCAGCTTTATCGGGTACGGGTGATGCTGGACTTGTCGCGGCAGGGGTTTCTGAATCCGGCATAATAGAACGAGATTTTTCTTTTGAGGACATAGTCGCTAAAGTCAGAGAGGTAATCATGAACAATGTCGCTATGGCTGTTGTCATTTTGGTCAAAAAGTTACTTGCGCCAGAACTGCCAAACATCGTTTGACTGCTTCCGGCACCAAGTCCAGAACCCATTGCGGCCCCTTTTCCGGTTTGCAGAAGGATGACGAGAATAAGAAATAAGGTACAAATTACATGTAAAATAATAACCAGGGTGTGCATTGGAGTTGATCTCCCTTAATAAACTTTATAGCGACGAATTTATAATATCATAAAAAGAGTCTGACTTCAGGCTGGCTCCGCCAACCAGAAGACCATCTATATCTTGCTGAGCCATGAGCGGTGCGCTTGTTTCGGGTTTTACACTTCCCCCATAGATGATCCTGATAACCGCAGATTGCTCCGATCCAAAAATTTTATTAATCCAGTTTCTTATAAATCGGTGAACATCCTGAGCCTGCTCCGGGCTGGAATTGAGTCCCGTTCCTATTGCCCAGACGGGTTCATAAGCTATAACAAGCCTGTCGAGTTGCCCGCCAACAACACCCGCCAGTCCCCCGACCAGTTGGCTCTCAACAACATCATGAGTCTGCCCGGCATTCCTTTCTTCGAGAGACTCCCCCACACATATGATGCTGATTAACCCATGGTCACAGGCAATGTTCAACTTTCGATTAATCAGTTCATTGGATTCAGCAAAAAATTGTCGTCTTTCTGAATGCCCGAGTATAACGTAATCGCATCCGGCATCTTTGAGCATGGCCGCCGAAACCTCTCCGGTTCGTGCACCGTCAGGTTCAGGCCCTATATTTTGTCCAGCCAGCAAAATTTTACTTTTCCCAATGTGATCCTGGACTGCCGCCAAGGCCGTGAATGGCGGTGCCACGATGATATCTACTTCATCCGAAACTGGCGAGTGCACCAGCAATTCATCCACCCATTCAGCGGCATTGGAAATGAGCATGTTCATCTTCCAGTTGCCCGCAATAATGGGACGTCTCATAGCATTCTAAAGCCCTTTGTTGACGATCAGTTTCAATAGATCGCGTACGCGGGAAGAATAACCCCATTCGTTATCATACCACGCCAGCACTTTCACCAGCCTTTTGCCAATAACCTTGGTAGATAGAGCATCAACGATGGAAGAACACGAGTTACCGTTATAATCCACCGATACGAGAGGAGCTGTTTCGTAACCCAGGACACCCTTCAAATCGCCCTCTGAAGCTGTTTTGAACATATCGTTTACTTCTTCGGCAGTTGTGTCATTACCAACATCTGCCACAAAGTCGACGATAGAAACATTGGGAGTTGGCACTCGAATGGCCATGCCATCCAGCTTGCCTTCCAGTTCCGGCATGACCCGTGTCACAGCTTTCGCCGCCCCGGTCGTTGTGGGTATCATCGATACAGAAGCCGCCCGCGCTCGACGCAGGTCTTTATGGGGTAGATCCAAAATTTGCTGATCATTGGTGAACGAATGGATCGTCGTCATCACGCCCCTTTCAATTCCCAATTTTTCATGAAGAATTTTTGTTATCGGCGCCAGACAGTTTGTGGTGCAAGAAGCGTTGGATATGATCTTATCCGATCCTGGCTTATACATGTCCTCATTAACCCCCAGCACCAGTGTAACATCAGGGTCTGTGGCCGGAGCGGAAATGACGACTTTCTTAGCGCCAGCTGTTAAATGTTTCTCAGCGCCAGCTCGTTTGGTAAATATACCCGTGGACTCAATCACCAGGTCCACCCCTAATTCCTTCCAAGGCAAAGCGGCAGGGTCCCGTTCGGCCAAAATACGGATTGTTTTCCCGTTGATGGTCAAACCTTCTTCGGTTGCTTCCACCTGCGCCGAAGTTATTCCCTGAACAGAATCAAATTTAAACAAATGGGCCAGCGTTTTAGGGTCGGTTAAATCATTAACTGCGACAACCTCAAATAAAGAAGCACAATCATTGTCTTCAAGAATGCACTTGAATACATTTCTACCGATTCTTCCGAATCCGTTAATAGCTACCTTGGCAGGCATGATATGGAAATTCCTCCTTAAAACGGCTCGACAGGCAACCTCCTGCGATACCGGAATTTTGCTAGGCATAAGACCCTTGCAACCTGTCAGTGGAATTAAAGGACAGGAGGGCAAAAAACCCGCAAATTACAATATAAATTGGATATAGAAAATGATCTAAGGCCCTGCATTTTTCCTCACAATAAAATGCAGAAACCATTGATTAAAAAGGAAATAAGCAAAGGGACAGAAAAAGCGAAGCTTTCCTGTCCCGATAAAGAGAGATTATGCAGAAAATGTAAACTCAAGTCAATAATAACATTGGCGGGACACTCAGGAATCAGCGTTTCAAGCGGAAAGACTATTGAGTAAATTCATCTGCGGCGGTCAGGGAGGAGAACAATACTTTGTCGGTGTCCTCGCTGACAACAATGCAACCTTCCACCCTATTGATTAATTGAGCATATTCAAGGGTCAGAACCTCCTCTTCCCTAACCGATACCTCAAGATCCGATTTAACTTTATCCAGCTCATCCTCCAGATGGCGTCCATTCTCTTCAAGGGCAGCTTTTTTATCAAGTGCCTGCTCCTTTTTCCTGAATATTTCTGATCTGGCATTGAGCATTTCTGTTCTCAAAGAACTGACGGATCGCAGGTCATCATCCAGATTTTGAAACGATGAACTTAAACTGTCCAGATAATGGTCCCTCTTCTGCATGAGGTTTTCTGTAGAAGATTCACCACCAATGGAGCTCACCTGCGCCAGGGCATCATCCGCCACACTGGCACCCACCATATCCATTGAAGCGCCTTGCAATAATTTATTGTAATTGTCCTTTAGACCGGTCTCCTCAGTCAACAAATCGTCAAGATTACTGGCGATTTTAGTAGCATTCAAATCGTAAATTTCAATATTTCTTGTCAGAGTACACAGTTTGTCAGCATCACCGCTCAAATGTTCCTGTAAGTCGAAGATACGATTTTCAAGGGATAATCGAATTTTTTCCTTAAATTCTAGGATTTTGTTAAAAGTATTCACAACGCGTTCGTATTCTCGCGCGACAGATTCACCGCGTTCACGAGCGGCAGAATTTTCGCGGACCATGCTGGTACTTTTATAGATTTCATTCATCGCCTGGACCTTGTCAAGAAATTGGTATTCGTTAATGATACTCCATTATAGAGCACTTTTCATACCATCAATCCTTGGCGTATAATTAGCCTTTTATAAACAACAAGTTATGATGCATTACTTAAGGTCTCAGATCCACCCCTTTTTTGATTGAAAAGAGCATTTCTTTGATAGATTCTTCCATTCCGACAAAAATGGATCGTGAAACTATATGGTGACCAATATTCAGTTCTTCGATTTCAGGAATGGCTGCCACCGCTTGGACATTATCGTTAGTCAAACCGTGTCCAGCGAACACTCGCAGTCCTGAATCATGAGCCAGTTTGGCGGCCTGACTCAAGCGGGCTAATAGTTCCTTTGCTTCTTCGAGGTTTGCGGACTCTGAATAAGCACCCGTATTAAACTCAATGCTGTCAGCCCCTACCCTTTTGGATGCGATAACCTGTGCCGGATCTGGATCAATAAAAAGACTGAACAAAATCCCCTTTTGCTTTATCTGTTTTCCAACCTCACTTAAATGCCTCTCCTGCTCTAGTATATTTAGTCCGCCTTCTGTCGTTATCTCCTGACGTTTCTCTGGCACCAGCGATACCTGGTCGGGCCGGATGTTAAGAGCAATTTGAACCATTTCATCAACCGATGCCATCTCAAGGTTAAACGGGGTCGTGACACCTTCTCTCAAACGCTTGATATCATCATCCTGAATATGCCTTCGATCCTCTCGCAAGTGAGCTGTTATCCCATGAGCGCCTGCCTTTTCAGCGAGCAACGCCGCTTGCAATGGGTCGGGTTCAAAGGTTTTCCGCGCTTCACGAACCGTTGCCACATGGTCTATATTCACAAAAAGTCTGATCATTATTTGCTAATTAACCTTCCTTATGGCTTGAGCGACCTTAACGGCTCGCACCGTTGCAGACACATCATGAACCCGTAAAATATCGGCTCCACTCATAACACCCGCTATGCCAGCGGCCAGAGATCCCTCGAGGCGGTCCTCGACATCCAGATCCAGTATTTTACCGATAAATGATTTCCTCGACACTCCAAGGAGGATTTTTTTATTCAACTCTTTCAGTTGTCCCAGTCCAGCAATCAACTCGAGGTTGTGGTTCAGGGTTTTACCAAATCCTATACCCGGATCAATCGCAATACTTTCAGATGCGATGCCAGCAGATTCCGCTTGTTTTACACTTTCGCTGAGAAATTTCAACACCTCAACCCCGACATCTTTATATTCGGGATTGTTCTGCATTGATTCCGGTGTGCCCTTCATGTGCATTAATATTATTCCAGCTCCATACCGGCACACGACATCGGACATCTCGGGGTTGTTCCGCAAACCAGTCACGTCATTAATAACAGTCACACCCTCCTGCAAAACAGCATCTGCTACTTCTGCTTTGTAAGTATCAACAGAAACAGGAGTTTTAAAACGCTGGGTCAGTTTAGATACGACAGGTAGCAGTCGCTCCAACTCTTGTTCAACGGAAATTCTTTTTGATCCCGGCCGAGTGCTCTCAGCGCCAATATCCAGAATTTGTGCGCCTTCTTCGATCATTTGCTCTGCTACCCGCATTACCGCATCAGGATCGGAGGAACGGTTGCCTGAATAAAACGAATCGGGAGATACATTGAGAATCCCCATCACGGCTACGCAACCGGGACGTGTGAGCTGATCAAATGAAAACGCCATATCGCTATCTTGGTGGAAGCCTCGTTACACTGAAGAAATAAATAAAAAAAGCCCCGGGCTCGGATCATAATATCCCGAACCTAGGGCCATAAAAATTAATTTTTATTGCCTGTTACCCTTGATACTCAAGCAGGATGGGGATCTGGAAGACCGCCTCCCATAATTCCTTCTGAATCGTCTTTGGGCTTGGGTTCAGGCTTTGCACTACGGACTCTGATTTTGTCCCCTGAAAGTTCATCTTCTGGCGGGTCAACAGGAGGTTCTTTACCATCGATAATGTCCTGTATCTCTTTAGCACCGAGAGTTTCCCGGTCCAGTAGTGCTAATGCAAGATTTTCAAGTTTGTCCCGATTTTCTGTCAAAATTTCATGAGCATTGTTGTAGCCAGACATGACCAGCGCTTTAACTTCCTGATCGATGAGTTTGGCTGTTTGGTCACTGAAATTTTTCTGCTGAGAAAAATCTTTACCCAGAAAAACCTGCTCTTCTTTGGAACCGTAAGTGAGAGGCCCCATCTTTTCACTCATCCCCCATTCACATACCATCTTGCGTGCCATTTCAGTGGCTCGCTCAATATCATTCCCCGCACCGGTGGTCATTTGGCCCAGGCATATTTCCTCTGCCACACGTCCTCCCATGAAAATAGCGAGGTTGTTGTACAGGTAGTTTTTGGGGTAAGTGTGTCGTTCGTCCTCAGGCAACTGTTGAGTGACCCCCAAAGCCCTTCCTCTGGGGATAATGGTAACTTTGTGAATGGGGTCAGTTCCCGGAAGTTTTATTGCAACCAGAGCGTGTCCGGCTTCATGATAAGCCGTAGTTTTCTTTTCTTTTTCGGTAATGACCAGACTTCTTCTTTCAACACCCATCAGAACCTTGTCTTTGGCATTTTCAAAATCATCGTTCCCGACACATTTTTTGTCATCCCTTGCGGCCAGTAAAGCGGCTTCGTTGACAAGGTTTGCCAAATCAGCTCCTGTAAACCCCGGTGTTCCTCTGGCGATAGTTTTGAGGTCAACATCCTCCGTCAGTGGCACCGTTGCCGTATGCACCTTGAGGACTCCTTCACGACCCTTGACATCGGGTCGGTTGACCACAACCTGACGGTCAAATCTTCCCGGCCTGAGTAATGCTGGGTCCAGAACATCGGGTCTGTTGGTTGCGGCTATGAGAATGACACCCTCATTATTTTCGAATCCATCCATTTCGACAAGAAGCTGGTTGAGAGTCTGTTCTCTTTCATCATGCCCGCCACCCAAACCGGCGCCGCGATGACGACCCACTGCATCAATTTCATCAATGAATATTATACAGGGACTATTCTTTTTCCCCTGTTCAAACAGGTCACGCACACGGGAAGCACCCACGCCAACAAACATTTCAACAAAATCAGATCCACTAATACTGAAAAACGGAACATTGGCTTCCCCGGCAATGGCCTTTGCCAGCAAGGTTTTTCCTGTGCCGGGAGGGCCTACGAGCAGGACACCTTTTGGAATTTTGCCGCCCAATTTACTGAATTTTTGCGGTTCTTTCAGGAATTCAATGATCTCGTGCAGTTCTTCTTTAGCTTCATCGACACCCGCAACATCTTTGAATGTCGTCTTATTTTTAACATCGTTCATGAGTCTGGCTTTTGATTTACCAAAGGATAAAGCTTTGCCGCCACCTGATTGCATTTGCCTCATGAAGAAAATCCAGATGCCTAAAAGCAAAATCATTGGAAACCATGAAATCAAGATATTCATATACCAACTGGTCTGCTCAGGTGGAACAACGACTATGCGCACCCCTTTCTCACGAAGAGTACGAACGAGGTCCGGGTCCTTGGGCGGAGCCATCGTTTGGAAGGAACGACCATCGGCATATTTGCCGCTGATATTATCTCCTTGAATCGTGACCTCTGTAACCTGGCCTGTCTCGACCTGATTCATGAATTCGCTGAAGATAACCTCAAATTTAGTGTTCTGGGGCTGATTAAAAATATTGAACAGGGCGATCAGGATCATTCCTATGACCAACCAAAGCGCCAGATTTTTATAAAACTGATTCAACGTGATTCTCCATTAAATTAAAAAAAATCCACGATTTGAAGCTCATTCGCAGAACCTTCATAGTAGCATATTAAGTGTTCAAGTATCAGATAATCTTGCCATGGCTATAAGTCCGACACCCCTTCAACTAAAAGTATCCTTCGGGTCTTATCGGTCACTCGATAGTTTTCTCCAATTCTTTTCTCGTAAACCCATATAATATCATCATCTTGGGAAGTCAAGACAGGCACTGATTTTCTCTCATTTTGCGGTACTTTCTCATCAATAAAGAAAGATTTCAGCTTTTTGCTTCCCTCCATACCCAAAGGGATAAAACGGTCACCAGGACGAAAAAATCTGACTTTGATCTGCGCTCCGGTTTTATCATAGTCAAGATACGCCCGGTTTGGCCTGTCAGAAAAACTGGAAATCGTCTCTCGAAAAACCAATCTGGCATTTAATCTCAACCCGCTTGATCCAATATCAGTCCAGCCGGGTACATTGACTAAAGCAGGATATCTGCCATCTTCTTTGCTTGTTAGGATGTCGTTCATGTATGGGTTTTTACTAATAGACAATAAACCACCAGAACAAACGGCTCTCAAGCCCCCAGGAAGGTGTATCTCCTTGCCATCTGTGGATATATTGAACAAGTTAAGAATATCGGACACGTGCCGGACAGAAATTGATCTAAGATCACCTTTTACCTCTAAAATTGCCTGCCGGATCAGCCGTTTTTGCATGGCTGGATGCTGTGATCGAATAAAATCGACTTTGTATGCAGAATGCTCCAATTCATCCCGTTCGACTCTGCCCTGCGTAAAAATTTTGTCGACCTGTCGCCCCAGGTAATCTTCATCATCTCTCAATAATCGGCAAGTCTCATTGAGAGACGACTTGATCTGCGGGTTGTACTCCTCAAGCAATGGAAGAAGCTCCAAACGAATTTTGTTCCTCAAGTATTTCTTTTCATTATTCGTCTTGTCCAGGCAAAATGCTATATCACGAATTTTTAAATAATCTTCAATTTCCTTTCGACAACAATCATGAAGCGGGCGAATTAAATGATTTCTTTTCGAGTGAATTCCGGTCAAACCTGATAAACCACTTCCTCTCAGCAAATTGATGAGTAGCGTTTCGGCTTGATCGTCAGAATTATGACCGAGAGAAATTATGTCGCCCTTCCATTTCTTCAGAGTGCGATTCAAAAAATCATATCTGACGGTTCTGGCAGTTTCCTGAAATGAGGAGGCTTCGTTACGACTTAGCGCGTTCACATCAATATCTTCAATAAAGGTTTCCAGGCCCAACTGCTCTCCCAGTGAAACGACAAAATCTGAATCCTTTTGCGAATCATCCCCGCGAACAAGATGATTTAGATGAGCAATGGCGATAGTGTAATCGAAAGATTCAGATTTCAGTCTGTAGAACAGGTGAAGCATGGCTACAGAATCTGGTCCGCCAGAAACTGCGACAAGGATGCGGTCCCCGGAAGAAACCATCTGACCTATCGTTCGCCGAAATTTTTGTTCTACGGGATGCATGGTTCTATTATGAACGATTTTTCACAGGTTGGGGAATTTTACTGCCAAGATCGAAACTTAACTCTTCAGGGCTGGTTGACTGGCGAAGGAAGTTACAATTTTTTGAGTAGCTCTTTTTTCTTTTTCTGGTACTGCTGCTCAGTAATTTTATTGCTGTCGCGCAACTTTTTATAATACTTTAACTTCTTCTTGATGATCTTATATTCCCGCGAATTCTTCTTAGCATTTAGACTGGACTTACTGGATGCCCGCGCCCTGGGTTTTCTGGAACGTTTAGGCTTTTTAATATTCTTCGACTTGTCGTCTTTAAAAAATTCATCTGCCTGCAAACTAGCAGTTTGTGGTTCTTTAGCCGTATCGATACTATTGAAGTTGTCGCGTTCGTCCTCAAATAATGATATCTCGACAAAAGCCGATTTTTTAAGCTCGTTAATCCAGTTGTCATAAGCTTTTTTTCTTTTATTAAAGGACAACAATCCTAAGATCTTTTCTTTAACTTCAACAAATGGCTTGAAATGTCCTGCAATCACATCGTCACATTTAATTATGTGAAGTCCGTACCTGGTTTTGACAATATCACTGACCTCGCCCGACTTGAGCCTGAAGACTACTTCTTCAAATTCGGGCACAAGCATTCCATGCTCAACAACACCAATCTTTCCACCTTCGTGGGCAGAAACATCTTCTGAATATTTTTTTGCAAGTTCAGCAAAATTCTTTCCTGCACGAATTCGGCGCAGAACTTCCCGCGCCTTGATTTTTTTCAAGCGAATATCTTTTTCCAGAGCCCCCTCATCAATAATAAAAAGAATATGCCGTGCCTTAACTCTGGGCGGACCCCAAAAATCTTTTTGATTTTTGACGTAATATTTCTTTATTTCCTCTTCAGGCACAGCTTGAATGTTACCTATTTTCATTTGACTGACTCTGGACACCAGGATTTGATCGCGAATGATCTCTTTATAACTTTTAATACTGTGCCCTTCCCTGGCGAGCATTTCCTTGAACTGCTCATCGGTGATGTTATTCTTTTTCTTGATATCGTCAAAAGCCTTGAGAAGGCTTTTTTCGGTAACCGTATATCCAACTTTTTTAGCTTCCTGAACCTGCAACATCTCATTAATGATGCTGTTGAGTGCAGTTTTCATTAATTCATCCTGCGATGGCATTTTTTCTTCAGTGCCTGAGCTTTGCATCTGTTGCGATATAACAAACAATCGGTCCTGCACTGCGCTCAGAGTCACTATTTCACTGTTAACCTTGGCCACCACCCTATCTAAAATACTGGCCAGGGCAGGAGCACTTAAAACGGTATTGCAAAATAACACCGCAAAAAGAACCGCTGGTCTATTAATTAATTTGATCCAACACATCATGTTTGATATCAATTTCAGATTTATCTTTTAGTTTAACCAGCCAGTCATCAAATGCCTTTGATTCCTCTTTACGCAATAACTGAGCATGAATTGTTTTTCTGGACTCTTCAAAACTCATCTGCCGAGCAGGTTTTTTATCGACAACTTTAAAAAGATGATAACCGTAGGGAGTTTGGATTGGTTCGCTGATACTATTAATTTTCAATTTAAAAACACTGTCAAACTCTTCAGGCATTTGACCGACCTCAAAATATCCCAGATCGCCTCCCTGAGGGCCTTCAGGACCTAAAGAATATTTCTGCGCAAACACTGAAAAATCATTCTTGCCTGATTTCAACTGTTTCTGAATGGACCGGGCCTCATCTTCCGAGCCCACCATAATGTGAAGAGAACGAACTTGCTCACTCATCTGAAATTCCTCTTGGTGAGCATCGTAATACTTCTTTACCTGCTCATCGCTCAGAAACACTTTACTATTGACTCTTTCGGTAATCAATTTTTTTATCAAAAGATTGTTTCTAAATTTCTTATCCCATTCCTTGAACTCTATCCCCTCTACCTCCAGATACTTGGCAAAAGAGTCCTCTAAATATCCATTTTTAACTTCGCTGAAAGCTTCGTTATATTCATCCTTGGAAAGGTAAACATTACCTAGAATCGCTTCTTTTCGTAAAATCTTATTCTTTATAATGCGGTTGAGCCCGTCTGTCTTTAAAATTATTTTTTCTTCAACAGTCATATCATCCTCATCTTTGACGCGAAACTGCTTCAGCAATACTTCCATTTCATTTCTAAGCTCCTCTGTGGTGACTTCACTCCCATTAACAGTTGCCACCACTGTACTATCGGTAATACTTTCATTTGCATTTGGCTTGGAGCATGCCAAGAACAAAAACACCATACAGGCGACAAAACATTTCACCTTCAAAGCTTCTATCAAATTATAAAACTTTTTAAGCATCATCAGTTGTATTCACAATTTTTTTTAAATAGTCTATTAAAAGCTGAATGTCTTTCTTCCATCCTTTACGGTCCAACTTAATGCCTATCCGAAACTCTGATAAAAATTTTATCCGTTCATCGGCAAAGACTGCAATTTTTCCAGGAACGATAGGAGTAGTAGGCTCTATGTCAAACCTTGCTTCATTACCAACCATGTAAACCTTTTTTATATGGATTTTCTTACACATGACTTTTATGACGATCAGCAAAAGAAGTTTCTCAACCGGTTCGGGAGACGTTCCGTACCGATCATTCAATTCATTTTTCAGGACCACAGTCTCATCAAGAGTATCTAACAACTGAAGACGACGATAAACCTCAAGCCTTTGATTCAGGTCTGGAATATAATCTTTAGGGATGTACCCCCTGACCTGTAAATTGATCTCCGGCTCCACAGGATGACTTTGAACCTCCTGACCTTTAATTTCCCTAACGGTATCCTCGATCAATTTTGAATACAGGTCAAATCCGATGGATGCAATATGTCCAGATTGGTTGTGTCCGAGCATATTACCAACACCTCGGATTTCCATATCACGAGCCGCCAACTGAAACCCCGACCCCAGTTCACTGAGCTCTTCTATTGCGATCAACCGATGTCTGGCATCTGAACTTATTGCCAGCGTCCCTGGTATGAGCAGGTATGCATAAGCCTGATGCTTGTAACGGCCTACTCTACCCCTTAATTGATATAACTGGGCAAGTCCAAACTGGTCTGCCCTGTTTATTATTATGGTGTTCGCTGAAGGAATATCCAAGCCGGATTCGACAATTGTTGTACATAACAGCACATCAATTTCTTTATCGATAAATTTACGCATCACCTCTTCCAATTGATGCTCCGGTAATTGCCCATGACCAACTTCTATGCGCGCTTGCGGAATGATCCGTTGAATCATCTCTTTAACAGAGTGGATACTTTTCACTTTATTGTGAACAAAATATATCTGCCCACCGCGATCCAACTCTCTTAATATAGCTTCCCTGATTATTTTTTCGTCAAATTTACGGACGAATGTTTTAATTGCCAGGCGGTCAACAGGGGGAGTTTCGATAACACTCAAGTCACGAACTCCCATGAGTGAAAAATGAAGCGTTCTTGGAATAGGCGTTGCCGTGAGAGTGAGAATATCCACTTTATTCCGGAGCTTTTTTAACGCTTCTTTATGACGAACTCCAAAACGTTGCTCCTCGTCAACAATGATGAGTCCCAATTGTGCAAAATCAACATCTCTGGACAGCAACCTGTGTGTCCCGATAATGATATCCACTTCACCCGATTTAACTTTTTTCAGAATCTCTTTTTGCTCTCGCGCACTTTTGAACCGACTCACCATATTGACATTCACTGGATAGTTTCGAAACCGTTCCTTGAAGGTGATTAGATGTTGTTGCGCCAGAATCGTGGTTGGAACCAGAACCGCCACTTGTTTTTTGTCCAGCACAACTTTAAATGCCGCTCGCATGGCAACTTCCGTTTTGCCGTATCCGACATCACCGCAAATCAGCCGATCCATCGACTTACTGCTTTCCAAATCCTCCATCGTTTCATCAATGGCCTTCAACTGATCTTCTGTTTCTTCAAATTCAAAAGAATCTGCCAGTTCCTGCATGAGCACAGGGTTTGCTGGATAGCTTATGCCCGAGGCAATTTCTCTGGTCGCGTAAAGCTTCAACAGATCTTCTGCCATTTCACGGATAGATTCTTTAACTTTACTCTTCTGCCGCTTCCAACTGACACCACCTAATTTATTTAATGTCGGGGGCACTTCACCCGATCCGACATATTTCTGAATAAACGCCAGACCGTCCATTGGTATGTAAAGCTTTTCACCATCGGCGTATGAGATGTTCAGAAATTCTCCACCGCCAATACCTGTATCAAGTTCCCGAATTCCCATGTATCGGCCAATTCCGTAATCAATGTGAACCAGATAATCCCCCGGCTTCAGGTCTTTGAATCCACGTTGAAAACTCTGCGACTTGGGCCTTCTGCGGTAACGGTGCTTATGCGTTCGACCGAAAATCTCATGCTCCGCAACAAATGTCAGGCTCAGATCAGGGCAATGAAATCCGTTACTGACATACCCTTTATCAACGTCAATATTTAAGTCATACTCACCCGCCAGTTCATGAACCCTTTTGACCTGCCCTTTGGTGGGCGCAACCACAACTACTTTGCGCCCCTCTTTCTCCCATTCCATTCCTTTTTCTGCGAATACGTCAAATTTCCCAAGCAAAACAGGGTTTGTTTTGATGTTAAACTGCACTTTGGTGGCGTCATCTCCCCCAATATTCAAGGTATTGATAATAATATTATTCATTCCGCCTAAACGTTTCGTGATTTCCTCAGAGTCAAGATAAAACCAATCAGGAGGTGCGACGACATCTCCTCTGTCAAACGCAGAATCATATTCTGTGCGAATGATGTCATGATAATTGTCAATTTTTGAGCGAACATCCTCCTCTTCATCAAAAACGAAAACGGTATCTTTAGAAAAATAATCGAACAAGCTTTCACGTTGGGAATAAAAGAATGGCGCCAGATGCTCCATACCAACAAAATTACCCAGGTGTTGGATTTTATCTACTAACTCATTTAATCCGGCCGGATCAGTGCCCTGCTCCTCTGCCAAATGGGAAATTTTTTCCAGGCCTAAATCCCTTTGCCCAGGAGTCGGGGACACTTCACGAACCGGAAGAATTTCAACATTCTTTATTTCTTTTACCGATACTTGACTGCCTATATCAAACTCACGGATAGACTCAACCATATCGTCAAAAAATTCGAACCTCAACGGATTTACCGAGGCAGGTGGAAACACGTCAACAATATCCCCGCGAACACTAAATTCTCCACGGTTTTCCACCATTGGGATACGGCTATAACCATTATCAAACAAACAAGTTTCGAGAAATTCACGTTCAAGCGCTTCTCCCTTCACCACAGGAAAGGTCTGATTGCGCAGTTCTGTACGAGGTATGACACATTGCATGAGAGCTTCAACGGGAACAACAAGAAAAGGAATTTCTTTTTGCTGAAGAAGATTGAGTATCTCCAGTCGTTCGCCAGATATTTCTGCCAGGGGAGACAGGTTTTCGTAAGGAAGAATCTCCCAGGTGGGAAAAAAACGAGGTATTTTCTTTATATTATTAAAATGATAGAAATATCTTAAATCGCCAATGAGCGCCTCACCCGAATTTTGATTTGATGTCAATACCACTATCGGTCGGGTTGTTGCCTGAGCCAGTTTGGCGAGAAACAATGATCGCGAAGAACCCTTAAGACCCTCCGCATGCAAAAGAGGGGTGTCGCCATCGATCAACTTTGTTATTTCCCGGACACCCTTATCAAAAGGAACGGCAAATGTTTCATCAGATAGTAAATATTGATTCATTAAATAAGAAAATCAGGAAGGAGGAGGACCATCAGACTTCTCGGTCACCAGGTTTTTCCACTGCGCTTCGCCTTTAGGTTTAAAGTTAACGCATACAACAAAAGTAGGGCCTTCATAAAAATTCAGTTTAAACCATCCGCCGCCAAACCGCTCGAACAAATATTCTTCGGTATTATCCCTAAAGCGGTCAATATCAGCCTTGCTAAATCTGGCTATTTCATAAAACTGAATTGCCACCCCCTCATTCACTCCGACAAGAAGGATAGCGTTGACCTGACCATAAATCTCATCAAATCGCCTATCCATTTCGTCTTGAGTAGGTTCCCGTTTTAATTCGCGACGTAATTTAGGCTTGTAATAATCTCGAAATGCCTTTTTTATCCACACTTATGTAATCTCTTATGAGCTTGGTTGTGAAGGGATATAGATATTTAACGGTAGAGTTCTCATTTTATCACATTAAATAAAAATGAATCTATTTATAATTACATTGTAGAGAATGAATATTTTATTTTATACTTCCCCAGTTTGAATATCCAACAGCAGGAATCATGCAATGAATGAATACAATACGAGAGTGCTAGGGCTTATTCAGCAAACACGAGGCGAAGACCTTGAGCAGAATCTTGCCACATCTATCCAGGCCATCAGAAGTTCGGCCGAACAGGGTGCACAGATTATCTGCCTGCAGGAATTATTTCGCAGTAAATATTTCTGTCAAACGGAAGATTCAGGCAGGTTTGACCTAGCCGAAACTATTCCAGGTCCTACTACCCAAACCTTATCACAGCTTGCCAAAGAACTTGAGGTTGTCATCATCGCGCCGCTGTTCGAAAAGAGAGCAGAAGGGATATACCATAATACCGCTGTGGCCATTAATGCGGATGGGTCCATTGCCGGCATTTACCGTAAAACCCATATCCCCGATGACCCCTGTTTTTATGAAAAATATTATTTTACTCCAGGAGATACAGGGTTCAAAAGTTTCCCCACGCGCTATGGTCGCGTTGGAGTTCTCATTTGCTGGGATCAATGGTTTCCTGAGGCGGCGAGACTGACGGCCTTGTCGGGGGCCCAATTTATTTTTTATCCAACTGCGATTGGTTATCAGGACTGTGATGCATCCGAGCTTGAAAAACAGGCCGCCGCATGGGAGACGATACAAAAATCCCACGCTATAGCAAACGGAGTGTTTGTGGCGGCTGTCAACCGCGTTGGGAGGGAAGGCGCCCTCACCTTCTGGGGTCGTTCTTTTGTCTGTGATCCCTTTGGTAAGGTGACCGCCAAAGCGGATGAAAATAATCCCGAAAACCTGATTGTAGAATGCGACTTGTCTGACATCGAACAGATACGGCAAAACTGGCCATTTCTTCGTGACCGCAGAGTCGATGCCTACCAAAAATTAATACGGATATATGATGACCCCCATGCTTGAAAGCTCAACTCCCAATTCCCTGGGGTATTCCATGCCCGCCGAATGGGAAGCGCACTCCGACACCTGGCTGGCCTGGCCGCATAACCTGGAGACCTGGAATGAAAATGACTTGCATGAAATAGAGAAGGTTTTTCTTGAAATTATCCGTAATCTTATCGATGAAGAACGCATTAGCATCCTGATCAGCGATGAGGTTTACAAATACAAAATCTCCGCGATGCTCCATCTCGAAAATGTTTCCACTGATTCTGTTCGGTTTCATATCATTCCAACGGATGACTCATGGGCCAGAGATTTTGGTCCGAATTTTCTGGCACGGGAAACACCCATAGGCCGTCAAATTGCGGTGAACCGCTGGCGGTTCAACGCCTGGGGAGAAAAATACCCATGGGAGAAAGACAATCAGGCTCAACGGGAAATCGTACGAGAAGTAAAACTGCCCTGGTTTGATCCTGGAATTGTTCTGGAGGGGGGCGCCATTGATGTCAATGGGAAGGGAGTCTGCATGACTACTGCCTCCTGCTTACTAAATCCCAACCGTAACGGCGACATATCGCAAGAGAAAATAGAGGGCTACTTGAAGGATTATATCGGAGCGCATAAAGTCATCTGGGTTAACGCTAGTATTGAAGGGGATGACACGGACGGTCACATTGACAATCTGGCCCGGTTCATCAACCCGACTACAATAGCTTATGTGTCTGAGGAAGATAAAAACGATGATAATTATTCAAGACTAAAATCCATTCCCGAAACACTTAAAAATGCCACCGATCAAGACGGTAAGCCATTCAGCCTGGTCGCCCTGCCCATGCCAGCGCCAATCAGGCACGGAGCAACTCGCTTACCTGCCAGCTACGCGAATTTTTATATCGGCAACCGTTCTGTTTTAGTTCCATCTTTCCACCAGAAAAAAGATGAGACTACAATCAATATTCTAAAACCATATTTCCCGAGAAAAAAAATAATTCCCATTGACTCACGCATACTTGTACAGGGCCAAGGCGGAATACATTGCATCACGCAACAACAGCCCGCGCACTCCCCATCAGAATTTCATCCTTTTACTCCGGAAGAAGAATGAGCCTGAGTGCCTCTTCTTAAAATCCCATACCTGCTTGAAATGATTTTCCCAATTCCTTAAAAAATTATTTAAAAATAAAAAACAGGGGCTGAATTCTCAAGTTTACATTCACCCTCGAATTATCAATTGTTCTATAAAATCCACCTGATGATGTTAAAATTTCTGCGCAACCTGACTCAATCAACATCTAACGTGCATCAGCCCTCCCGTAAAACTCGGACATTCCCACTCATTGATATATTTATTCAGGTTGACGAAATTAATCTTTTAATTTCAATTGATTACTTTTTAGCCAAATAACGGATTTCAGCTATCTGTAACAGGCGTGGGATTCTCTTATTGCGAAGTTAATTCAGGTGGCGGGGGCTTAAGGTGTTGCAGTTCTTCTTCCAGTGATTCTATCTCACGCTCCCTCATGCGGAGTTGGGTTTTGAATTTGAGGCGAGTATACAACTCAAAAAACCAGGCAATAAGAAAGCCTAAGCCAAACGCCCCTAACACAACCACCATGGCCGGAACCCTGATGAAGTCATCATCGAAGGTCCTGTTATAGAAATGGACCTCCACCGGATGCATATTCTTCACGGCAAATAAAGAAACCAGCGCCACCAGAATAATTAAAAATATATATTTGAGGGTTGGCATTATACAGTCAAATTAAGGTTTAAAAGTAGATGTCCGAAGTGAAACTATTCGTCATCTTCTTCGTCTTCCTCATCTTCTCCCCCCTCTTCATCATCCGAAGCCTCTTCAGCGACCTCTTCAATTTCAGGTGTTGCTTCAGGTTCCGGAGCGGCTTCTTCAGCAACAGGCTCTTCCGCATGTTCTTCAGCAGCAGGAGCATGTTCCTCTGACTCTACAACAGGTAGCTCGATAGGCGGGGCTTCCTGAACTATGATTTCTCCTGCGGGAGCATTTTCTGCCGGTGCGGCTGTTTGTGGTTCTCCTGCACCAAATTCTCCCAGCAACGATTGAATGCTGGCCACAACCTGGCTCGATTTTGCGTTCATCTCCGGGCTATCACTCGTAGCCATATTCTGAACCGCTACCAAAGCCCGTTTCAGTTCCATAACCGCAAGCCTACGCTCGCTATCATTCATTTTGGATTTTATACCAATAATATCTGTATTTACTCTAGCCAGACTATCTCTAACTTCCTTTTTAAGAGGAGCAATTTTTTCTTCAAGGGAATTCACGGCTGAATCAACCCCTCCGATACGGCCATCGAGGTCGCGAATGAAAAACAGAATAAAGACAATAGCTAATGCGGCCAGCCCAAATCCAAGATAAGCCACGGCCTTCAGCAGGTTCATTTCTTCCTGAGCCTTCTCAACAGAAGCAACGGGTTTGCTCAATTCGGCCTCTTCATTGAATCCGTCCTTAGCGTCACCCTGCGAGTAGTATGCAGTGGGATCTTCCTGTTCTTCCTTCTTGATCTCTTCTATACGGTCCTGAGGAGAAGGATTATCTTTATTCTGGTCGCTACTGGTCATGATTCCTCCAAAATTTCCTTAAAATTGTGCAAAATTTTTATAGGTATTTAAAAACCTATTTAAAATGATTGAATCCCTGCCTCATCTTAAGTATCTAACAATTTTACGCTAATGGAATTGATAAAAATTGTATCAAGGACAAGGCCATGATTATGCTGTCTGAATCTATGCTTAAAATTGAATGAAACAAAGCACCAAAAAATGCGCTAAAATCAGTTGTATGATAGGAAACCATCGAAAAATGAAGCCTGATACTACAAGCGTACCACATATATTGTCAAGCAAAATAAGGCCCGGACGTGAAGCTGTATTGTTCATACTATTACTGGCTCTCCTGCTTGTCCAGCCGCATCTTATATGGGCTGAAAACAGCCTTCTTGTCTCTCCTGAAGCTTTAAATTCCATGCCTCAGGACCAAGTGGTCATTATTGACACTAGATCAAAATTCAATTATCTACTCGGACACATTCCGAATGCTGTTCACTTGGGGAGTTGGGAGGACTTCACTCATAGAATTGATGGGGTGCGAGGCTTGTTGATTGAAGATCGACGTTTTATTGCGGAAAAACTCAAACCCCATGGGATTGATCTCTCAAAAAGGATCGTTGTTTATGGCGAACCCACCGACCCGTGGCGAACTGACGGCAGGTTTTTCTGGATGTTTGAGCGGTTTGGATTCACAAAAGTAGCAATTCTGGAAGGCGGACTGGATCATTGGCAAAATTCGGGCAGAAAAATTGAACGCGGCCGCGCTAAAAGTGTCTCTGTCTCTTCCTTAACTGTTGATGATATCAGACTGAATGAAAAGGTTTCGGCTGATCAGGATTGGATTGCCCAACGTCTTGACTCAGGTGACCTGACTCTCATCGACAACAGAACCAGAGATGAATATAACGGTAGCCAACCCTATGGTTCTGCCCGAAGTGGGCACATTCCGACAGCAGTTCATATCCACTGGCCCGATTTTTTTTCATCCAAAGGTCATATTAAAAATCAAGATGAGCTGTCCAAACTTTTAAAGCGGTTTAATATAAATTCGGATGATAAAATTGTTGTATATTGCACAGGTGGTGTACGCTCGGCAATGGCGTATTTTGTTTTGAGATATCTTGGGTATGAGGTTCGTAACTATGATGGATCGTGGTGGGACTGGAGCCTGAATCCAAAGCTTCCCATTGAAACTTCATGAATAAATATTGATGAATAATTTTATCTCAGTCGCTCGTACAGCGGATATTCATACTGGCGAACGTAAACGTGTAGAAGTGAATGGCAGGCGTATCAGTATTTTCAATATTGGGGGGGAATACTATGCTATCAACGATACTTGTCCTCACAAAAAAACAGCCCCTCTCATTCGAGGAACCCTCGATGGCATAGCCATCAAATGCCCCAACCATGGATACAGGTTTGACCTTAAAACAGGTAAATGTAATATTTCCCCGGATTTTAATGCAAAAGTTTTTACAACCAGAGTCGAAAACGGTGAGATTTTCCTGAATCTGGACTAGAGGGGAATTTTTAACCAATTTAAGTGTATTCGTCACCGATGCTGGCGAGGAAGGTTGTTGGCACCCTAAGGAAAAAAGATATTGGAGTATTTTTTAAAGTGCCCTCGACAGGACTCGAACCTGTTACCCCCAGATTAGGAATCTGGTGCTCTATCCAGATGAGCTACGAGGGCAAATATTTGTAATAAATAGTTATATTATTAAAGCTAAATCTTTAAAAGTCGGTTTTCGTGTCTCTTGCCACTACTTTGCCGTTTCCTGCGAACTTTTCACTTTTTGACTTGATTTTACTCTCGCCGTTAAAGCCAGATTGTAATCCGTTTTGGATAGAGTGGCAAGCCTCAGAGAATTGTCCCGGTAAATACTAAAGGATTGCCATTACCACTAATATTGATAATTTCTTTATAAATAATGTTCCGCCCTGTCGTTGCGATCTGTACTCGTTCGTCCCCTGACGTTACAGCTTCAACTTCTTTTTTAGCCAGCCAATTATCGGGAAAAGCATCAATGCCAATACGACGATTGGAAATTTATATTTTGTCGGGGACCAGTCTGGGCTGATTCCAAACATCGAATGAATTACCCCTGGCCAATGCGCGCCTGTAGTGTTTACGATAGCGTAAGACAAAATCAGCGATAAAATGAATACTATATTTTTATTAATAAATTCCATTTCAGCTGGCAAACATCTCTCAAGAAGTGTTCGGTATTGGCGACCTGGCGTATATGTTTATCAAGCTATAGAGGGGACTTGTGAGGAAAGGACAATAGAGATATTTCCAGAATCACATACTAGCTGGCCTGCGCGTTTTGGCGCTCCAGGGCGCGCAACCTTCGCGCTTCTTTTTTATTCACTTTAGTTTTTACTTTTTTCTCAGCAACCGCCTCTCCTTCCCAGCCAACTTTATCTAAAAAGTCATCATATCCGCCATGAAAGTATTCCGCCCTGCCCTGATGAAAGATAATCAGATTTTTTGCCAGAGTTTTAAGAATCAGTTCCGAGTGGGTAACGATCACAAGAGCACCTGCATAATCACTCAATTCCTCGATCAAAGCCTCAATGGATTCCACATCCAGGTGATGAGATGGTTCGTCCAAAAGTAACAGGTTGGTGGGGTGAGAGATAATTTTTCCCAGCAGAACTCGACTTCTCTCACCACCCGACAAAACACTCACCTTTTTCTTACTCAAATCGCCATCAAACATCATGGCTCCGCATATGCTATGAGCGGCTTGTAAGGACAAGCTGGGATTACTGCGAAGGACTTCATCCAGCACCCGGTTCTCCGGTTCGAGACGGTCAATATTAGTCTGGCCAAAATGTCCCGGAAAAGCCGATGGATGTTTGGTGATCGAACCGGCACAAGGAACCAGTTCACCAGCAAGGCAATTCAACAGGGTTGATTTGCCTTTTCCATTGGCTCCGATGATACCAATACGATCCTGCTTTCCTATCGAAAATGAAATATCTGAAAAAATATTGTCCTTTAGTTTGCCCGTGTAGGAAAAGGACAGGTCCTTTACTGTCATTACTGTTTTGCCTGGACAGGGGCGGTGGTTGAACCTAAACCCCAGATTTTTTTCACTGCTCAGTTTATCCATGGTCCCCATTTTCTCCATCATTTTGATGCGGGACTGAGCCATAGCGGCCTTGGAAGCTTTTGCCCTAAACCGATCAATGAGAGACTGCATTTCTTTACGCTTGCCCTCCAGGTTTTTCCGGGTTAACTCATATGCCTCTTCTTCCTGAATGATTTGCTCATAATATTTAATCGTATTACCCGCGACTTTCCTTGCCTGCTTGCGATGCAAACCCAGAGTGTGCGTGGTGACTTTATCCATGAAGTCGCGATCATGGGTGATGAGAATCATTTCACCAGGCCATTTATTCAGATAGTCCTTAAGCCAACGGAGTGAAAGAATATCAAGATAGTTGGTAGGCTCATCAAGCAGAAGCATATCAGGGTTTGCCAATAACGCTTTACAGAGGTTTATCCTCACCTGAAAACCACCGCTGAAAGATGCAGGGTCTTTGTAAAAATCATCCTCCGAAAAACCCAGCCCCGACAATATGATCTCCGCCTTGTAGTGATCCCATTGTTTGTCAGGACTCAAAACCTGAACGCACTCCTTGAGAACAGTAGGTTGAGTAAAACGAATGATCTGTTCCAGAGCGCCAATGGCATAACCTTTGGGCCAGGTGAGAGAACCAGAGTCATAACTCTCCTGCTCAAGAATCATCTTAAACAGAGTAGATTTCCCCGTGCCGTTTTTACCCACCAATCCAATACGTTCGCCCTTGTTTATGAGAAAAGACATCTTTTCAAACAGTGTTTGAGGACCAAAAGATTTTTCAACTTCGTTGGCTATAATCATAATCGTAAAGAACCATACAAAAAGGACTTATAACAAAAGCTATAAGCCCTAAATTAAATGGGTGATGAAATTTAACAGGATTTAACTAAGTAGATAATCTGGCAACCTGCATCGAGAATCACTTCATGCGAGGAGACTTCCACGAGGACACCTATTCCTGAAAGTCCTCTCCGCTTATCGGAGTGACCATTGTACGCTTTTTAACATAGTGTTTTCAAGTCTCTTCATGCATCGTTGTATGAACAGGTTGGAAGTCAATTGGACTGAGGGATCATGGCATATTTTGAACCACATTCTTTTTCATTGGATATTGCGACCATTTTATTATATCGATCACCCAAGGCTTCAGACTCAGCTATATCGGCCACATGAGAATCTGAAACAGTCAGTAACACTTTTTTTCAAATACCGCCAAGCTCTACATTTTGACAAGCTTTAACTGGAATACTATTATAGTGAAAATAGAAACTTAAGCTAATGGAGGTTTTAGTAATGATCCGAGTTCGAGCAAGTCAGGTGTTTACGCATTCTATAGATGATGCTGTCGCGGCCCGAAAAGCCCTGGATGCAGATGCGCCTTTTACCGAGGTCGTGGAAAAATATAGTACCTGCCCGTCTAAACAGCAGGGGGGTGACTTAGGATGGATGCCTGAAGGTGCGGCCCTTTCTCTGATGGGTGAAAAAGTAACGGAAAATGATGCGAATAAAATTATCGGCCCCGTTCACACCGAGTATGGGTATCACATACTAAAGATTACAGACGTAATGAAGGATACTCAGAAAGAACAGGTTCCAACGACTGTCATCTCTCCTGAAGATTTAAACCAGCGTATAGAGGCGGGCGGATCCAATTTGAGCCTTCTGGATATTCGGGAAAGTTGGGAGTGGGACATAGCACGCATCGAAGGCTCTCAACTCATAACCAAAGACAACTGCGAGTCAATTTTATCCACCCTTGATAAAGAACGAGAGCTGGTACTCATTGACTGGAAGCAAGACCGAAGCCCAAGTTTTGTACAATGGCTTTATCAGCGAGGTTTTTCCCATGCCAAGTGCCTTGAAGGCGGAATAGATGCCTGGGCTGACAAAGTTGATTCGTCGCTGGGACGGTATGAGATTGACTCTGATGACGGGTATCGTTATGAAGACATTTTGGAGGAAAATTCTTCCAACGACGATGATGGCGACCATCACGGACATGATCACGAACACGATCACTGAGGTGGACAAATCACTCAACCACCTTCCGTCCCATTCCTGGGACGCCATTTCCCGGATTTAAGATGCCACCTCTTCTTAGTATTGATAACCTGAGTACGAGTTTCCATACTGATGATGCTGTGGTCAAAGCGGTACGCGGGATTGACCTCCAGATAGGTCATGGAGAGACCCTGGCAATCGTTGGCGAATCCGGTTGCGGGAAATCTGTAACCGCTCTGAGTATACTCCGGCTTCTCGCAATGCCCCCGGCCTCATTCGATTCCGGCAGTATCAAATTTAATGGGAACGATTTGCTTCATTTGCCTGAAAAGGAAATGCGAAACGTGCGTGGCAACGACATCAGCATGATCTTTCAGGAACCCATGACATCGCTCAATCCTATTTTTACCGTGGGCGACCAGATTAGCGAGGCCATCGTCCTTCATCAAAACAAAACATCGGCAGAAGCCCGCGAACATGTTCTGGATCTGCTGAAAAAGGTAGCCATTCCCTCACCGGAAACTCGAATCGATCAATACCCACACGAGTTATCCGGCGGCATGAAACAACGGGTGATGATAGCCATAGCCATCGCATGCCGCCCTTCCCTGCTCATTGCCGATGAGCCCACCACGGCTTTAGATGTAACCATTCAGGCGCAGATACTAAACCTGCTTAGCTCCCTCAAGCAGGAAACGAGAATGTCGATTCTGCTAATAACCCACAACCTTGGCATTGTCGCTCAATTCGCTGACCGGGTAGCCGTTATGTATGCAGGGAAAATTGTAGAGGAATCACCTGTCGAGACATTATTTGATAATCCTACCCATCCCTACACCCGTGGCCTGCTCAATTCTCTGCCAGGCGATGACAGAGAGCGCAAACTTGAATCCATCCCCGGTGCAGTTCCGCACCCTTCCTATTTTCCTGAAGGATGCTCGTTTCATCCAAGATGCAAAGACATTATGCCTGTTTGTAAGCAACAACAACCGCCGGAAATTAATATGACCGACACCGCAAATCACCGAACCGCCTGCTGGCTGTACGAAACAACCTCACAGGAAAATTCATGAGACCATTAAGAACCATTCGTTCACTTAAAAAGTATTTCCTTGTTAACCGAGGATTTTTCTCAAGTCAGGAAATTTTATGACCCCATTGGTAAGCATTCGTTCACTGAAAAAATATTTTCCAGTAAACGGAGGATTTTTCTCAAATATTGAGCATCAGGTTAAGGCGGTAGACGATGTATCTATTGACATTGCTGAAGGCGAGACCCTGGGCCTCGTGGGGGAATCGGGTTGCGGCAAAACCACCGTCGGACGCTTATCTATTTGCCTTATGGAACCAACATCTGGAGAAGTCTATTTTGATGGCGTGAGTATTCATGATCTGAATCCTGCTGATCTGAGACAACTGCGGCCCAAAATGCAGATTATTTTTCAAGACCCCTACAGTTCTCTGAATCCACGTTTCTCCGTTGAAAGAATTATTGGCGAAGCAATGACAATACATGGTCTGGCAGATCGTAATAACTTAAAGTCCAAAGTAAAACAAGTAATGGACAAGGTAGGCCTCCCCAGTTCCTTTATGAACCGGTACCCGCATGAGTTTTCTGGAGGACAACGCCAGCGCATAGGCATAGCGCGGGCCCTGGCACTAAACCCGCGCTATCTGGTTTGCGATGAACCCGTATCTGCATTGGATGTATCGATACAAGCACAGATCATCAACCTGCTACAAGAGCTTCGGGAGCAGGAGAACATCTCACTGCTGTTTATTTCACACGATTTAAATGTCGTAAAATATCTATCGCACAGAACCGCCGTCATGTACCTTGGGCAAATCATAGAAACAGCCCCTACAGACACATTAAATAAAAATGCCGCCCACCCGTACACTCAGGCACTTCTGGCCTCGAAACCATCCATCAGACCTGATAAGGCCGGCAAACAGGTGCATCTTTCAGGAGATGTACCGTCGCCACTGAACCCTCCCGCAGGATGCCATTTTCACCCACGTTGCCCAGAAGCCACAGACCGTTGCCGAGTCGAGCCCCCCGCTACCCGACGAATCGAGCATCAACACACAGTTAAATGCCACCTGCACGAATAAATACCAAAATAAACAATATTTCTATTTATTTTCATATAGTTAAGCAGTTACTGCAATAATAAGCTTTAACTGCTCAACTTGTATGTTTAATTCTCCATCCAGATAATAATTTATGCTAGATAAAAAATAATACGGTAAATGAACTAAATTTTTGGGTTTAAACTAATTAATGCTAATGTCAAAACCGTTACGAATTCAAAACAGGTATCTGAAATCGCTTGAATTGTATTGAATTTGGATGAGTGACAGCCCACATTCATCTTTTTAAGTGATTTAATTGTATAAAATCAATGAATTATGTAAAATTTTACGTAAATTCATCACACCTCAAACGATCGTGGAAAAGCTGCCACATCTTTCTCCCCTCTTCCCGCATTAAACACCCCTCAGTAAGGCAAGTTAGCTGGTTTCGCAGGATGATATGTTATTTTGCAAACCGGGCTGGTGCCGGACAAAATCACTACAGTTACCTTTTTAAAATTTGTGCAAATAGAAAGCAAACCGGTTTAAAATCTGAATGACTGTATTTCCTTTCCTAATCTAGCTTACAACACGACCATGCAAACCACCGAGGAAGCCTTAAGTTTTCTATATAGCTTGATACCAAAAGGTATCAAGCTGGGATTAAAAAACATTTCATGCGTCCTCAAGGAATTAGGTGATCCTCAGTTAAAAATCCCTTCAATCCAAATAGCAGGCACCAACGGCAAAGGGTCTACATCAGCTTTTTGTGAGTCTATTCTTCGCACAGCGGGATACCGGGTCGGACTTTATACTTCCCCCCACCTTATTCATTTTAATGAGCGAATACAGATCGACCGAATACCAATACCAGAAAATGAGATGATCCCTCTTGTTCATGAAGTAAAAGAGGTAGTCGAAAAGTTTAATATTCCCATCACATTTTTTGAATTCAGCACTGCCATGGCCTTCCTGTATTTTGCCCAGAAGAAGACTGATATCAACGTAATTGAAGTGGGAATGGGCGGTCGGCTGGATGCCACCAGCCTCTGCAGAGGGGGGATATCAATAATCACCTCTATTTCCCTTGATCACAGTAAATATCTTGGTGACAGCATAGACCAAATAGCCTTTGAAAAAGCATCGATTATAAAGAAGAACGGTACAGTTTTTGCTCTAAATGAAAGCGAGATAGTCGTAGAAACAATTGAAAGAGTCGCCAGAGATAAGTCAGCAGAAATAAATCTTCTAGGTGAACATTTCAGGGTGAAAAGGACGGGGCAGGAACCCCCCTCTCAATTCCTGACGTATAGCAATAATCATGTCCGCTTTGAAAACCTTAAAATCTCTCTTCTGGGAGATTTTCAGGCCGATAACGCTGCTCTAGCTGTGTCTGCTTGCATTCATCATGCTGACAAAGCGGGAAAGGAATTAAGCGAACAGTCGATTAGAACCGGGCTTGAAACAACCCATTGGGATGGCCGGATGGAGGTTGTTTCAGACAGACCGACCATAATACTTGATAGCGCGCACAACCCGGAAGCTGTCAAGAAAATGGCGATTTCCGTCAAGGGCCTGTTCTCATATGCGAGAGCCGTAATCATTGTCGGGTTGATGCGGGATAAACCAGGTAATGAAATTCTGGAGCTACTCTCAAGTTTTGGCGATCATTTTATTTTGGTCCGCCCTCGCCAGGATCGCAGTGAGGACCCTGAAAGACTCCGGGAATATTTATGTCATCGTCAAATCTCCTGCGAGGTAATAGAAAGTGTTCATGAAGCTATCAGAAAAGCAAAACAAATTGCCAGTCCCGACGATATCGTTTGCATAACCGGCTCAATATTTACTGTAGGAGAGGCCAAACAGTATTTTGAAGAAAATGAACCAG
>PVBE012939098.1_pt1 | contig 67376 bp, 61 predicted proteins | sample 1631181 | NCBI WGS metagenome assembly PVBE01 (sample SAMN08397723, study PRJNA350692) | Marine metagenome, whole genome shotgun sequencing project. | isolation source: water | place: Pacific Ocean | collected 2012-04
GCTCAGCGCACCCAGACGCGCACGGGTCCCTCGTCAGCTGCCCAGGCGTTCTTGCCCAGGTCGTCGTTCAGGAAACCGGTGGCCTGGGGCAGGTTGAAGGAACAGCCCGTGAAGGTCCGCGTGCTCCAAGACGGGCCCCACGACGCCTTGTAGCCATCGCAGGTGGAACCGTCGTAGTAGGAACTCACGTTGATGTAGAGGTTGGTGGAGCACAGGTTGGGCCCGCTGAGGTTGCCCTCGGTCATGCTCCACTGGTACAGCACCCCACAGTTGCCCGGCGGCACGCCGTCCATGAACTCCGAGAAGCTCTCGATCCCGCTGCCCACACCGGTGTAGACCGCGTATTCGACGTCGTTTTCGAAGCGCACATCCCGAAAATCAGCCGACACCCACGCCGGACTCTTGTGGTCCTCGGACTCGCTGGTCAGGCCAAACTCGCTGTCATCGATCACCGACGCCGGGGTCCAGTCCTCGGAGGTCCGGGTGTTGGTGGCGATGAGGGTCCAGCCTTCGTCCATGCGGCAGAGAGCCTCGAAGGCCTGCCCATCCCGGGTGTACAGCGTGTAGAGACCGTCGCCGCTATCGCCCTGCTGGAGGCGATCCAGGCAGCTGTGGCACCACCTCTGCTCGGCATCGCCATCGTCGCAGTCCAGGTCGTTCAGGACGCCTCCGTAGGCAGGGTCGCAGCCCTCCAGCGCGTCGTCTCCGAAGCCATCGCCGTCGTCGTCCTGGTACCAGTCCGTTCCCTCGTCGACGAGCCCGTCACAGTCACCATCGGCCCCGTCGCATAGTTCCTGCGCGCTGGGCCAGATCTGGGCATTCGCATCGTCGCAGTCGCCCCCCTGACGGGTCCAGAGCACCCCGGGCCGCACACAGGTGTGCTCGACGAGATCGGGGTCGCCGTAGCCATCGCCGTCGGCGTCCAGCATCCAGTCGATCGCGAAGCCCTCGTCCACGGTGCCGTCACAGTCGTTGTCGATGAGGTCGCAGACCTCGACCGCCTCAGGGTTCACCAGCTCATCCGCGTCGTCGCAGTCATCCCATCCCGCCGCGGCGTCGCCGAAACCATCGCCGTCCGCATCCAGCAGCTCCGGCGCGGTGAGAGTGAAGCTCGCCCAGGCGCCTCCGGTTCCCCTGTTCGTGTCCTGCACCTCGATCTCCAGGTGGTGCTCACCCGGGCCAGGGCTCTGGACATCCAAGCGCAGGATGTCCCCCGCCAGGCTGGACTCTCCCAGCAGCTCCTCGCCGTTCAAGGTCCAGAACACCTCGAGCTCTGCAGGGCTGTCCTCGGCGTCGGTCAACAAGGCCAGGAACACCAACGCCTCGTTGTCGAGCAAGCCCCCCTGATCCACCGGCACCAGCAACACCGCCGAGGGCGACAGGTTCCCCTCGATGACCTCGGTCGAGCCCGTGCAGGCCAACAGCATCAGCAGGGTCATCGCAGATAGACCCGAAGCACGCTGTCCGAGCCCCAGACATGGTCGATCAGGAGCCCCGACTGGTAGGGGTCGTCGTAGGGACAGCCGTGGTTGTTGTTCATGCTCCAGGTGGGTCCCACGCCGTCATCGGCGTAGTACTCGGCGTTGCCCTCGACGCACGCGCCATAGATGCCGCCGTCCTGGTCCTTGGGGTGAAAGGTCAGGTCGGTGTGGCACAGGTCCGGGTTGTTCAGATCGCCATCGGAGAGCGGGTAGCGGGTGGTCGCGCAGTTGTTGAACGGGAAGGTGGACTGAAAGGCCTGCAGGGACTCGGAGCCGTCGCCGACGGAGCGGTAGAGCGCGTGCATGTCCGCGTTCACGAAGAGCATGTCCGTGAAGACGACCTCGGACCAGGCGCGGCTCTTGTAGCCCTGCTCTTCGTAGAGCAGGATTCCGAAGGGCCGCTCGTCGAGGAGCTTGATCTCCTTCCAGTCACCGTCCCAGTCGACCGAAGCGACATGGGTCCAGCCCCCGTCGTACATCACCGTCTCGCAGATCACGTCGAAGGGGTCCCCACCGGTTGGGTCGATGGTGTAGACGCCGTCTCCCTCGTCGAAGTAGCTGGCCTTCAGAGCCAGGCAGCTGATGCAGTGGCTGCGCAGGGGATCGGCGTCATCACAGTCGTCCGGCGTGAGCACCCAGCCTTCGGGGACGTAGCAGGTGTCCTGGGACTCCGCCGGGTCCCCGTGGTGGTCGTCGTCGTCGTCCCGGTACCAGGTTCGGACAGGTACATCCTCGTCGATGAGGCCGTCGCAGTCCTGGTCCAGCTCATCGCAGAGGTCCGGCGCGCCCGGCAGCACGGTGGGATCGTCGTCGCGGCAGTCCTCGCCGCCCCATGCGTAGGCCCAGACGCCGTCGTCATCTCGGTCGGGGTCGATGACCTGCAGCGCGATCTGATCGGTGTCTGTCCCTCCCTCGCCGTCGATGGCCAGCGACACGAGGGTGTGGTTGCCGGCGACCAGCTCCTCGGTACCGGAGATGGGCCCCTGGATCGAGGAGCTCCACAGGATGCGGACGAGCGCGTCGTCGCCATCGGGATCCGTCGCGCTGGCTTCGAGCAGCAGCCCCTCACCGAGGAAGAGCTGCGTGTCGGGAGCCGGCGAGCCGAGGGTGATTTCAGGCGGCTCGTTGTAGCCCTCCGCCACCAGCGAGCTGTCGCCTCCGCAAGCACTCAGAAGGAGCCATTCCACGGGCTCAATGTATCAGGGTGTCCAGGCCGAGTTGAGCGCGAAGCTCACCAGAAGGTCTGACGAACTCTGTGGCGAAATGTGGCAGCGCTGTGGAGCTGACGAGCGTCGGCACGCGATGCCGCAAATCATTGAGTAGGGTGTGCTCGGGAGAAATCCGATGTTCCTGCTGCTGGCCCTAGGCTGCAATCTAGAAAACACCCTGACGAACAACAAGGACGCCACCACGCCGATCGACACCGATCCGGTGGACTGTCCGCCCCAGATCCCAGACTGCAACGACAGCGCTGATACGGAGGACCCCCCGGACAGCGAGCCCCCGGAGACCGGTCTCAACGACTGCACCGTCGATGTTGGGCTGGCGGAGGCGATCGAGGTCAACGAGGAGTGCACGGGGACCGAAACGGACCCGGTCACCGACCCCTGGGACGTCGGCGTCGAGTGGCAGTGGACCAATCAGCCCGTCTACCACATGCCCCTCATCGCCAACCTGACCGATGACGACGGGGACGGCGACGTGGACGAGAACGACGTGCCGGATGTGGTCTTCGTCACCCAGAACAACATGCTCGTGGTGCTCGATGGAGCCACCGGAACCGAGCACTGGACCAAGAGCGGCTACAAGGGCTACGCGGTGGGCACCCTGGCTGACGTGGACAGCGACGGGGTCACCGACATCGTGACCTTTGACACGGGCGGGAGGGTCGTTGCGCTGGATGGCAGCGGCACCGTCCTATGGACCTCCACCACCACCAGTTCGACGACGCATCCGCTCATGACCGTCTCGGACCTGGACGAGGACGGAAAGCCCGAGATCCTCACCGACTCCTTCGTGCTCAACGGCGAAGACGGTTCCCTGGAGTGGAGCGCCAACATCGTCGGTGGAATCCCGTACTACGGCGCCATCGCCGCCGACCTGGACCAGGACGGCTACAAGGAAGTCATCTTCCAGAACAAGGTCTACGACCACAACGGCAACGCGCTGTGGAGCGCCTCAATCCAGGGCTCCTACGGGCACTGGCCCGTCATCCTGCAGGCCGACAGCGACAACGAGGCCGAGGTCGGAATGGTGGGAGGCGGCACGCTGGGCATCTACGATCACGACGGCACCGTGATCCGCCAGGTGAGCGCGGGCACCAACCAGCCCGGCCCCCCCTGCGTGGCCGACCTGGACGGTGACGGAGAGGCCGAGATCGCCTGGCCAAGCTCCAACACCTTCAACGCCTACGAGCTGGACGGAACGGTGATGTGGAACCACACCATCAACGACAGCTCCGGTCTGGCGGGCTGCTCCGCCTACGACATCGACGGCGACGGCGCATCCGAGGTGCTCTACGCGGACCAGGTGGCCTTCTACATCTGGGACGGCGCCACCGGAGCTCTCCGGTACACCAACACCGGTCACACCAGCGGCACGATCTTCGAGTACCCCACCGTCGCGGACGTGGACAACGACGGCAACGCCGAGATCCTCATCGCCAGCCTCAGCGGTGGTGCCCTCACCGGAATCACGGCCTTCGGCCACAACGGCGACGGCTGGCCCAAGAGCGGCACCACCTGGCACGTGCACGACTTCGCGGTCACCAACATCAACCCCGACGGCTCGGTGCCGGCCAGCCCGGAGCCCAGCTGGCTCAAGTACAACGTCTTCCGCGCCCGGCCCGCCGTGGACGACCCCGCCACGCCGGACCTGAGCATCAGCATCACGGACTACTGCGTGGTCGACTGCGCCCTGGGCCCGGTCAAGGTGGCCCTGCAGGTACGCAACCACGGTGGCAACGACGTGGACGCCGGGATCAAGTGGCAGCTGTGGGGTGTGGACAACGAGAACACCCTCATCACCGAAGGCACGCTGCCCGCCATCCCCTCGGGGCAGGAGCTGCAGGGATTCGAGGTCATGATCATGCCCGATGACTTCGGCCGCGGTGGCCTGCTGGCGGTCATCGATTCGGACGACCAGGTCCGCGAGTGCGACGAAGACAACAACTCGGACCTGAAGACCGACACCCCCTGCGGCTGAGCGTCGGCCGGAGCTAGAGACCCAGCTCGACAGCGCTGTCGAGCGCCGTCTCAAAGATGGTCTCGACCTGGCCGACGTCAAAGCCGATGTCGCGCAGACCGCCGCTGCCAGCGCAGTCCGTGGCGCTGGCCATGATGTTCGTCGAGGTCGACAGCGTCGCGGTCGGATCACACTCGTGGCCCAGACCGAAGGCGTGCCCCATCTCGTGCTCCTCCGGGCTCTGGGTGGTGTGGTCCAGGCGCTCGACGTCGATCAACACGTAGGGGTGGTTCCCGTTCACGCGTCCCCGGCTGGTGATGCTCCCGTAGCCGTCGGAGTCGGTGTAGTCGTCGTAGACGAAGAGGTTGATCTGGGACTGGCTCACCACGGCCGTGTCCGTGCAGGCATCCACCGCGTCCTCCCAGTCATCGCTGACCCAGGCGGTCGCATCGCCGACCATGTCCACCAGGTCACAGGATGAGCCCGAGACGTCGCTCCACAGCGCGTGCTGGCCGTACTGGAAGTGCAGCAAGGGGTCACGGTCCTCCTGGCGAAAGAACTCGTTCAGGATGTGCACTTCCTCGCGCAGCTGAGCCTCCGTGGCCGTGGGCGCGGCGTCGGTGATGACCACCAGGTTCACCGGGAAGGTCAACAAGGTGCTGGTGCAGACAGCCTCGGAGTCGGCACAGCGGGCTTCGCAGTCGGGGTCCGAGGCGCACGCGACCTCACACTCCACGGTGTAGGCGGCACAGTCTTCGGATCGGGTGCAGGAGATGAGAAGGTAGAGCATGGCGGCCCGATCCTACCGACAGCGCCTGGCAGGAGAAGTTCAGCCCGAGCTGCTCAGAGCCGACTGTGGTCTGCGAAGAAGGACCAGATGTCGCCCGTGCTGATGTCCGTCGAGACCGGCCCCACCACACCGGCAGGCAGGTATTGGGCTCCATCGGGCCAGGTGTGCCCCATCTCCTCCACCCCGATGAATCGGAGCTCACCGCGGGCGCAGTCGTAGTCCGAGGTGGTCAGCGTACCGACCTCGGTCACCACCGGTGTGTCCGAGCAGTCGTTGATCTCCGACCATGCGTCCACCATCTCTTCTGGCCCCATGCGCACGTAGCCGGAGTCCGCGCAGGAGTTCGTGGGCTGGCTGCCGTCGTAGAGATTGCAGGGGTCTTCGGTTCCGTGAATGTCCAGGACCGGAAGCTCGGCGGTGGGAACACAGTCCGTGAGGAGCGCGGCGGGTGCCACGGTTGCGATGGCCGCAATCTCTTCGCTGAGCTCGCAGCCCACGCGGTTGGTCATGAGCCCGCCGTTGCTGATGCCCGTGACATAGACCCGCGACGCATCCGCCTGGTAGCGCTCGACCACGTCGTCGATGACCCGCGCGATGAAGCCCACGTCGTCGGCCTCGCCACAGCAGGTTCCGCCCTCCCAGGAGCCCCCGTTCCAGCGATTTCCGTTCCCGAGCCCTCCCTCCGTCGAGAGGGACTGGGGTGCGACCAGCAGGAAACCCAGCTCCTCCGCATAGGCGTCCAGCCCGTCAATCGCGGCTGTCTTTCGGTTGCCTCCACCCCCGTGGAGGTAGAGCACCACCGGCAGGTCCGCCGGCACCCCCTCTTCTCGAAGGTGGACCCGGTAGATCCGGTCAAGCCCATCGTGGGTGAGGGTGTGATCCTCGTGGAGGCCGCAGGCGGCGAGGACGAGCATCCACACTCAGAGAATGGCCTCCAGGAGCAGCCCGACCACGACCGAGTCGTCCCAGGTCTCCGGCGGCACGGTCTGGTGACCGTTGTTCCCGGTGCGCTCGGTCCCGCTGCCCACACGGTCGTAGGTGCCGAAGCGTACGGCGACCAGGTCTTCGTCGGGCCACACGTAGATGTTCTGGCCGTGAAGCCCCATGGCGGTGAAGCCTCCCCCCCAGGTCCACCAGTGCATCCCGTAGTAGCCGCCGTAGGAGATTCCGGTCGTCGATTCCGTGAGGAAGTCCAGAGGGACCACCTCGGTGTCACGCCACTTCCCGTCGCGCTCGTAGAGCAGCCCGAAGCGGGCCATGTTGCGCGCGGTGGAGTCGATGCAGCAGTAGGTCAGCGCGTTGCCTTCGCCGTCGGTCCACCACACGGCCTCCATGCCGATGACGGAGAAGATCTCCTGTTGGGCAAGCTCCGCGACGGGCTGGTCGAAGGCCTGCGCCAACACACCGCCCAGCACCATCGAGTCCTCGTTCACGTAGGAGAAGCTCAGGCCGGGTTCCCGCACCGGCTCCCGGTCCAGCGAGTAGGCCAGCTGGTCGGGCTCGGCAAAGTAGACGCCGTAGGAATTGCCGAGGTTCTCCGGCAGCCCCGACCGCATCTCCAGCAGGTGACGGATGGTGATGGCGGTGTTCGGACCCTCGGACCACTCGGAGAGGTACTGACCCGCGGGGTCGTCGAGCTGCAGCTTCCCCTCGCGCAGGCCCACACCCACCAGGGCCGAGGTGACGCTCTTGGCTGCGGACCAGCTCGTGACCGGCGTGTCGGCGTCGGTCCCCTCCGCATACCACTCCGCGATGAGGACGCCGTCCTGAATCACCAGGAAGGACTGCGTGTTTCGTCCCTCGTCGAAGACATACTCGCGGAGTTCATCGAGTTTCTCCGAGTCCATGCCGCGGTCTTCCGGTTCGGCGGTGAGCCAGTCGTCGCCAGGCCATTGAGGCCCGTCCAGTGAGAGCTGCGTGTCTCCGACGCTGTCGTCCAGAGGCCCATCGGTGAGGCTGGGGCCGGCACAGGCCAGAAGGAAAATCATGAGGTCCTCTTTGGTCTCGTCAAGATAGACGCGCCAGGGTCCTGTCACTGAAACATTGTTCCTGAGGCGTGCTCTCGGAAGGCCGAGAGCGAGCGCTGGCACCCCGCTCAGTTCGAGGTGGTGATCACCAGCAGCGCGCTTCCGATCAAGAGTGCGGGACCGGCACCGCTCAGAGCGGCCAGAGCACGGGTCTTTCGGGCGGCCTTCTTGTAGCCGTCCTCGTAGCCACGCCGGTACTCGGGTCCAGAGCCGGACAGGTCGGTGGTGGACTTGGGCGGAGGCAGGAAGCGGTACGCGGCCCACGCTCCACAAGCGCCGACCAGGTACAGCCCGCACGCGGAACCACAGCCCACGATGTAGGGCACCGTCTTGTCGACGCCGTTCCCGGCGGCCGTACCCGCCGCGAAGCCCTGGTCGTAGCTGTCCGAGACCACCGAACCGGAGGCCGAATCCTGGGCCACGACCATGCACTTCTGGGCTTCCAACACCGCCGGAGCGGGGGCTGCAGCGAAGGCCGGCGTTGGCCGGATGACGAGCAGGAAGATGGAGAACAAGGCGGCAACGATCAGAGCGGGCTTCATGCCCGAGAGGCTCTGCAGGGGGCTCGTTGGTCGGGGGCGAGAGAGAAGAGCGGACATCAAAGAGCTCCTGATACACGGTGCGGGGAATCCGCAGCCCTTCGTGTGCCCAGGACGAATCCCGTCACAAGAAAAGCGGAAGAAAGGAAGCAAGCCTCTCCGTTCAGCCCATGAGTCCGCTGGCGTCTTCGCCCGTCACACGGCTCTTGAAGAAATCTGCTCAGGCCGACCCGGACATCGATGTCACGGTCTCGTGGTCGGCTCGCCGTCGATCCGCCTCCAAGCGTCTGGCACACGGCTTGCTTGGCTTCAGGGCAGGAGACACCACGATGCTCTTTCTCTCTTGGTTGCTCACCCCCGCACAGGCCTGCAGCATGATCTTCACCCCCGGCGAACGGGTGAGTCCGCAGGAAGGCACCGTTCCACCGGGCTTCGCCGTCCGCTACGAGCTCGCCTTTGGCAACGCCCCCCGTCTGGTCAACGCCGAAGGTGAGGAGTTCGCGCTCATGAGCGGCGACGACGGCCAGTTCTTCGCGCCCCTCGACCTGGAGCCGGGCGAGTACACGCTGGCCGACTGGGACAGTGAGGTGGCCCTGCAGGTCGACGACATCGAGCTCGTCACACCCGCTTGGGAACCCGCGATCGCCGAGGTGTCCCACGAGGTCCGACTGGTGGCCGAGCAGATGACCGCCTCGTGCATGGAGATCAACCGCAAGCGCCACACCTTCACCACCGTCACCCTGGAGATCCCCCCGGGCGAGAACGGCTGGGCCGTCCAGGTCCGAGACGGCGACCGAGTCCAGTGGCTGCCGGTCAGCGACGAGGCGACGGTGCTCGACCTGACCTGGGATGCCGGTCGGGTTGGCGAGGTGGAGGAGAGCTGCATCGACCTGGCCCTGGTGAGCCCCCTCGGCGAGGTGGTCTGGAGCGAGGAGAGCCCCTGTGTCGACGCTGCTGCCGGCTGCTCGACCACCGGCGGCGGAGGCCTGCTGCTCGGCCTGCTGGCCCTGTTCGGGAACCTGCGGCGGAGGCGACGGGCCTGAGCCTGAAGGCCTGCTAGTCCACCGTCCCCTGATCGACCAGCCGCGTCCGCTCCTCGTCGGGGAGCTTGGGGGCAATGAAGGGATCGGCGTAGTGGTAGGTCAGACGCCAGGCCGCGACCTCCGGAGACAGGGGAATCACCACCTCGCCATCAGCGGGAATCCGCCGGTCCCGCACCAGGGTCCAGCTGGTCTCGTCCATCCGGTACCACCGACCAAAGCGCTCTTCGCTCAGGACCTGCTCGCAGTCGCTGTCCGCACAGAGATCCAGCACCACGAGCCGGAAGGGATCCCCGGTGGGCACGTCGTGACCCGCTCGACTCCACAGCCGAAGCGCTGTCGAGTCCACCTTTACCTTCAAGCCGCGAGCGAGCATCTCCGGGTCGTGCGAGCCCGGGAAGCCGTGCCCTGCCCGGCCCATGTGACATGTCTGGCAGCTCCGTCCGGCCTCACCCGCAGGCGAACGCCGCCACTCCTCCACCGTGTCCTGCAGGGCCTCCTCTCCGTAGACCAGCGTCTCGGTGTCGTGCCGGGGAAAGTTGAACTGGTGGCACCCCGCGCAGGACCGTTCATCGGAGAGTTCATCGCTCTGCCTCATCGGATGGGCGCTCAGGCCGCGGCGGCTGGGCCTGTGCGCGCTGAGCACGACCCCGTCGTCCAGGTGACAGGCCGGGCAACCCACCCCCTCGGCGGCCAGGTCCTCGGGTGGCTTTCCGGCCAGGACCTGCAAGGCCTCCGCCCGCTGCTCGTCCCTTGGAGCGTGGCAGTCCAGGCACCAGGGGTCATCCGCGTGACGCATGGACTCCAAGGCGTTGGGGTTGCTCATGGCCTGGTGGTGGCGAGACCCGGACCACTGGGCGAACTCCCGCTCGTGGCACACCCCGCACGAAGCCGAGCTTGGCTCCACAGCAGCCTCCACAGCCACCGGAGGCGGGCCGGGAGCACAAGCGAGCAGCAGGATCACCGGGGGGCGGCGGACGACCCCAGGGCCACCACCATGTCCTCGGCGAGCTCCCAGGTCAGCGCCTCGATCAGCGCTCCTCCCGGGACCGCTGCAGCCACCGCACGGGCCTGTACTTCCATGCCCTTGGGCGCGTAGACCACGCTCTTGTCTCGCTCCTTCATGGACACCCCGGCCACGTTCACGGGGAAGCCGGCGGCCTCGAGCTGCCCGGCGATCTTGGGCAGGTGGGGCATGACATCCGTCGAGGCTTTGAGCTTCAGCCGCGCGTTCGCGTCGGCAAAGAGCTCCACCGGCTCGGAGCCGGTGGGTCCGCGCATGGTCTGAATCTCACTTCCGTAGACACGCCACAGCACCCGAGCGCCGGTGGGAGACCAGATCGGCACCAGGAAGTACTCGGGAGCGCCGAAGGCGGTCGGCATGCCTTCCAGGGTGTGCGAAACCCGGGACCAGGTGTGCCCGCCGCTCTGGATCGTGAGGGTGGCCGGGACATCCTCGAGCTCGTCCCGAGCGCGCGTGGTCGAGAAGGCCGTGCCGTTCCAGGCCAACGGGGCCCCATCGATGAGCACGCCGGCGGTGGCTCCTGAAGGAGAACGGACTCCCTTCTGAGAGGGGGGCCCCAGCGGGTGCTGCCCCAGCCAGGCGTCCATGGCCTTGCGGTCCCCGTGGGAGGCCAGGCCACCCTTCAGCGAACTCTCACCGGGCACGTGCTGGGTGTAGCTCGCGAGCCACGTCAGGCTCTGACCGCCGTTGGCTGGACGCGCATGGACCACCCAGGCTTCTTCGGCCAGGGCCCGGCTCGATTCGGCGGTGTCGACGACCTCGTCCGACCACGAATAGTGCGCCGAGTGCGCCTGGCTGATGTACCACAGCCCATCCGCTGTCCAGCTGGGCAAGCCGGGCAGTTCACCGGCGAGGACATGGTTCGGGGAACACGAGAGCAGCAGAGAAAGCACCATCTCCAAACCTCCAGGAACCCAAGCCTACGCCAGCCACCCCCTGAGAGGGCGTCAGTTTGGCCGGCGGAGCTTCCTGTAGCCCTCGAAGGCCCCGGGGTAGGTCTTCTGGTACTGAGCGCGGATGCGGCTGTAGATCCGCGTCGCAGACTGGTAGTTCTTGGTGGCCACGCCAAAGACGCCGTCTGCCGAAGCGAGCAGTCCCACGGCCCTGTCATCGTCCGCGCCAAGCGAATCGGCGTACTTGCTTTCCGCGGCATTCCGGCGTGCGTCAGCGTGTTTCTCCCACTGCTCGGCGGCCTGGTAGCTCGCGTGCTCGTCGGCCTTGTAGAGGCCACCGAAAGTGGTGAAGCCCAGCTTGCGCTTGGCACTGATGGTCGTGGCCCACGAACCGTTGTGTATGCGCTTGTGGTACTTGGTCAGCCGTGACGCCTTTCCGCAGCTGGCCCGGGTCTTGTCGGTCTCGCGGGCCCACCGGTCGCGCGCGCTCTCCTTGGGCGCGACCGGGCCCTGAACGGAGCTGGTGCCGGAGACGGCCTGTTCGCCATCCTGCAGCGGCGCCTGGGCGGTGGGGTCGCGGGTCTGCTGCTGGTCCTCCTGCGTGCCGTCCTTGGGCGGAGGGTTGTCTTTCAGTGTCTTGAGCAGGCCCTGCAGGGAACGGATGTGGGTCGAGCTGCGGGCGATTTCCTTCTCGCGGACCTCTTTCGGCAACTCGGTGTACTTGTTCTCGTCCCTCAGAGCCGCTCTGCGCTTGTACTGGTAGGACAAGTGGGAGCGAATAGAGCGCGCCAGCTGGTCGGGCTCCTGGCTGGTCTTGACCTCGCCCCGCCAGCGCGCGATCTTGCTCTTCGTCGCCTTGTCGCCGGCCAGCCCCTTCAGGTAGGGGTCCTTCTCCAGCTTCACGTGGTGATCGATCTTGGTGCCGCTGATGTTCTCGATGGCGTCGGCGCCACGGTCGCCCTTGTCCTTGACGAAGGCGGCCACCATGTAGCGCTGCGTTCGCCGGCTCTTGCCCTCCAGGTTCTTCGCGAGGGTCTGCAGATCCCCGTGCAGCATGCCGCCACGGAAACCGCCGCCGGCCAGGGCGTCGAGAAAACGGTTGATCGCCGCGTTGGAGAGCTCGCCCTCCACCTCCCACTTTCCGCTCGCCGCTGGGCCGAAGGTCGGCTTGTTCATGTCGCGATGGGTGTTGGTCTTCTCGGCCAGCTTGGCGTGGGCGTCGGAGGCGTAGGTGGCGTCGATCGTGGAACTGGTCTTCCAGGCCTCGCCCTGCGCGGTCTTCGTCGCGTTGAGCGAGGTGTCGCTCTTGAGCTTGCCGATCAACGGAATGGTCAGACTCTCGCCACGGGTGCCGGTGTCGCTCTCTTCGATGACCTTGCCCGTCGCATCCTTCGACGTGGAGGTCGTCATCTCCCCGCTGTTGCGCAGCCCGGCACCGAACAGGGTGGCTCCGGTCTCGTGCTTCCGGGTCTTCTCCAGGGTGGTCTGGACCAGTGTCCAGCCCTGCATGGGAAGCGCACCGGAGTTCTTGAAGTCCTCGTAGCCACGCCTTCCGGAGGCCTCACTGGTGGTGAAGCGCACCTTGATCTTGCGGGTGTCCTTGTTGGTGTAGCCGTAGGTGCCGGTCAGGATGACGCCGAGCTTGGCGTTGGCCTCGATGCACTTCCAGGCCGCGATCTCGACGTCCACGAAGCCCTTGCCGCCCGTCTCCTCGGCGCTCTTGCCCGCGGAGTGGGCCACGCCGCCGCCCACCGTCACACCCTTCACCGTGACGGTGACGTCCCCGCCGATCTTGTGGCTCGAGGCGTTCTTGCGGGTCTCGCCTTCGCCCAGCGCACGCTCACCCAGGCGGCTCCAGTCCGTGATGCCCACGCCCTGGCTCCAGGTCTTCATGGCCTCTTCTGCGGTCTTGAAGAGAATGGTGCCGCTGCGCTCCTTCTCCCCCGAGGCGTTCAGGCCCACGCTGGCACCCTTGCCCTTGCTCGCGTTGGCGCCGCCCGAGACGCCGACGTTGCCTTCGAGCTTGAGCGTCCAGCTGACCTGGAACTGTCCGTCCTCGCGCTCCTCGGGCTTGGTCACCTTGGCGACCCAGCCACCTCCCAGGTTGAAGGATGCGGTGCGGTCGGCGCCCTTGATCTTGTCCAGGGTCCTGGTCCGGTCGCCCCCGACCCCCACGGAAGCACCCTCCAGCTCGCCGTCTTCGCGGAGATCGACGCCCCCGGTGACCGTGCGGCCGCGCTTGGTGTCGCCGACCTCGCGGCTCCTGTTCTGCGACACGCCGAACTTGCCTTCGCGTACATCCGCCGTAACGCCCGTCTTGGTCTCGTCGGTCCGATCGCCCTGGACCGTCTTGCGGGTGTGATCCAGCCCGACGCTCTTCACGCCCTGCTCGTCAACCAGCACGCTGCCATCGGTCCCCGAGCCTCCGCCCTGGCCCTGGTGGACCTTGCTGTTGGAACTGCCCACGCTGATCTTGGCGCCGTCCTTGCCCACGGAGACCCCACCCGCGGTGCTGGTCCTCTCCGAGCTCTCGGCCTTCAGGTTGTAGCCGCCCGTCTCCTTGCCTTTCCGCGCCCGCCGGACATGGGTGTCCTTCGTCGTGGTCTTGCCCACGGTGACCCCGACCTGGTCCGTCGTGGCGGACGCCGCCGCGGACTGGGTGTCCGTGGTCCGGGTCATGCGCTTGCCCACACGCTCCCCGTCCTCGACGGAGACCTTCTTGCGGGTGGCGGTGCCGCCCTCGACCTCGTGCGTGGTGACCTGCGGTGAGGCCGGGTCCTCGAGCTTGGGTGCACGGTCCTTCTTCTTGAACTGCACCGGAGCGGAGAGGGTGTCCCGGGGCAGGCTGCCACGGGCGAGAGGATCCTGCAGTGCGTCCCGTCGTCGGCCCCTCGCAGGAGGCGCCGGCTCCTGGGCGTTGGTGCGGACCTTGGGCATGCCCAAGCCTATCCCATCGATGATGGGATCAGTGGCGGCAGCGAAGTTATTCTTGGTGGCACGATCGCGCAGCGGGTCAGGGGTCGACATGGAAATGTGGCGCTAGTTGCTGACGCACCTCGACTCGTCCACGACGATCTGAACCGTGCGCTGCTCGCAGTCTTCCAGCGCAGCCTCGGTCCACCCGCTCTCGCACAGGTACGGCGAGTCCACCACGGCCTGGACCTGCCACTCACCGGGCCCCGGCGTGAAGGTGGCGCAGTCGTCCGGCATCGGTCCCGCGAATGAACGCGGGCCGACAGAGACTCCCAGGCCCTCGCCTCAGCTCTGCTGGGCAGCCACCGGTTCTGGAATACCATCGGGGTGACGCGGAGCGCACAGATGTCCAGCGAGTCCACCAACCAGGCGCCTCTCGGCCAGGACATCCAGCTCCTGGGCGAGCTGCTCGGAGAGGTGCTTCGCAGTCACGAGGGAAGTTCACTCTTCGAGCTCGTGGAGCAGGTGCGGGCCCTGTCGAAGGCGGCTCGCGGTGGGGACCCTCGGGCACACAGCCAGCTGGTAGCCCTGATCCACGGCTTGTCCGTGGACGACATGTACGGGGTGGCTCGGGCTTTTGCGCACTTCCTGAGTCTCTCCAACATCGCCGAGCAGCAGCATCGAATTCGACGACGACGGCAGTACCAGGCCCAGGGGGCCTCTCCCCAGAGAGGCTCGATCGACGACTGCATCGCGCGCCTTCTCCAAGCGGGAGTCGAACCCTCGGCGATCGCGAGAAGTGTCCGCGAGCTCCGGGTGGAGCTGGTCCTCACCGCACACCCGACCGAGGTGCGCCGCCGCACCGTGCAGCAGAAGCACCAGGAGCTGACCCAGCTGTTGAGGGCTCGTGATCTGCACGACATGACCCCACGCGAGCTCGCGAAGAACCGCGCCGAGTTGTTGCGGGTCGTCAGCGCGTGCTGGGCGACGGACGATGTCCGCCTGCGTCGACCGACTCCGGAAGACGAAGTGCGAAGCGGGCTGGCCGTGTTCGAGCAGGTCTTGTGGGTCGCCCTGCCCCGCTACCTGCGCGAGCTGGACCAGTCCCTGCAGGACCACACAGGAGAGGGGCTCCCCCTGGGACTTGCCCCCATACGCTTTGGTTCCTGGATGGGCGGGGATCGGGACGGCAACCCCAACGTGACGCCACAGACCACGGCCCGCGCTTGTCTGTTGGGACGGTGGATGGCGGCGGACCTGTACTGGCGGGAAGTCGACCTGCTGCGGCAGGAACTCTCCATGAACACCTGCAGCGAGGAGCTGCGGAAGCACGTGGGAGACAGCTGGGAACCCTACCGGGACCTGCTCAGGGGTGTGCGGGAGCGCCTGGAGGCCACGAGATCCACGATCGAGGCCCAACTGGATGGCCAGGTGCCGCCGACCGCTCCGATCTACACCCAGGTCGAGGCCTTGCGCGAGCCCCTGATGATCTGCTGGCGGTCGCTCCACGCCCACCGCCATGAGGCCATTGCACGGGGACGGTTGCTGGATCTCCTGCGCCGGGTCGATGCCTTTGGGTTGAGCCTGTTTCAACTGGACATCCGCCAGGAATCGGAGCGACACACCGAGGCGCTGGACTGGATCACCCGCGAGCTGGAGCTGGGGGCCTACGGCGAGTGGTCGGAGGAGAAGCGCCAGGCCCTTCTCGTGGACTCGCTGGAGACCCCAGACGCCCTGGTGCCGGCCGCGTTCTTTTCGGCGTCTGCTGCACCGCCGGCGGTTCGCGACGTCTTGGAGACCTTCGCGGTGGCGGCACAGCAGCCCGAGGGGCTCTTGGGTGCCTACGTCATCTCCATGGCGGGCCCTCCCTCGGATGTGCTCGCGGTTCACCTGCTTCAGCGCGATGCCCGCCGGGCTTTCGGAGAGCGAGCGGTGCAGCGGGTGGTGCCCCTGTTCGAGACCGAGGCCGACCTGAAGGCAGGCGGAGACTCCCTCCGAGCACTGCTCTCGATCCCGTGGATGCGAGACCACGTACGCCGACAGGAAGGCGACCGACTGGAAGTGATGATCGGCTACTCCGACTCGGCCAAGGATGCGGGACGACTGGCGGCGGCCTGGGCGCTGTACACCGCCCAGGAGCGGCTGGTGGAGACCTGTGAGGCCGAGGGCGTGAAGCTGACCCTCTTCCACGGGCGCGGCGGTTCTGTCGGCCGTGGAGGAGGCCCCACCCACGCCGCCATCCTCTGCCAGCCCCCGGGATCCATCCAGGGCACCTTGCGGGTGACCGAGCAGGGGGAGGTGATCCGAGCGAAGTACGGGCGGCCCGGCATTGCGGTGCGCACCCTGGAGCTGACCACGACCGCCGTCCTGGAGGCGACCCTGCTCGAGAGCGTGTCGCCCAAGCCCTCCTGGCGGGACCGGATGGATCGGCTGAGCACGACCTCGACCGCCGTCTACCACGGGGTGGTTCGCCACGATCCCCGCTTTGTCCCCTACTTCCGCGCCGCGACCCCCGAGCAGGAACTGGGGCTGCTCCACATCGGCAGCCGACCCGCCCGACGGCGGGCAGGCGGAGGTGTGGAGAGCTTGCGGGCCATTCCCTGGGTCTTTGCATGGACGCAGACCCGGCTCATGCTCCCCGCCTGGCTGGGCATCGGGGCGGCACTGGACCAGGAGATGCAGGACCCCTCGGGTGTGGCCGAGCTCCGAGCCATGGTGCAGGAGTGGCCCTTCTTGCGCTCGACCCTGGACCTGGTGGAGATGGTGCTGGCCAAGGCCCTGCCGGACATCGCGGCCCGCTACGACGAGCTCCTGGTACCCGAAGAGCTTCAGTCCCTGGGTAGCGACCTTCGAGCCCGCTATGCGCTCACCTGCGAGCGCCTGCTCGAGCTTCGGGGGCGGACTGAGCTTCTGCAGGAGAATCCCGTCCTGCATCGCTCCATCCAGGTGCGGAATCCCTATGTGGACCCGCTCAATCTCCTCCAGTCGGAGCTGCTTCAGCGCCTACGAAGACTCGACGAGGCGGACCCCGAGGCCAAGGCCGTTCGAGCGGCGCTGCTCGTGACCGTCAACGGGATCGCAGCGGGCATGCGCAACACGGGCTGAGGAGCTCAGTCCCAACGCTCGTTCTCGTGTTCTTCGTCCTCATCACCGATGTGACACTCGCCAGCGCACCGTCGAGAGTTCTCGCTCCAGTTCACCCCGTCTGAGAGATCGAGCTCCACGCTGCCGTTCACGTGCAGCTCCGGGGAGAGGATGTCCTGGCTCGAGCTCACCGTCGCACCATGACACTGGGAACACCGAGCACCCTCTTCCAGATGGGATGCGTGCAGTCCGGACATCTTCGTCCAGTCGCTTGGCTTGGAATCGACGTCGGGATGACAGGAAGCGCAACTCAAGGTCGAGCTCAGAGTGAGGTCGGCCTGGCCGTTATGCCCCTGGCCATCCCCGTGGCAGTAGAGGTTGGAGCAGCTCCCACCGCCCTCGTAGCTGGCCAGGGGGCTGAGCCCACCGCTGAACTGAAGCTCTGCCTCTCCCTTGGTGCTGTCGTCGACAAAGAGGTGGCCGGGAGAGAGCACCCTGGTGGGCTTGGTGTGGCACTCGATGCAGTCATGGGCCTGGTGCCAGTTGGTGCTCACGTGCGCCGTGTGCGGCGGGAAGCTGAGCAGCTCGGGGAGGGTCTCGTTGGAGATGTCTCGCGGCGGAGCCCCCGTGTTGTTGTCCGTACCGCCGTGGCAGAAGGTGCAGTTCTCGCGCCAGCCCTCTTCATGGCAACTGTCGCAGCTGACCCCCACGGATCCGCCCCCGAGGTCCTCGCCATGGCAGGAGACACAGTCGTCTTCTCGGAACTTCGCTGCCGGTCCGTGCGCGTCGGGCTCGGCCCAGCCCACCGGGTGGTAGGACTGGCCTCCAGTATCGAGACCCACACCACCACACTCTGTCGGTGCACCCTCCTGAATCCAGTCGGAGACAACCTTGGCAGAGACCGTGTCCAGTACTCCCCCAAGGGGCATGGACCCACCATCTTCACCCTGCTGGTCTGTGACCTTCTGATACAGAAAGGAAGCTCCGGGGTCGTCGGGCACCACGAAGACCCTTCCCGGGTAGGTGGACGACTCCACGTTCACCAGCCTCTTGTAGGCGGTTTCTCCCGCAAGGTCGGGCTCCGTGTTGCCGTGACAGTTCGTGCAGTTCTCGTGGAAGACCCGCTGGACCTGGCACCAGGACTCGTCACCCCACTGCTGATCAGGCTGCGTCACCGCGTCGAGAGACTGACCCCAGTTGTGGTCGTCACAGGCACAGAGCAAGGCAAGCCAGAGAGCCGATAGGCAGCGGATACCCCTTCCGCTGTGTCGGAGCTTCGAGTGCGACACGGCGGCCTGAAACCGCTGCAGAGCCAAGTTGCTGACCATCAAACTCCCCGGCAGGAACCCGGTGCAACGACCGCTATCCACGGTAGCGCAGGAATCAGGGCCCGATGGAAGCAAGTCGTCATCCCAGTTCCACCTCAGTGTGGACACCCCCACCGAAGCCGGTCGCGTGTAGGAGCCATCACACCGCGAACTCACCTTCGCCCAGGCGCAGGTCAGCGGCCCGCGCGTGCGCCTCGAGCCCCTCGATGCGGCCAAAGCGAGCCGCGTCCGCGGCCAGCTCGCGAGGATCATCCAGCCTCAACCAGGTCTGCGCTCGCAGGAAGTTGAGCACCGACAGGGCCCCGCCACGTCGCGCGGATCCGGCGGTGGGGAGCACGTGGTTGGGGCCGGCGCCGTAGTCCCCCAGCACTTCAGCGGCGCCTTCTCCGACAAAAGCAGCGCCGTAGTTGCGCAGCTTGGGGAGAACTGCCTCTGCGTTGTCCAGGTGCAGAGCGACGTGTTCGGGGGCGATGCGGTCGCAGTAGCTGAGCATGGCGGCCATGTCCGAAAAGAGCACCGCGCAGCCTCCGGCGAGAGCCTGTGCAGCGACCTCGGCCGTGGGCAGCGTGCTCAGTTGGGCCCCCAGCTCGCCGTTGACGGACTGTAGGAGTTCAGGGCAGAGCGAGAGGAGGACGGGCAGGGCATCCGGGTCGTGCTCGGCCTGAGCCAGCAGATCCGCGGCGATGCAGCGCGCATCGGCCTGTGCATCCGCCAGGACCACCAGCTCGGAGGGGCCAGCGACCATGTCGATGGCGACCTGCTCGGAGACGACCTGCTTGGCAGCGCTCACCCATCGGTTTCCGGGTCCCACGATGAGCTCGCATGGCAGCACCGGGCCTGCGCCATAAGCCAGCGCGGCGATGGCCTGTGCACCGCCCACACAGAGGAAGCGCTGAGCGCCAGCCAGGGCGGCCGCCGCCAGGGTCTCGGGAGCAGGGCGGGGAGAGGCCACCCAGACCTCGGCCACGCCAGCGACTCGGGCCGTCAGCGCGGTCATGAGCACGGAGGAGGGCAGCGGATAGCGTCCGCCGGGGGCGTAACAGCCGACGCGTCTCATGGGTGCGTAGTGCAAGCCGGCGCGACCGCCAGGGACGGGAATGTCCACCGCCTTCACGCCCTCGATCTGGGCCTGGGCGAAGCGCGTGATGCGCTCGGCCGTTCTCTCCAGGAGGGCCCGATCCGAAGCGGAGAGCTTCCGCAGTGCCGCCTGCATCACCTCGGGCCCCACCACCAGAGGCGCCTCCTCGTCGATGTCGCCGAAACGCCGGGACAGTGAACGCAGAGCCGACTCGCCGTGACAGCGCACCGCTCGAACGATCTCTCGGGCCTCGTTCAGGGTCCGAGCGTCCAGGCCCGCCCTGGGTGCCGGCGGGGGCAACGAGGCATCGCGAAGGCTCAACATGAGGTCTCCGAAGGGCGGGTGACAGACAGGGCGCGACGAGACAGCTCGGCCTCGATCTGCTCCAGCCCCACGCCGGAGGCCCGAGCGCGAACCATGGCGAAGTAGATCAGGTCCGCGGCCTCCCAGCAGACCTCGTCGGGGCTTTGAGCCTCGGTGAGTTCCTGGGCTTCCTCGAGCAGCTTCGAGCCGAGCAGCTCGGGCGAGTCGAGGAGCTTTCGGGTGTAGGAACCTGCAGGGGCGGACACCACCCGCTGGGCCAGAGTGCCGTCCAGCGCCACCAGCCCGCCCGGCGCACCGAAGCAGCTCTCGCTCCCACGGTGGCAGAAGGGACCCTGGGGACGCACGATGGCGCGAATGCAGTCCCTGTCACAGTCCAACTCCATGCGGACCAGCTCCTGGGTGTTGCCCGAGCTGTCCCCCTTCAACCACAAGCCTCGCTTGCGTGACCAATACACGCCCTGCCCGGTGTCCAGCGCTCGGGTCAGGCTCTCCAGGTTGCTGTAGACCAGGCCCAGGCAGGCACCACGGACATCACAGATAAGCGTAGGCCACAGCCCATCGGGCCGGTCACTGCGCAGAGGGGCGGCGAAGCCCTCAGCCAGGCTCAGGCTGCCCGTATAGAGCGCCATGCCCACCTGTGCGTCAGCCCCCAGGCGGTCCAGCTCGGCGACTTCGCTGGCCCGGCTGATCCCGCCTGCAATCGTGAGGCGTGCGCTGCCCGCCGCCTCCACCAGCTCGGGGACGCGCTCCAGGGAGGTACCGCCCAGGCGTCCCTCTCGCTCTACGAAGGTGACCAGGAAGCCGTCCACGTAGTCGCGAAGGGCGCGAACGCGCTCCAGGATGCTGGCACCGGTGCCGCGCGTCCAGCCGTGGGAGAGGACCTCGCCGTTCCGAGCATCCAGCGCTGCGATGAGGCGCGATCTGGGCAGGCGTCGAAGCAGCTCCGGCTGGGCAGCAGTGCCCAGGATGATCTTGCTCGCGCCGGCATCCAACCAGCCACAGGCGGCCTCGTAGCTGCGAATTCCGCCCCCAACGCGACAGGGTCCGGCCCGGATCAGCTCCAGGATGGTCTCGGTCTGTGGATCCCGTCCCAGAGCCGCATCCAGGTCGATCACCGCGACCTCGCCCACACGAGCGAAGCGGTCGAAGATGGGGCGGGGGTCTCCCGCGTCGATCTCCAGGGTCTCTCCACCCACCAGTTGAACAGCTCGCTGCTGCATCAGGTCTACCGAGGGAACGATCATGGTCGGATCTCCTGCCCAAGCTGGCGCAGTTCTTGTTTCAGAAGGGGGACGGTGCTCCGCATGTCGTGCAGCACCGAGGCGGCGAGCACCGCACTGGCGCCCGCTTGCAGCGCCCGGTGCATGTGCGCTGCGCTGCGGCCTCCGCCGGAGGCGATGATGGGCACGGAGATGGCCTGTCGCATGGCGGCGATGAGCTCCAGGTCATAGCCGACGCCGGTTCCGTCCCGGTCCCAGCTCGTCAACAGCAGCTCACCCGCACCCAGGCTCACCCCATGGGCTGCCCAGGAGACCGCGTCCAGGCGCTCATCCCGAGCTCCGGAGCGGGTCAACACGCTCCAGCCCGGCCCGGAGGACCGCCGCGCGTCGATGGCCAGCACCACGCACTGCCGCCCAAAGGCCTCCGCGAGGCGAAGGAGAAGCTGCGGATCAGCCACAGCAGCGCTGTTCACCGCCACCTTGTCCGCACCGGCTCCCAGGAGCGCGGCTGCATCCTTCACGCTCCGCACTCCTCCTCCGACGGTGAGCGGAAGGGCGAGGCGGGCCCGAATGTCTCGGATGACATCCAGGCGGTGGCCCAGGCCCTGCGGGGTTGCCGCGATGTCCAGCACGACGAGCTCATCCGCCTCTTGCCGGGCGTAGCGGGCAGCCAGCACGGCCGGTTCACCGAGATCGCGCAGGCCCTGGAAGTTCACACCCTTCACCACGCGCCCCTGGCGCACATCCAGGCAGGGAATGACGCGGATGGCCAGGCCATCGGAGGGAGACCCGTCGGGAGCCGGGCGGAGGGGCTGGCCGAGCCACGACCGCAGCAGGTTGAGGCCCCACCCACCCGACAACTCCGGGTGGAACTGACACAGCAGGACGCGGCCCCGGCGCAGAGCTGCGCAGAACTTCGTTCCGTAGCGGCTGGTCATGGCCTCCCAGCCTTCTGGGGACGTCTCCACCGCGTAGCTGTTCGCGAAGTAGGCCTGCCCATCGCCGCCCACCGCATTCCACCCCATGTGGGGAAGCTGGGGGTGGCGCAGTCGCGTCACGATCGCTGGAACCGAGCCGATGCCCGGGACGCCGGGCGACTCCTCGCTGCTCTCGCAGAAGAGCTGAAGCCCCAGGCATATTCCCAGCGTGGGTTGATTCCGTCGCACGCGCTCCCGCAGCGGGTTCACAAGCCCCATGAGCGAGAGGCTGCGCATGCCTGCGGCGAAGGAACCGACCCCCGGCAGGACCAGGAACTCAGCGTCCCGGACCTGCCTGGGATCCCGCGTGGTGAGGGGCTCGCAGCCCAACTGACGGAAGGCCGCGCACACGCTGGCCAGGTTGGCCACGCCGGTCTCCAGAACGTGCACCTGCATCAGAGCACCCCCTTCGTGCTGGGCACATCGCCGCTCCCGGTCTGCCCAAGCGCCTCGCGAAGGGCCAGCGCCAGCGCCTTGAAGGCTGCCTCCGCCCGGTGGTGGTCGTTCTCACCGCGCAGCACATCCAGGTGAATGGCCGCCCCCAGTTCGAGCGCCAGCGAGCGCACAAAGTGGGTCAGGTTCTCGCAGGCGACGTCGCCAATCATGGGGCGCCGAAGGTGGAGATTCACCACCGACGCAGGCCTTCCGGACAGGTCCACCGCAGCCCTCGCAAGGGCCTCGTCCATGGGGGCAAAGGCCCAACCGAAGCGCCGTATGCCACGTCGTTCACCCAGAGCCCGCTTCATCGCGCGGCCCAGGCAGATCGCGACGTCCTCGACCGTGTGGTGGTCGTCCACCCAGGTGTCGCCCTTGGCCACGACGACCAGGGACCACCCCGCGTGCCGGCCAAGAGTGGTGAGCATGTGGTCCAGGAAGCCCAGACCGGTCTCCACCCTGCAGCCCTCTCCGTCGAGCTCCAGGACGAGCTCGATCTCTGTCTCGCTGGTGCGGCGCTCCACCGTGGCTGTGCGGCTCATGGGAGCACCTCCACGTCATCCAGGCTGGCCCAGGTCCGAGCGGCTCCCTTCGAGACCAGTCCGCTCTTCCCGATACCGAGGGGCAGCACACCCGCTCCCCGTGCGGCGCCAAGGTCGGCGGGGGTGTCCCCGAACATCCAGGCCCTCTCTACGCCCAGGCGCTCCAGAGCCCGCTGAACCGGCGCCGGATCCGGCTTGCTGGGCGCATCCTCCATGCACACCACCGCACCGAACAGGCCCCCCAGATCAACGCTCTGAAGGAAGCGCTCGGCGTCCCGACGAGGCCGTCCCGTCACCACCGCCAGCGGCCAGCGCTCCGCCCACCGGAGCAGGGTCGAAGGCGCACACGCCAGGCGCTCCTGCCTCCAGAGACCGCCCTGGTAGTGGGCCTCGAAGCACTCCCGGATCTGGCCCAGGCTGCGCTCCACTCCCCTGCCCTGCAGGAGTGTCCGAGTCAGCACCCAGTCGTTGTTCGCACCCCCTCCGTCCTTCGCCGCCTGCACCTCCTCGGCGCTCAGACAGACCCCGTGGTCAGCAGCGGTTCGGAGAATGGCCTCACGGTAGGAGCGCGACACGTCCGCGATGACGCCATCCATGTCCAGGAGCAGAGCCTGTGGGGCGAGCACCGTGCGGATGGCGGCGATGAGTCTGTCCAGTCCCGCCTGCGAGACCGGTATGGCCACGCGGATGCAGTCCCTCAGCAGAGGCCGATCGGGGAAGGCGCGCACGGCCACCCCCAGTCCGGCCATGGCGTCGCGAAACCACAGCGCGTCCGGCACCCGAAAGAGGAGGAAGTTCGCCTGGGACGGCCACACAGCCAGGTCCAGGTCCTCCAGGGCCCGCTGCAGTACAGCCCGTCCCGTGCGTACCCAACTCACCGCCCGACGCCCTTGCTCCTCATCCTGAGCCCAGACCCGCTCGGCCAGCTCCAGCGAGGGAGAGGAGACCGCGTAGGGAGGCCCCACGCTCCGGAGCCAGGAGATGACCTTCGGGGCTCCCAGCGCATAGCCAACGCGCAACCCGGCACAGCCCAGAGCCTTCGAAAAGGTGCGCACCACCAACACGTTCGGGAACTCCAGGGCCACCGGAGTCAGGTCCTCGTCCGCGAACTCCCCATAGGCCAGGTCCAGCAGGACGAGGGCGTTGGGCAGAGCCCGAGCGATGCAGCGCAGGGTGTTGGCGGAGATCACGCAACCGCTGGGGTTGTTCGGGCTGGTCAGCACCACCATGGCGGTGTGCGCATCCACCGCATCGAGGGTGGCCTGGAGGGGAAAGCGAGCCTCGGTCCACGCGACCATGCACAGCTCAGCGCCCGTGGAGCGGGCATAGCGCTGCACCATCTCGAAGCCCGGAACAGGCAACACCACCCGACGACCCGGCTCCAGGACGGCCCGGCAGGCGCGATCGATGGCGTCGTCGGCTCCCGCGGTCACCAGGACCCGGTCAGCCGAGAGGCCCAGGGTGGTGGCGATGGCCAGGGTCAGGGGCGCTGCATCCGGGTAGCGCGCCAGCTTGGGAGGAAGAAGGGACGGAGCGCAGCCCTCGTTGCTGTCCAGGACCAGGTCCACAGGCGCGAGGGCCCGAGGGACCCGATAGGGGCTGGCGCACACTGCGCGGGCCGGCTTCAGCGTGCCCATCAGGCCACCAGCTGGGAAATGGCGGTCACGACGATGTCGCTGCCGCCGGCGGCCTTGATGGCCGGGATCACCGTGGGGAGCGAGCTACGCGGCGCGGCCACCTTGAGCGCAAAGCCCGCTCCCTGAGCCAGCTGCGACACGGTCGGCTCGCGCATGCAGGGCAGGCAGCTCAGCACCGCCGGCATGCACTCCGGGCTCACGTTCACCTCGACCATCACGCGCTCGCGGGCCTGAAGGACGGAGCGCAGCAGCAAGACCAGGTCCTCGATCCGCTGGCGCTTCTCGGGCTGGTCCAACACCCGGGGATTGGCCACGAGGCGCGTGGAGCTGCTCATCAGCTCGTCCACGGTCACCAGGTCGTTGGCCCGGAGCGTGGCTCCGGTCGCCGTGTTGTCCACGATGCAGTCGGCGTCCTCGGGCGGGAAGACCTCGGTGGCGCCATAGGAGCGCACGAAGCGGCCCTCCATGCCTCGCTCCCTCATCCACTGACGTGTCAGGCGCTGGTACTCCGAGGCGACGCTTCGCACGCTCTGCTGCCATCCCTGCACCGCTGAAGCGGGCACCGCAGCCACCAGAGAGACGGGATTGAGGCCCGTGTCCAGCAGCTCCACCACGTCCGCGTCCAGCTCCGCCACCCAGTCCGCGCCGGCAAAGCCCACGTCCCGCGTGCCCGCCGCGATCATCTCGATGGCGTTCTGGGGCTTGAGCAGCTTGGCTTCCAGGCCCCACCAGCTCAGCTGTGGCCGGTAGCCGCGCGCTCCGGCCTCGATGCGCACCCCCGCCTCGGCGAGCAGGCGAAACACGCCCTCTTTCATGCGCCCCTTGGGCAGGGCGAGGCGCAGCACATCCGCTTGATCAAGGTGTCGTTCGGTCGAATTCATGGAGGCTCCAGATCCGACCTCCCCAGAATTCCGCACTGCCCACAACGAACAACGCCGACCTGAGAAGGCCGGCGTGGGTGTGACAGAAATTGCTTACACCGCTACCAGCCCACCTCATGGTGGAAATGCAGATGGCTGCGGGTTGCGGTGGTGTTCACCTCCGAAACATGACCTCGGAAGGTGGGCCTGTCAAGGCAGCCGTCTCAGGTCCGCCCTCCCGGCAACAGGCGCAGGGCGATCTCCGCCTTCGCCTCGCGGCCCTCGACCCGGCCACCCGCAGCCTCGTAGGCTGAATCGATCGCCATCAGAAAGGGCTCGGCCACCGGGCGAGGAACAAACAGGAGGAAGTCCTCCACCAGGCCGATGTAGGTGTTCAGGGTGTAGCAGTCGTCCCGCGTCGCCGCGACGAAGAGCGTCCACTCCTCGGCGAGGGCCAGGCTGGGGTCACCGGCCTCCTCGGCGTCGGCCAGAACACCCACGATCCTCTGGATGGCCGTCCACTGGCGGCTGAGCAGGTCGTCCCCCACCCGCTCCACCCAGCCGCTCATCTCGAGCTCGAACCGATCGGCGTCGTTCAGGGTTTCGAGGTCGCGTTTCATGACCCACCTCTCCTGCGTCGCGGATGTGCGGCAGAGCCCTCCCCGAGGCTTCGCTCAGGCAAGGGAGCAAAGACCGGAACACGGAAGGCTCGCAGGGCACTGCGAAGCCCCCAGAAGCTAAGCGCCACAGCCGGAGCGACCAGGGGGAGATCCAGATTATTGTTCAGTAAAATCAAAAGGATGAGACCTCCCTCGCGCGCGCGCGAGGAAAGCTCGGGGCGTGGGCAAGACTCCGGCCCTTCTGATGGGCTGGCTCAGCTCCGCTATGCTCCGACTGATGCGCCTGCCCCATCACCCCGAAGCGGTGGCCTCGCTGCGAGAGCCCCGTGCCGAAGACCCCTGGAGGGTGCTCATGAGCGGCTGTCTCTTCGGGCAGCCTTGCGGCGTGAATGCGGACAACTACGGGCTGTCCTACCCCACGTGGTTGACCTCGCCGCGGGTTCGGCTGGTGCCCTTCTGCCCAGAGGCCTACTCCCTGGGTGCACCCCGCACCATGCCGGACCTGCACGGCGGGGACGGCTTCGCGGTACTCGATGGCCAGGCCCGGGTGCTCGACGAGAACCGCGTCGACCTGACCGAGGCGATGTTGGCGGGCGCTCACGCCATGGTGGATCTGGCCCAGCGGGAGGACGTGGACTTCGCCCTGCTGGTCGACCGAAGCGGCGCCTGTGGCTCCCAGGTCATCTCGGTGGGCTGTCGCTTCGAGGAGCCCGTGGACCACCGCCGAGGCGTGGGGGTCGCCACCGCAGCACTGCTCCGGTCGGGCTTTTCCGTTGTCAGCCAGCGTGACTTCCACACCCTGCAGGTGCTGGGACAGAGGGTGGACCCCAGCCTGCCGCTCGACCCCCAGGCTCGGGACCATCACCACCATCCCTGGGTGCTGGAGAACCTCCCCCGAGACTGAGCTCCGGCTCAGCGTGGGCGGCTCACGGACTCGGATCCGGCGGCGGGACCAGGCCTGTCCCCAGCACCGGCGGCAAGCCATCCAGGAAGACCCACAAGCTGACGGGGACCTTGTCGTGGACCACCACCAGGGGGCTCGTCCCAATCTCCAACAAAGCGGCCACGGCCAGAGATACCTGGACGTCGCTGGACGCTGGCCCATCGGGGGTGCTCAGCTCCGCCCGAACCCGATAGAACCGGCCGGTCCTGCCCTCTTTCTTGATGTGGATCATCTCCACGATCGTGGCCGAGTGGGCTTCGCCATCCGCCAGGAGCCTGTCGAGAAAGACCGCTCTTCGACGGCCACTCACGTAGAGCCAGAGCGCGATCAGGATGGTCGCGATCTCCCAGGTTCCGAGGAAGCCCCAGCCAAGGGTGTCCATGTCCTGGGTGGCCGCGATGATGAGCGGAACGGGCACGCCTATCGTCAGGCACACCAGCGGCTGAAGCCAGCTTCTGGCCAGCTTGTTGACCTGCTTCCGATCCAGGGGGTCGATCCTGTCCCGGCTTCGCGGTGCTTCGGTGCAAACGAAGTCGCTCAGCTCCTCCGAATCCGGCCTGGTCGGGGTCTCCACGGCGAGAGCGTAGCTCAAGCCTGGGCCAGGCAGAGACCGGGTCTCGTCTCGCCAAGCGATGGTAGCCTGGGTCGATGCAGCCTCTCCAGCTGGCCTTGCTCGGCGTGCTCGCCTGCGCAGAGGCCGAGCCGGACACCCCCGACGCTGACGCCGACACGGACAGCGACAGCGACACCGACTCGGACAGCGACGCCGACTCGGACAGCGACGCCGACTCGGACATGCCGGAAGAGCACACTGGGCTGAACACGTGCGAGAAGCTGTTCAAGCGCACGGAGGCGCTGTACCCATCAGCGGGCCCGCTGTATTTCTGTCAGCAGGTCGGGGGAGACCACGTGGCCGACTCGATCTTCGACTTCGAGGATCTCACCATCGACAACCAGGGGGAGACCAAGGAGCCCTGCCTGGCGGTCCGCTGTGACCCCAACCAGGCCTACATCGCCAGCGCGGGGCTTCCCCACTACGACTTCGTCCCGACGACCCCGCACCCGCTGGAGAAGACCTGGTGGCTGCACAGCATTCCCCTGGAGACGACCCCGGTCACGGCCACCGGCACCCCCCTGGACGGCATGGAGACCTGCGTGAATGCCCACAACGCCTTCGTCGGGGATCCCAGCGGCACGATGGAGGAGGAGCCGAGCGGCTACTGCGAGGACAGCCCCGACACGCCGGAGTACCTCGAGAGCGAAGGTCGGAGCCTGCGAAAGCTGAGCTGCCAGGGACAGGTCGGCACCTTGAGAGGTGGCGTGGCGTTGTACGGACCGACCGAGGGCGAAGACTTCGCCTATGCCGCTCCGGCGGTGTGGTACCCGGACCTGGGACACGACCCCTACCACCAGAATTCCGATGCCGCGCTGGACCTGTGTGGCTTTCACACCGAGACCTCCGGTCACAACCACGCCGCCAACCCTGCCTGCTACGAAGCCGATACCGAAGGCCGCCCGACCTGGAGCTACGCGGAGGTGCAGGACGCCTGGGACCTGGAGGCCTCGCTCACCGACCCGTGCAGCGAAGAGAGCGAGGTCATCGGCTGGAGCTACGACGGCAACCCCATCAAGGGGCCCTGCGTCTGCACCCAGGTGGACGCCGACGGAGGGTGCACGACCGTCAAGCGGGCTCGCAGCGCCTGGCACTACGAAGGGCTCTACCCCTGGGCGGAGCACCCGGACGCCGAGCCCGACCCCCAGGGCCACCTGGCACTGGACGGCACGGCCTGTACCACCGATGCGGACTGCGGCTGCACCGGAGACGGGTGTGCCTTCTCCTGCACGTGGGAGACCACCCGCGACCGCAGCCTCGCCGGGTCCTCGGTCGACAAGCGATGTGTTGTGAAGGCCTACAGTTGGTGCAGCCATCGCTTCGCTGCCCACGACGACGCCGACTTGAGCGAGGAGGACTTCGTCTACCTGGACGTGTGCAACGGCTTCGAGGGGCCCGGCGGGTACGCCTACCACAGCACGATGACCTTCCCCTACGTCCAGGCCTGCTACCGCGACGAACCGAGCGCCAGCATCGAGGCGGCGACTCTGGACTAGCCGGCCCCGAGCAGCCCATACTCCCCCGCATGGACAAACTCATCCGCCTGACCTTTGCGCTCGCAGCGCTGGTGGCCGCCAGCGCCTTTCTCTTCCACGGCCTGCCTGCGGCTCAAGCAGAAGCGCCCAAGAGTGTGGTCTGCATGGACGGGCCGGTCGACAACCTGCTTCCCACCAGACGACGTGACGCCCTGCAGGCCTGGATGACCGTTCAGGTAGAGGCCGGCCGTACGCATTTCATCAACGCGCCCTACACCATCTTCGAAGGCAACGCCGGCCCACATCTCTGTGCCTGGTAAGCCAATGGACAAGCCTCAATGAACTCCTCCAGCCCCCGCTTCGTCCTGTGGCTCGGTCTCTTCGGCCTGGCCGGTTGCACCGGTGCCACCGATGCCGAGATCTGCGATGACGGCTCCGACAACGACGGCGACAGCTACACCGACTGCGACGACCAGGACTGCTTCGGCGACGAGACCTGCAGCGCTGACACGGGGGACACGGCTGACCCGCCACCCGAGTTCCTGGGCGGCAACCGGCCCGCCGTCTACTACCTCCCGTCCACGCAGGATCCCGACCAGCCGATGCCGGTGTTCGTGAGCCTGCACGGCTACACCAGCTCCGCGCAGTGGTTCAACGACTACTTCTCCCTGTCGACCCTCGCCACCGCCGAGGGAGCCATGGTGATCACCCCCGAGGGCACCACGAACCCCGCGGGCGACCAGTTCTGGAACGCCACCGACCACTGCTGCGATTTCTATGGCTCCGGCATCGATGACGTCGCCTACCTGTCCGGTCTGATCGAAGAGGCGGGCACCCACTTCAACATCGACCCACAGCGGGTCTACCTGGTGGGTCACTCCAACGGCGGCTTCATGTCCTACCGGATGGCCTGCGATCGCTCGGACCTGATCGCGGGTGTCGTGAGCCTGGCGGGCTCCACCTGGTGGGATGCCGCGGACTGTGGGTCCCCCGGCTCCGTGGCCGTTCTCCAGGCCCATGGCACCTGGGACACCTCGATCTTGTTCGACGGACTGGAACCCCAGACGGGAGTCCCCGGGGCCGAGATCGAGGAGCCCAGTGTGTGCCTCGAGTCCGAGTGCAGCGAGGCCTTCGACGCGTGCAGCGCCGACGCCTCGTGCGGCCCCCTCTCGGAGTGCTTTACCGAGTGCTGGGGGACAGCCGACGCCAACGACTGCAACCAGGTCTGCTGGGACGCTGCAACCCCCACCGCCCAGGCTCTGTGGATGAACGTCTACGTGTGCGGCCTGTCCGCGGGTTGCTACAACGACCCCACCTGGGACCTGGCCGGCTATCCCACCGCCGAAGAGACCGTCGCCCGATGGGCCGAGCGCAACGGCTGTGCGGAGACCAGCACGGCCCAACCCCCGATGGACCTGGTCTGGGGCACGATGATCGACGAGACCTTCCCCACGGCCTACGACAGCTGCCCCCAGGGTGCTCAAGCCACCTTGTGGACCATGGCCTACGCCTCACACGTCCCCGCCATGAACTCCAGCTGGGGCACCGCCATGGTGACCTGGCTGCTCCAGCAGGAGAAAGCGAACTAGCCGCTTCCCGGAAGCCCTCGCTCTAGCCTTCCGGCCAGTAGAACAGGCCTGCGTCCCCGACCGTTTCGAAGCGGATGGAGGCGTCGATCTCCTCGGCAACCACCGGAGCCGCCGCGTGGTAGCGCTCGAAGGTGTGGGAACCGCACTCCCCATGGGTCCAGTCCCCCGCGTCCAGCGCGTCCAGGAAGCTGCCGGCCACGGTGAGCTCCCCGGTGTCCGGCCCCTCGCACTCCAGCTCCGCCACCCCCACTCCGCCGTGAGAGCCAGCACAGTCCGTCATGTAGAGCCGAACCCTCGCGTGTTCCACGGGGTTGCTCCACCTCAGGACCCCGTCGCCGTCGCCTCGCTGCACGAGAGCGGAGGACCAGTCCTCTACCGGCTCGGCGGCCTCGATCATGGGAGACTCAAGCTCGACCTCCTCGAAGGAGATGGAGGCCTCGCCCGTCTGGAAGGCCTCGCCCTCGGCGGCGTAGGAGAGCAGGGCATCGGGAGCGACCTGCTGGTCCCCATCGGGCCACACCCAGACCATTTCCCCCCGGTCCTGCCGCTCCGGCCAGGACTCGCACTGCTCGTCGATGCACTGGTCGGTGCCCTCACAACTGGGTGTACAGACCGAGGGCGAGTAGCTCAACAGCCGGCACTGACCGATGCGCTCGGACTCCACCTGGAACTTCAATGGGGGCCCGTCTGCGAAGGATCCGTAGAGGTAGACCGCTTCGTAGGGAAGCCAGACCGTCATCTCGATGCGACCGGAGGGGCTGGAGAAGTCCGGCTCGGACCCCAGGGAGCGCGAGTAGTTGGCGGACCCACCCGGACTCGGCTCAGGAAGCTCTCCCTCGCAGGCAGCCAGAGCCAGCCATGCGATCAACATCCCCGGTGTACCGGCTTCGACATTCAAACCTCGTCTGCCCATCATAGAGTCCAGTACCCTGGCCCGGTGAAGCAACCCCGGACCATCGAGCGAGTGCCGGGCACCCCTGGAGCCGCCCCATGAAGGAGCGCGTCGTCGATGCGCTGCGCGACAGCCTGTCGACCGAGCTTGCTGCCCTGGAGCGGGCGGCCGCCGCGACACGGGACGAGGTCGGAAACGACGAGGCCCGGCAGGAGGGGAAGTACGACACCCGCTCCACCGAGGCGTCCTACCTGGCTCGAGGTCAGGCCTGGCGCATCGTCGAACTGCGGCGGCTGAGCGCCTGGTTCCAGACCCTCCAGCCGCGCCCGATGGACACGGTCGCCATCGGCGCCCTTGTGCACCTGGACGGACCTCGCCACGAGAGGGTGTTCCTGGCCCCGGAAGGGGGTGCACGGGTGGTGGTGGACGGGCAGCCCGTCCGGGTGATCTCTCCACGGTCCCCGATGGGAGCGGCTCTGGCCGGGCTCGAGGCAGGAGATGGCTTTCGGGTCGACACACCACGCGGCCCGGTGGAGTACGAAGTGCTCTCGGTGTGCTGACTGACTCGACTGACGAAGCCCAAACTACAACGCCCCGGCAACGCAGTTGCGTCGCCGGGGCGTCGTCGGTAGAGACCTTGGGGGTCTACCAGCGCTGGCCGCGGCCACCGCCACCGCGGTTACCACCACGGTCCCCACGGGGCTTGTCCTGCGCCACGTTCACGCGGATGGTGCGGCCGTCGAGGTCGGTACCGTCGCGTGCCGTAATGGCAGCAGCGGCGTCGTCGGCCTCCACGAAAGTTACGAAGCCGAAGCCACGGGAGCGACCGGTTTCGCGATCGGAGATCACCTTGGCCTCCGTGACCTCTCCGTGCTCCTCAAAAGCAGCGCGAAGTGCGTGATCATCCGTGCCCCAGCTGAGGCCACCTACAAAGAGCTTGTTGCTCATCTAATCTTCTCTCTATCTACAAGGGTCGGCTTGGCCGGCCTTGTCATGTGTGTTGTTGAAGGCGAATGCGCCTTCGTCTCCGATGGATTCTCCATCTCGCCGGAACCGCTCTCCAGGACCATCTACGGCACTGAGGTTCGGACACCGACGCCGCGTAACTATGACGCGTTCGCCCGGCGCGCCACCAAACACCGCGTCATTCCCCTTCTGACATCAGCTCCGCAGCCCGTTCGAGAACAGGGTCGTCGGGGGCGCCGGCGTGCGTAAAGTCGATGCGCAGATCGCGGTCGAGAAGAATGAAGTTCGGGATCCCCCCCACCAGGGTGCCCGCGGACCGCAGCTGGTTGACGGCGTAGTTCGGGTCCTCGTCTTGACCTGCCTGGCTGGTGAGGGGAAAGGTCAGTCCATGGGTCTCTGCCCACTCCTGTAGAAAGACCATGTCGGCCGGCGTCTCCTGCTCCCAGCCGTCCAGCATGACGTGGATCATGACGAAACCGTCGTCCCTGTAGGTCTGGTAGGTCTCCTCCGCGTGAGCGGCGACGGCGTTGCAGGGATTGCACCAGCCCGCCGACACATCCAGCAGGATCACGAAGCCGTAGTACTGGTAGAGCTGAAGCGGTTGATCGAACTGATCGATGAGCCCGATGTCGGGGATTTGATCCCCCATGCCCCAACCCGTGCCCGTGATGCCAGCGGCCGCGGCCTCATCGGAGAAGTCGGGCCAGTTGCCCGCGCCTTCAGGCCACTGAAAGCCATCGTTCGGGTCGCTGTCCGCCTCGACCTCCTCGCCGTCCGAGTAGCCGTCACCGTCGCTGTCCGAATTCGTGGGGTCCGTTCCGTGATCGAGGACCTCCTCCCCATCCGACAAGCCATCGCCGTCGCTGTCCGCCCGCGTGGGGTCGGTGCCCCACTCCTCTTCCTCGGACCGTGACAGTCCGTCCCCGTCCGAATCCGGGTTGCAGGCCAGGGAGAGCAGCAGCGGGATCAGCGGGACCTCCAGGCTCCATGACCGGCATACCACAGCTGCGCCGTGACGCTAGGGCTGCGTTCCCGATGCAACAGCAGCCTGTGCCGCCATCTCCGCCGTGGCGAAGGCCGCCTGGAAGTTGAAGCCACCGATCGGCCCCGTCAGGTCCAGCAGCTCGCCAAACACGTGCAATCCAGGCGCACGGCGGACCTCCATGGTCATGCGGTCCACCTCGCTCAGAGCCAGGCCACCCGCGGTCACCTCCGCCTTGCTGAAGCCCAGCGTGCCCGAGACAGGAATCCGGAGCCCCTTGAGTTCGTCGATCAACCGGTGACGGGAGGTCTTGTCCACCTGGTTGATCTGCGGATTGAGCTCGCCCAGCTCCGCGCGGAGCGCAACCATCCCCACGATCCGACGAGGAAGCGGCACGACCGATGCAAGCCGAGGAGAACCGGCGCGACCCGCCGCCGAGATCAGCAGATTCCTCAGGTCTTCCCAGCTCACATCGGGCAACAGGTCAAGCCGGACTTCGCGCACCCCACCGCGGGCTACGGCCTCCGACAGATCCATGGCGCCAGGACCCGACAGGCCCCGGTGGGTGAAGAGCACCGGCCGACGACGGCGCCGCTTTCCGATGCGAAGTTCCCCATCCACGGCCGTCCCGGTCAGCTCATGAATCCAGGGCGCCGGGCTGGCCAGCGGAACCAGGGCAGGAACCGGGTCCACGACCTGGAGACCCAGATCCCTCAGCCATGCATAGCCGTCGCCCGTGGTGCCGGTCTTTGGGTAGCTCTTTCCGCCAACGCAGAGAAGCAGCCTGCGGCAGTGGACCTTCCCGCCTTGGGTGTGTGCCACCCAGCCGCCCTCGAAGGGCTCGACCGCAAGCACCGCACTGTCCAGTCGAAAGCGCGCCCCTGCAGCCCGGGCGTGGCGCTCCAACGCGTCTCGGACCTGCAGGGCGGAGTCGGAGACCGGAAACACCTTCTCGAACTGCTCCTCGACCTTGGTGGACACCCCGATGGACTCGAAGTGCGCTCGAACAGCCTGCGGGGGGAGGTTCCGCAGCGCCGGCATGATGAAGTTGTGGCCCACCCCGAAGTGACGCGCCGTCTCCCGCGCGTCCAGGGTGGTGGTCAGGTTGCAGCGGGTGCCTCCGCTGGCGAGCACCTTGGAGCCCGTCCGCCGGGTCTTCTCCAGGACCAGGGTGTCGGCACCGCGCTGCGCACAGGCTGCAGCCGCCCAGAGCCCGGCAGCACCCGCCCCTGCAATACAGATGTCCGCCCTGATGTCCTGCACCGAGAGCCTGTATCTCTTCCCCGGCAAAGGAGGACCGCCCCGGCGCATGTTGCTGGTGGACGGGTGGCCGGTAGCGTCCTTTCAGGCCCGGAGAGCATGCTTCGCTTCAGCCCCATCGTCATGGCCTCCCTCGTGAGCCTGCTCCTGGCGGGAACCGCCCGGGCAGCCTGCACCAGCGATGCACACGACTTCAACGACGGAACCATGCAGGGCTGGACGAGCTACGGCAGCTACTCGGCGGGCACCTCCGGCGGCGAGGTGCGGGTCTCGGGGGACTCCAACGGCTGCACGCTGCATGGGATCCAGAAGGACTTCTCCGGCGGGGACTCACTGAGCATCAGCTACGACTACAGCGCCAGCTCCACACACAGCTCGACCACGAACCAGGCCTTCGTGGTCTTCGATGCCTCGACCGGAACCAACCTCTTCGGCGAGTACGCCTACAGCGGCGGTGGCAGCGTTTCGGGGTCTTACAGCAACACCCTCACCTCCGAGATCGCCGGCGTTTCGACCGTGCGCATCGTCCTGGGCCTCTACGACTGCTGGTCAGCCAACTGGTCGCAGACCAACACCCTCGACAACATCACCGTCGAGGTCTGCACCGAAGACGAGGACGGCTGGATTGTCGACTACGACTGCGACGACACCGACCCCCAGTCCTTCCCGGGCAACGGCGTGTTCGACGCCAACTGCGACGCGCTGGACAGCGGGGAAGCTGGAGGCTCCAAGGGGTGCGCCACCAGCGGTGGACAGCCGATGATCGGCTGGCTCCTGGCGGGGCTGCTCCTGGCTCGACACCGAAGCGGCTGAAGGAGCGAAGGCCCGCCACGCTGGCTCTGAACGATCCGTGAAAGCCTACGGTTGAGAAGAGGGGCAGAAGTTCCGTTCCCGGGTGTGCAAGCCCGCGTTCTTCCCCTCAGAGGCCCACGTGTCCCACAGTCCCCCGTTCTGCACGACGCGTACCCTCTCAACCGCCAGCGTGATCGCCATGGTGCTGCTGCTCGTTTCTTGCGATCAGCACTCCGGAAGCCTCTCTCTCGAGCCCGGCTACGACAACGGGACCAGCGACGACGTCATCCCCGATGACGTCACCAACGACGACACCTCCTCCATCAGCGTGGATGAGGCGGTCGCTCTCTACGACGAGGGAGTGTTCTCCAGGGACCAGCTTCTGGAAACCCTCGAGCAGAACCTGGAGACCACTCCCCCGTCGAGCTGGGAAGGCACGCTGAAAGAGTCCCTCTACTTTCCGGAGGGGAGCTACGAGATCACGGGGGACTTCACCATCCGGGCTGGCTCCACGGTCGTCCTGGACGCCGGGGTGGAGTGGGTGCTCGACCGACGGGTGAGCGTCGAGATCGAAGGCCGCATCCTCGCGCTGGGTGACGAGGCGTCCCCCATCGTGCTGCGCGGCGAAGAGGACCGGCTCTATACGGTGCTCCGGGCCACGGGCGGTCCCGACCTCTTCGAGCACGTTCGCTTCTCCTATGGAGAGCGCTTGCTCCAGATTCGGGGAGAGGGGGAACACCGGATCCACCGGGCTTCCTTCGATGCCTGGTCCACCCAGGCTCTGGACCTCGTCTCCACCGACGTGGTCCACGTCACCGACAGCCGCTTCGGCTTGGACACCCCGGACGACTTTGCCTTGGGAGAGGCCGTCCACGGGGTCGATTCCCCGGTGCGCATCGAGGGCTCCACCTTCGGCTACATCGGCGGCTACCTGGACGCCATCGATCTCGGAGACTGCGAACTGCCCGATATTCCCGTCCTGGCCAGCAACCACTTCATGGGCGGCGAGGACGACGCCATCGACCTGGATGACTGCACCGCGATCGTGGTGGGCAACCTGATCGAGAACTACCGCCCCGAGGACCTGGACTCCCAGGTCCAGAACATGAACGGCGGGGGCGTCACCGGCTCGGGCAGCTCGACCCCCCTGCTGATCAACAACGTGATCCGCAACTGCTTCCACGCGGTGGGCTTCAAGGACGGCGCTGAGCCCCTGCTGCTCCACAACACCATCACCGACAACCACATCGGCGTGACCCTGTACCAGTCCTCTTCTGGAGCGAACGCACCCCACGGCACCCTCGTGAACAACGTCCTCTGGAACAACCGGAACTGGTTCGACGACAGCCCCCAGGACGTCCTCCTGAACGGGCGTTGGTGGCCCAACTACAGCCAGGAGTCGGGAGACCAGGCCACCCTGGACGCCCACCACAACCTGGCGTCCGCACAGCTGGAGGGTACCCAGAACCTGGCAGGGGACCCCCTTCTGCTCTGGGAGAACGGGATCCCATTTCCGGCCAGCGGATCTCCCGCCATCGACAGCGCAGCCAACGCGGACCTGGCCACGGGCCCCTTCCCGGCCGAAGAGGTCTGGTCCTGGCTGGAGTACGACTGCCTTGGACAGCCCCGACCGCAGACCGACGGGGTGTTTCAAGCCCCCGATCGCGGTGCTGTGGAGATCCAGCCCTAGGCTCCGATCCTGGGCCGGCGAATCGGGAGAACCCCTGCTCCCCGATCGTGACCGAGCGGTGAGCGGCGCATAGTCGACATCCTTAAAGTTACCGGCAAACGCTGGTTTTATTGGGATCTCCAAAGCGAGTACCCGGACGTTCTCCGGGGGACCACATTGAGGAAGACCGCTGTTGCGACCCCCGGGTCACCCAACCCGAGGAACGCCCTCAACCCCCAGCGAACCGGAGATTCGAACCGATGATCGGATTGAAAAAGCCCTTTGCCACCCTGGCGGGTCTGTCTCTTGTCCTCGGAGTCGGCTGTACGCAGCAGGTCTCCCTGGACGAGGAGCTCCAACTGGCCCTGCCAGACCTTGGCAGCGACTGCTACGCCGCAGGTGATCTGACCACTGAGCTGGACGGCCAGGAGACGATCGTCGGCTCCTACGCCATCGGGGTAGACCCGGTGGAGACCGACCTGTGTCGAGTCGTGGTCCACTGGACCGGCACGCTCTTCGAGCCCGACAGCCTCGAAGGCATGCTCCAGACAGACATCGATCTCCCTGGCGGCTACCAGGCAGCCACCTTTGGCCTGGAGCGGCTGACCCTGGTCGATGGGAAGGGTCCAGAGGCTCTGACGGTCCCCTTCGTGGACGCCAGCACGTCCTTGACTGCGTCCTGGTTCGACTACGACGGCCTGCCTGCCGAGATGGCCATTCTCGATGTGCAGGGAACGGACATGAGCGGCCTCGCCGATGCCACGGTGAAGGGGGTGGAGGCCGACGATCCCGATGGGCGTGACAGCCTTCTCGGAGAGGCCCTTCAGCTCAGCAGCGAGCGGGCGCTTCCTCTGGATGGCCAGCTCCAGGGCACCTTCACGGTGCCCGTGGCCTCCATCGCCGAGATCGAGGCCGCACAGGAACCTGACTGGTCCGTCGCGCTGGGTTTCAGCAGCGACCTGTCCATCGGCCTGCCTGCGCCTTCCCTCAACTGATCCAAGAGACCGCAAACCACGGAATTCCAATGCGTATCACGACCCTCATCACCATTCTGGCCCTCGCTGGATGCTCGGAAAAGGACGCTCCTGGAGCGGTTCAGCCCGCCAATCTTCCACTCATTCGGGCCGTATCTCTGACGGGAACGGAAGCCTGCCGCGGACAGGAAATCCTGCTCCACGTGGAGACCCAAAGCTCGGAGATCGAAGTCCGCGTCGACGGCCGACCCGGACGAGACCACGTGGTCCGTTCCTTGGGTGTCCCCGACACCGCAGGGCTGACCAACGGACACCTGAGAACCCTCCACATCGAAGCGACCTCCCCCGACGGGCGTTCCGAACAAACCACCGAGAGCGTGACCTTCCTTCCGCTGGACGACCCACGCTGCGCCAACCTGTACTTCGTGCGGCCGGTGGTCCACGCCAATCCCTACGAGCCCTACCGCGTCGATGTCTGGGCGGAGTCCGGCACGTCCTTCAACACGGCTCGCCCTGCCCTGGCCAACCGCTTCACCTGGTCATTCAGCGATGGAACGGTCCTGCAGACCACCGAGCCCTTCGTGAGTCATCTCCTGAAGGCCGAGGTCGATCACGGCAGCCTCCGAACCGCCTTGAACGTGGAGGTCGAAGCGACCGTCCTGCTCGACGTAGCCAACGGGGAGGGCGTCTTGGTCTTGGGCCACGAGGAGTTCACCATCCAGAGCCCTCACCAACGAGCCCTCCAAGATGGCCGCGTGATGTTGGCCTTGGACAAGACGGACGTGCTGATGGCGGACCTCGGCACAGGGCTCGACCTGGGTTTTGAGGTGCGGAACTTCTCGGAGAGCACGGTCAAGCTGACCGACTTCTACCTGCAGACCATCCCGTGCGATCCGGACTCACCCCATGTCTGGGACCGGGTGGATGCCTCGATGGTGTTCGGACCCGAGCTGGTTCCGGACGAGGAGGCCGAGGACGATCCCATCCTCATCGACCCGGCGAGTGCTCAGAATGGCCTGGTCACTCGGACCGAGGCGGGAGTTCTCGGTGGCGGACGCCTGATTCGGGATTCCCGCGAGATCTCTCCCGAGATCTGCTGGTACGGCTACCACGTCGCCGGCCTGGCGGATGGGCTCCCGGCCGTCGGCTCGATCTACGTCCAGCTTCAGGACAACCCGGTGACCCGCCAGACGGTGGATCCGACGACCGCCGCGACGCTGGACGGCCTCAAGGAGCACCTGGAGCGCCACGGCATCGACCCCGAACAGGAAGGCATCGACATCAACGCCGTCACCTCCGAAGACCTCTACCGCCTGGAACAGCGCGGTCTGCTGACCCGCACCATCAACGGCTGGACCCTCCGTGGCGAGTGAGCTCGCACCCCACCCACCTACCCATCTCGAGAACAAACCATGTCACCCATGATCCTGCTCTTCGCGACCGCACAGGCCGCAAACGACACCCCCATCGATGCCCAACTCGGGGATCGCTGTGACCCTGGCCAGGAGGCCTTCCGGAGCGGCGTCGAGTGCCTGCCGGCCTACGACGCCAACGGGGATCCCCTGTGGAACTACTACCCGATGCACATCCCCAACGCCGAAGAAGGAGACGCGCTTCTCAGCTCGGCCAATGGCCTGTTGCTGAACCTGATGGAAGCCCTGGATCAGGACTACACCCACACGGGAATGATGATCGACAACGGCTACAACCTGACCCACGCGACCTTCTTCAAGGACTACCTCACCTCTGAAGGCAATCTTCGAGACGGGGGTGCCAATGGACTGCAGACGGACGCTCTGCGCTACGGCTGGCCGGGCACCATCCAACAGACCGTGGACGAAGCCTATGAGGGCACCTGGATGCTCGCTCCGGACGGGGTCGACTACTTCAACATCGGCTTCTCGGACGGCCGGTGCACCAACGGTGGGACGGTGCTGGACATCGACAGCGATGGGGACGGCATCCCAGAAGACCGGCGGTGCATGGGTGCTGGAGGAGACCTGATCCCCCCACTGGTGGCCAAGCCTCCTGTGGATGTCACCGCCGACTGGTACGCCACTCACGAGGATGCCCCCGGAACCTGGCCCCATCGCCAGGCTCTACGTCAAGCCGCCCAGGAGGCCGAGGACACCCGCGGCCACTACCGCTTCTTCGGTTTCACCGTGGGTGTCGTGGAGAGTGGCAACCCCGACCCCTTTCACTGGGCGCATGAGACCGACGTGGGCCTGGTCTGTTCCTCGTACGTCTGGCGCTCTCTCACCCTGGCAGGCTTCGACTTCGAGGGAGCAGCGATCGAGGCGGAGGACGTCGGCAAGGTCGACATCGACTGTGCACCGGAAGACGGTCTCTACTGCTATCCAGAGAGCCGCCGAAGGCAGGGAGGGGAGGTGCTCCACGAGCTCTTCCACAGCACGGTGTACGAGAACGCGGGCTTTTGGGGGGAGTTGTTCTCGGACGCGTCCGACGACACCGCAAACCAGGTCGTGAACTGCTTCTCCCATGACTGGTGCGGAGAGGAGGCTCCTCCGACTGCCTGTTCCGGCGAAGGCAACGAGTCCAAGGACTCCGAATGCTGGGAGGATCCGGGCGATGGAACGGCCCTGAGCCCAGACGACATCCTCCACTGGGACATGGCCGAGGACGGCCCCTACGGCCACTGGGAACCCGCCCAGATCATGCCGGCGAAGTACCGCCGCGAGACCACCTGGCAGGTCGCACCCCATCACGCGGAGATGTCCGGTTGGGTGGAAGACCGGAACGGGGTTCCTCTCCCCAATGTAGAGGTTCACTACGGACAGGTCGCTTCCCACTTCACCGATAGCCAGTATGGGTCCTTCCGACTGAACTTCCCCAGCAACGGCAGCGAGGTCCTGTTGGAGGCCTGCTACCAGGACGGCCAGGGCCAGTACTGGCGCGGCGAACAGAAGGTGACGCCGGCCCTGGGCCACCCGCTGGTCATTCCCGTGATCGTACTCGACCAGCCGGTCAACAGTCTCTGGAACTGTCAGGAACCACCCGCTGACGTCGAGCTCGACTTCTTCGTGGACGTGGACATGACGATCGTGGACTCGGAGTGGGCCGCCGATGACGAGATCGCCCACTTCAGCTACCGGAGCTCGGGGGGTGCGCTGACCACGACGGGTCCCGACGAGCCCCTGACGGTCGACCTCTTCGACTCCGACTCCCTCACCCAGTGGATTGGTCTGAGCCAGGGCCACGGAGGCGAGATGATGATCGACCTGGACGTGACCTTGCTCTACGTCCCGTCGACCGATGATCCGCTCCGTGGAACGATGCGGGTCGGCTACAGCGCTGACCTGTGGGAGGGAACCGACGAAGGCAGGAACGATCTGGATGGCCAGACCCGGGACGGCCACGCGGACGACCTGGTGATCACCGACCCCGCTCTCCCCGGACACGTGGTCATTCCCTTCTCCGTGAGAAACGTCGAGGAAGACTGCGACGACACGGCGTCTGGAACCATCACGGTCAGCTACGTGCCCTAGCGCAAGCGCTCCTTCGCCGGGAAAGCCCGGCCACTCTGTCCCCGTCGATGTCCTCGGCGGGGACAGTTCGTTGGAGGCCACAGCTCCCCCGACACCGAGTGAGCCTGTGCCCGATAATGTCTTGATAAGACCTCTTGAACCCTCCCTTTCACGAATTAAGCAAAGCGAGTATTCGATGGCGGATCCGGGCCGCACATTGAGCCCCGGAGGCTCACATGCGTACACCACCGTTTCTTCTCTTGTTCGGCCTGACGGCGTGCTTTGACCAACCCACCGGCACCGACAGCGGACAGACCGACACCGGTCCCCAGGCCTGCAGCGAGAACGGCTGCGGGCCCACCGACAGCGCCGAGACCGAGGGCGTGCAAACCCTCACCCTTCACCGGGACCAGGTCATGGGCACCCTGACGGACTTCCCACTGCTGGTCTCCATCGACGACCCGGAAAACGAGATCTTCGCCCTGGCCCACCGCCACGGCGACAACCTGCTCTTCCAGGACGCGGACGGGCAGGTGCTGGACCATGAACTGGAGCACTACGATCCGGCTGCTGGGGTGCTGGTCGCCTGGGTTCGGCTGCCCACGCTCCGCGACGAGCACGACACGGTGCTGACCCTTCACTATGTCGACACGCCGGCGGCCCCACAGGCCACCCATGCCGTCTGGGACGCCCACTTCGTCGGCGTGTGGCACCTGGACGAGGCCCCCAACAACGACGCGGAGGGCTACCTCGATTCGAACGCCTACCAGAACCACGCCACGCCCTCCAATTTCTCCGCCGCTGTCTCGTCGACGGACGGATCCGGACGGATCGCGGGCGGCTTGCGCTTGCGCTCCGAGGACGACACGCGCCTGACGGTGCCGAACAACCACAGCCTCGATGTCGAGCAGGTGACGATGGAAGCCTGGGTGATGCCGGAGGTGAGTCCGCACCAGGGGCGCGTCCTGGAGCACGCGAGGGAAGCCAACGGCCACAGCGCGATCTATGGCTTGCTCATCAGTCCTTCAGGGACCGAGGTCACCAGTGAGTTCTACAACTTCAACGGCAACGTGGCCCCCCTCAGCTCGGGCGACACCCTGGCCCTGGGCCAGTGGAATCACGTGGTCGCGACCTATGACGGCTCCCAAGCCGTGCTCTACGTCAACGGCCACCCGGTCGATTCCAGCTCCGGTCACGCCGACACACCCCTGATCGAGGCCCTGACCGGCCTGGGCCTGGGCATCGGGAATCAGCTGGAGCGTTCACGGGGCCTGGAAGGCAGTCTGGACGAAGTGAGGCTGTCCAACGTGGCCCGGTCGCCGGAGTGGATCGCGACGCAGTACAACAACCAGTCGTCTCCGGAGAGCTTCTACTCACTGCGGTAGCGGCGGACTCTGCGTCGGGGTGCGAAATCTCAGCCTGGGCAGCGACATCCTCAGCTCCCTGACGGTGGGTTGAAACCGATCCACGGCCTGGCTGGAGTAGCTTGTGCTCGGGCAGGTGTTCGCGGTCAATCGGGTTCTCTCGTGTTGCTGAGAATCGGGTGTGACGAAGGAAGCCGCCAGTGGACTCGAGAACGAACGCGACGGGAGGAGTGCTCCCCGCGCACAGAGATGGAGCAAGCATGAACACACAAACAAGGGGGCCTCGACAGGTCCTGGCCTTGATGGCGCTCTCGGTGGGCATCGTCACGTCGATCGCCACCTCGGCCTAGCTCAGTGAAGAGAGCGGCGAAGGGTCGGCGGTGATCGATTGGTCAGTCACCGCAAACACCTCCGACACGGACGCTGGACCCGACAACGCGGCCACCGGCACAATCGATGTGACCGTCGAAGGGGGAACCCCATCTTCCTGTCCCGATGACGCAGGATGACTTCCTGAGCGGGTTCTGGGGTCTGCGGCGGCGTGGACCTCAGTAGGCCGTGGAGTAGTAGCTGTCCGCATCCTGCACGTTGCCGCCCAGGACGGAACTGTAGTAGCCGCTGGCCTCGTCGTTGAGGCCGCCGCACACCGAAGCTCCAGGACCCGCTGGATTCATTGTGTTGACCACCGGACACCGAACTGCGACTCCCGCTGGCGTCGTTGGCGTAGCCGCCGAGCACCGTGGCGTAGTCTGCTGTGATCTGGTTGCCGTACCCGGCCACCATGGGGAGTCCTGGGCGTGTGTGGTCCCAAGAACCGTACCGGTGGGTCTGGGGGCTCTGTAGGCATGGAGAGAGCCCCCATCTATATTTGACTTCTCCATGATCGTTGCTCAAAAACCCTCGACACAGACCCGGTCGGGGAGCATGAGAGGGAGATGGCAGAGCTGTGCTGGAACCTGCGGATGCGCGGGATGGACACGACGGCCTTCCGCGAGGCCGCTGCAGCTGTGTGTACGCGCTACGTCGGCGTGGTCGCGGAGGTCGAACTGGAGGAGGCCGACTGCGCGACCGCCTTCTTCCAGGTTCCGGAAGACGAGCAGGGGCCAGCGGCCATGCTCGAGGTGAGCGTCTACGATCTCGGGCGCGACGGCCGCGTGCTCAGCGTCGAGGAAGAGAGCTCGGACAACGCCGTGCGCTGGGACGACGCCTGCCAGCTGGGTGAGGACCTCGCGGAGCTGCTCGGCGGCGAGCCCCTGGACTGAGCGCTGGTCGGCTCAGTCGGGCGCTTCCACCGACCCGGCCAGCTCCTCCACCCATCGACCCAGGTGCAGGTCGTTGACGATCGAGGCCAGGCGATGCTCGTCATCGACCTCCAGCAGGCGAGCGCTCGACGAGCTGGCCGCCAGCAGGGCGCTGCCTTCCGGCGGAACGTCCACGTCCTCGCGCCCGTGCACCAACAGGACCGGGACCTGCCCCGGCAGGCTGCGGTAGTGCGTGAGCTTCACCCCGGCGCCGGCCAGGAAGAGAGCGGGTCCTCGCCAGCTCGGTGACTCGTGCAGAAGGCGCAGCAGCACGGCGCCGCCAAAGCTGGAGCCCACGACCACCCGGGTTTGCGGTCCGATGGCTTCGCGGGCACGCAATAGCGGCGTCGCGAAGGCCTCCTCGTAGCCCGAAAAGGGGTAGCGCCATCCGGGCCCGATGGATCGCGCCACGGCACACGCCACGGAGGTGTCCAGTGGCGGCGTCACGGCTCCGAAGCGCGCCCGCAGGTAGTTCGCCTTCCGCCCCACGGGTCGACCATCGGCACCGAGGGTCGACTCCAATCCGTGAAGGAAGACGACACTTCCCGGGTTCAGCATGCTGAAGCTTGAGCCGGGCGGGGACGAGCCGGTATTCTCGCTGACATGATCCTCCTCCTCACCCTATCCCTCGCAGCGACCCAGAGTTGGTCCGGGAGCAGCGACTTCGGATCAGGCAGCCACGATGACACCGTCGTGGACGGCTCGAACCTGACCCTGGACTCCACCTCCAACTGGTACGACACCAACTGGGCCTATCGCACGCCCATCACGGTGAGCGAGAACTCCGGGACGGACCTCAGCGACTACTCGGTGGAGCTGACCCTGGACACGGCCTCGATGATCAGCGCGGGCACGCTCAACAGCGACGGCTCGGACCTGCGCTTCACCGACTCGAGCGGCAACCTGGTGGGCCACTGGGTGGAGTCGAGCATGAACTCGTCGAGCACCGTCATCTGGGTGAGGGTGCCCTCGATCACCGCCTCCAGCACCGCCACGATCTACGCCTACCACGGCTACAGCAGCGCCTCCGACGTCTCGGACAAGAGCGAGGCCATGCTGTGGTGGGACGACTTCGACAGCAGCCTCAGCGGCTACAGCAGTCAGGGTCTGACCGGGGACGGCAACGAGGCCTGGTCCACGACCGGCGGCTTCGCATACAACACCAACAACATCTACAGCCGCGCCAGCCTGGTGGTCTCCTCCATCTCGCTCTCCGACGACTACCTGGTCGAGACCAAGGCCCGCACCAGCGACAACGACGGCCTGGGGCTGGCCGCGCAGGTCAACAGCAGCGGTAGCCAGTTCTACACCGCACAGTCCTGGGCAGGCAGCTCCGGACGCAGCGGGATCTGCCGAAACACCGCCGAGGGCAACTGCGTCGCTTCCGGGAACTTCACCATCAGCACGGGCTCCACCCACACCTACAAGCTGACCTCCAACAGCGGCACGCTCCGGATGTACCTGGATGGGACCCAGAAGGCCTCGTACACCGACAGCAGTCCGCTGAGCGCCGGCCGCCTGGGGCTCTTCTCCTCTCTCAACAATCCTGCGGGCTACTTCGACTACCTGCTGATCCGGCGCTACGTCAGCCCGGAGCCGACGGCGAGCGTGGGGACCGCCGAGACCAGCATCGCCAGCCCGGGCATCTGGACCTCTCCCGTGCTCTCGGTGGGCTGCGAGGACAGCAGCTGGGACAGCGCCAGCTTCACCGCCACCACGCCCTCCAACACCACCGTCACCATCGCCGTGCGCTCTGGCCCCACCGCCACCCCGGACAGCAGCTGGAGCTCGTGGGGCTCCGAGCAGGGCTCGGGCTCTGCCCTGAGCATCGCCGACGGAGCCTACGCCCAGGCCCGCGTCACGCTCAGCTGCAGCAGCTGCAGCTCGGCTCCCAGCGTGAGCACGGTGGACCTGGACTACACCCTGGCCGAGGACAGCGACGGCGACGGCTACTCCTCGCTGGCCTGTGGGGGCAGCGACTGCGACGACAACGAGAGCACCACCAACCCGGGTGCGGATGAGTACTGCGACTCGGTGGACAACAACTGCAACACCAAGATCGACGAGGACTCCGCGGTCGATGCCACCACCTGGTACGCGGACTCCGACAGCGACGGCTACGGCGACGCGTCGGTCAGCGACGTGGAGTGCACACAGCCCAGCGCCTACGTGATCGACGCCACCGACTGCGACGACACCGACGCCACCGTCCACCCCAGCGCCAGCGAGCTCTGCGACGGTCAGGACAACGACTGCAACAACAGCCTGGACGACAGCGAGGCGGACCTGGACGGCGATGGCTACGTCCAATGCAGCGTGGACAGCGGCGGCTGGGATGGCTCCTCCACCCCGGGCTTCGAGGACTGCGACGACAGCGACCCGGACACCTGGCCCGGCGCCGACGAATACTGCGACGGCCACGACGACGACTGCGATCTGGACATCGACGAAGACGACAGCGTGGACGCGCCGACCTGGTACGCCGACGTGGACCTGGACGGCTACGGCAATGCCTCTCTGGCCGAGGTGACCTGCTACCAGGTCCTGGGCTGGGTGCTGGACGACACCGACTGCGACGACACCGAAGCCAGCGTGTACCCCGGAGCTTCCGAGGTGCCCTACGACGGCATCGACCAGGACTGCGACAGCGCAGACCTGTGCGACGTGGACGGTGACGGCTTCGACTACGACGGGGCCGAGTGCTTCGGCGAGGACTGCGACGACGAGGACGACGCGATCCACCCCGACGCCGAGGAGATCTGGTACGACGACGTCGATCAGGACTGTGCCGAGGACAGCGACTACGACGCGGATGGCGACGGCTACGACTCCGCTTCCTACGGCGGCGAGGACTGCGACGACGGCAACCCCGAGACCTACCCCGGTGCCCCCGATGAGCCAGGGGACGGCATCGTCAACGACTGCGACGGAGCGGACGAGTACGACGCGGACGGCGACGGCTACGACGGCGCCGACTACGGCGGGACCGACTGTGATGACGCCAACAGCTCCATCAACCCCGGCGCAGACGAGCAGTGGTACGACGGCGTCGACCAGGACTGCGACGGCAACGACGACGACCAGGACGAGGACGGCTGGTCGGTGGACGAGGACTGCGACGATCTGGACCCGGCGCTCACCGACGACTGCGGTGACTCCGGAGGGGTGCTGGACACCGGCCTGATGAAGGGCGGAGGCGGCTGCGGTTGCGGTGGCGGAGCCCCGGTGTCCGGCCTGGTCCTGCTCCTGGGCTTCTTGGGATGTCGACGAAGGCGCACTCGGAGCGCCTAGACCCCAGCGCTCGAGTCAGGGCGACGGGGCGCTGGCAATGCCCCCCTCCTGCCTGCGTGCCAGGAGCATGGCGAGCAGTCCAACGAACAGGGAGGCCCCCAGCGGAGCCGTGCTGCAGCCTCTCTCCGGCTCGGTGCAGGCCTCGACGGCGTCGCCGGCCACGCCGGCACCGTCCTCCTGCACCACGAAGACGCAGTACTCCTCCGGCAGTTCCTCCACGCGGTCGTAGAACCACTCCACGCTGCCCCCTTCACCGTCGCGGTCATCGGCCAGGCCTGCCCGCACGTCTCCATCCTCATTGGACACCACGAGTACGCTGAGGCCGTCCGGGTCCTCTCCCAGCGCGGCTTCCAGCGTGCACTGCAGATCAAATCCTCCGTCCTGCCTCCAGGCCCGGGCAGAGAAACCGAGCACCTCCGGCCCTCCGGCCCCTTGGACAAGCCCTTCGCCGGTGGTGAACAGGCTCTCCACCTCGCCACCCCATTCGTCCGTGTACACCAGGCGATACTCGGTGTTCGGCTCCAGCTGGCCCGGCAGCAGCCGACCGACTCCAGAGCTCTGGCCGGCATCGATGTCGACGGAGAGTTCGGCGATGAGCGAATCCCCTTGCATCAGGACGATCTCGAGGCTCCCGCCGTCCTCACAGGAATCCACCCAGACAATGGCAGGCGCCACGTCGACCGGAACATCGGTGGCCCCCGCGAAGGGAACCGTGTCGCCCACATAGGGACCGGTGCACGGTATGGCGTAGGCGTAGGCAGGGTTGGACAGGGTCAGCAAGGTCATCATCTTGGCCTCCCTATAGGGCTTGAGACTCAGGGTCTTCCACCGGCAAGGGTCGTGCCGGCCCAGCCCTTGTTCCGGGCTTCGTCCATGGCGGCACAGACCTGTGCGTGGGTGCTCTCCTGGGCCGGAGCGATGACCAACAACTGGCCGCCACCGGCGGGTATCTCGGCGGGGAGTCTCACCACGGGCGCCGGCTCCCGGTCCTCCTCGTTCGGGGGACCCAGGCTCGGCTGCGTCATCTCGAGCACGGCAAGGACGGCCCCCCCTCGATCGGCTTCGGGACCGCTGCGTGGAGGCCACTGCAGGCCCTCGACCCGGGTGAGGAAGTGGAAGGAGGAGAAGGAGGCCTGTCCAGCCGTGTAGAGGATCTCGCGCATCACCGACCAGGAGGTGGAGGCCGTCGCCGCGATCAAGACCGTGGGAGCCTCACCCGAGCCACCCGCGATCCGGTCGAGGTCCTTCCAGGCCTCCGCCTTTTCGAGCAGCGTGTCAAAGAGCGGCTGGACCAGGGTCCCTCGCTTCGAGCGATCGGGGATGCGGCTGTCCTCCAGGTCCACGAGGGCCAAACCGTCCACGACGATGCGGCCCTCTTCCACCACCAGGTTCACCGCGAGTGGTGGTGAGACGGTGGAGGTGGAGGAGGGCAGATCCAGGTCATCGAAACCCTGCCCCAGAGCCGTCGTCCCGAGCTGTGACGCCTGCTCCGCGTACAGAACCAGGGTCGAGCTGCCGCTGGGCTCGCCCGCGACACCCTCGGTCCAGGTGACCCGCCCGATCTCGGCCCCGCTCTCGTCCCACTCCACCCACTCCCCGTGGGGAAGGTGGGATGTGTTGGTGCCGCCTTCCAGAGCTCTAGGCCCCTGGTGATGCCACCAGGTGTGGGTCCAGATCCCCTCCGAGAGCACAGCACGAACCCGCCCGTCCTCGTACCAGGAGGTCGACTCGACGGGCTGTCCCTTCTCCCACCGGCCCTCCACCGCGAGCTGTCCCGAGCGATGCCATGCCGTGCTGGGGCCCTGCCGTTCCGGGGGCCTGTCCTCGGGGGCACAGAAGACCTCGAAGTGGGGAAGAGGCTCTTCGGCGTCCTCCGAGTAGGGCGTACCCAAGAGCTCGGTTCCTTCCGGGCAGGGCCTGTCCGTCTCCCACCACGCCCGCTCGTCTTCGCCGCAACCCAAGGTCCAGAGTCCGAGCACCACCCGCGTCACATCCACTCCTCTTGGGGGCGCAATCCTACCCCGAGGGAGGCGGACGGACGCAGTCTGCTGGCTCCGGCCTCCCTGCGGCGCTGAGCCGCTTCGCGCGTCTCAGTTGACGGAGAGAGTGGAGCCCACGCCGACCACCTCGGCAGACTGCACGTTCGTGATCAGGTCGATTCGGTAGAGCTGCGTGCTGCTGGTGAGGGCATCGTCGAGATCGGGGTCCTCGGTGGTGTCCACGCCTTCAGCGCCGTAGTTGTCTGCGACGTAGGAGTTGTCCAGCGAGGAAGCGTAGGCAACCCCGTAGCTGTCGTTGTCCCGGATGTTGCTGTAGCTGATGGCGAGGAGGTTCTCTCCGGAGCTCGGTCCCTGCGCGCCGTAGATGACGTTGCCTGAGAGTTCGCTGTAGCTGATCGTGCTCGCCAGCTCCGCACCGTAGAGGTAGACAGCCCGGCCGCCGTTGTTGGTGAGGGTGGCGTAGCTGATGTCTCCGCTCTGTGCGTAGATTCCGTAGGTGTCGCCCTGGTCCACCAGCACGTCCGTGGCCTGCAGGTGGCCGCGCACATCGAAGGCCGTGGTCTTCGCGGAGCTGCCATCGGCATCCAGGTCGACCACGCGCACGCGCTCGAGGACGGCGTCCCCGTCTGAGACGTAGAGGCCTCCGGATCCGGAGTCGGAGATGCTCACGTCCGTGGCGATCAGATCGCCCTTGTTGACGTAGAGCGCACGGTAGACGGGCGCGTTGATGGTGGTGTCGCTCACGTCCAGGCTGCCCCGGTTGATGTAGACGCCGCGCTCGCCAACCTCATCCATGGTCACGTTCGAGACCGTGGCGTTTGCCTGGTAGACGTACACGCCGCTGTTGATGTAGTCGGTGATGGTCGCATCGGTGAGCGTCACGTCGCCGTAGGTGGCGTAGACCCCGGAACCACCGATCTCGTTCAGATCAGCGTTGGAGACGGAGACGCTTCCGTAGGCCGCATAGATGCCGTGGCTGCGCACGCGGTTGATGGTCACCGAGTCCGCGGAGATGTTCCCCGTGTTGGCGTACAGGCCGATGCCGTCGCTGTCCTCGATGAGCAGGCCCGTCGTGCCGGTGTTCACCAGGATGTTCCCGCGGTTGGCGTAGACCGCCGAGCTGATCGTGTCGCTGACGATGACGTCCGTCAGGGTGACGTCCCCGTAGGTGGCATAGATACCGTAACCACGGGCTCCATCGACGGTGACGTTCTCGGCGGTGATGCTGCCATCGTTGGCGAAGACCGCGTGGGACTCGACGGCGCTGACGGTGACGTCGGTCGCGAACAGGTCACCCCGGTAGCTGTAGAGCCCGTAGCTCCGCGCACCCGTGACCGCGCTGTTGCGAATCGTCAGGTCGCCGTTGTTGGCGTAGATCCCGGTGCCCTCGACGTCGCTGACCGTGACGTTCTCGGCGGTGAGGTCCCCGTGGACGGCGTAGATGGCTGTGCCCAACGTGTTCGAGACCGTCGTGGACAGCACGACGAGGTCCCCGTACGCGGTGTAGATGCCCGAGTTTCTCACCTGGCTGAACCCGCTATCGGTGACCGTGAGCGGACCGTTGCCGTAGACGCCGTGTCCCTCGGTGTCGCTGACCGTGACACGGGTGAGGCTGGATCCCTCCTCGCCAGCGTAGATGCCGTGCGAATCGGAGTTGGTCACGGTGATGTCCGTGAGATCCATCGATCCCGCCACGTACACACCCGTGCTCAGCGTGTCCTCGACCGAGCCTCCGGACCATGTCAACGTGGACTCTCCGTCACCGTAGAGGCCATAGGAGCGCGAGTCGGAGATCGTCACGTCGGTGAAGGTCGCGTCCGTTCCGTAGAAGGCGAAGGCTTGGGCGCTGGTCGTCTCGACGGTGACCGTGTCGACGGTGAAGGTGGTCGGGTACTCCCCGAGGTAGCCGACAAATGCAGCGCGCGTGGTCTCCGTGAAGGTGGATGACGCGATCCCGATCGTCGCGGAGGTGGCGGTGCCGTCGTAGATGATGCCGTTGGCGACGCCCGTGAAGGAGCTCCCGGTCACCGACAGCTGTGCGACGTGGCGAGCCACCATCGCTGTCTGGTTGTCCCGGCGGTTCTCGGAGAAGCTGCAGTCGGTCACCGTGAAGGCGTCGTCGCGACTGTAGATCCCCAGGGTCGAGTCGGTGAAGGCCGTACCACTGAGGCCGGCCGTACCGCCGCCCTCGACGCGCAGGTTGACGCCGTCGAAGGTGGTGTAGTCCAGGTTGGAGGCGTCGCCGCTCCCCCCGAGGGACACCCCGTAGTTTCCGGTGGAGAGCGTGTTGGCGATGACGAAGTGCACGGCGTTCTCCGCGCTGCCCTCGCTGATGAGGGTGCCGTCGACCATGATGCCGGCGCTGGGAAGGAAGGAGACGGTGACGCCCTCAGCGATGGTCAGGGTCACACCCTCGGCGATGAACCACACCGTGCCCAGAGTGATGTCCTCATCCCAGTAGACGTCTTCATCCACGGTGTAGACGTTCTCGGGAATGGGCTGACCCGTGTCGAGGTCACCCGTGTCGACGGTGTCGACGGTGTCGACGGTGTCGGTGTCGACCGGACCGGTGTCGTCTTCGCTACGGCAACCCAGACTGGCGAGCAAGACGAGAGGTGCGACGTTGATCATGACCATGCCTCCAAGCGGTAAGCGACCGATCACAGCAGGAAGCTCGCCATCTTTCAATGACTGGTTCAACAAGAGCCTTCAAACACCGCGCCTGCCTGGCCCTTCATGGCGATCACCGACAGGAGCAGTGACAGCGGCAAGGCCAAACTCGTACCCTTGCACGTCCGGCGAACTCCCCCGCCGACGTGACCCGACCAGCGCCAGCGAGATCCACCATGACCATCGACATCCTGAACGATTCGCGCATTCGCGCGATCCCTTGGAAGGATCTGCGCCCGCTCTCCTCCAGCGAGCGGGTCCGGGACCTGTTGATGTGGGTGCCCTGGCTTGCGGCTTCATGGGTGTTGGCCGCATCGGGACTGGTTCCCCTGGCGCTGCCCCTCTCCTTCGTCTTCTTCCTCACCGGGCTGCGCCTGGTGCACGACGTCTTTCACCACAACCTGGGCCTGCCCAGGTGGGCGGATGAGCTGGTGATGGTGTTCATGAGCGTGCTGATGCTGGGGTCGATGCACGCCGTCCAGTACAACCACCTGCGTCATCATCGGCACTGCATGAGCGACGAGGACGTCGAGGCTCTGAGTGCCCGAATGCCCGCGTGGAGAGCCATCGGACTCGGGCCGGTCTTCCCCTGGCTGCTGCACCGAGCCGCGCTGACCGGTGGCCGCCCGCGGCTGCGCCGCTGGGTGTGGCTGGAGCTGGCCCGGCGCCTGGACAGGGTGGCCCCGGAACTGCGTCAGAAACAGGTGTTCTGATGAAGGGGACGCTCGAAGAGCTGGTCAACGAGAACCCCGACGCGAGCTCCACCGAGCGCATCCAAGAACACTACCTCGCCTATGTGAGCGCCCATCGGACGCTGCACGACCCGCGCTGATGCGACCCGTCTGGCTCTACTGCGCTCTGTTGACGGGCACCGGCCTGGCGCAGCTCTTCTGGCCCGAGGCCAGCGTGTGGCGTCGGCTGCTGGGCCTGCAACTCACCATGATGGGCGGCTACCTGGCGGTGCTGCTCCACGCGGGCCGAGCGGACGCCCTGCGCCTGCTGCTGAGGATCCGCGTGGGCTTGGGCTTGCTGGAGGTGGGCTGGTGCGCCGCCTCCCCCGAGCCCTGGCTCCTTCTGCTCGGTGCGCTGGACCTGGCGGCGCTGGTCTTCGTCCTTGGGGACATGGGACAGCCCGCGGCGCCCTCGCCCGAGATGCCCTCGCTGCCTCACAACCTGCTGCTGGGCCTCATTCCGTGGCTGGAGGGTTCGAGCTGCGTGGCCGTGGCGGCTGCCTACGGAGAGCTCGCGGGGGTCCCCGCCGAGCAGGGTGAGCTGTGGGTGACCCTCTTCGGCCTGCACACGCTCTACCTGGCCGTGTTCTGGGGGGTCTGCGTGAGGTGGCGCTGCCTGGAGGGGATCGGAGCAACGCTCTGGGGTCGTCTGCTGGTGGCCCTGGCCTTCGTCGGCTTCACCTTGCTCGGGGTGGTGACCGATCAGGCCCGCCTGTTCTGGCTGGTGCTCCCCCTCGCCTTCAGCTCCGCATGGACCGCGTGGGAGCTGGCGCGTTGTCGGCGGAGCTAGCCCTGCCAAGGGCAGACCCCTAGGCAGAGCTCCGAAAATCGGCTCCGCGCTTCAGGCCTGAGACTGCGCCAGGGCTCGCTCCGCCAAGCGGCCCTGAACCCAGATCGCGATCCGGTCCAGCACCCAGGCGGCAGCCACCGCCGCCAGGAGAAGCCCCAACGATGGCAGTGGCCACACGATGACCGAGCCCCCGATGAGGCCGAAGACGCCTCCCAGGATGGTGATGTAGGAGAGCTTGTCGTCCGAGAACTCCCGAAAGCCCGTCTCCAGCTGCTCGGTGGTCACGGTGGCGAGCTGCTCCAGCACGATGGCCCTCAGGTCCACCTCCCGGACCATCCCGATGAGCATGGTGGTCATGATCTGCTCGATCTGTTCCTGCCGCGACTCCAGCGCCTGCGGCAGGCGCTCGACGATCTCGTCCAGGTGCTCGAGACCCTCGTCGACCAACATGTCGAAGCCGTCCAGCTCGCGGTCCAGAATCTCCGCCAGCTGGGGCCGCCACAGCCGCCGCATGCGCTTGACCAGCCAGCCCTGGAAGCGCTCTCCAGCAAAGTCCTCCACGCTCTGACCCACGCGATCCGTCAGCCTCTTTCGAAACTCCGGGTCGGAGTTCAGATCCGACACGTAGGTCAGGATCATGTTGCGGAGGTCCCGCTCGAACTCGGGGTCACGGCTGATGACCCGCAGCTTCTCGATGGTGGACTCCGTGAAGCGCTGGACCAGCTGGGTCTCCTCGATCTTGCGCAGGATGAGGGTCTCGTTGATGAGCTTCTCGAGGACCTCGTTGGCCACCTTTTCGATGAGCTGGTCGCGCTGGGAGGGGATGAGGCCGTGGCCGAAGACGGGACGCGCCTCTCGGGGCCAGAAGAGCATCTTGATGGCGATCCAGTTGGTCCCGAAGCCGATGGCGCCTGCGACCGAGCAGCTCCGCAGCAGGCTGTGCCAGTCCCACAGGAAGGAGAAGGTGAAGACCAGCGCGCACATCGGCACGAAGAGCCTCAGCGCCAAACGAAGACCCGGCCCGGTGCGGAAGGCCAGGCGTTCGATGGTGAAGGGCCCACGGGCCTTGGCTGAGGGCTCGAAGGGAAGCCCTGTGTCCTCGTCGACCGCCTTTCGGCGGTACTTCTCGAGGAACTCCATCATCCGGACATCCGGAATGCCGGTTGCCCAGACAGGTCGGGTGCGTCGACTGCTCATGTCCCCCTCTAGCCCAGTGGGGCCGGATGAGGCCAAGGCCTGGGGCTTCTAGGCCAGGCGTCGCCGCCGCACGATCGCAGTGCACAGGACCAGGCCGAGCAGGGAGGCCGGGAACAGTGGGGTCCCCGTCGTCGTGCAGGCACAGCCGCCCGAATCCTCGTGATGGTGGTCATCGGTGTCGTGCACATCCGGGCTGCCCGTGTCCGAGCTGCCGTCCTCGCCATCGCAGTCCTGGTCGACACCGTCTCCCGGGACGTCGGTCGCCCCAGGGTGGACTCCCGCGTCCTCGTCGTCGCAGTCGTCACCACCGATGACCTGGTCCGAGTCGTAGCCATCGCCATCGACATCGCTGAGATCGCCGTCGGCACAGTCGTTGTCCTTGCCGTCGTAGGCGACTTCAACGGCACCGGGGTGCACGTCGACGTCCTCGTCGTCGCAGTCATCACCACCGTCGACCTTGTCCGAGTCGTAGCCGTCGCCATCCACGTCGGTCAGATCCGCGTCGTCGCAGTCCTGATCGATGCCGTCGTAGGGGATTTCTTCAGCATCCGGATGGACGTCGGGGTCATCGTCGTCGCAATCATCGCCACCGAAGTCTTCACCGCTGTAGCCATCGCCATCCAGGTCCGCGTCACCGATGGTGAGGGTTCCGCTGACGGTGCTGACAGGCAGACTCTTCCCGTCGTCATCCCCGAGAACCACGTTCGTCAGCTGAAGCTGATGGACCTGCCCGTTCGTACCGTCCGCGATGTCGAAGTAGACGTTCACGATCACACCGCTCCCTTCCGGGATGGTGGCGATCTTTCCGGTGTTGGCGTCCTGGCCGATGTTGAAGATCAGCACCTTGACCAGCTCCTCGATCCCGTCGCCATCGTGGTCGATCCCCTTGGCGGTCAGGAGGGCCGTCCCGATGTCGTCGGCGCCGTAGGTGTGGGCGCCCAGGATGGCGGGCTCAGAGGACAGCGCCATGGACTCCGGGAGCGGAATCCAGAACTCGATGCCCGCAATGCGGTCCTCGTTGCTCATCGAGATCTGGACTTCGGCGGCCTCCTGGCCCGCGTCCACCACCGTGGAACCAACCGAGAGGATGTTGGTCCCCGCAAAGGCCACGGAACCAAAGCACGACAGGACGGCCATCACACAGATGGGCAAGCAACGGGACACGGCGTTCTCCTCCTCGAATCGGCCAGGGGCGCCCGACCGACCCCGATTATCGAGCCGCGACCCAATCAGGTCAAGAACACCGCTTGGGCGGCCCTGTGGCAGCATGCAGCATGCTGTTGCTGCTCTCCCTGGCCTTTGGCGATGTCCTCATGGAGTCTCAGACCACCTGTCCGAGAGGCAGTCGAATCGCTCAGAGCCACTCCTACGGGTACTGCGCTCCAGCGGACTGCTCCTGGTGCGAGGACGGCAGCTGCGAGAGCATCGGGCTGTGCATCGAGACCGTCGAGAAGAGCTGCCAGAGCGGTCGAATGATGAACGAACCTCCCTGCTCTTTCGAGGCCTCGGTCGTGGTGGGGAACTGCCCGGACGGCACCTGCACCAAGGGGGTCTGCCAGGTGAAGGACGTGTGCGTGAAGTCCGTGGTGAAGAGCGCCGTGCAAGAGGTCTCGAACAAGGCCGAGAAGGTGGGCTGCGGAGGAAAGTCCTCCGCTGCGGTGGGCGCCCTGCTCCTGGTGTTGGCCGGACGCAGGCGTTCGACAGCACCGGACGGACGACCCGCCTAGAGGGCCCGTGCGCTCCTCCACCCACCCCAACCTGAAGGACCGCTGCCGCGCCTGCTACCTGCAGGAACGCTGCTGCATCTGTCCTCACATCGAGCCGGTCTCCGTGAGCATCGACGTGGTCGTGGTGCGGCACTGGAAGGAGTCCTGGCGCTCCTCCAACACGGGACGCCTGGCCGGCCTGGCCATCCCGCAATGCAGCGTCCAGAACTACGGCGGTCGGGGAGACACCTTCGACACCGCCCCTCTGCTCGCACCCCGGACCTTCCTTCTCTTCCCATCCCAGGACGCCCCCGCGGTGGAGGAGCCGCCCTCGGTACCGCTGACCCGGGAAGTCGGTGTGGGGACCCTGGTCGTGTTGGACAGCACCTGGAGTCAGGCACGCAAGCTGGTGCGACGCATCGCCGCCCTGCGGGACATGCCGCGGGTGCACGTGCAGCCCTCGTACCCCGAACCCAAGCGTCTTCGGCGCCCACCCTTTCCCGGCGGAATGGGCACCTTCGAGGCCATCGCGCGAGCCATCGAGGTGCTCGACGGACCCGAGCCAGCCGCCACCCTGATGGCCTTGCACAGTCGCTTCGTGACCCACGCCCTGGCGCAGTCGGGATAGACCTCTCCGCGTGGCTTGAGGCGCTCGCTGTCGCATCGCTGACCCTGGTCCTGGTGCTCACGGGACTGGTGGCGTCCGCCGTTCGGACCCGACGCTACGAGCCCCGCGCCGACCCGCATCGCTTTCCTGCGGTCCAGACACCGGAAGATTGCGACACCATCGCCACGGCGCTGATCGCCGAGATGAGCCTGGAGGAGAAGCTGGACCAGCTCTCGGGAGACCTGAGCACCGCGCGCTTCTCTTTTCGCTACGCCGTGGGACTCCTGCTGGGGACGGGCATCCCCCTCTTCTACAGCGGACGGAACGAGCGGCTGGGCATTCCGCCGCTGGCCTTCGCCGACGGGCCTCGAGGGGTCAACGTCGGGCGCAACAAGACCTGCTTCCCGGTGACCATGGCCCGAGGCGCCAGCTTCGACCCCAAGCTGGAGGAGGCGGTGGGGGTCGCGATGGGCCGGGAGCTGCGTGCGACGGGGGCCAACTACTCCGGAGCGGTGTGCGTAAACCTCTTGCGTCACCCGGGATGGGGCCGGGCCCAGGAGACCTACGGCGAGGACCCGGTCCACGTGGGGGCCATGGGCGTGGCCCTGACCCGTGGGATTCAATCCCAGAACGTGATGGCCTGCGTGAAGCACCTGGCCCTCAACAGCATCGAGAACTCGCGCTTCTACGTCGACATGCAGGTGGACGAAGTCTCCCTGAGACAGGTCTACCTTCCCCACTTCAAGAAGATCGTGCAGGAGGGACGGGTCGCCTCCGTCATGAGCGCCTACAACAAGTTCCGCGGCGAACACTGCGGTCACAGCCACACCCTGCTGACCCGGATCCTGCGTGAGGAATGGGGCTTCGCGGGCTTTGTGAGCTCCGACTGGATGCACGGGGTCCGAGACGGCGTGGCGGGCTTCAAGGCGGGCCTGGATGTCGAGATGCCCGCGAAGCAGCGCTACGGCCGACCGCTGCGACGAGCCCTGCAGGCAGGAAGCATCACCGAGGCCGAGCTGGACCGGATGGTGCATCGCATCCTTCGAACCCGGATGTGGTACGCCCTCGCCCCGGACACGCGGAGCTACGGACCCGAGCTCCTGGCCTGCAGCGAGCACGTGGACCTGGCCCGCCGTGTGGCCGAGGAGTCCATGGTGCTGCTCAAGAACGAGGCGGTGCTTCCCTTTGACCCGGCACAGGTCCGGAGACTCGGGGTGTTCGGCCGCCTGGCGACGATGGAGAACACCGGAGACCGGGGAAGCTCCGCGGTGCTGCCCCCTTCGGTGGTGACGCCACTGGACGGGCTCACCGAGGCGATGCTCGCTCAAGGAGGGACGGTCGACTACTGCGAGGGAGGGGACCTGGACCGGGCCGCGGAGACCGCTGAATCGGTGGATGCGGCGGTGGTCGTCGTGGGGCTGACCCACGAGGACGAGGGAGAGTGGTTCGTCCTTCGACCCGAGAAGAAGGCCCGGGCACGCCGCGTACCCTTCGTCGGAGGAGGAGGAGACCGCCAGCGGCTGGCCCTGCGTCCGGAAGACGAGGCTCTGATCGAGCGCGTGGCGGCCGTTCAATCCCGGACCGTCGTGGTCTGCATCGCTGGGAGCGCGCTGACCATGCCCTGGCGGGACGCGGTGCCCGCCATTCTCTTCGCCTTCTACAGCGGCATGGAAGGCGGACGAGCGCTGGCCTCCCTGCTCTTTGGGGCCGCGAGCCCCAGCGGAAAGCTCCCCTTCACCATCCCGGACTCGGACGCGGACCTGCCCCCCTTCGAACCCTTCGCCGAGACCGCGATCTATGGGCCCCTCCACGGCTACACCCTCTTCCAACACGCCGAGCTTCCCGTGGCCTACCCCTTTGGACACGGCCTGAGCTACGCCGAGTTCTCGCTCACGGATCTCTCGATACAGACCGACAGCACCGACTGGCTGGTCTCGGTCGTGCTCAACAACCACAGCGCAGTGTCCGCAGCCCAGGTGATCCAGGTCTACCTGAGCTTCCCCGACTCCGAGCCGGCAGTTCCCCGGTTGGCCGCTTTCCAAAAGGTGATGCTGGCTGGCCACAGCCGAGAGGTGGTGAGCCTGGTGGTGCCCGCCGACGCGCGTCGGGAGTACGACCCCAGCCAGGGGTGGGTCCTGCCGTCCCGCTCCACAACCGTCTCCGTGGGCCTGTCCTCGGGGGAGCTCGCGCTGAACCAGACCCTGCGGGCGGACTCAGCGTGAAAACACCCACTCTTTTCGGAATTTCTGCGAGCCCGGACCACAACGGATAGCTTTCACGCACCCTGGAGGTCACGATGTTCGTACTGAGCCTGCTTGCCTGTAGAACCGGATCGCTCACCCTGGACGACGGCAAGGACGATGTCCCCGTCGACGACACCGCAGCGTTTCAGGAGGAGGAGGAAGAAAACCAGATCCACCCCTTCAGCGGCGACTACGCCGGGACGATCGCCATCGAGGGAAGCAGCTGGGACCTCTGTGAGGGCGAGGGCGAGTTCGTGGTCGAGGAGGAGGACGGCAGCTTCGACGCGGTCATCGACTGCGAATCCGGCTCGGGCTGGGGCGGCGAGTACCCCGTGGAGATCAGCGGCACGGTCGATGAGGACGGCGAGATTTCGGGCGAGGTCGTGATCGAGCTGGGCTGGGGCGAAGACGAAGGCGATGCCTTGGAGAGCGATCTCGAAGGCTCAGCAGACGACAACGACTTCGAAGCGAACTGGGAGACCGAGATCAGCTGGGGCGAAGGTGGAGGCAGCACCTTCTTCGGCAGCCTGGTGGCCGAGCGCGAATAGCTCCACGGAGCACGTTATCGGCAGGTCATGAGTGTCTGGGCCCGGCAGGGCCTCCCCTTTCATCGCTGGCTGTGTTGGCGGGCCGCCTGGCTCATCACCCGGCTGACCGTGGCCCCACTCCTGCGGGTGAAGGTCGTGGGGAAGGACCGCATTCCCAAGACCGGTGGCGCCATGCTGCTGGCCAACCACAGCACCTTCTGGGACTTCCTGCTGTGCTTCTGGGGCATCTACCGGCCTGCCAGTGGCATCGGAAGCGAGCAGGTCTTTCGCCTGCCGGTCGCCGGCTTCGTGCTGACACAGCTCAACGGCATCCCCTTCTCCAAGGGCGTCAAGGACGGAGCCGCCGTTCGACGACTGGCCGAGGCCTATGAACGAGGCACCATCATCGGCATGTTTCCGGAAGGCAAGCGCTCCTGGACAGGTGCGCCCCTGCCGATCAAGCGCGGCACGGGACGCCTGGTGAAGAGCCTCGGCTGCCCGGTGATCTACTGCCGGGTGTACACCGGCTTCCTGCAGCACCCACGCTGGGCCACCTGGCCACGCTGGATCCGGTGGCACATGGAGTACTCGGCGCCCGAGCACTTCCCACCGGAAGCCACAGGCGACGAGATCAACGCGGCCATCGCACGCGGTCTGGCCATCGACCCCGAGCATGTCGAGCTGCCACCGGGCTCTTGGGGCTTTCGTCTCGCGGTGGGCCTGCCGGAGTTCCTCTGGGCCTGCCCCAGCTGTTTCGCGATGGAGTCGCTGGTGGTACCCGCAGAGGACCGGGACTGCGTCACCTGCTCGGAGTGCTCCCGCCGCTGGCGGGTGGACCTGCGCTGCCAGCTGAATGGAGAGACCCCGGACACCCCCACCTTCAGCGTGGACCGGGCTCGGGCGCGGCTCTCCGAACACATCCCGCCGACCGTCGAGATCACCTGCGATGCCATGGAGATCACCGGCATCGAGCGAGGCCGCCTGAGTCAGAAGCCCATCGCCAGTGGACCCGCTCGACTCACCGACGAAGCCATCGAGGTGTACCGCGGCGACGAGGTGCTGTGGTCCGTTCGCTACAGCGACATGAAGGCCGTCCTGATCCAGGTCAGGAACGCCCTGCACGTCCGCGTGGAGGGTGCGAACTACCAGTTCGACCCCCAGGGTCAGAGCCGGCTTCGCTGGCACTACTTCCTGGCGGGTCGGAGCAAGGCCACGAGCGGCTGATGGAACACTTCACGCCCTGGTCTGCCCTGGCCGGGGGCGCCCTCATCGGTCTCGCCGCCTCGATCCTGCTGATGCTCAACGGACGCGTCGCCGGCATCAGCTGCATCGTCGGAGGGCTCGTGCGCCCACGAGCCGGGGACACGGCCTGGCGCATGGCCTTCACGGCGGGCCTGCTGGCCGCCGGTGCCCTGGTGTTCGTCCTGCCCGAGTCCATCGGAGCCCCCTCCACTCGCTCTCTGGGCGCCGTCGGTGTGGCGGGCCTGGTGGTCGGCTTCGGGGTGCGCATGGGGCGGGGGTGCACCAGCGGTCACGGTGTGTGCGGCCTGTCACGTCTGCCCTAGCGCTCGCTCGTGGCCACCCTGACCTTCATGGCCACCGGCGTGCTCACCGCTGTCCTCATCGAGCTGACCGGCGGGACGCTGTGAAGCAGGTGCTCGCCGCCTTCGGCGCCGGCGCGCTCTTCGGAGTGGGGCTGGTGGTCTCCCAGATGACCAACGCCGACAAGGTCATCGGCTTCCTGAACGTGGCGGGGGAGTGGGACCCCAGCCTGGCCCTGGTCATGGTCGGGGCCATCGGTGTGCACCTGGTGCTCTTCCGGCTCATCCTTCGGCGTCCTGGCCCGCTCTTCGCCGAGCGCTTCGATGTCCCCACCCGCACGGATCTGGACCCTCGCCTGTTGGGAGGGGCCGCCCTCTTCGGGGTGGGCTGGGGTCTGGGCGGCTTCTGTCCCGGCCCCGGCATCGTCTCGAGCGCGGCCGGCATCCCCCACGCTCTGGTCTTCTCCGCCGCGCTGGTCGCCGGCATGGGGCTGTGGACCGTGATCGAAGCCCAGCTGTTCCGAGACTGAGCCTCAGTCCCCGTCCCGCTGGTCCAGCCAGCGCTGGAGCTGCTGCCGCTCCCCTACTCCCCGGGCATGGCGGCTCCGACGCCCTCTACCGAGACCGTCAGCATCTCTCCGTCCTCTACGTTCACACGGGTGAGAGGGCAGTCATCCAAGTCCACCCGAATCAGGGGGAAGTCCTCCACCGCGGTCTCTTCGAGGCCTTCCACGGTCAGGGCACAGTCGAAATCTCCCCCCCCTCCACGGCGGAGTGCCAGTACTCCCCGGACTCCCACAGGGTGAGGTAGGCCATGGTGGAGCTCTGTGCTGCGGGCCCCGGAATCGTCTCCCCCACCTTGACGTCCACGACGTAGGTGCTCGGGTCCGCCCAGGTGAGCAGGAAGGTCTCGCTGTCGTACCACCCCGAACAGGCGTGGAGCTCCTGGTAGTCCAGCTCGACGGTGCCAGGCTCCGCGCCCTGGATGTCGAGCTTCAGATACGCCGATTCGGCCCCTGGCAAGCAGCCGATGTTCTCGGACCCGGACTCTTCCCCGCCCTTGCAGGCCACCAGTACGACCAGGACCACCGGGCACAAAGCAGGCTACGCGTCATCACCTTCCTCCTGGGCACGATGCTACTCGGGTCGAGGCGATCCATCGGCACAGCGGAAGCGCGAGTAGGGGTACCACCAGCCGTCCTGCCAGTCGTAGTCCGTGACGAAGGGGGAGCTGCGGTACTCGGGGAAGATGCGAATCGCTTCTGTCGGAGTGTCCTCGGAGAGCGTGAGCCACTCCTTTTCGTGGCTCTCCCCGGGGCGAATCTTCCGCGCAAAGTAGAGTCGGTAGAGCGGCCCCACGTTCGGAGCTCCCAGCTCCACCTCCAGATGGTCCAGCCGGGCGGTCGAGTCGGGGCTCGCCGGATCCCGGTGGCGGGTGAAGGTGCTCACCGCGCAGGCCAGGAGGCACTCTCCGGTGGACACCCTGGTCACGGTGGTCCAGAGGCCGCCGTCGTACCCCTCGACCGTGAGCGAGAGCACTCCGTCCTCGCTCACGAAGCGGCGCTCCAGGAGCTCGCCAGGAAAGGTGTCCACGTCAGGAGATCGAGCGTGGGGTCATCGGGACGAACGGGTGCTCGCAAGCCACCGGTCCAGGGCGGCCGCGAAGCGGTGCTTGTCGCGGTCGTTGAAGGCCTTGGGTCCACCCAGCTCCTCGCCGGAGAGGCGCATCGTCTCCATGAAGTTGCGCATCTGCAGGCGCGACTGGGCGTTGTCGGCGTCGATGATCTCGCCGCGGTTCTCCAAGGCCGTGGCGCCCTTCTCCACCACCGCCGCGGCGAGAGGAATGTCCTGGGTGACGACCACGTCCCCGGCCTGGACCTGCTCGACGATGTACTCGTCGGCCACGTCGAAGCCCTTCCCCACCACGACCAGGCGCACGTGGGGGGAGCCCTGCAGGCGCATGGCCTGGTTGGCGACGAAGACCACCTCGACGCCGGTCCGGGCCGAGGCGCGCAGCAGCATCTCCTTCACGGGGCGTGGCGTGGCGTCCGCATCGACCCAGATCGTCATGAGTCACCCTAGCCCGACTCTGGTGGTGGTGCCCCGGTAGCCGGAGCGGCTACACTCTCCTCGAGGCGCCAGCCAGCGCCCGGACCATGGGCCCCAGACGCCCAGCAGGTGGGGAGTTAACTGCAGATCGTGTTGGAGACGCTCACTCCGCGATGAAGATTCCTGAGTCCCTGTGCCCTCTGTTCGAGCAGGGCATCCTCCAGGAGGTGGTGCGACCGCTGATGAGCGGGAAGGAGGCCTCTGTCTTCCTGGTGCGCTCCGAGGGCGAGCTCCGGGTGGCCAAGGTCTACAAGGACGCCCACCATCGAAGCTTCCGGCAACGCTCGCAGTACTCCGAGGGGCGCACCGTCCGCAACTCCCGCCAGCGCCGCGCCATGGCCAAGGGAAGCCGCTACGGAAAGGCGCTGCTGGAGGAAGCCTGGCAGAACGCGGAAGTGGATGCGCTCTACAGGCTCTACGACGCAGGGGTCCGGGTGCCCGAGCCCTACTACTTCGGCGAAGACGTCTTGGTGATGCAGCTCATCACCGGCGCCGACGGGGGTCCCGCGCCTCGGCTCTTCGACCTGACGCCCACCCGGGACCAGGCCCTCTCCTTGCACGAGTACCTCATCCGCCAGGTGGTCAAGATGCTCTGTGCCGGCATGGTCCACGGGGATCTCTCCGAGTACAACATCCTCATGGCCAAGGAAGGGCCGGTCATCATCGACCTGCCCCAGGCCACCGACGCCGCTCAAAACCGCAACAGCGAGCGCATCCTGCTGCGGGACGTGAAACACCTGGGCCAGTACCTGGGCCGCTGGGCTCCAAAGCTGCGCCGCATGCGCTACGGCAAGGAGATCTGGCACCTCTACCGCCAGGGTGAGCTGCACCCCGACTCGGAGTTGACGGGCCGATGGAGCCGCCAGACCGAGGTCGTGAGCACCGACAGCATCATCCAGGAGATCCAGGCCGCGGCCGCCGATGCGGCGAAGACACCGGTCAGCGGCTACCGCGCCAAGAAAGAGCGCCAGCGCGCCGAGGCGCAGGCGGCAGCAGCGGCAGCGGCCGCGAAGAAGCGGAAGCCAAAGCCGAAGCCGAAGCCGAAGCAGAAGCCAAAGCCGAAGCCGAAGCAGCAGGAGCCCAGAGCGGAGGCCAGCGGTGACGCGCCGCGGCGCCGACGCCGACGCAGGCGGCGTCGAAGAGGTGCCGGCTCCAGCGGAGGCGGAACCTAGCCCAGGTCAGCGGCGCCTGAGCAACATCGGTGCGAGCAGCACCAGGACCCAGCCACCGGCCAGACCTCCACCGCAGCCACAGCCGCTGTTGGTGACCTCGAAGCCTTCGATGAGCAGGTCGCTGCTGCCGTCGCCACCGATGACCTCCACGTCGTGCAGGCCCACCGGGAGCGAGGAGGGCGAGCGCCCGGAGATGGCTTCGGCCCCAAGCTGCTCCTGGCCGATCAGCGCGATGCCGCCGATGCGCGCCTCGGAGTCGCTGTCGAAGCCCTGGCCCGTGATGACCACGTCCACGGACTCGCCCTCCACCGCCGTGTCGGGGGTGATGGCCAAGATGCCGAAGCCCGCGCCGGTGTCGTCCACGTCCGAGTCGGCGTCGGAGTCGGTGTCGGTGTCGGTGTCCGCGTCGGCGTCGCTGTCGGCGTCGCCCTCCCACTCCGGGCACTCCGCACCCGAGACCGTGTCGCCCTCGATGCACAGCCGCATGATCCAGTCACCGTCCAGGCCGATGTCGCTGTTGTTCCACCACTCTGCGGAGCCCGTCCCGATGTCGCCGTAGATCTTGTTCTGGTTGCCGTTGTTCAGCCCCAGGTCGGTGGCGGGTGCCGGCACGCCGCTGTGTTCATCCAGGCACAGGGCCACCCCGATGTTGCCCTCCATCGGGGGCAGGTCCATCTCCGCTTCCGCGAAGCGAAGCCGGTTCATCGCCCCGTCGGAGGTGCCGGTCATGTAGAAGCCCTCGGAGGCGATGCGCGTCCCGACCTTGAAGGTGTCGGTGGACTGGTAGACCTGGACGATGAAGAGCGCGTCGGCGCTGGCACCGCCCAGCAGGATGTCCACCCCCTCCGGCGTGTAGGTCCCCTGCCCCGAGGCGTCGAAGACCACCATGGCGCACTCGCCCGCCACGAAGCCTCCCTGCACGACGGCATCGCCGCCTTCGCTGAGGTTGTCGACGGTCAGGTAGGCCGTTCCGGCCAGGGCGGTGCTCAGGAGAAGAAGAAGGCGCATGCCCCATGATAGCGAGGCCGACCCGGGCCACGGCGCAGGAGCGCTGGAGTACCCTGGCGGCGGTGAGCCACCCCGAGACCATCGGCGCCTACCGCATCCTGGAGTTCCTGGGGGAAGGCGGCATGGGCCTGGTCTACCGGGCCGAGCACCGCACCGCGAGCCTGGCGCGCCGTCAGGGGCCGGTGGTCATCAAGACCCTGCACCCGCACCTGGCCCGCAAGGCCGAGTTCCGCGAGCGCTTCGAGCAGGAGGCCGAGGTCGGCAGCGCCATCGATCACCCGGGGGTGGTGCGCTACCTGGACCTGGTCGAGGGCCAGGACACGGTGGGCCTGGTCATGGCCTACGTGCCGGGCAAGGGGCTGGACGAGTGCCTGGACGACTACCGCGACCCGCAGCGGCTCATCCCCCTGCTGGAGCAGCTGGCCTCCACGCTGGACCACCTGCACGGCCTGCCCGAACCGGTCCTTCACCGGGACATCAAGCCCGCCAACATCCGGGTCACCCCCCAGGGCAAGGCGGTGCTGCTGGACTTTGGCATCGCCCGGGCCGGCACCTCCCGGCTCACCCGCACCGCCACGGCGATGGGCACCGCCGACTACATGGCCCCGGAGCAGGAGCTGGACGCCAAGCGGGTGGACGGTCGGGCCGACATCTACGCCCTGGGCGTGATCGCCTACGAGCTGCTGACCGGAAGCCTTCCCTGGGAGGCCGATCTCAGCTGGTCGGCGCTCTTCTTCAAGAAGGACCGCGGTGAGCTGGACCTGAGCGGCGCAGCTCGGGTGGAGCCCCTGTTCCGGCAGGTGCTGGCCCCCAAGCTGGAGGACCGCTTCGCCCGGGCGAGCGCCTTCGTGGCCGCGCTGAGCTCCGTGCTGCTGCCGGACCGTGCCTTAGCCGAGGACCCGCCGCCGAAGCCACGGCCGGCCCCGAAGCCACGGCCGGCCCCCAAGCCGACGGTGCAGATGCCGTCCCCGCGGCCTTCATCGCCCCCCCGCCGAGGCCGTGTGGGGCTGCTGGTGAAGGGTGGCGGCCTGCTCCTGACCCTGGGGGGCGTGTTCCTGACCCTGGGTGTTGTCTGCGCCGGGAGCTGGTACTGGTGGGAAGCCTGGTCCGATGAGGACGGCGACGGCTATGTCCCCGCCGGAAAGGAGAAAGCACCGTTCGCCCACAAAAAAGGTGGCACGGACTGCGATGACAACAACCCCGGCATCCACCCGGACGCGTACGACGCCTCCATCGACGGGGTGGACCAGAACTGCGACGGCGTGGATGGCCCGGATGGCGATGGCGATCGGCACGTGGACGCCGCCGCGGGGGGCGAGGACTGCGACGACAACAACCCCGGCATCCACCCGGAAGCGGAGGAGATCCTCGGGGACGGCATCGATCAGGACTGCTCAGAGGACCCGATGTTTCGTGGGAACCCCGCCCACACAGGGGTGTACGAGACAGCGGCCGTTCACGTGCTTCGGGCGCTCAAGTGGACC
>PVBE010503659.1_pt1 | contig 67325 bp, 59 predicted proteins | sample 1631181 | NCBI WGS metagenome assembly PVBE01 (sample SAMN08397723, study PRJNA350692) | Marine metagenome, whole genome shotgun sequencing project. | isolation source: water | place: Pacific Ocean | collected 2012-04
ACCCGGTGCGTGGTCGGGCACGATCATGTGCGGATATCCCACCTCTTTGAGAGCACTGATGTTGCGGTACATGCTCATCACCCCTTCATCCGGCCAGACCTCCTGAAACTTGTTGCGGCCGCCGACGATGTTGCGGAAGTGACACAGGAAGATCTTGTTGCGTGAGCCGAAGTTGCGGATGATCTCGGGAACATCGTTCACCGGGTCCGTGGAGGCTTCGGCCATGCAGCCCAGGCACAGGTTGACGCCGTGATAGTCGCTGGGGCAGATCCCGATGAACTTCTTGAAGCCGTCGGGGCCGCCGAGCACGCGATCAACGCCCTTGAAGCCCGGGGGAAGCCAAGGATCGCAGGGGTGGCAGGCCATACGCACCTTGCATTGTTCGGCGACGGGGACGACCCGCTCCAGATAGTGAGTGATGCGCTTCCAGTTTACCTCGGCCGTGAGCGGCTTGCCGAAGCGTGGGGTGTCATCGGCTTCTTCCAGGTTCCAGGTGCTGTAGCGTGAGTTGCCCCGACCGAGAGGAACACTCTCGGTGCGCTGATTCTCCATCTCGCAGAGGTAGTACTTGATTGCCGGAATGCCGGCCTCGGCAGCCTGCCGGATCAAGGTGCAGACCAGTTCGATCTCCTCGTCTCCCTTGCGGAAGTCACCCAGCATGTAGGCCGGAATCGAACCGCCATCACGGTTCAGCTGGGTGATGGGGATGGCCACCATCTCCATGTCGACGCCGAACCTGGCGCACTTCTCCTTCTTCTCGATCAATTCAGCAACATCCCAGCCCGTGTCGCGGTCGAAGGTGAGGAAGTTCTCGTTCTTGGCGGTTACGCCGTGCCGGGCGAGAAACTCGAGGTCCTTGTCCGTGGTGGTGAATTGCTGCGTACCTGCGTGCATCGGGGGACTCCCTGAGGTGACAATGGACAGCTCGAAGAGCCCTCTCGCGCTACGCGCGGAGGGCTTTCTTCGTGATGTTCTCCTCCGGTCTCTCACCAGCGGCGCACTGCGTGCGCGTCGCCGGTGCCACGTCGGCCTGCGGCCGCCGCGGTCCCTTCGGGTGCGAGCCCTTCACACATCGCCCACCACTCGAAGAGCCCTCTCGCGCTACGCGCGGAGGGCTTTCTTCGTGATGTTCTCCTCCGGTCTCTCATCAGCGGCGCACTGCGTGCGCGTCGCAGGTGCCACGTCGGCCTGCGGCCGCCGCGGTCCCTTCGGGTGCGAGCCCTTCACACATCGCCCACCACTGCAGAAGCCTCCTGCGCGCTGCGCGAGGAAGGCTTTCTTCGTGGGAGTCTCCCAGATAACCGACCCAAGATCGAGACCACTGTTCTTGACTCTGTGGCACCTCGCACGGTAGCGTGACAGGGAGTCCATACCGCAAGCGGTCCGGGCATACGGGCTTTTGCGGTTCTGCGGGGTTCGAATCCTCACGCGGTTATACGCGGCCAAGCGATAGGGCTTGCGGGCTCAACGAGAGGCGAGGGTCCATGTGGCTCTCGTCTCTTTGCATTCAGTCCGGGAGCTTGCTCAGGACTTCCTGCATGGTTCGCTTGTACTGGCTGAGGGCCTTGCGACCTTTGGCTGACAGCGAATAGGTCGTACGCGGCCGGCCATCCACCAGCTCCTTGTCGACGCTGACGATGCCGGCCTCCTCCAGTTTGGCCATCTGGACGGAGAGATTCCCCTTGCTCACACCGCTCTGGCGGAGCAGATACATGAAGTCAGCTCGTTCCAACATGGACAGGAACGTGAGCAGGCGAAGTCGCACCGGCTCGTGCAGTAGCGTGTCGATGTCGGGTACTGTGGGATCGCTCACGACGCGGCCTCATCAAACGCGGCGCTCGTATGCAGGAACCGCACCATCAGTACCAGCCCTGAGAGGAATACGCCGATGCCGCCGGCCAGCATGGGCATGGCCGGTCCCCATCCCATGGCGATGGTCGTCGCGCCGCAAAGGAAGAGCAGCACGGCATAGGCCCTGAAACGGTGAGCGGCGGTGATCTGAGCGCCGATGAGCGCACCTATGGCCAGCAGCATCGCTGGCAGGCCTGCGATATAGTGGCCAAGACCGGAGACCGGCTCGGGGCCCTCGGCCCTCTGCAGATAGAGGAACAATCCCACCCCCAGAAGGAACGTGCCCACCAGCAGGGCGAAGGTCACCTTCAGGCCGGTTCTTGTCTGCGACTGACGAGCCTGGGAGAACTCGACGTATCCTGCCCGTGGCTCTACGATCCGGCGCCGCAAGGGCGCCCACAGGGGCACCATGAGCGCCGGCGCGACAGCGGCCAGTATCGGCTGGTCCTGCCACCATCCCACGCCGATCGTCAGCAGGGCGACACCGACGAGAAGATCCAGCAGACCGTCACCCCAGTAGGAGCTGTATAGCCGGGCTTCCGTCTTCGATTGTTCGTCGGACATGGTGACTGCCTCCTCAGTTCGCGTGATGTACTCGGTTCATGAGGAGAACTAAGTTCATAACGTGAACCTTGTCAAGTGGCAGGTTGACGACGGTCTGGTGAAACCCTTAATCGAGGGGAACTACACACTACTACACCGACCCGGAAGGGTTGCCATGGCTGAGTTTGAGTACATCGACTTCGACCGCGAGATCTGGGAGACGGAACTGGAGGAGTTCGTCCCCTCCACCATCTACGATATGCACACGCACATGTGGTCGGAGGTGCACGCCCCCGCTGGCGGGGAGGCGAAGGGTCTGCGTACGCCTTTCGACTACCGGTCGCACCTGGACTGGGCAGCGAGGCTGTACCCGGGGCGACAGATGCACTATCTGATCCTCGGGACTCCGGTGGTGGGTATGGATGTGGAGGGGCACAACGACTGGATGGCCCGGCAGCTGGCGGCCGATTCCGATTCCGCCGTGAACATGGCGGTGACACCGGACATGTCTCCGGAGTATGTCGCGGCCCAAGTGAAGCGGCACAGCTTTTTGGGCCTGAAGCCCTACCGTCTGTTCGCCACTGATCCCGCCGAAGCCCGTATCGGCGACTTCCTGCCCGAGCCCCTGATCGAGGTGGCCCACGACATGGGTCTGGCCATCACCATGCACCTGGCCAGACGGCGGGGTGTGGCAGATCCCGAGAACCAGCAGGACCTGGCGCGCTACACACGGCAGTATCCGGGAGCGCAGTGGATCCTGGCCCACTGTGCCCGGGCCTTTAACGCCTTCATGATGCAGGAGGCCATCGAGTTTCTGACCGACCTGCCCAACATCTGGTACGACACGTCAGCAGTAAACGACCTGTACTCCCACTTCCTGCTGATGAAGCACGAGGATCGCCGCCGCGTCATGTTCGGCTCCGACAACATCGTCGCCGGATGCGCCCGCGGGAAGTACATCACCTATGGCCACGCCTGGGAGTACTTCTCCGGCCATACGAGCCTGCCGCACTGCAATCCCACACCCACACTCGTGATCTACGAGCAGCTGCGACAGGAGCGTCAGGTGGCCGACATGCTGGGCCTGACGCAGGATGAGGTCGAGGATCACTTCTCCGGCAATGCACGCCGCTTTCTGGCGCAGCTGCGACAGGAGCGCAATGAGTGAGACGCTCTGTGGCGGTGACAGCCCATCGCGGTGCTTCCGGTGAATACCCGGAGAACACAGCTGCGGCCTTCCAGGCTGCCACCGACCTCGCCGTGGACGCCATCGAGTTTGATGTGCGCCTCACCCGGGACGAGGGCCTTGTCGTCATTCACGACGACAGTGTCGATCGCATTTCGGATGGCGAGGGGCGCGTGGCCGATATGGAGCTGGCCCGGATCCTCGAGCTCGATGCCGGAGGCGAGCGGTTTCTCACGCTGGAACAGGCTCTCGACCTCATGCCCGGGGACATGCGCCTGAACGTGCACCTGAAGGCGACGGACACGGATCGGGACAGACTGGTACCGCTCGTGGTGGACGAGCTTGTGCGACGAGACCTGCTGGCGACGGCCTTCGTCACGGGTTCGGAGGCGAACATGCTGTCGGCGCGGCGGGTCCTGCCGGAGATCGAGATCTGCACCAATCTGTCAGTACCCCGATGTGTCGAGATCGGCTGTCGCATCCTGCAGCCGGCCAACGGCATCACCACGCGGGAGCTGGTAGACGAGGCGCATGAGAACGGGATCGAGGTGCACCCGTTCTACGCCGACGACCCCGACGAGATGCAGCGCCTCGTCGACTGCGGCGTGGACGGCATCCTGACCAACCATCCGCAGCGTCTGCAGAATCTGCTCGCCCAGACTGACACGTGAGTGACCGGGAGCTACCGCATCACGCTCTCGGTGTCGTGGCGCTGAGGATGCGCCACTCCTGACCGCCGTCGTTGGCCTCGTAGAACATGCGGAAGCGGCCGTCCGGGAGACGCACCACACAGGGCTCGCTGACCTTCTCGCTCTGCAGTGGTCCGCCGCAGTCCAGGCAGATTCCCTCGTCCTTGACCCACTCCAGCCCGTCGCCCGAGGTGGCGCTGAAGATGCGACCCCGCACCGGGTCGCTCGACCACCCGGCGTAGTACATGCGGTAGGTGCCGTCACCGAGGCGCAGCACCTCCACGGCGTACACGGCGAAGTCCTCCAGATCACACTCCTGCTCGATGCGCACGCCCGGCTCCCGCTCGAAATCGAGACCGTCATCGGAGATGGCGCTGATCACGTGATTGCCGGTGTGGATGCCCGTGCCAGCAGGCTCCGTCGGGTATTCGTGGCAGTAGAGACGCCAGCGCCCGTCCGCCAGCGGCACACAGCGGGGTGAGCCGCAGACGGCATCGGCCACGGCGAAACGAATACCCGGCTCGCGACGCCAGTCGAGACCATCCGTCGACAGGGCGCTCAGGACGACGCTGCGATCCGTCGCCGAGTGCGCCTGGTAGTACATGCGGTAACCGCCACCCGGCAGGGCGATCACGTCGGGACAGAGCGTCCGGTTTTCTGCATCGGGGGTGTGCACGTCAAGGCGCAGGCCATCCTCTTTCGTCCACACGTCGCCTGACTCGGAGTGGGCACTGACGATACATCCGGTAACGCCCTGCTCCCGACGCTCCGGCTCGCCGCTGTAGTAGTACATCCGGTAGCCGCCCCCCGGCAGAGCGATGGCATTGGGAGTCAGCACGCGGTGCGGGTCACGATCATCGTCCACGTCGATGACGACGCCTTCGTCCTTGTGCCAGACCGTGCCCGGATCGACTTCCTGGTAGTGGTTTGAGCTCAATTCCTTCACGGGACCGCCAACGTGATCACCGGAAAACACTCGGGTACGTGCAGATCACCGCCGCCGTGGCGGGCCCACGTCCACAGGGCGCTGGTACTGCGACCCGGACCTTCCACCACCTCGGTGCGTCCGAGCTCGAGTCTTAAGGTTGTGCCGTCCCGGGGCGGCAGGATCTCCTTGTCGTCCAGCAGCTTCATGCCCGACCACGGCAGGGCGATCTCGGCCGTCCACCCCCGGTCGACCTGCTGGCGGTCGTTCAGCGTGCCGTCGACGCACACGGCGCTGTGCAGACCGGGGAAGGTCCACTGCTCGAATCCCCAGCGGGGCCCGCGAGCGTGGTCGGTCTTGTGGTCCTCGCCGAGCACGAAAGGTTGAAGTCTCGCCAGATCGAACTCGGGGATATCGTAGTGGCTGCCGCGGGCGTAGGCGTCCTTCCAGACGAGAGTCAGGGGCGCCGTCCGGCCCGCAGGATTGACACCGAGCTCGTACACGGCGCCGGGGAAGGCGAGGCAGAGCAGGACAGCGTTCTCCTGCCAGCTCAGCATCGCCCGTTCCGTGTCGAGGGTCCGGACATCGGGATCGCTGACCCAGAAGCCGATGTAGAGGCCGACGTCGTCCCAGCAGAGAGCGGCACGGGTTTCGAGGTGGGCGCGGGCGCCCGTGTGGATGTCGGCGAAGAGGGAGGTCCGCTCCACGTCGCGCCAGAACGGCTTGTCGAGGTTGCCGTCGACGTCGGCTGGCCCCGACGCGCGCCGGCAGGTGTAGCGGGGGATCTCGCGGTAGGGGCAGAGGGTGGCGCTCACTGCGAGCCGACTTCCGTCTCCGACAGGTGGATGTAGGTGAAGCGCTCGGGAATGTGGGAGTCGTAGACGCCGTGGGTGTTGAAGGCCCACCCGGGACAGACCTTGTCGCCGCCGGCACCCTTCAGCCACTGGAACCGCGACAGGTCCATACGCCACACATCCCCTTCGCGGCCCGGTAGCGGACGACCGTCGGCCAGCCACTTCAGGCTCTGCCAGGGAAAGGCCACCTCCACCGTCCAGCCTGTGTCCACGTCGCGGTCGTCGTTGATCGTGCCGTCGAGATGGACCGCCCACTTCATTCCGGGCATGTCCCAGTCCAGGAAGGCCCAGCGTCGTCCCCGCGGATGGCTGTGGCGGAGGGTGCAGATGCGCTGGTCGCCCAGCAGATCGAATTCGGGTGCCTCGGCGTAGATCGACTGCTCGTAGTCACACTGCCAGATGTAGAAGCGTTCCATGACCGTGCCCAGGGCGTTGAGCTCGAACTCGTAGTACGCGTCTTTGCCGGCGATGAAGATCTCGACATCGTTTTCGAGGCAGATCAGAGAGTCACGCTCGGTGAAGGTGGCCTCGATGTTGGGCTCTTCGATCCAGAAGGCGACATACAGGCAGTCGTCGTCCCACACGATCGAGGCCCGCGTGTCGAAGAGGCCGGGCCGGGCGTCGACGAGATCCTCGAAACGGGGCGAGCGCGGCGCCAGCTTCCAGGTCTCCTCGTCCGGACGGCCGTCGACGGTGATGGGGCCGGCGGTGCGGTACGCGGTGTAGTGCTTGAGGCCATCGTCAGAGTAGCCCCAGTTGTCATTCCTGTCAGTCATTCTTCCCAGACGGGCCAGTCCTGCTGCTGAAGCCGCTGCCAGAGCCGCTCGAACTCGTCGCTGCCGTCATCCTCCCATTCATCGAGGCGCACGCCCGGGGCAAAGGCCTCGTCGACGCCGAGCTTCATCAGCCTTTCCGCCTGCTGCAGGTTCTGATAGTAGTGCTTGAGCCCGCCGGGCAACGTCACCACCGACAGGTGGCGGGGCCAGTCCCGCGGGGCCAGCGAGGAGTAGCGCGCCACCGAGTCCTCATCCAGTTCGACGCCCAGTCCGGGACCTTCCGGAACTTTCATGAAGCCGCGTTGCATGACGAGCTCGCGGGTGATCAGATCATCCTCCTTCGTGTGGCTGCAGGTCACGGCCGGGATCGTCGCCGTGGGCATGACCGCGCCCAGCTGACAGGCGAAGGCTGACGTGATCCCCGTGCCCACGTACTGAAGCAGGATCGCGGTGTTGGCCGCCGTGAAGGTCCAGGCCGCGGCCAGGGCGTTGCCGACATTTTCGTGGCTGCACAATGCACCCTCGTAGTCGCCGGCGCGCAGCATCATCCACGGACCCGACGGCTCGCGCGCGGGGCCCTGGCGGATGACGTTGACGCCGTGCAGGTAGAAGGGGATGCGGATCTCCTGGTGGAGCCGACGCCAGCCCTCGATGTCGTGGGCGAACATGGGCTCCTCCACGCCTTTGACGACAGGGAACTTTTCCAGCTCGCGGAGAATGGGCAGCGCCTTTTCCACATTCATCAGAGCGCCGTTGAAGTCGTACTCCACGCGAAAATCCGGCGGCGCCACCTCCTGGATCGCCGCGGTCTGCTCGACGATGTCGTAGAAGGCCCGCGCCTTGCACTTGAGTCCGCGGTAGCCGCGCGCGGCGGCTTGCTGCACCTCGGCGGCCGAGTCCTCCGGTGACATGCATGGCATCCACCAGCCCATGGTCACCCACTGCCGCATCTGCTGCCCCATCAGCTTCCACGCCGGGATCCCCAGGTGTTTGCCCATCAGGTCATAGCAGGCCATGTCGAGGTTGAACCTGCCCTGGCCCATGACGTGGTCGAAGGGATCGGTGCCGATGTAGTCGTCGAGCAACTCCTGGTCGAGGGGCGCTCCCATGCTCTCGCCCAGCCCGACCAGGCCGTTGTCGGTGTGGAACCGGTAGACCGTCAGCTCCTCGCCGACGCCGAAGTGGTGGAACTGCGTGCGGATGCGCTCCTCGTGCGGCAGCAGGAGGGGCAACACTTCGATGCGTTGGATTTTCACCCCGGTTCTCCTCGGTCAGCTCTTGCTGATGAGCCGTTGAAGTCGATGCAATCGACAGGGAAGGACGTGGTTCGCAGATCACGGGGCAACTGGCTGGCAGGCGTACGTATCCCCTCAGGTCTCGTGCGCTCGCCGTGCTCGAAGCGAGCCCGCCCGACCTCGTGCTGCTCGACATCAACATGCCAGGCATGGACGGCTACCCGTCTTCTGGGGATCGACAGGTTCAAGGTCTACCGGATCCTGAAGAAGCCCGAGGCTTGAGACGAACGGGCGGCCTTCGCCCGCACGCTGCAGTTGTTCGCATGTGCCCGATCCGGGTGGGCATGCGCGCCCAAAGCGTGCTGATACGAACTTCTTCACGTCGTTGCCCCCGGTACAGATTCTCCCAACAGTGTCATAACATATTGTCGGTTAAGACGGTTACGTCCTATCGAGTGACGTATGGCACGTTCGTTGCAGTGGTGTGGCCGTCACTCACTCTGAGAGGTGTGTCCCTTCCGCCCGGGAGAGCAACCATGCAACAGCAGATCGGTACAGCCATTCTCCTGCTGATCATCTCCCTCTGCTCTGTGGCGACCGGGCAGGATGAGAGGATCACAGTCGTGGTCGATCAGGCGTACCCACCGTACATGTATGGTCCCGCCGACAGTACGCAGGGGCTGTATCCCGAGATGATCAGAGCGATTTTCGACCGCGCAGGAGTCAAGGCCGAGATCGTGGGACTTCCCTGGGAAAGAGCTCTGGCGCGAGGCAGAGAGGGAACAGCCGCTATCGGCGGCATCTACAGGAACGAGGAGCGTCTGCAGACACTCGACTACTCCGACCCCATCTTCGAGGAGACACTGGTTCTGTATGTGAAGAAGGGCAGCGCCTTCTCATTTTCCGGGTTTGGGGATCTGCAGGGAAAGGTGGTCGGGCTGAACCGGGGATGGAGCTATGGTGAAGACTTCGACTCGATCCGGAAAAAGGGAGTCTTCAGAACCGAGGAAGCGAACGACAATCTGGCGAACTTCAGGAAGCTCATACGAGGCAGGATCGACTGTTTCATTGCCGATGAGCTCTCCGCGTCGCAGATCATTCATCAACAACACCTGGTGGATCTGGTAGAGAGAGCCGCGCAACCCGCCGCCACGAACAAAGCCTATGTGGTCCTGGCGAAGAAGACGAACAAGAAGGCGGTTCTCGAGAAGTTCAACCGTGCCCTTGGTGCGATGAGGAAGGATGGCACCTACGAAAGGCTCATAGGGGAGTTTCTCGGGAAAGCACGCGAGGCCGAGGGAGAGACTCAACCATCACAGGGGTCGTGACGCGGCAGGATCGTTCGACGATCCAGCCGATCCGGAGGACTGCTACTTCTGGGCCACCCACGCCGGGGCCGAGCTCGACCTGCTGATCGTGCGGGGTCGGCAGCGGCTCGGTTTCGAGATCAAGCTCACGTCTGCTCCACGCGTGACCAGGAGTATGCGAATCGCCATCGAAGATCTGCGCCTGAGCCGGCTCGACGTGATCCATGCGGGCGACAGGACGTACGATCTGGCCGACGGCATTCGTGCTCTCCCGATCGCAGATCTGAAGAGCATCAGCTGAATCGCCGGGCAGCACCCCGCTGCCCGGGTGCGCTCATTGACGTCGGCTGTGGCCCTGGTGGCCTCCGTCGTGAGGGACGATGGCACGATCTGGCACTATGTCGGCGATCGGGCCGGCAGCAATCCTGAATGGGTCCACGTGGACCGCAGTCTGCGCGCCAAGGACATCGGCGACGGCGGTTCCTCTATCTGGGCCGTCGGACAGGACGGCGCGATCTATCGATGGGGCGCCGAAGTCAACGATTGGCCGGTGACCAACGGCCAGGGCACCTGGGCGATCGCGGTCGACCAGTACGGAAACGCGTGGATGCGCGAGGCCGGCACCGGCAGGCTCCTGCGCGGCATCGGGCAATGAGCGGCTCTGCTGTCGATCACCGCCCGGACGGCACGCCGTGGGTCGTGCAGGGGAGGGCGCAGATCTGGAAGGGTACTCCGCAGTAGCAGATCGCCCCGCTGACTCACAGCCGGCAACAGAAACGCCCGGTCCTCTCTCGCGAGGGGGCCGGGCGTCAGCGTTCTGCCAGGATTTCTGCCAGGCGCAGCAGCGAGACGACCTCGACCTCCTGCACCCGCTGGCCGTAGAGGTGGCCGAAATCGCGCTTGTCGCCTGTTACAAAGAGATGGCAGCGACTGCGGATGGCGGCACAGAGCAGCGGGGCGTCTTTGCTGGCCAAATCGACAGGCAGTTCGAAGAGCGCGGAAGGCACGATCTCCAGACCGGCGATCACGTCCTCAAAAGCGGGTAACCAGGCAGCCCGTTTCAATACGAGATTCTTGCGGGCTTCTCCTAAAGCCAAATCACTGCTGATGGCAGTTTCCCGCTCGGTCAACCAGGCGATGAGCCCAGCGATATGGCTGCCTGCATTGCTCGCTGAGAACAGGACATTGGCATCGAGAAAGACCCGCATGCGATGTCAAGGGGACTTGGGCAGATACTGGCCGATGGCCTCTTCGTCGCTGGCGAACTCGTCGATGCGCTCTTCCGTATACAGTTCAATGGGCACGCTGACGGCCGGGCGCAACAGAATGCCCCCTTGGCACTCTTCGACGATTAACTCGTCGTTGGCCTTGAGATCAAATACCTGGCGCAGAGCGGCGGGAATCGTGATCACGCCTCGCTCGTTTATGGTGACTTTGTTTTGCATGAGTTCATTATACCAGTATTACAGTAATTCTGCAACTCGCTGATCGCGGGTGGGGCCAATGTAGACCGCGGGCAGTGTCTGGGTCGTCACCAGCGGCGACGGTCGCGTCGCTGCAAGGCTACCGCGTGAACGTGGCCAGCAACGGCGCGCCCTACGTCGTGAGGGACGATGGCAGGATCGTCCTCTATGTCGGCGATCGGGACGTCGACAGCCCGGAATGGGTCCAGGTGAACGGCAGTCTCGGCGTCGAGATCGTCGCCAAGGACATCGGCCTGGGCGGTCCCTCCATCTGGGCCGTCGCAGAGGATGGCGGTATCTATCGATGGGGGGCCGAAGTCAACGATTGGGAGCTGACCAACGGCCAGGGCTCCTGGGCGATCGCCGTTGACCAGCACGGCCACGCGTGGGTGGTCGAGGCCGGCACCGGCAGGCTCCTACGCGGCGTCGGGCAATGAGCGGCTCTGCTGTCGAGTGCCGCCCGGACGGCACGCCGTGGGTCGTGCAGGCGAGGGCGCAGATCTGGAAGGGTACCCCGCAGTAGCAGATCGACGCGCTGACTCACAGCCGCCAACAGAAACGCCCGGTCTCCCTCGTGGGGACCGGGCGTTTTGGTGCTCCGCGGGCTTTGTTAGCCGCGCTTGCGGCGGCCCCAGTAGGCCATCGGGTAATGTCGGCGGATGTTCGCATCCTTGGTCAGCAGCGGCGCCCCCTCGACAGCCGCCTGAGCCGCGATCATTCGATCGAAGGGATCGCACGTCCACTGGTTGGACAGTGCGGCGCGGACGATGTCATGAAACGCAGTTTCGCTGAACTGCAGTCCCACCGATTGCCTGAGTTCGCCTACAATGTCGATGGCGGGCACAGTCACCCGGTCGATCTCGAACAGGTACTGAAGCTCGAGCTCAACAACCGGTGACACCACCAGCTGGGACCCGTTCAGATCGCGACGCAGGGCAGGCGGGAACAACCCCATGTCATCAAGGTAGAGCCAGACGACTACATGAGTGTCTAGAGTCGATCCGCCTGGCAGTCGATACAAGCCCGCCGGCGGGCGCCGATACCTCCACGAACGTTGTTGCGCCGCCACGTGACACTGCGTCTGCTGCACCACGACAAGGCCAGGCTGTTGGCGGGGAAGATCGCCGCGCTGCTCGCCAGGCCTTTCACCAAGGGGCGCGACCTCTACGATCTGGTCTGGTACCTGTCCGATCCATCGTGGCCGGCGCCCAATCTGACCCTGCTGAGGGAGGCGTTGCGGCAGTCGGGCGAGCAGAGCATTGACGGGAAGGCCGATGACTGGAGGAAGTGGGTGATGGAGCGGCTGGCCGGGATCGATTGGCCGTCGGCGACGCAGGACGTGCGCCCGTTCTTGGAACGGCCCGCAGAGATTGACTTGATCTCGGAGGAAAACTGCCGACGCCTGCTGCGCGGATCGAGCTGAGCCACCATGGCGCGGTCTGATCATGGAGCGCCTGGTGCACCGGATGAGTGGTAAGCGTGCCCTGCGCGTTCTCCTTGTGTTGCCCGTGCCCGCAGTGTATCGTCTTACCAATGTCTTACTAACTACGGAGCCCCCGATGGATCGAACCCGATTGTCGAACAAGGGGCAGGTCGTGATTCCGGCCCGCCTTCGCCATGCCCTCGGATGGCAAGCTGGTGTGGAGTTCACCGTGGAGCAGATCGAGGGTGGGCTCGCCCTGCGACCCATTGGCGACGGCGCCATGACCGCCATCGACGAGGTGTATGGCAGCATTGCCTATGCCGGCCCGCCGAAAAGCCTTCATGAAATGGAGGAGGCCATCGTCAGCGCCGCAAGACGCGCAACGTGAACGCCGTCGATACCAACGTCGTCGTGCGTTTCCTCGTGCGTGACGACGCGGTGCAGGCTCGCAAGGCACGCCACCTTTTTGCCGGCGGCGACATCTTCCTGTCCAAGACCGTTCTGCTCGAAAGCGAGTGGGTACTGCGCCACGCCTACGAGCTGGATGGCGAAGCGGTCGTCGACGGGCTGGACAAGCTGTGCCGGATGGTGGGGACGATGGTCGAAGACGCCCCTTCGGTTCGTCGCGCCATTCAATGGCACCGCCAGGGACTTGATTTCGCCGACGCACTCCATCTGGCTTCCAGCCCTGCGAACGCGACGTTCCGGACCTTTGACAAAGCCCTGCGAGGCGCGGCCAGGAAACTGACTTCGACATCCGTCACTTCACCGTAGAGTGGCTCTCTGCCCGGGTCGCAACTCTTCACGAGCGCACCTGCTGCCGCAGAAAGGCGGCCAACTGCCCATCACCGGGATCGGTGTCCAGGAACGCGGAGATCCGCCCTCCTGTCTCGGTGACCTCGGACACGCGTGTCGTCGCAGGCAGGCGCAGGGCCGTGTCGACGGCCTGCGGAAGGCTCTCGAGCCGATCGGTGACGTGCAGATCGGTGAGACAGCTCAGCATGGGGTTGTCGACACCGTCGAAGGGGCTCCGTACGTCGTTCTTGTAGAGCACGAGCGCCTTGCCGGCGTGCCAGGCGAGAGCGGCCTCGACGACGGTGCCCTCATCGGGAACCCGGCCATTGAGGTTGGCGACGACGACATCGGAACTCAGCAGGTGGTGGGCATCGAGGGCGAAGATGGCGCGGTTGACGATGGCGGTGGCTTCGTCCGTGGGAACTCCCTGTTCCACGAGTCGACGGCAGACGTCAGCCAGCTCAAAGCCGTCGCGTTGGGGCAGGAAGGTGTCGTGTCCCGCTGCCTCCAGGAGGGCGGCGATGGCGGACATCTCGTCTCTTTCGGGTGGGTTGAACAGAGGTCCGGCGCAATAGACGGTGGCCATGCCAGCTCCGTGGGATGAATTGCGGGGTCACAGGGGAACGGTAGATTCGGTCCCCATGACCCGTTCACGCAAGCCTCGCAAGGCGGGGCCGACAGTGATTCTCGTGGCCCTCGTGGTAGCGTCGATGGTGTCGCCAGCCATATCCGAGGCGAGCGAGTCGCCCGTGCTCCTCTTCTTTGGCGACAGCCTGACCTCGGGTTACGGTGTCGGCAAAGAGCACGGCTTTCCCGCCAGGATTCAGGCCCATGCAGACTCCGTCGGATGTGCCGTCCGTGTGGTCAACGCCGGCCTGGCAGGGGAGACGACGGCCGGTGGACGGCGACGCGTCGACTGGGTGTTGCAGAAGCCGGTGGACCTCTTCGTGCTGGCACTCGGAGGCAACGACGGTCTGCGCGGCGTACCACTCACCGAGACCGAGAGCAATTTGCAGGGCATCATCGACCGGGTGCGGGTCAAGGCGCCGGAAGCGATCATCGTGCTGGCGGGCGTACGCCTGCCGCCCAACCTCGGTCCCGACTACACCGAGGGATTCCAGGCGATCTTTCCGCGACTGGCGACAGTCAACAGCGCTCGTCTCATCCCCCGCCTGCTGGATGGCGTCGCTGGCGATCGCAAACTGATGAGTGGTGACGGCATCCACCTGAACGTAGCCGGTCACCGACAGGTGGCACTGACCGTGTGGCGGGAGCTGGCGCCGCTGCTGTGCGGCGGTGCCTCCGGGGCAGCTGCCGAAGCGCCGGTTCAGGAGGGGCGGGACACCGATGACCCTGCAGCAGTCGGACAGGCCGAGGACGACGCCCAGACGCATCAGGGCGATGAGTGAAGGTGACCTACTCTCGCCGGCGTCGACACCGACAGGCCGTTACAAGGTGAACCGGCTGCTGGGGAAGAAGTAGCCGGCGCGCCGCGCGGTTGGTCGCGCCCAGCCCACTGTCTACCAGCGCGCTTCCACATGGGGGTAGTCGAGAATCCTGTGGTCCGCCGTCAGCACGGTGCTGCCAGAGAGCCTCGCCGTGGCGGTGATGATGCGGTCCGCTGGATCCCGGTGGAAGTCGCCCGGGAGGGAGTAGGCTTCCTCGAGCACCTTGAGGTCGATGTCGATGACCCGCCATGCGTTGACCTCCATGACACGGCGGAACCAGGCCTTCCAATGTCGGTCGAGCTCGATCCGATCCCGCTCAGCCAGGCAGGCGACCTCGGCGCAGCTGATGGCGGACACGGACACATCAGTGTCGGGCGCGCCGAGGAGGCGCGTCGCGTCGGCGGACAGGGCGTCGGGCTCGCTTGCGGCCCAAATGACGCAGCACGTATCCAGCAGGACGTCCACGGGCCTCAGTCCTGAAGCATCTCCCAGTCCGATGCCGGGATGGCGGGCTCCGTCAGGTCGCCTTTCACGACGATGCTCCCCACCAGGCAGCCCAGCTTGGTCTGGTTCGTGGACTGTCTGGGAAGAGGTCGAATGGTCGCGACGGGGATGTTGTGCCGGGTGACGACGACCTCGTCACCCTGCTCAACGCGCCGCATGAACTCACTGAATCGATCCTTCAACTCGGAAATGCTGGCCGTCGTCATCTGAGGCCCCTTTGCGCGAGGACGCTTGAGTGCTATGCGGGCGAAAAATAGGCCAGAATTCTGGCTAGATCAAGGGCCATCGCACAGAACCCGGCGACGGGGACGGGGACGGACTGGGCGGTTTCCGCGACGCTGGCTCGGTTGGCTGACAGCGGCCGTCGCCGCCAACAGCACTTGCCGAGTCAGCCGGCGCGGCGCAGGATCTCCAGGGGCGGGACACCGGCGACGCCCCGGCTGCCGGACAGACCGACGGCGACGGTGAGCACGGGAACGGCGACCAGAGCGCCGGCCAGCCAGCCCCACGCCGGGGCGAAGGTGACTTCAAAGACGTAGGTCGCCAGCCCCCAGCCGCCGCCGATGGCGAGAACCAGTCCCGTCAGGCCCGCCAGGGTACCGAGAGCGGCATACTCCACCAGCAGAATCCGACTGACCTGTCGCCGCGTGGCGCCGAGAGTGCGCAGCAGGGCGCTTTCGCGCAGACGCTGAAAGCGACTGGCCGACACCGAGGCCACGAGTACGACCACTCCCGTGGCGACGCTGAACAGTGCCATGAAACGCACGAGGGCGGCCACACGGTCGAGGATCTCGTCCACCGTGCGCAGGATGAGATCGAGGTCGATGGCCGAGACGTTCGGATACTGCTCGACGATCCGACGCTGCAGTGCGGCGCGCTTCTCGGGACTGTCGCCGCGGGTGACGAGAACATGGAACTGGGGCGCCGCCTCGAGCACACCCGGCGAAAACACACACAGGAAGTTGGGCATGATGCGCTGCCAGTCGACGTGGCGCAGGCTGCCGATGGCGACGGTGATCGGCACACCCTGCACATCGAAGGTGAGGGAATCGCCGACGCCGACGCCGAGGCGCTCAGCGACTCCTGCCTCAAGTGACAGGAAGGCGCCGGCTGTGTCGCCGTGCCAGGTGCCGCCCACCAGGGTCTCGCTGTCGGCCAGGTCGGCACGGTAGGTGGAGCGGTATTCGCGATGCAGGGCCCAGCCGCCCCGTTCGCCGAGGCTGTCGGCGGGGATGCCGTCGACAGCGGCAATATGCATGGCGACGATGGGCACCAGCTGCAGCACCGGCATGTCCATGTCTTCCACCAGCTGCCGCACACCCTCGGCCTGATCGGTCTGGATATCGAAGAGCACGACGTTGGGCTGGTCGCTGCCGCCGACGCTGTTGATATGGGACAGCACCGAGCTCTGCGCCGTATAGAGGGCGGCCACGAGAAAAGTACCCAGCCCGAGGCTGACCATCAGCAACAGGGTCTGATTGTGCGGTCGGTAGAGATTGGCCAGCCCCTGGCGCTTCACGTAGGAGAAAGATTTCGGAAAGAAGCGCCGCACCGCACCGCGCAGAAGCCGGGCGGCTGCTGCCAGCAACAGCAGCGCGACGGCGGTACCCACCGTGAAGAACAGAGCGTGGTCCGGCCGTCCGGCCAATACGCTGGCCAGCAGGTAGGCGCCGACGGCGGCAGCAGCGCCGACGAGGCCACGCAGGACGCGATCTCCGGCGCGTACGCCGGACTCGTACGAAGCGCGGATGGCCAGCAGCGGGCTGGCACTGCGCACCGCCAGCAGCGGCCGGGCCGCGAACAGCAGTGCGATGACGGTGCCGATGGCGATGCCCTCGAGGGCGGTGCCGACAGAGGGGGTGACCTCGATGGTGGCCGGCAGGAAGTCGGCTACCATCCGCGGCAGGATCAGCAGCACGAGGGCGCCGGCCACGGCACCGGCGGTGGAGCCGATGAAACCGAGCGCCCCGGCCTGTAGCATGTAGATCCACAGAGCCTGGCCACCCGTGGCGCCGAGGGACCGCAGCACGGCGACACTTTCCAGCTTCTGCTCGATGTAGGCGTGGATGGCGCTGGCCACACCGACTGCGCCCAGCAGCAGGGCGATGAAGCCGCCGAGGCCGAGAAAGCGGTCCAGGTTGCGTATGGTGCGACCGAGACGTTCCTGGCGATCGCGGGCGGTGTCGACATCGATGTCGCCATCGCTGTCACGCAGGGTCTCCTCTATCTGTTCCGGCAGCCTGGCGACGTCACGGTCGTCGTCGAAGCGGAACAGGGCTTTGTACTCGACGCGACTGCCGTACTGGACAAGTCCCGTCTGCTCCAGGTAACCGAGGGGGATCAGCACCGGCGGACGTACGTCGGTGCGCACCGCCGTCTCCCCGGGGATTCCGAGCAGGCGTCCGGCGATACGGAATGTGACACGTCCCACCTTGACCGAGTCTCCCACTTCGGCACCGTACTGCAGGAGGATGCCGTTGTCCACAAGGGCGTCCTGGCCCTGGCGGAAGGTCTGCGCCGCCGCCGGAGGATCGGTGCGCAGCTCGCCGTAGAAGGGCCAGTCGCCGTGGATGGCGCGGACCTCGGACAGGCGCGTGCCGCCGGATTCAGGCAGCAGTACCATGGAGAAGGTCTCGACCATGCGCGACTGCTGTCCGCCGAGGCGGCTGAAGAGGGTCTCCGCCTCGGCCGAGAAGGCCTGGTTGCTCTCGACCTCCAGGTCGGCGCCGAGAAGCTCTGCCGCCTGCCGTGCCACACCCTCCTCCATGGCCCGGCTCAATCCCCGCAAGGCGGTGAGGGCGGCGATACCGATGGCGATGGCACTGGTGTAGAGCAGCAGCCGCCGGCGGAAACCGCGGCTGTCGCGCCAGGCCATACGCAGGACCCACATCACGTCGCGTGATCCCCGGTGGTGCGGTCCTCGATGACGGCGCCGGCACGCAGGCGGATGACGCGGCCACAACGTCCGGCCAGGTCGACGTCGTGGGTGACGAGCACGAGGGTGGTGCCCGTCTCGCGGTTCAGATCGAACAACAGGTCTTCCACGGCGCCCCCCGTGTCGGCGTCGAGGTTGCCTGTGGGTTCGTCGGCGAAGAGGATTTTCGGCCGGTGGATGAAGGCCCGGGCCAGACCGACACGCTGCTGCTCGCCGCCGGACAGCTGCACGGGGTAGTGATCGAGGCGATCGCCGAGGCCGACGCGGGTCAGCAGCTCGGCGGCACGGTCGCGGGCGCCGGACTCACCGCGTAGCTCCAGGGGCACCGAGACGTTCTCGACGGCACTCAGGGTCGGCACCAGCTGGAAGTTCTGGAAGACAAAGCCGACCAGATCACGACGCAGCAGGGCGCGTTCGTCCTCGTCGAGCCCCTCCAGGGGTTGGCCGTCGAGAATGACGGAGCCGTCGCTGGCCCGATCGAGGCCGGCACACAGACCCAGCAAGGTCGTCTTGCCGCTGCCCGACGGGCCGACGATGGCGCAGGTGGTGCCGGCAGCCACGCGGAAGGTGACACCGTGCAGCACGGTCAGGTCGCGATCGCCGCTGCGGTAGATACGCGACAGCTCCCGAACGTCCAGTACGTCCGTCATCGCTGGCCCCGAGCCGCCAGCAGGCGTGCGAGTTGGTCGGGTCGCCGGGTCATGATGGCCTGTACACCCAGATCGAACAGTCTCCCCATGGTCTCCTCATCATCGATGGTCCACACCTGCACCGGCAGTCCCCGTCCCTGACTCACGTCGACGAACCGTTCGTCGACGATGGTCAGGGGTCCCAGCGTTTCGGGTACCTGCAGGGCTTCGAACTCCGGCCACGACAGCACATCGAGGCGCAGAAGGTGCAGGATCCAGTACTTCGACATCTCTGCAGAAGATGCGGATGTGGCCACCTCGGGACAGGCCTGACGAAAATTGGTCAACGCCTCTGGTGCGAAGGCGGCGACGATGGCGCGCTCCTCGTGAGCGTGACGGCGCAACTCACCACACAGTTGCTGTGCCGCCTCGGCGTCGGCTGTCTTCAGCTCGATCACCATGTGCTGCCCGGCGAACTCGGACAGCACTTCGTCCAGCGTCGGAATCAGCAGGCCCTGACCGCGGAAGGGATGGCTGCCGTCATCGGCCGGGGACCAGTCGTAGCCGGCGTCGAGGCTCCGCAGCTGCGCGAAGGTGAAGGAGTCGACCTGGCCTTCCGCCTCGGTGACATGGTCGACGACGCGATCGTGAAACACGACCATCACCCCATCTGACGTACGCCGCACATCGAGCTCCAGCACGTCGGCGCCCAGCTCGATGGCGCGGCGGTAGCCGTCCAGCGTATGCTGCGGCCACAGTCCCCAGCCCCCACGATGGGCGATGATCTGCGGTGCCGGCTGTCGCCAGCGCGGATGTCCGGTGAAGTAGGGGTGGGGGAAGGAGACCGGAGCTGGCAGCAGGGCGAGGAAGGTCCAGACGATCAGCAGGGCGGCGACGCCCCCGCCCAGCCACCGACGCCATCTCACGGTGCCGGCGCCTCGGGTCGGCGTGTGGAGCTGTGCGTGCCATAGAGGAAGGTGTCGACGATGACGTCTACCATCTCCGCCACCGACAGCTTCTCGCTGCTGGTCAGGACCGAGCGCACCATGCCGCGCAGGACGAAGGCCTGCAGTCGTGGGTGGGGGACATGGAAGTCGCCGGTGGTCATACCTCGCAGCAGAACGGATTCGATCACGTCGATCTGTTCGGTCCGCTCCGTCTGCCAGCGCTGGCGACTCTCACTGCCCCCGGGACCGGCCTTGGCATCCTCCATGGACAACAGACGAAAGAAAACCCTGTTGCGAGAGAAGAAAGAGAGGATGGCATTCATCACGGCGCGCACCTGCTCCTCAGGCTGTCGGTCCTGTGCCGCAGCGGTGCGCAGACGGTCGTTGAGCTGCGAGATGCCGTCGAAGACGACGGCGAAGTAGAGAGCGTCCTTGTCGGCGAAGTGGCTGTAGAGTGTGCCCTTGGCGACCCCGGCTTCGCGGGCGATGTCCTCCATCAGCACCTCGTCGTACCGTGCCGCGGCGAACAGGCGGGCCGCACAGGAGAGGATCTTGTCCCGTCGTTGTTGACTCTTCATGCCGATTCTCCCGAATACTGCAGCTGATAGAGGCGATGGTAGAGGCCGTTGCGGGCCAGCAGCTCGTCGTGTGATCCCATCTCACGGACCTGGCCGTGATGGAGGACCAGAATGGTATCGGCGGTACGCACCGTCGACAGGCGGTGGGCGATGACGAGGCTGGTGCGCTGGCGCATCAGCCGATCCACTCCCTCCTGAATCCACATCTCGGTCTCGGTGTCGACGTTGGCCGTGGCCTCGTCGAGCACGAGGATCTCGGGATCGGCGGCCAGGACGCGGGCGAAGGAGAGCAGCTGGCGCTGTCCGGACGACAGGGAGACGCCCCGTTCACCGACGGGTTGGTCGTAGCCCTGCGGCAGGCGAGAGATAAAGCGATCGGCGTTCGTGTCCCGCGCCGCCGCTTCGATCCGTTGCATCGACAGGTCCGGATCGCCCAGAGAAATGTTGTCGCCGACGGTCCCGGCGAAGAGGAACACGTCCTGGTGCACGAGCCCGATGCGTCGTCGCAGATCCCGGGCGTCCCACTGCTTCACATCGATGCCGTCGACGAGGACGGCACCGCGCTGCACCTGGTAGAAGCGACACAACAGGCTGACGACGGTGCTCTTGCCGGCGCCCGTGGCGCCGACGACGGCCAGGCTCTGCCCGGGTTCCACGGCGAAAGACACATCGCGCAGGATCCACTCGGCGTCCTCGCTGACATCGTCGCCATAGGTGAACCAGACATTGCGGAACTCGATGCGTCCCTGCACCTGCTGCGGGGCGCGATGCGAGCCGGTGGTCTCTGCTTCGGTATCGATCAACTCGAAGATCCGCTCCGACGAGGCCATGGCCGTCTGCACCGTGGCGTAGCGCTCGGCGATGTCGCGCAGGGGCATGAAGAAGCGCGGCACGTACTGCAGCATGGCGACCAGCACCCCCCACTCCATCTGCTGGCGCGTGATCTGCCCGGTGCCGTACCAGAGGGTCAGAGCCAGCAGCAGTCCGCCCCACATCTCCATGGACGGGAAGTAGGCCGAGTGATAGCGGCTGGCCAGCAATCGGGCCTTGACGTAATGCCCGTTGCTGTGGGCGAAGCTGCGGGAGCGGCGGTCCTCCGAACCGAAGAGCTGCACCACCTCCATGCCGGAGATGGCTTCCTGCAGCGAGGCGGCGAAGCTGGCGAAACGCGTGCGAGCTTCCTGCATCGCTCCATAGGTCATGCGCTGCAGCCAGACCGTGGCGACGAAGGACAAGGGCAGACAGAGACAGGCGAGCAGACCCATGCGCAGGTCCATATAGAAGATCATGCCGAGAATCGTGACCACGGTGACGACATCGCTGACGAGGGCGACGAGACCGTCGGTGAACAGCTCATTGAGGGCGTCCACATCGCTGGTGTTGCGGGCCATCAGGCGACCGACAGGCGTGCGGTCGAAGAAACGCAGTGGCAGTCTCTGCAGGTGGCTGAACATCTCCATACGCACATCCCGCATGGCCCACTGGCCGACCATGTTCGTCGCCCACGTCTCACCGTAGCCGAGGGCGAACTGCAGGGCCAGTAAGCCGACATAGATGAGGACCAGGGAGCCGAAACCGTCCTCGATACCGGGAAGGAAGTGATCGTCGACGGCGAACTTGGTCAGCAGCGGTCCCGCCTGGCGGGCCAGAGCGCCAACGAAGATGAACAGCAGGGTGAGCAGCACCCAGGGGGTGTACGGCAGCAGGTAGCGGAGCAATCGGCCGAGAAGCCGCAGGTCGAGTCCGCGCCCCAGGGGTGTGGATTCCTCCTGTATCATCTACAGGTCTCCCAATTCCTGAGCCAGGTTCTGACGGCGATGCATGTCGGCGTAGATCCCGTCCTGCGCCACGAGCTCGTCGTGGGTGCCGGACTCGGCGATGCGGCCGCCGTCGAGCACGACGATTCGATCTGCCTCGCGTACGGAGGACAGCCGATGGGCGATGATGATCGTCGTGCGGGAGGCCATGACGCCGCGCAGGCCTTCGAGAATCCGCTCCTCGGTGTGGGTGTCGACGCTGGCGAGGGCATCGTCGAGGACGAGGAGCCGGGGCTTGCGGATGACGGCGCGGGCCAGCGCTGCCCGTTGCTTCTGCCCGCCGGAGAGAGTGACGCCGCGCTCGCCGACGAGGGTTTCGTAGCCGGCGGGGAACTCCTCGAGGTCACCGGCCAGCTGCGAGATCCCCGCAGCCCATTCCACGGCCTGGCCGTTGCTGGAAGGCGAAGCGCCGGCGGCACCGTCCAGTCCGATGTTGAGGTTTTCGCGAATGGTCTCGGAGAAGAGGAAGGAGTCCTGGGGTACGTAGCCGATGGCGCCCCGCAGGGCGGCGACCGGCATCTGGTCCAGCGGAACGCCGTCGACGAGGACCTCTCCCGATGTGGGTTCGAGAAGACGTGGCAGCAGGCGGGCCAGGGTGGACTTGCCGGAGCCCACACGGCCGACGATGGCGAGGGTGTCACCGGCGGGTATGCGCAACGAAATGCGGTCGAGCACGGGCGTGTCGTCCCCTGGGTAGGTGAAACTCACGTCGCGAAATTCGATCTCGCCGCCGATGTGCCGATCGGCTCCGGTGCCCCGATCCTCGGGCGGATGGGCGAGGATGGTCTCGATCCGCGCCAGCGAGGCGACGGCACGTTGAAACTCGTCGACCATTCGCCCCAGCAGCATCAAGGGCCGACTCATGCGGATCAGGTAGGCGTTGAAGGCGACGAAGGCACCCAGAGACAGGGTTCCATCGATGACGCGCAGGCCGCCGAGCCACAACAGGAGGACCATCGAGACACCGCCGAGGAACCCGGCGAAGGGATAGAACAGGCTGCGCACGACGACGAGTCTGCGATTGCACTCGACGTACTGCTCGTTCAACTCGGCAAAGCCGTCGATCTGACGCGATTCGAGGGCATTGGCCTTGATCACCCGCATCCCCGTCAGGTTTTCCTGGATCCGCGCGCTCATGGCGGCGAACTGCTCCTGCACCCGGCGGTAGCCATCTCGAACCCGGCCCGCCACCGCGTTGGTGGCCAGCACCATCACCGGCATCGGCGCCAGCGACAACAGGGCGAGCTGCCAGTCGATGGCGCACATCAGGCCGAGGCTGAGGACGAAGGTGAGGATGCCGGTGAGGGTCATGCGGAAGGCGTGATGGAGAAACCGCTGGATGGCCTCGACATCGTTGATGGCGCGCGACATGAGATCGCCCACGCGGCGTTCGTGGAAGAAGCGCAGTGGCAGGCGCACCAGGTGCTCTACATAGGCGCTGCGGATGTCGGCTTCGACGTAGCGTGACAGACTGGTGAAATACCAGCGCATGCCGAAGTTCACCGCCCAGCCGACAATGGCGAGAGCGGCGATGATGCCGGCGTAGACAGCGATCGGATCATCGGCCTGGTCTGCCAGCGGCAGTTGGAAGGTCAGGGCATCGGCGCCCTCGGCCGTGGACCCGCTGACCGTGTCGATGGCCTGCTTGAGCAGGAGTGGGAGGATGGTGATGATGCAGAGGCCGACGAAGAGGAACAGCAGGCCGAGGGTGACCTCCCGCCAGTACGGGCGCAACCAGGCGCGGAAGGGTCTGAAGGGATTGGCTTGCATCGGCTTCGGGACGGCTCTAGACTGACCGGTCAGTCAGCCAAGCAAGGTCGCTTTCCGTCATAGCATCGTCAAGGCTCCCATCGACAACCATAGATACCTCAGATATCTCCTCTGGCCCGCCTACTGCGCCGTGATCGCCATCGTGGCGGCCTTCTGTTTCGGTGCTCTGGGTGACCATGGTATCTACTTTCACGACGACGAGACCTTCCGCGACAACGAGGCGCTGGCCACAGATCCAGGCTTCTTCTTCTCATCCGGCCGCGAGCACCGCGCCGGGCGACCCGTGGCCTCTCTGGTGAAATGGTGGTCCTTCGCCGCCGTCGACAATCAACCCGGCGCCGCGCACCTCATCGTCGTCATCGCCCACGCCGCGGCGAGTGTGCTGCTGGCCTGGGTCTGCACCCGGCTTGGTCTCAGCCTGATCGCGGGGTTGCTGACGGGGTTGCTGTTTCTCGTCAACGTCGCTCACTTCCAGGCCGTGTTTCACATCTCCGCGCTGGATTTCCCTCTGGCTCTGCTATTTGGTCTGGCTGCTTGGGTACTGCGGCATCATCAAGACCCTTCATGGCGAACACGTCTGGCCGCCGGGGCCTGCCTGGTGATCGCCATTTCCTGCCACCTGAGTGCCGTCGCCCTCCTGCCGCTGTGGGTATACGAGACGTGGCGTGAAAGCGGCGACTGGCGTCTGGCGCTGCGCCGGCATGCCGCCTCAGGGGTGGTCGTCGCGGTGGCCGCCATCGGTCTGCTGGCCATGACACCCGTCCGAACGACAACCTCCGCCTCGCTGCAACACGCCGGCACAGATCCTCTCGGCGCCGTGGCAGGCAGCGGCCGCATGCTCTGCTGGATGGCGGCCCGCCTCGTGACCACCGCCCACTGGTTGCCGGTGGAGCTGGGAGACAGGACGACGGTGGAGCTGGTCTTCGGCGCCATCGTCCTCATCGGCCTCGTCGCTCTGGCCTGGCGGCAAGGCGGGCAGGTCGGCGCTGCCGCAGTGTGGACACTGGTGTTTCTGGCGCCCTTCGCCCTCATCTCAGAGCAGCTTGCCACTCGGGGACGGGAGGGTCCCTCCCACTATATGTACCTGGCCAGCGCCGGGGCCAGCATGCTGCTGGCCATGGGGATCCAGTCCCTCGCCCGTCGGCTGGACGGCCGGTGGCGGGGCAGAGGCTGGATGCTCACCTCAGTCTGCGCCCTTGGCATCACCGGCAGCAGTATCTGGGCATTGGGCGAGTTGCTCCCCATGTCACTCTACAATTCAGGGCGGTATCTGTTCGATCGGGATCCAGCGACCTCCGTGCAGTACCTGCGTCGAACCATCGACGCCGGGGGAGGCGTGGTCCCGCTGCACGAGGTGTACCTGCGCCTGGCTCTGGCTCTGCCCCTTGCGGGGCAGGATCCGTATCCCGTGCTGCAGGAAGCGGCCAGCCGCTATCCGACAAGTGCGTACGTCCAGGGCGGGATCGCCGTGCGCGAGATGGAGAGTCCGGATCCGCGGGCCCGGGAACGGGGGGCTCAGCGTCTCCAACAGGCGGCAGAGCTCGCCGCCAACCAGGGCCAGCAGGAAACCTTCGGCACGAACATCGCCGCCCTCTGTCACAACCTCGGCGTGGCGTACGAGCGGGTGGGCGCTCCGGAACGAGCCATCCCCCTATACCACCGCGCTCTCGACTGGAACCCTGACCCCGCCGCCAGTCGACGACGCCTGGTCAGCGCTTACCTGCTGCTGGTGGAGAAGCTGGCAGCCGGAGGCGACCCGGCCGGGGCCGCCGCCGCCGGCGACAGCGCCAGGGCCTATGCCGGAAGTGAATCTTTGGCATTCTGATACAAGAATTACACGTTCTTGTCCTCGAGTGGTGACGGGAATCACTGGTCAATCCCGGTGCCGGGCACCATATTCAAAGATCCCCCTTGCTCCATCGCTGTCTACAGATCTTCTGAACCACTCCCCACAGCTGTCCCGAGCTGAGAATGACTGTCATCAGTCGATCGGCGGCCTCGGCACTCGATACGCGTCTGCGTACCGAGTTGTGGCTCCGTATCGAACAACGTCTGGCTGATGGTGAGACCCTGGCAACGGGTCGCCATTTCCAGTCCGCCATCGAATCGGCGTACCGCGACTTCACCGGTCAGGTGCCACCGGCACAGGTGAGGGAGCGACTGCGCCGCCTCGTGCGTGACGTCAACGCCGAGCGGCCCGACACCTATCTCGCCCGCGGCGTGCAGAATGCCGTACGGAAGGCCTTCGCGCACGGCGTCGAGAATCTGCACTGGGATCAGGTCCGCGTGCAGCGACACGGTTCGGCGTCGATCCGGCGTTTCCTGCGACGATCGAAGATCCGCGGCTTCCTGCACGAGATTCGTCTCGATCCCGATCTGATCAACGTCTACGCCTGCGTGCGGGCTGCCGACACCCTGGCTGGCCCCCTGCTGGACGCCGAGACCGTGATCTCTACTGCCTCCACACCCCACAAGGCGGCGGCCCTGCCACCGCTTCCTTCCCCGTTCCTTCTCGACGAAGCCGATGAACTCGACGGACCGGGTGAGGGCGGCCGTGGGCAGGCGGTGGACCCGCTTGTGGCCGACGGGCCGCCCAGCCTGCAACTCTTCGACGGCCTGCAGAACATCAGCGGCGAGTACGACGGGCTGATGCGGACACTCATCCAGCACAAGGAACTCGTCGTCGGCGGCGACGAGGGTGATCGTACCCGACTGATGACGGCGCTGATGGGCAGTCCCGGCTTCCTGCAACTGTCGGTGGCCGCCATGGAGCGACGCGACCCCGAGATGCGCAAGCTGTCCGAGCGCTTGCCGCCCTACGATCAGGCGCTGGAAAAGCTTCAGTCGAAGGACGCGTTGAAGATCGAAGAGTCCTTCGTCGATGACCTGCGTCGGTTGAGTCCCGCTGACTACGAGCAGAAGCTGGAGTCGAAGGATGACATGGAGCGCACCCGCGCCATGACAGATGTCAACGGCCTCATCCATCTGCTCGACCAGCTGATGGAAGCGACGCCGTTCCGGCGCAAGGTCCGCCTGTTGATCGGCAATCGTGTGCTGCAGGGCTCAGGCAGCGAGATCGAGTCGATCTATCGCGCCGGCGCCTCTGTCGCCGTCAGCCGCGCCAAGGCCGAGGTGATGCTGCGGCAGAAGCTGGAGCCGGTCTTTGTCGATGCCTCGACCGAAGAGGAGGAGGCCGTGCGCAAGCGCAGCCAGGCGCTGCTGATGTCGATGGAGCAGAAGCTGGTGGCCGAGGTCGATGCTGAGGCCGACGAGGTGATGGATACTCTCCGCCGGGCAGGCGCCACCAGCGACAGCGCCGGGGCCACCGACCCGGCCGAGGAAGAAGAGTTGACCGAGATCGAGAAGTCACGGGGAGCGCTGCTCACCCAGGTGGCGGTCCGGGTCGACGGCCGACCCCAGACGATCTCCGGTGTCGTCATGCCCGACCCGGACGACTCCAAGCGCATGGTTCTGGCCGAGCGTGATCCGGAGTCGGGGGAACTGGTGGCGCAGAAGCGGAAGCGGCGACTGCGCTACGTCAATCAACTCCCGGACGGCAGCTGGCAGGCCCTGACCGGCTAGCCGGTCTGCAACTGTATGGAGTTACGAGCCCGCAGGGATTCAGGCCCTGCGGGCTCGTGCTGTTTCGGGGGCGAGTCGGTCTACCCGCCCTGCTCTTTCTTCCACGCCTCGTACTCCGGGCGGGCGTCGTCCGAGAGGGGGTAGTATCTCTTGAGATGCCCGCCGGCGAGCAGCTTGTCGCGGCTGAACTCCTCCCACTCGGCGTGCTGACTGGCCAGATCCAGCAGGTCAGCGGCAAACTTCGCCGGCACGGCAACAACCCCATCGTCGTCGGCAACGATGATATCGCCAGGCAGCACAAGCGTGTTGTTCATGGCGATGGGCACGTTGACGGCGTTCGGGTAAATATCCGTCTGCGTGTGGAAGTTGGGCGTCACCCCTCGCAGCCACAGACCCAGGTCGAGGTCGCGCTGGACGATGGGATAGTCGCGGATGCAGCCGTCGATGACGACACCGACACCGCCGCGCCCCTGGAAGAAGGTGAGCATCATGTTGCCGAAGCAGCCACTCGTCATGCTGCCGCGGGCGTCGACGCAGACCACGTCACCGGGCTGCGTGTGGTAGAGGACGTGGCGGTGCAGCTGCTGCTCCGGACCGGAGAACTCGTCCTGATTGTAGACATCGATCCGTTGCGGCATGAACTGCAGCGTCAATGCCGGTCCGGCGACGACCTTGCCAGGCGAAAATGGCGTCGGGCCGAGGATCGTGGGGTTCTGGACACCGAGTTTCTTCATTTCGCCAGCAGCGGTGGCAGCGCCGACCTCGCGCAGGCCGTCGACGAGCTCCTTCGGCGGTCGGACGATGTCGGGAGTATGAGTGTCAGGCTCGGACATGGTGTCTCCAGGATTGCAGGTGGACGAGAGCCGTGCGGCTCTGGTGAACTCCCCGTCAAGGTATGCAGAGGCGGTTGACGCCTCCAGCCCAACAGTCGAACATCACTGCTGATCAGCAAGACTACTGCCCTCCGCGGAGCTGTACATACATGACCGAAGCCCTCGTCGTCACCGTCATCGCCGTCATCCTCCTCGCCTGGCTCATACAGCGACGCCTGTCGCAGACGCCCGTGGACACGTTCTATGACCTGTCCGACGGCGAACGAAAACCTCACAAGTGGGGCTACACCGATACCGTCTTCGAGTTCGACGGCCCCCGTTCGGTTCGCGTCACCGGCAGCCGCTACCCCCTGGCCGGGTATTCGATGCCGGCATTCATCCCCTTCGCCGAGGAGGCCCTCGGCGTGCCGATCACACCTGAGGAGATGATGCCGGAACCGCCGCCACAGGTACCGCCGGCGCCGTGCGACCACGCCGGTTTTGACGCCGCCCTGCGAGAGCAGCTCGACGACGATCAGGTCTCCATCACAGACACCGACCGCCTCGTGCACAGCCACGGGCAGCTCAGTGTCGACGAGATCTATCGTCTCCTCTACCTGGGGGCCCTCGGACGCGTCGTCGACCGCGTGCTGTACCCGCAGAGCGAGGACGACGTGCGCCACATCGTAACTACGGCAGCTGCCCACGGCGTCTGCCTGGTGCCCTACGGTGGGGGCACGAATGTGAGCGGCGCCTTGATCCTGCCGCAGGACGAGGAGCGGGTGATCGCCTCCGTCGACATGCGGCGGATGAACCACATCCTGTCCCTGGACGAGGAAAACCAGCAGGCCACCGTCGAGGCGGGGATCTCGGGCAAGGTACTGGAACGGGAGCTCGGGGCGCTCGGCTTCACCTCGGGTCACGATCCCGACAGCGTCGAGCTGTCGACCCTGGGCGGCTGGATCGCCACCAACGCCAGCGGCATGAAGAAGAACCGCTACGGCAACATCGAGGATATCGTGCTCGAAGCGACGCTGGTGACACCCGCCGGCGACGTCGAGACCTTCCACGCGACACCACGCAATTCCACCGGTGTACCGCCGCGCGTGTGGCTCTTCGGCAATGAGGGCAACTTCGGCATCATCACCAAGGCGACGATCAAGGTGCACCCCAGCCCGGAAGCCAGAGAGTACGGGTTGCTCGTGTTTCCACAGTTCGACGTGGGCGTGCGCTTTCTCAAGCAGCTGCGGCACGAGGGGGGATTGCCGGCCAGCATTCGTCTGGTGAACAACAACGAGTCCCGTTTCGGGCAGGCTCTCAAGTCGACGCCGACGGCGATGAAGAGCCTGATGGGAAAGGTGCAGAAGTTCGTCCTGTACACCTTGAAGGGATTCGATCCGCTGCGCATGGTGGCCTGCACCATCGTCATGGAGGGTACCCGGCGCGAGGTGGCGCAACAGAAGAAGATCATCTTCAACCTGGCCAAATCGTATGGCGGCATGAGCGGCGGGGCGCACAACGGCCGGAACGGCTACATGCTGACCTTCGGTATCGCCTATATCCGTGATTTCTTCAATCAGTTCCACATCATGGGCGAGACCTTCGAGACGTCGGTGCCGTGGAACCGGATCCATCAGGTCACGGGCGCTGTCGAGAAACAACTGCATCAGCAGTGCAAGGCGCGCAGCGTTCGTGGCACACCCTATCTGGCATACCGCGTGACCCAGACCTATCACACCGGCGTCTGCATCTACTTCACCATGGGCTTCTCGGGCAAGGGGTTGGATCAACCCGACGCGGTGTATCACGAGATCGAGGCTGGTCTGCGACAGGCGATTCTCGACAACGGCGGCTCCCTGTCCCATCACCACGGCATCGGCAAGATCCGTGCCGGGTTCCTGACACAGATCCAGTCGGAGGCGAGTCTGCAGGTCCTGCGGGAGACCAAGCGGGCGGTGGATCCTGACAACATCTTCGGTGCCCGCAACGGGCCGCTCGCCGACGCGGCAAAGTAGGAGCAGGCAACCGTGCCAGGTGAACACCGGGACCAATCCGTCGTCATCACCGGCGCTTCCTCCGGCCTGGGTGCGGCGCTGGCCCGATCCTTCGCCGACGCGGGCGCCCGACTGACCCTGCTGGCGCGACGTCAGGATCAACTCGAGGAGATCGCCGCCGGCTGTCGTACGGTGGGCGCCGAGGTTGAGACCGTCGTCGGGGATGTGACCCGGATCGAAGACGGACAGCGTCTGGTGGATCACGCCGTCACCGCTCACGGCGGCATCGACTGTCTGATCGCCAACGCCGGCATGAGCATGTGGGCGCCTTTCGAGCAGGTCACCGATCTGACCCTGTTCCGCCAGTTGATGGAGGTCAACTACCTGGGTGCCGTGTACTGCGTGCACCCGGCCCTGCCGCACCTGCAGCAGAGACAGGGGCAGTTCGTCGCCATCTCGTCGATTCAGGGCCGCATGGGCGTGCCCAACCACACCGGGTACGTGGCGGCCAAGCACGCGTTGCAGGGCTTCTGTGACACCCTTCGTATGGAACAGCAAGGCCGCGGCGTGGGGGTGCTCACCGTGCTGCTCCACTGGCTGCGTGGAACCGAACTCCGGCACCATGCTTTCGGCGCGGACGGGGCCCCCATGGGAGACACGCGGCGCGGACACAGCAGCGAGTCGGTCAGCCTCGAGCAGGCGTGTACGGCGATCCTGCGGGGTGTCTCCCGCCGTGAGCGAGAACTCGTCATCCCGGCAAAGCTGAAGGCCCTGGCCGTGTTGAAGGCATTGCGGCCACGCAGCGCCGAGGCCATCGTGCAGCGCGCCGTAGACAAACAGGACGAATCCAGGTCATGAAACTGGAGCTCTCCATCGTCGAGCCTCTCGGTGTCGAGCGGCGCCGATGGCCGGTGACGATGGGCGTGCCTTTCCCGCAGGGTGCGCTGGCGACAGACCAGGATCTTCGTCTGCAACACGAGGGTGAAGCACAGCCGCTGCAGACGCGGACCATGCTGAGCTGGCCGGATGGTTCGGTGCGCTGGGCCCTGCTCGACTTGCAGGCCGATCTGGGACCGGCGGAGGACCATCGCCTGACCCTGTCGTGGCCGAGCACAGACGAGGTGCGGCCGGCGCCGCCGACGCCGGTGGGTATCCGGGAGACGGCGGACGGCACCCTGTTCATCGAGACGGGAGAGCATCAGTGGGCCATCGCACCGAGCGGCACGATGCCTCTGGCTCGGGCCTATCTGGGCGAGCGCGAGATCGTCGCCACCGATGGCCTGCAGTCCTCGGTGCGGGTGGACGGCGAAACCTTCGAGCTGCGGGTGGGCGGACGTCCCGTCGTCGAGGAGGAGGGGCCGCTGCGAGTTGTGGTGCGCGCTGACGGGATCGCCCTTGGCGCCGACGGCTCACCCGGGTCCGATGTGACGGTCCGTATTTACGCCCACACCGGCTGCAGCTGGCTGCGCATCTTCCTGACTCTGACGAATCGCATCCGGCAGAAGCTGGTGCATCTGGAGGAGTTCAAGGTCAGCCTGGCACCAGCGCTCGACGCCGGCACCGCCTTCGAACACGCCTTCCTCGTGTCGAACGTCGATGTCGGCAATCACGTCCCCCACGTCCATGATCTGGTCGACGACTACCGCTCCCTGCGCGTGGGACTGGTAGACATGGGATTTCCCCCGTGGGAGGACGAGGACGAAGAGGAGACGTCGGAACAGCCCCGGCGAGCCGATCCTCAATACGAGATCCTGCCGGGCGCCGCGGGGGCACAGAGCGATCGGCTGCCCGGCGCGAACTGGTGCAATCTGATGCCGGCCGCCGCCGTCATGGGCGATCAGCAGACGACGGTGAGCCTGCAGTGCCGGCGCTTCTGGCACCAGGCGCCCAAAGAGATGGCCCTGACGCCGCAGAGGGCGGAGCTGTCTCTCTACGCCGGCTGGGCGGAGCCGCTGGAGTTTCATCGTGGTGTGGCCAAGACCCACGAGCTCATCATCGATATGGCCGGGAAGAAACCGGGTCGCCAGGCACAGACCGCCTTCTGCCTGGGCTTCGAGAAGCAGCCTTCCTGCCAGGTGGCGACGCGCAACTGGATGGTCGACTCCGGTGCCTTCGGACCGGTGTTCAGCTATCAGCCGGAGAAGTACCGATGGTGGGAGTACATCCTGCGCCACGCCTTGCAGAAGCACACGTTCAACGTCGAAACAGACCCGTCGCTGGGGTTTCATTTCCTCAACTACGGGGACTTCTGGACTCCGGGACGAGGCGGGCAGTGGAAGAACAACGAGATGGACAAGGGCTTCGGTCTGATCCTGCAGATGATCCGCACCGGAGAAGGACCGGTGTGGGAGCACGTGGAACCGATCATCCACCATCAGATCGATGTCGACACCGTCCATGACGACGAGGACGAGCAGGCCATCGGCGCGCAGCGGTATCACTTCGCCAAACACGGTGTCACACACGGGCCGGCTCTGTGCCACGAATGGATCGACGGACCCTTGTTCTTCGGGCTGCTTTCCGGGTACCGGCGCGCCGAGGAGGTGGCCCTGGCCCGGGCCCGCCATTTCCAGCAGGCCGTCGAACGTGGCGACCACCGGGTCAAGACGCTGACCCGGGTGGCGGGGTATCCGTTGATGGCGATGTCGCGCATGTACGAGAATTATCGCGACGAGAGCTATCTGACCACCTGTGAGCGGATCATGGACTGGCTGGACGAGTGGTCGGCAGAAGATGGGCATTACACGTACAACGCCTACACACCACCGGGAAAGACGCAGGTGGCTACTTCGCTGTCTGACGGCATCCTGATGTGTGCCCTGATGCGGCACCATCTGGTCACCGACAGCCCGCGTTCCCTGACGCTGCTCAAGGAACTGGCGGACCGTGACTTTGACGTGACGGGACTGATCCGCCCTGAGGGATTCACGACGAAGGGGGCCAGCCCGTTCCGCAACTACTATGAACCGGAACCGGACTTCTGGTTCGAGCCGATGATGTTTCTCACGCTCAGGACCGGAGAGCCTCGTTACGGCGACGTGGGCTTCGCCGAGTTGCAGCGCATGTTCGCCCAGCGCAGGATGCTCTCCGGCGAGGCCCAGGACCTGCCGCCACACTTCTACCGGTACTGGCTGCCGTCTCTGGCACGGGCCGAGGAGCTGGGCGTGTTGCGGGACCCGCAGCCACTGGGACCATGAAGGCGGGGCATGCACGATGGCTGCTGGCCGCCGTGTTCGTCCTCGGTGTCGCCCTGCGCCTGACGGGATTCGATCGCGGCTTCGACGGAGATTCATTTCACACGTTCCACCCGGACGAAGAGACCGTGGCGCGGGCCGCCCTCGAACTGGCCAGCCCCCTCGATCCACCCCTGACGGCGTACGGCCTGTTGCCGCTGTATCTGGCACGAGGCGCCTTTATCGTCGCCGGTGTTTCCTCCGGCGATCTCGAGTCGGATCCCTGGCCGGCGTACCGGGCGTTGCGTCTGCTGGCTGTGATCCTGTCGGGCGCTGCCATGGTGGGCGTCTTTCTTCTCAGTCGCCGGCTATTCGACGAAGCGACGGCGGTCCTGGCGGCCCTGTTCCTTGCCGTCGTGCCGGTGGCCGTCCAGCAGGGCCATTTCTATACCGTCGACGCGGTGTTTCTACTGTGTGTCACCACGTCCCTGTACGCCTTGGCACGCGTGGAGGGCGTCGGCACGTGGCGCAGCGGCGCCATCGTGGGTTTTTGTGTCGGACTGGCGGCGGCGACGCGGCTGAACGGTCTGCTGCTGTTGCCTGTGGCCGTGGCCAGCCTCTGGCTGCCAAGGGGACGGATGACCTCCGAGATGCGTCGCGACGCGCTCATCCACCCCCTCGTGACCATCGGTACCGCCCTCGCCGTCGTCGTCGTTCTGCAGCCCTATCTGGTGGTGTCGCCGGAACTGATGTGGCGCGACGAGAGTTCGGACGATTTCTGGTTCTCCGCCCGCATCGCCAGTGGCGAGAGGCTGCGCCTCTGGTCGCTCTACGACTGGGACACCATTCCGTACCTGCATCACGTGATTGCTCTGTTGCCCCTGGGTATCGGGTGGCCCCTGACATTGGCGGTGCTGGGAGGCGTGGCCCTGTCGACATCGAGGTGGAGGTCCCGCCAGGGGGCCCTGCTGCTGTGGTCGGCCCTATTCTTTCTCGTCATGGGCGGTCTGCACACCAAACACGTCCGTTACCTGCTGCCGCTGTTGCCGGCGCTGTTGCCGCTGGCGGCGGTTGTGTGCCGCCGCTACGGCCGGCTTGCCGTCGCCGGCGTGGGGTTGTTCACCGTCTTCTATGGTACCGCCTTCGCGAGAATCTACCTGGCGACGGACAGCCGCATCGAAGCGGCTCGCTGGCTGGCAACCAATGTGCCGGCGGGGGCGGCCATCGGACTCGAGACGGGGGGATTCTCACTGCGCCGTCTCGTCGACCCACGGGTCCATGATGTGCATGATATCGACGCCGGCACACCCTTCCATCTGCGCGGGCACCTGAGCTGTGGAGCCGCCGCCCACCATCTGGCAGACGGACTGCGGGATGTGGCCTACGTCGCGGTGGTCGACGTCAACCGGCATGCCCAGGTGACGGCGGCCCCCGACCTGTTGCCGGCGACGGCGAGTTTCTACCGCGCACTGCGGGACGAGCGTCTGGGGTACAGCCGAGTCGGCCACTTCCGCACGACGCCCGGGCTGGCAGGAATCCACCTCGACGATGCCGGTGGCGAGCCCTCCTTCCTCGGCTACGACCATCCCGCTGTCAGCATCTACCAGCGACAGGCCGGTGCCGGAACGGCACTGAATCGGTGGCGTGATGGCGTGGCGGGAGGGACCTGTCCCGACGAGTGGATCGTCGAGGCCGTGGCGCGGGCCGCTGCCGGTGATATCGACGGCGCATTCGATTCGGTGAATCGGGTACGAGCAGGGGAGCGCGCGGCACAGACCGGTTTGCTGATGGAGGCGGATCTGCACCGGCAGCGTGGAGATCAAACGGCCGATGAAGCGGCCTTCCGGCGTTATCAGGAGGGCTATTTCGGTGCCGACGAAGCACACCTGATCCCATGGGCGACGAGCCTCACCCTCACCCGGGCGGGCGCTCCCGATCTGGCTCTCACGGGGTTGATGGCGGGTCTGTTTCACGTGCAGCGCCAACCCACGCCGTCGCACATCCGTCGGGCCATGACCCGCTCCTATCACAAAGCTGCGGATCTGCTGCAGGAGAGCGGACAACCGCGACACGCGAGCCGGGCGCGCGAGATGGCGGCGCAGCTCGAAGGGGTCGCCGGGTTATAGGTATCGCTTGAGGATGTCGGCGGAACGCTGCCAGTCGAAGCGTGCGGCAAAGCGGATCCCGGCGGCGCCCATCCGCTGCCGACGTCCGACGTCGGTCAGGCCGAGCAGGGCCTGTTGCAGGGACTCGATGTCTTCACCATCGACGAGCAGACCGGTAGTGCCGTCCTCGACAGCGTGAACGGCGCCGCCGGAACGACCGGCAATCACCGGCTTGCCGCAGGCGGCCGCCTCGAGGAAGACGATGCCGAAACCCTCCACGGACAGACTGCCCTGACCGGGCACGACGACCTCGCGATTCGGCATGGCGAAGACATCACACGTCCGGTAGAAGGCGGGCAGTCGGGCGTCGTCGATGAACCCGCAGAAATGGACGCGGTCCGTCAGGCCGAGACGGCGGCTCAGCGCCTCCAACGCCTCCCGGTACGGACCGTCGCTGACGACGAGGTATTTCCACGGAGGCAACCTGTCGCCGAGGCCCGCCAGGGCCTCGAGCATGTGGTCGACGCCCTTGCGTTCCACCAGACGGCCCACGGTGAGGTATGTGAGACAGTCCTGCAAGCCGTAGGCGTCGATCAGATCGGCGTCGGCTGCGCCCGGCTCGAATATGCCACCGTCCACCCCCAGCGGCAGTTCGACGACCTGTTCCGTCGCCAGTCCGTAGTCGAGCATCTCCCGCGTTGTGAAGGGGCTGTTGGTGAACAGGGTCCGCGCCCGCCGTAGAATCCGTCGCAGAAAGTGACCGAGCCAATCGGGGCCGACGAAGGCCTCGCGCGTCTCGCCTCCGTACACCCAGACATCGTATGGATGTCCCGTGATCCGGTGAAACAGCCAGGCCAGCGGTCCCGCACGCACGACCTGACCAGCGACAAAGAGCTGAGGCCGGTGGCGGAGGAGCCAGGCTGCCGTCCACAGAGCGCCACAGAGAAAAGTGAGAACCTTACCCCAACCCACCCCCCCTCCCGGGGAGGGGAAACGGACTGTCCGTACGGGATGGGTGGCATCGAAATCGGCGGCGCCCGGTGCATCTGGAGCCAGGATGAGACAACCATCGTGTCCCGCCAGGCGCCAGAAACGGTCGAGGACGAGGGCGATGCCGCCAACGGTGGGAGGGTAATCGAAGGTGACCAGCAGGGACCGAGGGGCGGGTGCCTCAGGTCGTTCCATCAGGGACTGCGGTCGAGGGCCGCACGGACGTGGGTCACCAGACCATCGAGGGAGAAGGGCTTCTGAATGAGAGCGTTCGCCCCCTCGAACTCCTCCAGGCGTGTGGGATACCCGGTGATGATGATAATCGGCAGGTCAGGGGCCATCTCGCGCAGGGCTTTCAGAGTCTCCAGACCGGACATGCGCGGCATGGAATGGTCGAGAAGGACCACATCGACTTCCTCACGGTGCTGGCGGAAGATCTCCAGTCCCTCCTCCCCGTCCGCAGCAGCGAGAGCCTTGAAGCCGCGCCGGTCGAGCATCTGCATAGCCGTATCGCGGATCATCTCCTCGTCGTCGATGACGAGAACCGTCTCGGTGCCTGAATCTGCCTTCATCTCGGCGGTGATCTCCTGCGGTGTGTCGACCGGGTCGTCAGCGGGAAGATACAGATCGAAGCAGGAGCCGGATCCTGGTCTGCTGTCACACTCGATCCAGCCGCCGTGCTCCTGGGCGATGCCGAGTGCCGTCGACAGGCCGAGTCCGGTGCCTTTGTCCACGTCCTTGGTGGTGAAGAACGGTTCGAAGATACGTTTGCGCGTGTCGTCGTCCATGCCCGGGCCGTTGTCGCGCACCCGGAGCTGCAGGTAGCGGCCGGCGACGGACCCCGCGGGGACGCGGTCTCCGGCAAGTTCCACGTCGCGTCCTTCGATGCTGATCTCGGGATCCACACCGTCTGCCCCCTCGAGGGCGTCCCGAGCGTTGATGCACAGGTTCAGCAGCACCTGCTCCAGCTGCAGGCCGATGCCCAACACCCAGGGCAGGTTGTCCCGGGCGTCGACGCGGATGTCAATCCTGCGGTCGAATGTGCGTCGGCAGATGGTCTCGACATCCTCGAGGACACGCCTGGCGTTGACGGACTCGAAGCGGGCGCGCTGCGGGCTCTGTCTTGAGTAGACCATCAACTGCTGAACCATCTGCGCGGCGCGGGTACTGGTCTTCAGAGCATTGCCGATGAGTTGTCGGACGTCGTCGGGAGCATCCATCCGCGCCAGGTCGAGATTGCCGGTGATGGCCTGCAGCATGTTGTTGAAGTTGTGCGCGATTCCGGCTGTCAGCTGGCCGACGGCCTCCATTTTCTGCGCCTGCTGCAGCTGCCATTCCTTGGCGGCAAGAGCCTGCAGGTCCTCCAAGCGCCGGTGCCCCTCGCCAACGACGGCAGCGAACTGACGCAGGACCTCGATATCATCATCGTCGAAGGCCTCGGGGCTGGTACTGTTCATGGCCAGCGTGCCCGTCTTGAAAGGCACGTCGACGACGGACTGGATGCCGGCGCGAAGCAGGGCGGGATTGTCGCCGCCATCGCGCATCTGCTCCGGCGTCCTCCTGTAGTAGGGCTCGCCTGTGCGCAGGGCTTCGGCTACCGGTGGTGGCAGTTCGCGGTCTCTGACCTCATCGCTCACTCCATGACCCGAACTGTAGGAGTGCATGCCCTCAACGGCGACCAGGTTGATACCACAGGCACTGTAGTTGACGAGGACGCGTGACTCCCGCCGCAGGGCGTGAACGACACGGCTCCAGTCGGCGTCGGTCTGCATCTGCAGGATTTCGTTGCGTACCTGCTGCACGGCAAGACCGACCTGCGCCTCGCGTTCCCGACGCTGGGTTTCGTGGTAGAGACGGGCATGTTCGATGGCGATGGCCGCCTGGTCGAGGAGCGGCCCCATGGCCTCGATCCGCCCCATGATGGCGTCCTGCTGTTGCGGCGGACTGCCCGTGGAGATCACTGCCACCACACGCTTGCCCCGCTTCACGGGTAATGAAGTAGCAGATCCGCTCCCGTGGCGTGGTGGGAAGGGGCACGCGCTTGTCGAAACGCGGGTCTCGGCCATCGGTTACGGTCAACTGTCCGGTCCGCGCTACCTCGGCGGTGATATTGACGTCGTCCAGATCGTAGCGCAGGCCGACGACATTGGTGGAGGCCTGCAGGGCAGACCCGGGAATCAGTTCCCCGTTGCTGTCCATGGCACGCACGTAGGAGCGCACGATTTCGATGGAGTGGGATGGCTCATCGACGAGGGCCAGGGCCAGGCTGCGGAAGATTCCCGCCTTGACGATCTCTCGGGAGATCGTTTCCAGGATCACCTCCAGTTCCAGCGACGACAGGACGAGATGCCCGACGGTGCGGAGGGCGGTCAGAAGCTGCTGTGATTCATCGAGTCGGCGTGTCTGGACAACGGATTCGGTGACATCCTGACGGGTGATCAGTGCCCCGCAGACGGCGTCGGAGGGATCACGCAAGGCCAGCAGCTGCATGTCATGCAAGCCCTCGCGTCTGGTAGAATCCTGCTCGACCCGGCGCCACCGCTCGGCGTCGCCGTCAGCGAGGAAATCGAGGATGGCCTGCCGGCCGAGCTGGGGGTCATCCTCGCCGGCAAACTCCCAGATGGGTCGGCCGATCCGATCTTCGCGGCGCAGGGGGATGTTGTGGCGCCGGGCAAGGTCCAGGAAGGCGTCGTTCACGTCGACGATGACACCATGGGCGTCGATCAACGTCGCCGGAATCGGCATGGCGGCAAAAGCGCCGGCGTGGTGGGATGGCGGTGCGGTCATGGACGGGGGGTGGAGGGTTCCGGTCAGGCGCCGATAAAGAGAAAGAAGCAGGCGCTCAGCCCGACCACCAAGCGAGACGAGACGTGGACACCGAGAGTTTCTCCTGGCCCAAGGCCGCCGCCGTGGGCATCTTCCTGCCGATGGTGATCAACCTGCTCGTGCTGGTGACGTACCTCGTCACCGCCCCCTAGCAACCAGTTGCTTTGGCTGTATGCCGGTGGAAAGCCACGCGAATCTTCGCGGTGCGTTCCGCCGGAGCGTACCAGCCCTGTGGTGCGTGATCTGAGGTGTGCAGGTAGCACTGTACGCGCACCTCGTCGCTGCCCTCTGAAAATGTGAAGAGCCGGCTGATGGGCAAGGTCGTGAGCCCGGCGTGATACTTCGAAGCAGAGGCGCAGTTGACAAAGGTAGTCCCCCACTTTTCCTCCACATGTGAACGTCCACCGTGGGTGTCGTCGGGGTGGGTGTGCGTATGTGCTCCCAGCCAGAGATCGGTGGCGCCGTTGTGTCTGTCGAGGTACTCCTCGAAGGCCTGTGCGTCCGGCCTGCCGTCGACGAAGTAAAGGTACGAAGCGCCCTCGGGTCCGCCGTCCGGAAAGTAGCCATGGTAGTGTGACTTCCAGTTGCCCTCGTCATCCTTGCGGAATCCCTCCCAGGGACCGGAGGCGACGGTGGTCTCCTTGAGCATGTGGTGGTGGGCGGTGACGATGGCGAGATCCGTGTGGGCCTCGACCTGCTCCGTCCACCAGCGGAACGTGTCTCCCGTGACGGCGCCGGCCGGATACCCGCCGCGCTCCGCCCGACCTACCGGAGGGCCGCCGTCGTTGCGGTCGCTCATCAACAGAAACAACAGGTTGCCGACGCCGAACTGGTAGCGCTCCCAGGTACCGACGATGGGAAAGGGCCGCCGCTGAGCGTCGACGCCCGAGTGTCCGGTATTCAGTCCTTCGGGGTCGACCCACTTGCGGAACCACCACTGACATTCCTCCTCGGGGCCTGACGCATCGTGGTTGCCGATGAGGTTGTAGAAGTGTTCCCGCGGGTGTTTCGTCGAAGCGCCGAACTGGCGCACGACCTCCTCGCCCTCATCGTCGTCGGGCGCGGTCTGGCTGCCGGACAGGTCTCCCAGGTGCAGAGCGATGTCCCAGTCAAAAGGGGGGCCGCCCTCGTCACCCCCGGTTTCGGCCTGACGGATGGCCTCCGCCAGACTCTCCCGACCACTACGCCGCAGGTCGGTGCCCACATGGGAACATCCCAGTACCCAGACGCGGAATTCTCCGTTGTCATCCATAGGCGCAACAATGAAGCCATTCGCATTGCCGTACGCCACCAAGTTGGTCAGCTTAAGGGACCTCAGCAGTGCGTCTCACCGACCGAACCGAAGGATCGACTCCAATGTCGCCACACGCTGCAAGCGTCACCCGCTTCCTGTCCGTTCTGCTGCTGGCTGCCCTGTGTGGCTGTGCCCCGCGGGCACCGCAGCCGGCTGCCGCTCCGACCGACGAGCTGGACCGCGCCCTGACGACCGATCCCGCTGTGATCACCGGCGTACTCGACAACGGCATGCGCTACGTCATCCGCGCCAATTCCAAGCCTGAGAAGCGGGCAGAACTGCGCCTGGCTCTCGACGTCGGTTCGATCCTGGAATCCGATCAGGAGCAGGGCCTGGCCCACTTCGTCGAGCACATGGCCTTCAACGGTACCACCCATTTCGCCAAGCAGGAGTTGTGGGATTATCTCGAACTGGTGGGCCTGCGGCTCGGGGCAGATCTGAACGCACACACCAGCTTTGACGAGACCGTCTACAAACTCACGGTGCCCACCGATTCTACCGAGATTATGGAGACGGCGTTCCAGATTTTCGAGGACTGGGCTCACGGGGTGACCTTCGAGTCGGAAGAGATCGATAAGGAGCGGGGTGTCGTCATCGAAGAGTGGCGCCGGGGGCAGGGCGCCGACACCCGCATGCTGAAGGAGCAACTGCCGGCGCTGTTCGCTGATTCGAAATATGCCGAGCGATGGCCCATCGGGCAGAAGGCCGTGCTTGACACCTTTGACCACACGACGTTGCGCGGATTCTACGACCGCTGGTACCGACCCGATCTGATGGGCTTCGTCGCCGTGGGCGACTTCGAGCCGGCCTACGTGGAAAGTCTGATCGTCGAGTATCTCGGTCGCGTACCTGTCCCGGAGACACCCACGGTGCGCCCGGAATCGCCTGTACCCGACCACGAGGAGACGCTGTTCGCCATCGCCACCGACACCGAGGCGACGCGCAATACAGTATTCGTCTACCACAAGCAGGAGGTGTTCGAGCCGTCTACGGCACGGGCGTACCGCAATGGCCTGATGGAGGGGCTCTATCACGGCATGCTGAACCGTCGGCTCTACGAGCTTACGACCGAAGCGGATCCTCCCTATCTGGGTGGCTACTCCGGTGTGGGCCTGTCGGTGCGGACCAAGGAGTTTCTCGTGCTCGGTGCAGCGGTGGAGAACAATGGCTTCGAGCGCGGTCTCGACGCCCTGCTCACCGAGGCCAACCGCGTCGCCCTGCACGGATTCACTCCCACGGAGCTGGCGCGGCAGAAGAAGCAGATGTTGCGCGGTATGGAGCAGGCCTGGCGCGAACGCGACAAGCTGCAATCCGGAGGGTTTGCCGCCGAGTACATCCGCCATCTGCTGGAGGATGAGCCGATCCCGGGCATCGAACGCGAGTATGCGCTCTATGGCGAACTGATGCCGACGATCACGCTGGTCGAAGTCAACGAGCTGGCCCAGGCCTGGGCGGGAACAGAAAATCGTGTGATCACCGTGAACGCGCCGGAGAAGGAGGGTGTGGGCGTTCCGACCGAGGCGGATCTGCTGGCCACGTTCGAGACCGTGGCCGCTGCCCAGGTCGATCCGTATGTCGACGAGGGCGCCGATCTGCCGCTGCTGCCAAACGAACCCACACCGGGACACGTCGTCGCGCGTGAGGAGATCTCCGAGCTCGGTGTCACGGTATGGGAGCTGTCGAATGGCGCCCGTGTCTTCATCAAGCCGACGGACTTCAAGAACGACCAGATTGTGTTCTCCGCGTACAGCCCGGGAGGCCACTCGCTGGTGGAGGATGAGGACTACATCGCCGCTGCCACGGCACCTACGGTGGTGTCCCAGGGAGGACTCGGGAACTTCGACCAGGTAGGCATGATGAAGTGGATGAGCGGTAAAGTGGTGCGGGTCACCCCCTACGTCGGCGAGCTCTTCGAGGGGTTTGCCTCCGGGTCGGCGTCGCCGCAGGATGCGGAGACGATGTTCCAGCTCATCCACGGCTACTTCACGGCCACGCGTGAGGACAGCGCCACCTTTGCCTCTCTGCGCAAGCGCATGGGAGCGATGATCGAGAACCGCAGCTCTCGTCCAGAGACGGCCTACGGCGACACGGTCAACGTGACCATGGCGCAGCACCACTTCCGGGCGCGACCATGGTCGGCGCCCATGCTGGACGAGCTTGACCTGCAGAAGTCGATGAAGGTGTTCCGCGATCGTTTCGCCGATGCTTCCGACTTCAGCTTCTTCTTCGTCGGCAATCTCACGCTGGAGGGGATCGAACCCCTGGTGGCGACGTACCTGGCCAGCCTGCCAGGACTGCAGCGCAACGAAACCTGGCGCGACATCGGCATGAAGGCCCCCGAGGGAGTGGTGGAGAAAACCGTACGGCGCGGCATCGAGCCCAAGGCGTCCACACGGATCATCTTCAGCGGCCCTTTCGACTTCGACAACCGCGAGGACCGGTTGCACATCGGCCTCATGGCGGAAACCTTCCAACTCAAGCTGCGGGAGGTGCTGCGTGAGGACCTCGGGGGCACATACGGTGTCGGTGTCGGCGCCCGCCCGTCGCGATACCCCACGCCCAGCTACAGACTCACCGTCAGCTTCGGATGTGACCCCGAGCGCGTGGAAGAGCTCACCGACGCCGTCTTCGTGCAGATCGACAGCCTGCAGGCCGTCGGCCTTGATTCGACCTACACCAATAAGGTGCGTGAGATTCGTCGCCGTGAGCGCGAGGTCAACCTGAAGGAGAACGGCTGGTGGCTGAGTCTGCTGGAATGGGTGGATAAACACGAGGTCGACCCCCTGCTCATCCTCGACAACTCCCTGGCCGAAAACCTGACGCCGGCGGACGTGCTCAGGGCCTCGCAGTGGTTCGATCAGACGCAGTACGCCCGGTTTGTGATGCTGCCCGCCGAGGCCGACGAGGTTGAGGAGGAGGAGTAGTTTGGAAATCGTCCGGTTGCAGCAGGAGGAACTCTTCGTCAGCGGTGAGGGAGAGTACCACACATACCGCATCCCGGCGCTGGTGGTGACCGGGGAGGATACCATCCTCGCGTTCTGTGAGGGGCGACGGGACAGCTCTTCCGACAGCGGCCAGATCGACCTGCTGTTGCGCCGCAGCGAAGACGGCGGTCAGAGCTGGGGCATGACACAGGTTCTGGTGACCGAGCCGGACATGACCTGCGGCAACCCCTGTCCGGTGGTCGACCGAAGGACGGGGACCCTCTGTCTGCTCTTCTGCAAGAATCTGGCCGAAGGTCACGAGGGGCTGATCACCGAAGGCAAGGCGCCGCGCACCGTCTGGCTGACGCGGTCGCAGGACGACGGTGTGACCTGGACCGAACCAGAGGAAATCACGGCGACGACGAAGGATCCGTCCTGGACCTGGTACGCCACCGGTCCCACCCACGGCATTCAGCTGGCGAATGGGCGCCTCGTGGTACCCTGCGATCATATGGTGGGTGTGGACTTCGATCGCAAGACGGATCCCTACCATTCCCACGTCATCATCAGTGACGACGGCGGCGGCAGCTGGCAGATCGGCGGCATCGTCGACGAGGGCACGAACGAGTGTGCCGTCATCGAGACGGCGAACGGGTCGCTCTACATCAATTGTCGGAACTACCGCGGCGAGAAACGACGGGCCAGCGCCCGCAGCGTCGACGGCGGCAGCAGCTTTCAGCCACGGATCTGGGAGGACGATCTTCCCGAACCAATCTGCCAGGGCAGTCTCGTCAGTCTTCCCGGAGACAGGGGCGGCGCAGCTTTATCCGACCTGGCGCTGTTCGCCAACCCCGCCAGCACCGAGGCGCGCTGTGATCTGACGCTGCGTATCACCGAGGATGGCGGCCGTTCGTGGTCCACGCTGCGCAGTCTGTACGAAGGCCCGGCTGCTTACAGCGATCTGGCCGTCACGGCGGAGGGTGGGGTCCTGTGCCTGTACGAGCGCGGCGCCGACTCTCCCTACGAGACGCTGACGCTGGCGCAGATGACCCTGGCGCAGATGACCCTGGCGTGAGTGCGGTCAGTCTCGATGGCAACGCGGTTCGGGCCGAGCGTCTGGCGCGGCATGGCCTGACGCGACCGGTCGAGGACGAAGCCGGGTATCTCGACCTGTTCAGCCGACTGCAGCCGGTGAGCCCTCAGGCCAACTCCTATCCGGGTTCACCCCCGAGACTGATGCACCGGACTTCCGGCTGCGCGGATGACGAGCTCGCCGATGAACTGCGCGGCCAACGGCAACTGGTCAAGGGGCGTTTCCAGGGCGGCACGGTAGCTACGTCCGGGCTGATGAACTGGCCCTGTACGCGGCGGCCTATCGCCGTCCCATGGCCCGGCTGGACGTCAGGCAGGAAGCCGTGATCCGGGCTCTGACGTACTCCGGTCCGCTGTCCCCCCGGCAGCTGCGCGAGGAAACCGGACTGGCCCACCGGCCGCTGATGGCTGCGGTGCACCGCCTGGAGCGGGCCTTTGTGGTGTGTGAGGATCAGACCGACTCCGCCTGGGACCGGCCGCTGCACCTGGTGGAACGGGAGTTTCCCGATCTCTGGCAGCAGGCGCCCGACCCGGAGGCGGCTGCCGCCGAGGTGCTTGCCCGTCTGCTGCACACGCAGGTGTTCGCCACGACAGCTCAACTGGCGGCGGGCAGTGGCCTGGGCAAGCGGGTCGTGGGCAGCACGATCACCACCATGGAGCGGTCCGCACGCGTCGAAGCGGTGACGATGGATGGACTCGAGGGTTGGCAGCAGTCAGGGGACAGACCCACTGCCGGGGATGTCGGCCTCGTTCGTGTGTTGCACCTGCGCGATCCTCTCGTGCGGCCGCGGCTCGATGAACTGGCGCTGCAGTACGACGGGCGGGAAGTGCTCCAGTACCTGCTCATCGGCGACGAGATTCACGGCGCGGCCTGCGGACACTGGCGGATCAAGGCACACGACGTGGAGGATGTTATCATAGACGATGCACACGTAGCAGATTGGCGAGAGGAGACGCTGGAGGCCGTACGTCGGCGTTATCCAGCGCCGAAACAGCACGTGCTGGCCTGTAACGGCGAACCTCTGTAGCACTGAAGTGTTGAACTACTGGGCTCGCAGTACGCGGAAGGCGGTTCCGGACGTGCGGTCGAGGACGAGGCGTGCTTTCAGCTGCCCCACGAGGCTGGAGACCAGTCGCAGACCGAGGGAATCGGGGGAGTCCAGGTCAATGTCCTCCGGGACGCCAATGCCGTCGTCCACGACACTCAACGAAAAGGTGTCATCGCTGTCACCGATCCGCAGTTCGATCCGCACCGTCCCCTGGCGCTCGTCGGGGAAGGCGTACTTCAGCGCATTCGACACCAGCTCGTTGACGATGAGGCCCATGGGGATGGCCCGGTCGATCGTCAGCAGCGATGTGTCCATGTCGAGAGTGGAGGCGATGCGGCCGCCGAGACCGTAGGCATCGATCAGGTTGTCCACCAGGCGAGTGACGTAGGCGCGGAAATCGATGCGGGCCAGATCCGCCGACTTGTAGAGCTCCTCGTGAATCAGGGCCATCGAGCGGATGCGGTGCTGACTGTCCTCGAAGGCATCCAGCAACGTTGAATCATCGAGCCGGGCCGACTGCAGGTGCAGCAGACTGGAGATGATTTGCAGGTTGTTCTTGACCCGGGGGTGGATCTCCTTGAGCAGGACCTCCTTCTCTTCCAGTGACGCGCGGATCTGCTCCTCCGCCTCCTTGCGTTCGGTGATGTCCTGGGCCACCACCTGCACCATGCTCACTCTGTGAATCTGTTCATCCTCAGCATTCTCGAAGATCGGGAAGGTCGAACCCGCCGCCCACAAGTACCTGCCGTTGCGATGGCGCCAGCGAAACTCCAGTGAGCGGTGTCCCGGCTCGTCGACCTCGTGGAACGTCTCGGTGACATCAACGTCATCGGGATGCACGATGTCACGACGGAAGGCGGGAGTGCGGTAGAAGTCGTCGGGCGTGTAGCCAAGCCATTCTTCGATCTGGGGACTCACGTACAGATAGTTGCCCTCGCTGTCGAGGAGCATGACGACGAAGTTGGGCGTCTCCGCCAGGGTCCGGTAGCGTTTCTCGGAGCGCGCCAGTTCCTGCAGATCCTCCATGCGGCGGTAGCCCTCCGACAGGGCTTCTGACAACTCTTCGAAGAAGGAGACGTGGCGATCGGAGAAGGCGTCGGCCGCGGCGGACAGGATCGTGAGCGTGCCAAAGGAAAAGGGCAGGTCGATGACGCAACGCACGGGGCCGTAGAGCTCGGTGAGCAGGATGAGCTCGTCGGCGCTGTCGAGTGCCTGCAGGTCGACAGCGCCGCGCCGTGCGACCTCGTCGCCAGATGTCGTAGATGCGCGACGCGTAGCCCTCCGACTCGGTGATCATCCACTCGCCGCGTTTGCTGATCCCTGACGAGCCGAAGGAGCTGTACGAGCGCAACATGGGTGGTTCGGTGGTGTCGACGACGTTGACGGCGCAGTGATCGTAGCTGATGCCCATCGTGTCGAGACCGGTGCGGATCGCCTCGAGAACCTGCTGGATGTCTTCAGCGCTGACCATGCTCCAGACGGCCTCGCGCACCTGTTGCATGATGCCGCGTTTCGTCTCCTGGAACTTGCGATCCGTGATGTCGCGGGCCACACCGTGAGTGCCGACGAAGGAGCCCCCGCGGTACAGGCCGTGGGCCGAGATGGAGAAGTGGCGTACATCCATCTCGACGTCGCGAGTGACACCACCACGGGAGCGCAGACGTACCTCAAGCCGTCGTGTGGCGCGCTCACCCGTGCGTCGCTCGTGGAAGGCGTGGCCGACGCGCTCCGCATCCTCGGCGACGAGAAACTCAGAATAGTGGCGGCCGATGATCTCGTCGGGAGAGTACCCGAGCAGGTGACCCACCTCAGTATTGGCGAAGGAGAAATGGCCTTCAGGGTCGAGGACGTAGATAAAATCGGAACTCCCCTCGACGAGAGCCCGATAGCGGGCCTCCGACAGTGCCAGCTCCTGCAGAGCGCCGTCACTCTCCGGGCGGTCCTCAGGTGATTCGGTGGAATCCTGCTGGCTCACGATTTCGGCCCTGTCAGTGCGGGGAGGAGGTCGATGCAAATTAGGTACTAGAGGTGTACCCTACAACGGGAGACAACGAAGAACTGTCAATTCACAGTGGTCCCAACGCAGACAGGGCCCGTCTCGCGTCCGCGTGTGCGGGTTGCAGTTCGAGGAGTGTCTTCCAGGCGGACCGTGCCCCCCCGGGGTTGCCGGCACGCTGCGAAGCCAGACCGAGGCGATACAGGGAATCGGCGCTCTGCGCCCCGCCCAGTTCGACGGCAAGGGCCAGTTCACTCGCCGCATCGACGGCGCGGTCCAGAGACATCAGCACACGGCCGAAAACGTAGCGGCAGAAGTGTGAGCGCGGCGCCAGTCGGACAGCGGCTTCGACCAGGGGAAGAGCCTGGCCGTGTCCGCCTGACATCGTCTCGATGAGAGCCAGATGGGCCAGGGCCATGACAGTGGTCTCGTCGATGGCCATGGCACGGCGCAGATACACCGCGGCCTGCTCCAGGTCACCCTCTTCGTACAACAGACGGCCGATCCAACTGTGGGGCATGGCGAAGTCGTCCGGGCCAAGGGAGATGGCCTCGCCGAACAACCTCATGGCTCGTGCGGGATCATGGCGCATGACGGCCAGACCTTCCGCGTAGCGCTCGATAAAGGCACCGTCGTGATGGAGTGATTCGGCATGTCCGGCGCCGGGCCGCCGCAGGTAGACAGGACGATGATCCTGGAGGTAGGTCAACCGGTAATCGCGGCGGAAGCGTTGCGACAGAAACAGGGCCCGCTCGGCGGGGGTTCCGGGACGGATGCCGGAGATGAAGAGGATGGCATCGGGGGCGCGATCCATGGCGTAGACGACCTGGTAGTTGCGCAGGATGTGGTCGTCGTGGATACCCGGAAGGCGCTGTGGCCTGTGGGCGATGGTCTCATCGGTGAGGCCCACCAGGTCGAGAACGGCAGCCTGGGTGCGGTAGCGCGGGATGCCGATGGCCGTGCTGGCCAGAAGAGTGAAAGGCTCACCGGCCTCGTTAGCATAGTCGGCCAGTTCCTGCAGCTTGCTGTTGTGGGCCGTGATGGCGTCGCGGGCGTGGCGCAGATCCGCATCGGCCCCGGTGACCGAGCCGGCCACCATGGCCAGCATCAGGGCGACGAAGGCGGTCGGAGCGTAGCGGCGGCCGAGGGTGCGCAACAACGTCACGCGAGCGGTCTCCACGACGGCGGCCGAGAGCAAAGCCAACACCGGCAGATGGAGCCGATTTTCCACCAGGGTGTCGCCGCCGATGAGGGTGACGTAGGCCACATTGGCGAAGATGAGCAGGGCCACATAGCTGGCGCCCGGCCGGGTCCGGCGCCGTGCCAGCAGACCCAGGACGGCGATCGGCGCCAATCCCCAGAGCCCGTAGTCGGCGAGGAAGTCGCCCGTGTAGCGCAGGCCGAGTTCCAGGTAGGTCAGCGAGACACCGGTCTTGGCGTAGAACGTGTTCGGCAGGGGATAGCCGTAATACAACCAGCGGAACAGCAGGTGAGGCAGCACGAGAGCGGCGTAGCCGACGGTTGGAGGCCACAGTCCGCGCAGGGCCACTGTTGACGAGCTCGGTCCAAGCAGCAGGCGCACCCCCCGATGAGCCACGGTGAGGCCGAAGAACATCCAGCCTTCGGGACGCGTAAGTGCCGCCAGGCCGAAGAGGATCCCCGTCCAGCCGTCGAGCTCACCCCGCTGCAGATAACGCACAGCGCCGGCGGTGATGAGCAGGGCGAAGAGGGCGGTCTCCATGCCGCTGAGAGTCCAGAATGCCAGCGCCCCGTTGGCCGCCAGCAGGCAGGGCGTCGCCAGGTGCGCCGGATCTGCCGGGCGGGAACTGAGGCTCGAGGCCAGGCGCCAGCTCAGCAGGATCAGCGCCGACGCTGCCAGCACGCCGAGGGTGCGAGCCACCACCACCGCGTCCAGGCCAAGAGCATGGGGCAAGGTGAGGAGCATGACCCACGAGAAGTTCGTGTAGCCCTCGACCCGCTCGCCCGGGTTGAAGACGAGGCCGACGCCGTCGACGAGGTTCTTTGCGTACACGAGGGAGATGTAGGCGTCGTCCTGGAGGACGTCATACCGGGCGCAGAGCACGGCGAAGAGCAGCCCGGCACAGACCAGCAGCAGGAACGCTGCAAGTGCGTGGCGTTTCACATCTCACCGTCGGCGAGCAGGTCATCGACCCACGCTTCGAGCACGCCGAGCTCGGCAAGCAGGTCGAGAATCGTGTAGCGGGTGCGGACGAAGCGCGCGTGGAGGAGGGCGGAACGGGCGCCGTCGGCATCGATGCTGATCTCGGCGAAACAAACTGGTGCACCGGCACGAAGCAGGCTGTCCGGGGATGCGGGAGACGCACCGAGTATACCGCGCAGCTCGGGCAGGATCTGCGGCCAGTTGTCGCCCAGGGCAATCCGTCGGGTTCGACGTGAGTCGTCATCGCCATGAACCTGGCGAGCCACCGGTTCGACAGCGGACCACAGGCGGCCAAAGTGTGGCTTCAAACTCTCGCTCATCGCTTCCCACGGCGCGAGGGGTGGCGGTTGGATCGTGCTGAGGTCCGAGTTCAGCAGTCTCTCGTAGAGGCGGGCTACAGCCAGGGTGGCGACACCGACCTGGCAGCCGTGCAGATCATGGGGGCCGCCGCAGGCATGGTGGCGCATGTCAAGGAGATGACTGACGAGGTGTTCGGCGCCGCTTGATGGCGCGGAGGTGCCGGCGATGTCCATTGCCATACCGGACAACAGCAAACCCGCTGTCAGAGCGGCGATGGCGTCGGGATCGCGTGTGCGGAGACCGTCGACGGCCGTGGCAGTGATGGTCTCGGCTTCGTGCGCCAGGTGCAGGGCCTGGCGGTCATAGGGAGTGTTGAGCAGACGGTGACCCAGATACCAGTCGGCGCCGCTCACCGGACGGGATCGCAGGTCGGCGAAGCCGGCGGCGACCATCCGCGACGGCGCCTGGCGCAACAGGTCGACGGGGGCCACGGCAATGCGCGGCGGGGGACACGGCAGCGACACCTTGATGTCGCCGTCCAGCAGGGCGGCGCAAGCAGAGGTGTAGCCATTCATCGACGGCGCCGTAGCGACAACAGCGGCGGGGATTCCCGTCCGGTGGCAGGCGAACTTGGTCAGGTCGTTCAGAGTCCCCGAACCCACGGCGATGGCAGCGGTTGCCCCGCCATCCGCAAGCTGCTGCACCAGACACTCGGCCTCTGTCATACCGGCCACGACTTGTCCTTCACCACGAGGCGGCAGGATGATGAGCTCAGCGCCAAGAGCATCGGCCAACCGGTTGGCCGCAATCGCAGCGGTCGTCGCATCGGCGACAACACATCGTCGCCCCGTCGGCAGGTGCCGACAGAGGAGATCCGGGGCTTGGTCCAACCCATCGATCAGAAACAGGAGAAGGTCACGGCTGTCACCGTGTTGGCGCAGCAGGCGACGCAACCCCGACATCCCATCAATTCTCATACTGTCATAACTTAAGCGACGGTTGGGATCGAAGTCTGACAAAGGAGAATCGAACCAAGTGTCTCTCATCACGATCATCGGGCGCGGCCATTCCGGTACGCGCGCCATTTCTCACACGCTCTATGCCAGCGGTGTCTTCATGGGGAGCACGATCAACCGCTCCGGAGACAAGGTGCCGCCTGCCGACATGTATGAAGCTGCGAGGGTGTTTGCCCGACACGTGCCGTGGAAGGGAGACCTCGAATGGGATTTCGAGTCGATGGCCGAAACCCCGATCGATCCGGAGTACGAGCGCCTGGTCGGCGAGTACCTAAGCGACGTCCACCGTGAAAAGACACAGCACAAGGGCTGGAAGCTGCCGGAGACGACCCTGTCGCTGCCGTGGATCACGCGCATGTATCCGGAGGCCTACTACATCTATCTGGTGCGCGATCCGCGCGACTCCATCCTCGGCGGCCACACGACAGACGACCTGGCCCGGTTCGATGTCCGCTATCCCGAGACCGACGACACGATGAGACGACGGGCTATCTCGTGGAAGTATCAGTACGACCTGGTGGCGGCCACGCCGAAACCGGAGCGCTGGCTGACGCTGCGCTTCGAGGATTTTGTCCTGCACCAGGAGCGCGAGCTCGGTCGTCTCGAAGAGTTTCTCGGTTTTTCGCTGGGCCGCATCATCGTCCGTCCGGACGCCGTCGGCCGCTGGCGACGCACCGAGGAGCGTGTGCCGGACTTCGATTTCCTGCGCAGCGCCCTGGATGAGTCGGGGTACGACAACCAGGAGTAGGGCCAGAGATGTCGCTGCTCACAGGGTCTGACATCGGCAAGTCCTACGCCCATCGCTACGTCTTTTCCGGGTTCTCCTTCGCCATCGAGCATGGCGACCGCATTGGCCTGGTGGGCATCAACGGCGGCGGCAAGACGACGCTGCTGCGGATCATCGCCGGCCTGGAGAGTTCCGAGCCACCGGGACAGATCCACCACAAACGTGGCCTCCAGGTCGGCTACCTGGCCCAGGATGCGGGCGGACCGATCCCCGACGGCACGGTGTGGGAGACGATGCTGGAAGGTGTGACCGATCTGCGTCGCCTGGAAGCGGAGCTGCAGAGCGTGGCCGCCGAACTCACCGGTGCCGACGACGATCCGCTGCTGGCCCGCTACAGCTCGATGCAGGCCGACTTCGAGCGCCGTGACGGTTATCTCTACGAGACCCGGATCCACACGGTACTTGCCGGTCTCGGTTTCCATGAGAACGACTGCGGCAAGGCGCTGTCGGAGTTGAGCGGCGGTCAGCGCACACGGGTGCAGCTGGCGCGCCTTCTCGTGGAAGGCAGTGATCTGCTGCTCCTCGATGAACCGACGAATTACCTCGATCTGCGGGCGGTGGAGTGGCTGGAGGGATGGCTGCGAGATCGCGACGGGGGTTACCTCGTCGTGTCCCATGATCGCTGGTTTCTGGATCGCGTCACAGAACGGACGTGGGAGATCTCCTTCGGCCGGCTGGAGGCCTATCGGGGCGGATATTCGGCCTACGTGCGCCAGCGGCAGGAGCGCTACGAGCGCCACCTGAAAGAGTGGGAAGCGCAGCAGGCGTACGTGGAGAAGACGGAGGAGTTCGTCCGACGGTTTCTTGCCGGCCAGCGGACAAAAGAGGCACAGGGCCGGCGCAAGCGACTGCAGCGTTTCCTTCGGCACGAGGCCATCGAGCGGCCGCAGCAGCACCGCCGCATGCACCTGCGCATGGAGTCATCGGGGCGTACGGGAGATATCGTGCTGCGGCTGACGGATCTGGCGTTGGGCTACGGGCAGGACGAGCCCGTGGTGCGTACCGCGGGTGAGGTGGAAGCGCTGCGCGGACAACGGGTTGCCGTGATCGGCCCCAACGGCGCCGGGAAGACGACGCTGGTGCGCGCCATTCTCGGACAGCTGGCGCCGCAGGCTGGGCAGGTGCACCTGGGCGCGAAGGTGGAGATCGGTTACCTGCCGCAGACGCAGGAGTACCTCGATCCATCGTTGACCCTGGTGGAATCGCTGAGAGAGGTAGCGTCGGAGGAGACGAAGACGGGGGAGCTGCGGGACCTGCTGGGCAGCTTCCTGTTCTCCGGCGACGATGTCGACAAGCGGGTGGAGCAGATCAGTGGCGGCGAGCGCAGCCGCGTGGCGCTGGCCAGGCTCGTGCTCCAGGGAGCGAACTTTCTCATCCTCGACGCGCCGACCAACCATCTCGACATCAACTCGCAGGAAGTCCTCGAAGGGGTGCTGGCAGACTTCACGGGTACCGTGCTGCTCGTCAGCCACGATCGCTACCTCATCCAGTCACTGGCGACACAGATCTGGGTTGTCGAAGCCGGCGGCCTGACCCCCTTCGACGGCAACTGGTCGCAGTACTGCGAATGGCGTGAGCGCCGCGCTGCCACAGAAGTCGTGCAGGGCGTGGCCGCGCCGGTAGTAGACGACAGAGAAGCGCGCCGGGTCGCCCGACGGCAGCGCAAGGCGCACGAAGAGCTGCAGGAAGGGCACGTCCGGTTGGAAGCACGGATCGCCAGTCTCGAAGAGAAGAAGACCGGTCTGGGCGAGCAGATCGGTCGGGCAAGCGAGGCCCGCGACATGGACCTGCTGGCGGAGCTGACCGCCGCCCTGCAGCAGGTGGAAACCGATCTCGAGCAGGACATGGCGCAGTGGGAGGATGTGGGTCGTCAACTCGAGGAATACGCCGGGACCGCTGCCGCCTCCTGAATCACGTTGACCCCGTAGGGCGTGGGTCTACCTTTCGGCCCTAGGAGCCTGTCCGAGTAACCCATTTGGGCTACGGCCACGCCCTTGAGGCCGCTCGTTGCGTTGCGCTCGCTCTCTGAATGGCCTTTCAATTCAGGTCACTCGCGCGCCTTGCGAGCGACCCCAATGCCGCGACCTCGCCTACAAAGCGATTACTCGGACAGGCTCCTAGCCAACCTCAAGCTCAAGATGGAGATTGCCATGAGAGGCTCTCATGTTCGGTCGAGACTCCTCGCCGTCGGAAGCGCCGTACTGATGATCGTAACGATGGCACCCGCCGGCGCGCAGGATCGTGACGCCGGTCCTTGGTGGCCGCACCCGATCTGGGGTGCCGATGACGAGGCAGGGGGCTCCAACTGGATCACTCCGGAGGTCGTGCTGCGGGCGGCGACCCTGGTACAGACGGGCAAGGTCTACGAGCTGGGACAGGTCTACGAGCAGGGCATTCCGCTGTTCGGCAATCGGACCTTCGCGCTGACGATCCCCGGGGCCCCGACGGGTGGCCCCTTCGGCGACAACCAGCTCGTCTATCACGACGAGTTCTTCTGCGGCGAAATCGGCCAGATCGGCACGCAGTTCGATGGCCCGGGCCACATCGGCACGCGTATGCAGATGGGGGATGGCAGCGTTCAGGATGTGTTCTACAATGGTTTCACCGAGGACGAGATCGCCGGCTCTTATGGGCTGCAGAAGCTGGGTGTCGAGAACATCAAGCCTTTCTTCACCCGCGGCGTCCTCATCGACATCGCCGGCCTCAAAGGGGTCGAGGCTCTCGATCACGGGTACGAGGTCACCCTCGCCGACGTGCGGGCGGCGCTGGCCCGGCAAGGTCTCGCCGAGAGCAGCATCGAATCCGGTGATGCCCTGTTCTTCCGTTACGGCTGGTCGAAGCACTGGACCGACACCGACAAGTACAACACCGATCCCCCGGGAATCGGCCTGGAGGTGGCGGCCTGGCTGGTGGAGCGGCAACCGTCGATGATCGGCTCCGATCAGTGGACGACGGAGGTGGTGCCGAACCCGGATCCGACGCTGGCCTTTCCAGTCCATCAGGAGATCATCACCAAGGCGGGGATCTGGAACCTGGAGAACATGGTCTATGACGGTCTCGTCGAGGACGGGGTGAACGAGTTCCTGTTCATCTTCACGCCGATCCGCTTCAAGGGCGCCACCGGTTCACCGGCCCGTCCGATCGCGATCCGCTGATGGCTGCCAGGCCAAGGACGGCGACCCCCACGCCTGCGTCTCTGCGCCGACTGTGCGGCCAGACACTGCCGGCCATCCTCGGTGAAACCGACGGTCGTCGTCTGCTGCAGACGACCGAGGCGATCGTCGACACGGACCGCTGGAATTCCTTCGACCGTTTCCACGACACGACGAAGACGCTGGTAGACGAATACGAAAGTGCCGGCGCCGGCGCCGAGGTCGATCCCATTCAGACCGGGGGGCGGATCGGCACCGGACGCTGGATCATCCAGGAAGCGCAGGACATACGCTCCGCCACCGTCGACATCGTTCAGCCATTCCGCGAGCGGGTCGCCGACTATCGCGAGAATCCGTGGCACGTGGTGCAGTGGACGGCGGCCACACCAAAGGGAGGCCTGCGCGGAGAGCTCGTCGTGCTCGAGCGCGAAGAGGATCTCGACGGCATGGGTCCCGACGGGTTGAGCGGCTGTTTTGTGCTGACCAATCTCAACATCCGGGGCATGCTGGAGAAGCTGGCGCACAGGGGGGCTGCCGGCGTGATCACCGACATCGAGGTGACCGGCAACCCCGGGGCGCTGGCGTGGACCAAGTTCGGCTGGGGGATGGTGCCCACGAGCCACGCCACGGCACGCCTGGTAGGGCTGGTGGTGTCGCATCGTCAGGGGCTCAGGCTGCGGCGGCAACTGCAGAAGAACAAGCATATGGTGCTGCACGTGCGCGTGGACGCGCCCAAGTACGTGGGTGAGCACGACGTCGTTTCGGGGCTCATCAAGGGACGGGACGAGCGCCAGGACGAGATCTGGGCCATCGCCCATTCCGGCGAACCGGGTGCCATCGACAACGCTTCCGGCTGTGCCGTCACCGTGGAGGTGGCACGGGCCATCGAAGGGTTGATCAAGGCCGGTGTGCTGCCACGACCACGGCGCACGATCCGGTTGCTCAACGCCTACGAGTGCTACGGTTTCTTCGCCTTCCTGGAGCGGGACCGCCGTCTGCAGCCGCCGCTGGCAGGTGTCTGCATCGACACGGTGGGGGCCCGACCGGCGGTCTGCGGCGGACGACTGGAGTGGCGGGCCACGGTACCGTCATCGGCGGGATTCGTCGATTGGGTGGGTGAGAAGATCCTGGGCGCCACCCTGCGCCAGTATCGCGCTGCCGGGTACCGCCTGCATCACGAGCCGTTCATGTCCACCTCGGACACGTTGATCGGCGACCCGCAGTATGGCTACCCCTGCCCGTGGCTGACGACACATCACAAGCGGGCCGGCACGACTCCGGGCAGGCCGGGGGCTACGTGGGACGCCTACCACTCGTCAGCCGATCAGATGGGGCTGCTCAGCGCGGCGGGATTGAAGACCTGCGCCGCGTCCATGGCGGCCTATCTCTACTATCTGGCCGATGCCGGCACAACCGACGTCGTGCAGATGGCGCGGGCCGAAACGGCGCGTCTGGTGGGAGTGGCTCAGGCCGACAGACGACGCCTGGACCGCGCCGGTGCCGAGTATCTGCGTGACGCCCACGAGGAGAGCCTGCGCCGTCTGCAGACGTTCCTTTGGGGCGGTGATCGCCGCCAGGTGATGGCCGAGCTGCAGTCCCTGCGCGCTGACATGGCCGCTGCCACGTCCGGCCTCCGGCAGACACGGGGCGCACGCTCGACGCTGGAGACCCGACGTATTCCCCGACGGACGGCGCTGCTGGCGCCGACGACGGAAAACGTGGAGCCGTCGCTGGGCCGCCGCCTCGGCGCCGCCCGGCTGAACCAGTGGGCCCTCTACTGGGCGGACGGTCGGCGGACGCTGGAGCAGATCGCCGACGCCCTGTCCTGGGAGCAGGGCGGGCTGTTGCGGCCGGGGGTGACCCCGAAGCGAGAGCCGGTGGATGCAGCGGCCGTGGCGGGCTACTTCGAAGCCCTGGCTGAACTGGGCTATGTCGATCTGCCGGAGCGGTCCGCTATGAAGTCGAAGGCCCAACTGGTCGGCGACCTGCGGCGACTGGGCGTCCGGCCGGGCATGGATCTGATGGTGCACAGCTCCCTGTCGAAGATCGGTCCCGTGGAAGGTGGGGCGGACACCGTCGTCGAGGCGCTGCTGGCAGCCGTGGGACGCTCGGGTACGCTGCTGATGCCCTCTTTCAATCACCGGGCCGCCCAGGTCTACAACCGGATGGCGACGCCGACGACGAACGGGGCCATTCCCGATGCTTTCTGGCGTCGACCGGAGGCCGTACGCAGCGAGCATGCCACACATGCCGTGGCCGCCCTCGGCCCCCGCGCCGAGAGGTACTGCAAGGATCACGTGGAGGCGGGGTGCTGGGAAGACGAGAGCCCCATCGGCCAGCTCGTGCACACCGGGGGCTGGCTGCTCGCCCTGGGCACCACGCACTGGACGACGACAGCGTATCACGTGGCCGAGATGTCGGAGAATCGCGGCTGCAACGATCCTTTCGGTGACATCCATCGAGTCGTCAAAGAGGACGGCCAGGTCGAGGAGGTCTGGGGGCTCGCCTTCCGCCGAGGCCCCTGTCCCGTGCAGGTGTCGCCGAAACTTGACGAGGCGCTGGATCGCCGTGGCCTGCAGCGCCGCGGCCTGGTGGGCGAAGCCGGTTGCGAGTTGGTGCGGGCGCAGGATCTGTGGAAGGTGCGGCGGCAACACCTGAGGAAGGTGTGTCCCACGTGTACCGTGCGTCCCGGCTATCCTGAAGGCTGATCGTCATGTACGAGCGACTCGGGGTGGTGGAGCTCAAAGGTGGGGAAAAGGTCGAGGCCGGCGTCGTCATCGGCCCCGATCCGCAGTGGGCAGATCGAGTCTGTGATCTGCTGAGCCACAAGGGGGAGGTGTGGGCCTGGGGCAACGCCGAGTGCCTGCGCCAGAACCTGGGCATCGATGTCAGGTACTACGTGCTGCACCGTGACGGAGTTCCCTTCGCCAATATCATGACCGTCAGCCACTATGGGGTGGGCCACTTCGGCCACGTATATACGGTGCCGGAAGATCGTCGCCAGGGAGCGGCCAGCTCGCTGATGAGTCTGCTGATGGAGGACTTCCGTCAGCGCCACGGCCAGGCCCTGTTTCTCGGCACGGGCTTCGATTCCGCTCCCTACCACATCTATCATGCCGAAGGGTTCCGGGGCCTCGAGCCGGAAAGCGGTCTGATGGAGTACTACGCGGCGTCGGGAGAAACCTTCCGCGCCGGATGGTTCGCGCAAGGGCCGGTGGAAGTCCGGTCTGCCTCCTGGGAGAACTGGCCGACGTCGGCGCCGCTGTTCACCGGGGCCTTTCCGGGGACGGTACGATGTGCGCCGCTGCGGATGTTCGGGCGGGTGTCCACGGAGGGCGGCTGGCTGCATCTGCTGCATGACGATAGCCGCCAGGGACGTGTTCTGGTGCGCCCGGAAACCGGTGCCGTGGTCGGGGCCGCCGTGGCTGGCGAGCATCCACTGTGGCCGGATACGGGCCTGCTCGACGTCTACTGTCACCCGGCCTTCTGGGACTACGGAACCGAGATCCTGGGAGCCCTGGATCTGTCACAGAAAAACAGCTGGCTGGCCGTCAGCGACGATGGCTGTCCGGACAAGGATGCGGTGCTTGCCGCCGGCGGCTTCACCTCCACCGGTCAGGCCGCCGGGCGGGTCGCGGTGGACACCCGGCGCACCCGGATGGCGGATGTGACGGAATGGGAGATGTAGATTCAGGACAACACTCTAGCCCTGACTAGAGATTGTCGCAACCGCTGAAAAAACAGGATCTAGAGCTAGATTTCATTGCTTGACGGTTCTAGAAGAACCACTTAGTATTAGGGCACAAAACTTCTCGGTCACGTGAACTGGGGTGCCAGAGAAGGTTGAACGAGACCGGTGGGGCCGAGGCGACCCCGCCGGTCTCTTTTGTATCCTTGACATCGACAGAATGGCTCTGTAAGGTTCTGCCATCCCCACGGTCTGCCTTTCGGGGCTGACCGAACTGGAATGACGATAGCCCGCCTCGTGTCGCCATTCCGGAAAGTCAGACGGACCTCAGCTTTCTCCCCCGTCTGACAGTTCTCCCTAGCAGGGAGCCCTCCCCAGGGCTCCCTGCTTTTTTTATGCTTATCGGTTGCCATGCCGCGACGACCCAACATCTTGTGGATCTGTACCGACGAACAGCGCTGGGACACGATCCATGCTCTTGGCAACGAGCATATCCAGACACCCCACGTCGACCGTCTCGTGAGCGAGGGTGTGGCCTTCACTCACACCTTCTGCCAGAGCCCGATCTGTACCGCCAGTCGATCCAGTTTTCTCACCGGCATGTACCCGTCGTCGGTGCACGGTTGCTGCAACGGCAACGAACGGTGGCCCGGGGCGGCGCCCCTGGTGACACGACTGCTGGCGGATACCGGTTACGATTGCGGACTGGCGGGCAAGCTGCATCTGGCCGGCGCCCACGGACGGATCGAACCACGGGGCGACGACGGCTACCGCGTCTTCCACTGGAGTCATGATCCGCGGGATCAGTGGCCTGAGGGCCACGCCTATGCCGACTGGGTGCACGAGCGCGGGCACAGGCTGAAAGACTTCAACAAGAACCCCCTCGATACGCCACCACACCTGACGCAGACCGCCTGGTGTGCGGACATGGCCATCGAATTCATGGAAGAGGATCGTGGCGACACGCCCTGGTTGATGAGCGTCAATCCCTTTGATCCCCATCCGCCGCTGGACCCGCCACGGCAGTACCTGGGACGGTACCAACCAGATCAACTGCCTGGGTACCCCGTTGGCGCCGGAGACGTGGCCCACCAGAGACGCTTTGCCGACGTCGATTTCGGTACGCCGGACAAGCCGATCGAACTGGAGCGCCGTCAGCAGATGCAGGCAGCGTATTTCGCCATGATCACCCTCATCGACGACAACGTGGGTCGTATGCTCGAGAGCCTGGACCGCGGTGGCCAGCGTCAGGATACGATCGTCATCTTCACCTCCGACCACGGCGACATGGTGGGCGAGCACGAACTGATGCACAAAGGCAGCCGCTTCTACGAGCCCCTCGTGCGCGTGCCTCTCGTCATCTCGTGGCCCGGGCAGTACCGCCAAGGTCTCCGCAGTGAGGCGCTGGTGGAGTTGACCGATCTGGCGCCGACGCTGCTGGCCGAAGCAGGACAGCCCGCACCGGAACGCATGCAGGGGCGGTCACTGGCCGAACTGTTGCGTGGCGACGTGGATCCTGACACTCATCGGGACTTCGTACGCAGCGAGTTCTACCACGCTCTCAGCCCGGTGGACCGCACGCACATCAAGGGCACGTTCGCGACGATGTACCGCGACAGGCGGCACAAGCTGTGTGTCTACCACGGTCTGGAGGCGGGGGAGCTCTACGATCTGGAGAACGATCCCGGCGAGTTCGACAATCTCTGGGATGATGACAATCGGCAGCAACTGCGTTTCGACCTGATGAAACGCAGCTTCGACGCCACGGCCTTTGCCATCGATATCGGCACACCACACGTAACGCAGTTCTGAACGAAGGCGCGCGAGCGCAGGGAGAGGAAGATGGGAAGCGGGACACTTCGTATGGCGCAGTACGGCACCGGCCACGGCCACGCCGGTGGCAAGTTGCGATCGATGCAGGAAAACCCGGATGTAGAGGTGGCCGGCGTGTTCGAACCCGACGCGGCGCGACGGGCCGCCGCCGGTGGGGCCTTCGCCGACGTTCACTGGTTCGAGACTGAAGGTCAGATGCTGGGAGACAGCTCCATCGTCGCCGTCGCCTCGGAGGGCCGCAACAACGAGAGCCTGGGACAGACCGAGGCCATCGTCACCGCCGGAAAACACGTCTGGTACGACAAGCCTGCTGGCGACGACTGGGCCCAGGCGCAGCGGATGTTCGCCGCGGCCAAGGCCGGGCGAATCCATGTGCAGATGGGTTACATGCTGCGCTACCATGAAGTCTTTCAGCAGGTCTGTGAGTGGGTGCGGTCGGGATTCCTCGGTCAGGTGTTCTCCGTGCGGGCCCACATGTCGACGTTCCTGCCGCCCGCGGCACAGCAGATCATCGCCGACAACCATGAGGGTGGCATCCTGTACGACCTGTCCGGGCACATGCTGGATCAGATCCTGTGGATGCTCGGCCGGCCAGAGAAGGTGACCTCCTTCCTGCGCAACGACTCCGGCCAGGTGGCCGGCTTCAAGGACAACTGTCTGGGCGTATTCGAGTTCGACGGCGCCATTGCCACCGTCGATATCGCCGCCCTCGAAACCCGTCCCATGGCGCGCCGCTTCGAGGTCTACGGCACCAGGGGGTCGGCGATCATCACTGAACCATTCGAGCCGGGAAACCAGATCCGCCTGTGCCTGGACGAGGCACGTGACGGGTATGAAGAAGGAGAGCAGGTGATCGAAATGGAGACGCGGAGCCGCCAACAGTGCTACGACGCTGAGCTGGTCGATTTTGTCGGAGTGGTCCGTGACGGCCGGGCCCCCATCCGCGACCTCGACCACGAACTGCTCGTGCAGGAGACGATCCTGCGTTGCGCCGGAGAACTGAGAACATGAGACGCACCGCCGTCGTCGGCTGTGGTGGCATGGGGAAGCACCACCTGCAGGTGCTGGCCGATCTCGACGACTTCGAGACGGTGGCCTTGTGCGACGTGTCTGCCGAAGCCCTCGAGTCCAAGGGAGACGAGTTCGGTGTCGAGGGACGCTACACCGACGTGGCGGCCATGCTCGACGGGTCGACTCCCGACCTCGTCGTGGTGGCGACGCAGACGCGGCACCATCACGAGCCGACGGTGGCTGCCCTGCGACGGGGTGTGTCCGTGTTGTGTGAGAAACCGATCGCCATCGACCTCGTGGAGGCCGACGAGATGGTGGCGGCAGCCGAATCGTCGGGGGCGAAGTTCGCCATCAACCAGCAGAATCACGTAAACCCCGCCGTGGTCAAGGCGCGGCAGATGATCGACGATGGCGCCATCGGCGACGTGGTCATGGTGCGCGGCCGCAACAAACACGGCCGCAAGTCGGGGAACGAATTCATGGAGATGGGTACCCACGTGACCGACATGATGATGGTCATGGGCGGCACCCCCGGGTGGGTGTCGGGTTCGGTACTGTGGGAGGGGCGTGAAGTCGTGGCGGCTGACATCATGGAAGCGAAGCAGATGTCACCGAAGGATCGCGACTCCGGTCCCGTCGCCGGCAATCAGGCGCTGGGACACTTCGGATTCCCCGGCGGTATTCTCGGTGAGATTCAGTTTCTCGGGTACGAGACGAGGAACAATGAGAACTACGGAGTCGATATCCTCGGTTCCACCGGACAGCTGGCGGTGCGCGCCTCTGGAGCCCTCGGAGGAGGGCTGTGGCATCTGCCTCGACCGATGGAGGGTGCGCCAGCGGACTTCGGTGACTGGCAGGCCGTCGATATCGGCGAGATCAACGGCCGAGCCAGCACGATCGCGCACATGTACCGCGCCTTCGCGACGGCCATCGACGCCGATGAGGAGCCTCCCGGAAGTGGGGCCGAAGGAAGGACGGCGTTCGAGATGATCCTGGGGATCTATCAGTCGCACCGTGAGGGTGGACGCCGCGTGATACTGCCACTGACCGAGCGCCGGCATCCGCTGGAGGTATGGCGGAGCGACTGAAGCGGCGGTTCAGTCGCTGCTCTTTCCGGGCTGTGCTGCGCTGGCAAAAAACCCGTCAGGCAGATCGCGAAAGTCGTCGATGGCGTCGTCGGCCAATTCGGCCGCCTGCCGCACTCGTTCCGGAACGCCGCGCGTGATGGCGATGCAGCACATACCCGCGGCACGGGCAGCCATCAGTCCCGCACGTGAGTCTTCAAAGACGAGGCAGGATTCAGGCGCCACACCAAGGCGGTCGGCGGCGACCAGGTAACTCTGCGGGTCGGGCTTGGACTTCTGATACTGGTCACAGCTGGTGTATCCCGTGCACAACTCGTGCAGGTCCGTGCGATCGAGAAGGTTCTCGACGGCCCGTGCCTCGCTGCCGGTGACGATAGTGGTGGCTCCGGGAAAGGCGGCGGCCGCAGCGGCGAAGGCCTCGAGGGCGCCAGGGATTATGTCAGGCGGCGTGGTGACGAACAAATGCTGGAACCCCGCCTCGATGTCGCCAGCCAATTGCACGACACCGGCACCGACGCCGGGGTATAGCGCCAGCAGCCTGGCGGCGATCTGCTTCCAGGCGACGCCGTGAAACTGCACCAGGTCGAGTCCGTCGGTAGAGCGGCCGCGTTCCGTCAGCAGGGCCAGCATGGCCTGCTCGGACTGGCGCTCGGAGTCGACGAGGGTGCCGTCCATGTCGAACAGCACTGCTTTGATGTTTTGCATGTGTTAACCTGTTGTAAATATAAATACTTACGATTTGGCGTATATGCGATTTTCCCTCAATCGTCCCTCATTGGACGACAAATCTGCGAAAAAGCAGAAGGTGGTGGGACCTGCTGCGCGTGCAAGTCGGCGTTGGTCGCACAGGGCATGGGCCTCTCGGACCCGGCGGATGGGAGTGCAAGATGGCAGTCGTGAGCCAATGCGGCCGTCGGCGTCGGCGCTCACCCCAACTGCCCGGGCATCTTGCCTTCGCAGGGACTGACCTCAAGGGACCCTCAGCGTGTCGATCGTCGCGACGAGGGATCCGGATCGGCGGACGACAGAACGTTCTCGGGTTTCCTGACGGAGTTCCGCTCGGAACTGTTCGCGGAGATGCACGACAAACTCTGCGATCAGTGGATTACGGCGGTGGCGGTCCCAGGACCAGTAAAGTCCCAACTCGACCAGTGTGGGTGACGCCGTCGCTGTAAGAGACCGCACGCACGTCCTGTTTTGGGTCTACTCCAGTCTGAAGGTGTGTGGCTGGTTGGGCAAAAGCCAATTCGGCCACTGAGCCAGAAGAGGCGGTGGATCCCAAGGTTGCAGATTCCCAACGCTTCGTTGACTTCGCTGCACCGATCCTGGTAGGGTACACACATGGTTGGCTGCGCTCTCCGTCCCCACACTTCCGCTCATGTCAGTCTGGCGCTCGCCCCCTCGCTCCTTCTCCTCTTGATCGCCACGGGCGCCCTTGCCCAGGCGCCGCGAACCGACCAGCCGAGCACGATGTCCGGGGACGTGCCCGACAGCACTGGGCTCGTCGAGGGGACGAGCTTCGCATACGGGTACGGTGTTTCGGGACTGATGTTGATCCTTCCAGTGCCCTATGTCGAGGCTGGGGCTCGTGCAGGAGCCGTTGGCCTCCGGGGCCGAATCGGCTATGCCGTCGCCTACCTGGAGGCGAGAGTGGAACTGGCCCTATTCAACAGGCTGTACGTCTTCGACGGCCTGAACCTGGTAGTCCAAGTCGATGGACTCGGTCAGGTTTATGGGGTCGGATGGGATACCGGTTCGCGGGGGGCTCGCAGGTTCTACCGAGTCGAGTTGGGTCTCTATGTTCCACCGGAATCCGACGACAACCAGTTCATGCCGCGTATTGGGATCGGGTGGCGGTTCTGAGCATCAGGTGTGCGGACACTGCTCGGACCGAACGCAGAGCGTCGCGGGGCGGAGTGTGACGCCGCACGCAGGTTCGTAGCTTCTGGCCATGCCCGGCTCGAGCGAGATCCGCCTCAGATCAGCGACGCCGGATGACTCTGAGTTCGCCTACAAGGTGAAGGAGGCAGCCTTCCGTGAACACTGGCCATCACGGGAGGGCACGCCGACCCCACCAACGGCATCACCTCATGCATCCCAATCCGCCCTGCCATTCTGTGTCACGAGCGTGTCACATGTGGCTCGATGGCAACCCCAGACAGCGGTGTGTACTTCTACCGACTACAGACCGCCGGGAATGCCCTCACGAAGAAGATGCTGGTCTTGCAGTGACGATTCGCCTGCGGTTCGCGTGCGGATCCATAGACCGACGACGGCCCGCCACGGATCCACAGGATGTGAGCAGGGCTCCTGATGGAAGGTGATGGGCCGCGGTAAACCTTCAACTTCTTCACGCGCCATCACACCGGGGGCCGTGGACTCGTAGTCTACCTGTACCCCCTGTCGCTGTACTCCATCACCCCGGCCACATTCTGCTTGGTGATGATACCGGCCCCAGGATCCATGTTCGCCGGCGTGATGCCGTATCGACAGCAAAGCACAAGCTGCACGACCGGGTAGAACCCCTGCACATACGGCTGCTGGTCGATGGTGAATGCAATGACCCCATCCCTAATCAGGCGCAGGATCTCGGGAGAGAGATCGAACCCTGCGCATAGGCAGCGCCCCTCCGCACCCCTCTCCAGAGCTCTTCCCGCCCCTTCCGTATCCGCCTGCCCCGTGCACAGTACCGCCCGGATCCCCGGATCCTCCCTCAGCGTCGCCTCGATAATCTGTACCGCTTTCTCCGGGTCGGTGCCTGTCACCAACGTCTCCCACGTCACCTGCCGGGCCTGCGCGATCGCCTCCTGGATGCCGCGCGCCCGGTCCTCCAGCGCCGAGATGCCCTCGTCGTGCATGGTGATGAGCACCTTGCTCCCGCTGGCCAGATGTTCCGCCGCCCTTGCTCCCAGTGTCCTTCCGGCCCGGTACAGATCCTGATTTACCGAGCTCAGATGCGCCCCTTTGCCATGGGTGCCGTCCACGTTGAAAGCGACCAACGGCACGCCTTTGTCCAGCGCCTCCTGGACCACTGGGTTGAAGGCAGTCGCGTGGATGATGTTCAGTGCGATCCCGTCGTAACCCGCGGCGATCCCCTCGTAACCCGCGGCGATCCCCTCCCGCACCAGGGCAACCTGCCCCTCCAGGTCCACCCCCTGCGTGCCCGTGAACTCCGCCTCGACCCCCAGCATACTCGCCGCATCCCGCATCCCCTTCCTCACCGTGTCGAAGAAGGCCTCATCGACCGTGCAGGTGACGAAGAGCAGCCGCAATCCCTTTTCCATTGAGTTCGGTCTCCGCTTTCAGCGCAACAGTGACAGCAAACTTGAGTCTTTCCCGCACGCGGGATTAGGAGTCCCTCAGTCCCCGTCGCCGCACGACGAAACCACCAGCCGTCATGACCGACACCAGCACCAGCGATAGCGAGCCCAGAATCAGAAGGAGGATGTGGACGCCGACGCATCCCTCCGGGTCCACGAGCAGGAACGCGTATCCGCCGCGGTACCCAGAGCGATAGGAGAAACGCTGATCAGAGTCGATCTGGCCGCGTCGCCCATCGAGAAGGACAGTGGGATCGACATGCCGACGTAGAACCAGAGGCAGATGGACCCGATGCCGAAGACGGCAATCACTATTCCGGGAGGGATGTTGACGCCGATCAGGCTGAGCAGGAGGATGGTGGCCATCGATATCACGAAGGCCATCATCAAGCTCAGGTTCACTGCCAGCATCATGAGTCCCACGCCCGCAGGAGTGCGATGCTGGCCCTGGAGCGCAGCGGAAAGTCTGCTCATCATGCCGGCGAATCGGGCCTGGGACGCCAGGGCCTACCTTCCCAGTAGAAGTCCAGAGCCCAACGGGCCTGGTGCAAGCACCGGGGCAGTTCGTCGGGGCGCTGATCGATGGCCCATCGGCAGAGGTCCACCGCCCCCAGAGTCGCGACGGCCGTCAGACGAGGCTGCATCTCATCCCAGCTGGATCCGTAGCCCTTGAAGAAGGCATCGATCTCCGGCGAGGACGGATCGTGCTCGCCAGCTATCGAGATCACATCAGCGAACGGTACAGAAGCAGCGCCGGCGCACCCCCAGTCGATCAGTACGGTCTGGCCGTCGGCTCGGAGGAGGACGTTGCGGACAGAAACATCACCGTGAGACAGGCCCACAGGCAGCCCGGGAAGGTCTCGCCAGGCCGTCTCAAGTGAGGTGCTCAGAGCTCCGTCGAGCAAGCCGTGGGCGCGCAAAGGATCGGTCTCTCCCAGCAGGCCGATACAACGCTCCACGTGTTCTTCCCAACAGTGCACGAAGACTTCGCTCTCCACGTCAAATCTCCCGCCCCAGCCCTGCACCGGCACGCCGTGAACGGCTCTGAGTGCTCTACCAATACCAACCCAGGCAGAGACGTCGTCAGCCGCGGGGTGCCGTCCATCAATGAACGTCTGCACTTGATAGGACACATCCCGGATCCGGCCGAGGGCCAGGACTTTGGGCGTATCGACGCCCACAGATCGGGCCTTCTCCATGGCCCACTGCTCTTTGTGAAACTCATGCTTCCGGTGGGGTTCGCCGTTCAGCCGTATGACCACCCGATCCGATCCGCCGTCTGCTCGATACGTGTGGTTTACCTTGCCGGGTGACATCATGGGGTGGAGATCGACCGACTGCCGGTTCAGCACCTGCCGGGCGGCAAGGAGAGCCAACTCCTCCATCTCTTGATCCTGCACGATTGTTTCCGTGTCCGCTGCCGTCATCGTCTCGGACCG
>PVBE012705025.1_pt1 | contig 67323 bp, 65 predicted proteins | sample 1631181 | NCBI WGS metagenome assembly PVBE01 (sample SAMN08397723, study PRJNA350692) | Marine metagenome, whole genome shotgun sequencing project. | isolation source: water | place: Pacific Ocean | collected 2012-04
CACCGCGTGCCTGAAACTCTTCATGCCTCACGGCTGCCGACTGGACGCGACTTCGCAACCCAACGGCGTCTCAGTCGCCTGCGCTAGGTGGCCCATCCTACCGTCACCGATGACGGCGGCGACTTGACCATGCCCGTGACGAGTACCGGGACTGAGAGCCATAAACTGATGAAGCGGAGGGTCAAAGCATTGTATGCCGAAACGGAACCCGGCTCCGCCCCACCCTGCTTGGAAATGCCCCCAAGAGGCGCACGCGCGCCGGCTGAAATGCTCTGTCGTGCTTAACGGCTTTCGGTGTCAAGTTGGCCGGGCAAGGCGCCCTGGCCCCAAAGGCCAGCTCACCGGGGCGGTACGGTGCTCAGGGCTCCGGCGTCGGCGTCCACTGCCGCGTTCGGAGTTGGGCTTGAGCGATCTGTTCAGCGGTCATGCGCCCGGCAACCGTATCTCTGGACCTCTCGTAGGTTTCGCGATTCTCGCCGGAGGACTGCGCGGCGGCGAGACTGAGCCACATGAACGCCTCCACGTTATCCTGCAGGACACCCTGGCCGTTCGCATACATGCTCGCCAGGAGGAACTGCCCGCTCGCGTCCCCCTGATTGGCCCCACGGTGCAACCACCGGACAGCCTCGGCATGGTCCTGGAGGACACCCAACCCTTCCCGGTACACGAGCCCCAGGGCGCTCTGCCCCGGCGCATGTCCTTGGTCGGCCGCCAAGCGCAGCCAGCGAGCCGCCTCGACCCAGTCCTGTGGAACACCCTGCCCGCTGCCATAGAGGACCGCGAGGTTGAACTGCGCGTCAGCGTCCCCTTGCTCAGCCAGTAAACGCAATTCGTCGGGCGGTTGTTGCGCCTGAAGGCGCGCAATGGGAACGAGCGCGCTGATGCCGAACAGGACGGCGGCAAGAACGGTGCGTGCCAGTTGAATCCTCATGCCACTGCCTTCCAAGAATTGTCCTGTCCTACCGGGGGACGACGATGCCCGTATGCCGAAGCCACCCAAGTGCCGGAGCTAAGACATGGGTCCCCTCGTTTAGACGATGCCCAGGCCACCGTGGCCGGGCTGGGCGCGGATTGAGTCCGGACCAAGCCCAGGGGATGCGAACGGTGTCAACCTCTGGCCGATCATCCTGATCTTCTTCGGACCGGTGGCGCTGGCCTACGAGATGGCTGCCAGTTCCGTCCAACCGTCCCGTCCGTCATGGGCTAGGATCGAGCTGTCTGGAAAGAAGGAGGACTCATGACCAGCAATTTCGTCCTCACGGCCATCGCCATCATGGTCGGGGGAATCGTCGGCAATTACGTCGGGGTATCGTTGGGGTTCCCGTACGGCGGCTTTGTGGGAGCGGCGGCCGGTGGAATCCTCGCGCTCTATAACGCCTACCGTGAATCCGAGAAGCGCTAGGAGACCGCTCCCTCTTGGATTTCCTCCGCGCAGAAACGGCGGGGCTTCGGCTTCTGCAACGCCTTCCCTAACCCACCTTCTCGTCTTCAGATGTGCCCCCGAGTTGATTCTTCGGCGCGGTGAACCACTGTTTGCACGCCTGGCATTGGAATGTCGCCATGCCCGAGGGACTCAGCGCCCAGAACCAGAACACGACAGCCGCAAGCAGAAAGAACGGGGCGGTGATCCAGCCGATGACCGGAATCCAGACCATGCACCCTGCGGTAAAAAGTGACACAAAGCCCATCAAGCCGGGACCGATCATCCGAACGTTCGGGTTACCGCATTTCGTGCAGGGCGGTAGACCGTCGGCTCGCTCGAGTCTTGCCAGACAATACCGGCATTGAGTCACCTCGTCCTGGATCTCCTCGGCGCAAAACGGGCAGCTCTTCATTGTCCGAACACGATTGCCACGGCCTCCATGGCACCAACTGAGCTCGAGCCTGGCGTGGTCGATTGAACTGCCGGGGGTGAGGCAGGGGTGTAGACCGCTTCGCCGCTGGGCGGCTCGGGTGTGCGGTCCATCGACCAGACGAACAGGATAGACAGAAGGAGTAGCGCCGCCAGAGCGCCGAAGCATCCCGAGCGACCCTCTGCACCGTCAGCCGCGTCGGCCTTCTTGGCCTCAGTCGTTGGCTGCGGCGCAGTGCTTGTGGACCCTTCAGATGGTGTCTCAACTGTCTCCGACACCGGTTGGACGTCGGGCGTGACAGGGAAATCCATCCCGCAATGCCTGCAGATGAGCTCCGATTCTTGGTTTGTCCCCGCGCAGAATGGGCAAGTCTTCATAAGGTCGTCTCCACTTGACGGCAGTGCCGGAATTGGTCCTCGGCGTCCTGCTTGGACTACATGGGAATCTGTCTACGAAGCATCGCAAACCCGATCAGTCCTGATGGCAGATCCATCTTCGGCTGCGGCTGGGAGGAAGGAGGAGAAAGCCGATCGCTGCTGCTTCGTTCCCACTCTGGCCCGTCTCCGTCAACCCCGACGCGGCCATGCCCCGAAGAAGCTCAGAATTGGAATGAGGACAATGGAGAAGACGCTCAGGACAATTCCGGCGATCGCCATACCCTTGCCGCCGTACTCCTCCGGCCGGTTGTCCGCTCGGAACACCGCAATGATGCCGAGGACCAGTCCACCTATGGCACCGAACCCGTATAGACCCAACGTGGGTATGTTGAGGAGACCGAGGGCGAGAGACGCAATCGCCAGACCCTTCCGGGGCTGCCCAGATGAAACAGCGACCGTCCCCTGTGCCGCCAGCTGGGACGCCTCGGTCGTTGTCAGTTCGCTTCCGCAGTGCTTGCAGGCGGTCGCCGAGTCCTGAATCTCCTCCGCGCAGAATGGGCAGATCTTCACGCTTGCCTCCGCAGTCACTGAGAGTCTAACGCTGGAGGCGGAAAAAACGAACAGCTTGCGGAAAGCCGGCGGTAGCCCACTGAACAGTAGGCGTTTCGTGACGACCCTGGAAGTTACATTGTAGAAGTGGAACTTCTAAGTTACGTCCCGCTCCATCGTCACTTCCTGGCGGCGAGGCGCGATTGGGACCGACGGCCGTCAGGGAGCTCGAATCTGGCACCCCGTCGCCATGCCCGGCGAACAGTAGGGGCGCGTCGTCGACACACGGACATTGCCGCCAGGACGATATCGGCAGAGGTATCGCTGCTGGAATGGAAAGCCTGGAAACATGTTCGGGCACTCATTCTGGTCCACGAAGCCACACCCGACCTCCACGGTGGTGTTCCAGACCAACTGGGTATAGTGGCCGGTTGCGGCGAAGCCACCGGTAGAGACATTTGTGGCGTGGTCGTACTTGCTGGCCTCGCCTGCCCAACCGTGGACCGCGAACCACGGATCCACCGGTGACAACGCGACGCTCGATGCGCGGGACGCGATGTTCTCGCCCTGTCGCGCGGGCCGATTCGGGTCATGCCCGGCCGTGCAGGTGTTGAGGTAGGCCTGAGACCCAGCGGCCAGGTCGTCGGCCCACATCATGGGGGCGAGCGGCATGTCCGGCAACGGCTGCACCGGTTCGCCCGTGGTCGGGGGCAGACCCGAGTTGATGTTGGTCCGAACCCGGTTGTGAGCCGCGGTCATGCCGACCTGCGATTCGGTCTCCTGAGTGGAGATCGTGGCGGGACCGGTGAGAAGCAGGGTGGCAGCGACGAACAGAACCGGTTGTCTCATGGTGTCCGTCTCCAGCCTCCGGACGAAGGGCCTGACCACCGACGTGATAGGTCGGTGTGCAAGAGCCGACCAAGCCGGGTCTATGGTCCTACTGCAATCAGGGCTTCGTCGGTCCGGATAAAGAGGCGGCCGTCGGAGACTGCCGGCGACGAGACCACCCGCTCTCCCAAATCGTTCCGCTGCAGAATTTCTAGCTCGCGCCCCGCCTGGAGCACGACGGTCTCACCGGTCTCGCTGAAGAGATACACCTTCCCGTCACCCGCCGCCGGTGACGCCGAGAAGATGCCGCCGACGCGATCTTGCCAGACGCGGCGACCGGTCTCGGCATCGACGGCAGTCACGATGCCGTTGCCATTGGCCATGTAGACCAAGCTCTCGTAATAGAGGAGCGACGAAATATACGGCGCGCCGGTCGGCACCCGCCACGCGACGTGACTCTCATCCACGACGCCTCTTCCGCCCAACCTGAGCGCCATGTACGGGCCGGCCCGATGTCCGCGACTCGTGTAGACCATGCCGTCGTCATCGTAGGTAGCCGCCGCGACGGGATACTCGTTGTGCCCGTCGGCGTGCCAAAGCCATTCGCCGGTCGATGGGTCGTAGCCGTCGAGACCCGCATAGGAGTTGACGACCAGCTCGGACCTCTCCGGTCCGGCTACGACGAGCGGCGTGCTGTAGGACCGCAGCGCCGGACCGCGGTCGGCCTTCCAGCGCTCCGCACCCGTCCGTCGGTCGAGCGCGAGTAGATAGGCGCCGGTCTCGTGATCGCACTGGAGGATGATCAGGTCCTCGTGGAGCACGGGCGAGCTCGAGTGGCCCCAGACGATCTCGAACGGGCCGTAGTCGCGCCCGAGATGCCGTTGCCAGACAGGCTCACCCTGCACGTCGAGCGCGACGAGCTGCCCGGTGGCGAACCAGGCATACACCCGCTCACCGTCGGAGACGGCACTCGGGCTGGCCATGTTGTGCTTCTGGTGCGCCTGCGGCAGGTCGCCCTCGGCCGGCATCTCGTAGTCCCAGACGAGGCGGCCGTCCGCACGGTCGAACGCGCTGACGAGAAAGACGACCCCGTCGCCGCCATCGCCGTCCACACGCCGGCCGCCAAGCGGCCGCTCGTCGTCGGGCGACTCCGCGCCGTCTCGCGCGAGCGTCGGGTGGGAACCCGGACGCAACGGGCCACGCCCGATCTGTGAGGTCAGGAAGACCAGGTCGCCGGCCACGATCGGCGACGACACTCCGAGACCGCGGAGCGACGTCCGCCAGGCCACACCGGTGTCTCGGCTCCAGGTCGTCGGCAGGTCGCGCTCATTCGAGATCCGCCGACCGTCCGGGCCCCGCCAGTGTGGCCAATCTTCGGCGTGGACGACGGCGCCGAGGGCGATCAGCCCGATCACCAGCACCCCTGCCCGCTTTCTCATGAGCACTTCCTTTCGAGATCACCTAGCCTGCCGATGACCCATTCTGCCCCAAGGAAGCGTATTGGACCACCTCGGTCGCTGGTGAACACTTTGGGTCCGCATGCCGTCCTATATAGTTGGGGCCAACTGGGACCCGGCCGGTGGCCCCACAGCCGCGGTTGCCCTCCAATCGCGCACCGCCACACTGAGAGCCGGCTGGGTCGTTTCCTACCTGGCAGTGACACGGTCTGTGGTGCAATGGCCACGCCTGGTCTCGATCACGGCGACGGCATCCGGCGGTCTGTGAAAAGCTGGAGCTTGCAGCTCGGTCCCACAATGCCGGCGCTCATCCGGGTGCCCGGCGTCTTGCCGGGTCGTTCGAACACCAGACGATATCGTGTCGACATGTCGTCGAAATGCGATCCCATTCGGGTGGCCAGCTGCCGCAGCGCATCGGGCAGCCCCGTCGGGGAGTTGAGCGTCCGGAGCAGCCCGCCGGTGTTCTTGGACAAGTTCGCCGCGAGTTGGGTCTGCAAACCGCCGCCTCGCGTTTCCAGCAGCACGGCATGAATCATCGCCCCGCGGTTGATCAGGCGGATGACGAATTCGTTGAACTCGTCCGGGTTCACGTTCCGGCTGCTCTCGGGGCCATCGGTGAGAACCAACACCATGACCGGCCAGACGTCGCCGTCCTCGAACCGGCGGTCCCACGTTTCCATCACTCCTTCGACCATCTTCGCGCCACCGCGGCCGTTGCCGAGACCGTCGGCCTCGTGTAGCAGGTCGGCCCGGTCCGTCGTGAAGTCCACCACGCGCATCACGCTGCCTGCGATGGGGAAGAGACCGACCTCGTGTTGCGGCGGGAGCTCGTCGAGAAACGCGGCGACGCCGTTGCGTAGCGAGCTGAGGCCGTTGGAGGAGGCGATCGGCTCGCTATTGTCGACCAGGAGAGCCACCTTCATCGGGGTCGTGCCTGGGTCTGCCGTCACCAGGGTCATCGCGACGCCATCTTCCTCGACCTGGAAGCTGTCTGCCGTCAACCCGATAACCGCGTCTCCAGCCTGATCGGTGACGCTCGCGAAGAGCTGCCCGGTACTTTGGCCGTATGCGGATGGCGCCCCGGCAAGCCCCACACAGAGCGACAGAAGCGGAAGGGACAGATGCAAGCTGATGCGGTCGGTCGACATGTCGTGACAGTCTCCTCTCTACTGCTCAGACGACCAACCGGCCGTCACGGTTCGTCCGGATCGGGTTCGAGGCTGCCGGCCCGGCGCCTCATTCACGATGTGGAGTCCGCGTGCCGATTACCTGTTCGGGAGCGGGCCGGCATGGCAGGTGCGGTCCGCCTCCTGGTGTCTCGCATGAACAATGTCACGAAAGTGCTCATCGCGGACGATGACCCGACCACCCGGTCCTTGCTTGGGCAGCTCTTGCTGCGCGACTGCGAGTGCTCAATCACCGAGGTGGACAACGGCGTGGAGGCCCTGGCGCGGCTGAATGAGGGGCGGTATTCGATGCTGGTGCTCGACATGAACATGCCGTTCATGGGTGGGCTCGATACGCTCGAAGTTATCCGAAATTCCGCCCTCCACAAGGCCCTGCCGGTCATCATGGTGACGGCCGAGGGTGAACCGGCGTTTGTGCGGAAGGCACTGGCGCTGGGGATCGCCGACTACCTGATCAAACCGCTCGAACCAGTCCGGACCGCCGAGCGGCTCTCGCGCGTGTTGCATGCCCTCCAGTTGAGCACCTCGGCCTCGAGCCGTCGTAAGTGACACTGCCTCAGCTCAATACTCGGGTGCACAATCCGGCGGACCTATCCGCTGCGAGCGCGCGTCGCGAACGTGTGCGCCACCCGCGCCCGGATGGGGCAGCGCCGCGGACGATCGGCGGCGGCCGTTACCTGTCGAGTGGAGACGCAACACCGGCAGGTTGGGGCGAACCGGCACGCGTCCAGTTGGTCACGAATCATCCGGAGCAGACGGTCGACGGTGAAAGGCTTGAGCAGGAATGGCTGTCCCCCGTCCTTGAGTCCGAGACGGACCGAATCCGACCGGTCCGTGTAGCCCGTCAGGAAGAGCACACGGGTCTCCGGGTGCGTCTCGACGAGCTGCTCGGCCAGCGTGAACCCGTCCATAACCGGCATCACGACATCGGCAACCAACAGGTCGATCGGACCAGGATGGTTTGCAGCAAGGGCGAGCGCCTCCTGGCCATTGCAGGCTTCCAGCAACTGGTACCGCCGACCTTCGAGTGCCCGTCGGATGAGACGTCGCAGCGGCGGATCGTCCTCGGCGAGCAGGATCGTCTCGCCGGGCGGTCTGGCTGTCATGCTCCTCCTTGATTCGGATTGCTCCGCCGGAACGGGTAGTGCCCGACCAACCCACGATACAGGCACGCAACTGAGGGCCCCGAGCATCGCATCCCACGGTAAAGAAGCAAGTATCAGGCCGAAGCCGAGAGCGCGCATCGGGGGAGGAGGAGTCCCCTCGTGGCAGGTCCCGTGCGCTGGCGCCGCCGTATCCGGGACTTGGATCGACGATGACACGCCGAAGGGCCGAGCGAGGTGTCGCAAGATCGGCCGGGGCATCACCAGGCAGAGGGTGGACTTCCCAGGCTTTCGTAGACACTCCTGCTGCCTCATTTTAGTCAGCAGGAGTGTCTAAAGAACCCTGGGAAGTCCAAACACCGCCGCGCCCGAACCAAGACCGAGGGCCAGTGTCAGCACCGCCACGGTCGTGAAACCAGGGCTCTTGCGCAGCGAGCGCCAGCCGACGCGCAGGTCCTGCCCGACGGCGTCGAGCAGTGATTCCCAGCCGACGTCACGCACCTGGTCCTTCACGACCTCCGGGTTGCCCATCTCGAGGCGAGTGGCCCGTCGGGCCTCGGCCCGGCTCATCTCTGCCTCCATTTTCTGGTCGACAGTCATCTCGAAATGGGTATGCACCTCGTCGTCGAGGTCCCGTTCCATCGCGCGCCTGGCAAACAGTGCCCGCAGTGCGCCGCTCAACCTGCTCAGCCAGACCGTCACAACTCACTCCGAGACGCCCGCAACACCCGGGCGATTGCCGCGCTCTGGGTTGCCCACTCTCGGGTTTCGCGCGCGAGCATCTTCCGACCGCGAGGTGTGAGGGAGTAGTACTTGGCGCGGCGGTTGTTTTCGGTTGCGCGCCACTCCCCCTTGACGACACCGTCGCGCTCCAAACGCCGGAAGGCCGGGAACAACGACCCGGCGTTGACGTCGAGCACGCCCCCGCTGATCTGGTGCAGCCGCAGACCTATGCCGTAGCCATGCAGCGGCTCCAGATCGAGCGTCTTGAGAATCAGCATGTCCAGGGTGCCCTGGACGACGCCGCTCGGCTTCTCTCGTATGGGCATCTCGTCGGTCTCGCTCATCTAGATTAACTAGACGACACAACGATACACCACTTATCTAGATTGTCAAGAGAAGAAACACGGTGCCGTATTCAACTTTGGTGGGATTGAAATCGCTTGGCCGGTTCGAGAGGAGCGACGACGTCGATGACGTGGCCGTCAAGACGCGTCGTCATCACGCAAGCATTAGAGGGAGCTACTTGGTGATCCGCATGCGGGTGCCGAATTGCACCGACATCAAGATTTCTTGGATGGAGACATTATCTGGAAAAACACACCGCTGATATGCGCTTCCTTGATACTAGCTCCTTCCATATCGCACGAGCGCAGGTCCATTCCTCGCAAATCGGCATACGGCAGATATGCCCCCTTCAGGCTCACCCCATCGAGATTCGCTCCACGAAAATCGATACCCCGCAGATTGGCATCTTCCAGATCCGGAATTTCCCCCTTGTTCCGCTTGCTGTTGAAGGCGTTGATGTCTCCATTCTGCAGATCCCTGAACAGGTCGGAATCTTTCATCTCGGGCATGGCTACTCTCCTTAGGACCAGGGTGGAAACAGGTGTGCTCCGAACGGTCATTCTGCGGCGCGTCACGTCGACTTCGATCTCCTCGGGAGGAACCAGCCCGGCGGGCCGTGCGTAGGTGACGCGGCACTGATTGGCAATCTCGTCTGCGATGCGCGTCAACAGCTTGGACAAGGCCGAGATCGTTTCCAGCTCCTCGCGACCGCCTCCGGTGACCTTCGGGAGCCGCCCCAGCACCACGGCCCGATCTCGGTCCCCTACCGCGTCATTCAGGTTCTCATAGACCACCCCACACACAGCACTCCCCCGACTCGCCGTCTGCCGTCAGTATGGCGTCCCCGCGCGCCACCGTAAACCCCCATCGACGCTCCGCTCCGGGCTCGGCACTGCAGAACCGCCGGCGGCGGCCGATTACCGGCATGCCCGGCCTTATTTGCCGCCGTGGCACCGCCACCTGGCTGGCTAGCGGCGAGGCACCCGCCCCGTCCGGCGGCCTGCGGCGGTGATGAGGTCGGCCTAACCGCACGTTCGCCGCCCCCCGGGACCGGGGTTCCGAATGGCGGAGGCAGGTAGCACCACAGATGTGGATTCTCGGTCTCGTCGGAGGCGTGCTTGCGGCAGTCGCTACGCACGACCTCATCCAGCGGCGTCACGCCATCCTGCGGAACTTCCCCATCATTGGGCATTTCCGGTATTGGCTCGAGTCTGTCGGCCCGGAGCTGCGCCAGTACATCGTGACGAACAACAATGAAGAGCGGCCGTTCAGCCGCTCTCAGCGACGCTGGGTCTACGCCTCGTCGAAGCTGGAGAACAACCACTTTGGCTTCGGGAGCGACAACGAGATGGAGCAGACCGCGAACTATCTCGTGATCAAGCACCAGACGCTCCCGCTGCCGGCACCGGAACCAGGCAATGGCGACAGTACCCCCGTCGCGGCATTTCCCCTGCCGTGCGCCAAAGTCGTCGGCGGGTTCCGCCGGCGGCGACGCGCCTTCCGTCCAGCCTCGGTGGTCAACATTTCCGGCATGAGCTTCGGTGCACTGAGCGGTCCGGCGATCGAAGCACTGAATCTCGGAGCCACGCTGGCCGACTGTCTGCACAACACCGGAGAGGGCGGCATCTCGCGCCATCATCAACATGGGGCGAATCTCGTCTGGCAGATCGGGACGGGCTACTTCGGCTGCCGTGAGCTGGACGGCCGCTTCAGCCTCGCCAGATTGAAGGAGACCGTCGCGGCGCATCCGCGCGTCCGCCCGATCGAGATCAAGCTCAGCCAGGGAGCCAAGCCGGGCCTCGGCGGCCTCCTGCCCCGTGAAAAATTGACCGACGAGATCGTCACGATTCGAGGCATCCCACCAGACCGCGATTGCGCGAGCCCGCCCGCTCACAGCGCCTTCGACGGGCCGGACGGGCTACTCGATTTCGCCGAACAGATCGCCGACGAGACCGGGTTGCCGGTCGGCATCAAGTCGGCGGTGGGCGAGATGGACTTCTGGAGGGAGCTGGCGCGGCTCATCGACACGACCGGCCGCGCCGTCGACTTCGTCACTCTCGACGGTGGTGAAGGAGGAACGGGCGCCGCTCCGCTCGTCTTCGCCGACCGGGTCGCGCTCCCGTTCAAGATTGGGTTCAGCCGTGTACAGTACGCGTTTGCAGAGCGCGATCTGCACGAGCGCCTTGTCTTCATCGGGTCCGCCAAACTTGGGTTTCCAGACGCGGCACTTCTGGCGTTCACCCTGGGCTGCGATCTGGTGAACGTCGGCCGGGAGGCGCTTCTGGCGGTCGGATGCATCCAGGCCCTCCGCTGTCACACGAACTACTGCCCGACGGGCATCGCGACGCAGAACCGCTGGTTGGCGCGTGGCCTCAACCCCGCGCTGAAATCGGTTCGGCTGTCCAACTACCTCATCACACTCCGAAAGGAGCTGACGGCGCTGAGCCGCGCCTGCGGCGCAACGCATCCCTCGCAGGTACACCCGCGCCATCTCGAAATTCTCGACGACCGGTTCGGCTCGACGACCGTGGCGGAGTTGTTCGGGGGGCGCGGTCGGGGGCTCCCCTGCTCTGGCGAGCCGAAGGCTGCCAGGAGCGAGAGAGCAGAGTCGGCCCGTCGGCGCGCGATCAGGGCCGTGGGCTGAGCACCCGTTTCACACGTGCGTCGGCGGTGTGCTGCGACCAACCAGTGCGGCGGCAGGACCATGACAGGTCCGTCTGCGTGGCGAACGGCCGTGTCGGCCTGCGGCTGCCGGCTCACGAAGCGGGCCGCGGCACTTCGAGTTTGTTGGCAGGCAGGTTATGATGCTCCGTCTGTTGATGAACATGCTCCACACAACCAACTAGGAGGAAATAGTGGCAAAGGTCAAGGGACTGAAAAAGGCGATGACAAAGCCCCAGCTGTTCTCGGATATCGCCGAGAGCACCGAGTTGTCCAAGCGACAGGTCGCCTCCGTCTTCGACGCACTGGAATCCATCGTCGCGCGGCACGTCAAGAAGGGCTCGGTCGGAAACTGCACCGTTCCAGGGTTGATGAAAATCAAGACCGTCCAGAAGCCGGCCCAGAAGGCCAAGAAGAACGTCCCGAACCCGTTCCGACCGGGCGAGCTGATGGACGTCAAGGCAAAGCCTGCCAGCACACGCGTGAAGATCCTGCCCCTCAAGAAGCTCAAGGACATGGTGTAGCCTGATCGCGATCGCTTCAGGCACAGCACCCGCGCGCTGAGGCGACACGTCCAGTCGCCTCCCACCAATCTATGCGGCCGGCCACGTGGCCGGCCGTCACTGTGCGGCACCACCCGGCCAGAGGGTGTCTCAGCGAACTCCGGCGGTTGACTGCCCGCGACGGGGCGGCGGCTGAGGCAACGGCTTGCGGGGCAACAGCTCGTCGCGGTTTGCGGCATGATAGACGAACGAGGCGACGATCACCGCGTTCTTCATCATGTCCGATGCCTGCACACGCTCGTAGACGTCTAGATTCGTATGGTGTGTGCGCGAGCTGTATTCCACCGGGTCCTGGATGAATTGGAAGCCGGGCAGCCCGACGCCGTCGAAGGACAGGTGGTCGGTGCCGCCCGTGTTGCGGATGCTCAGCGTGGTCATACCGAGGTTGGCGAATGGCTCCATCCAGGCGTCGAAGACCGGCGCGATCGCTTCGTTCCCCTGCAGATACACCCCGCGGAACAGCCCGGTACCGTTATCCACGTTGAAGTAGCCCGACAGCCGGGTGTGGTCCGGCTTCAGCGCCATGGTCTGACGGTCGCCGAAGTGCTGCGTGACATAGGCGCGTGAGCCCAACAAGCCCTGCTCCTCGCCGGTCCAGAGCGCGATCCGCACCGTACGCCGCATGGGCAGGCCTGTAGCCTTCAGAATCCGCATCGCTTCCATCATGATCGCAGAACCGGAGGCGTTGTCAGTGGCGCCAGTACCAGCGTGCCACGAGTCGAAGTGCGCACCCAACATCACCACTTCGTCGGCCCGGTCGGTACCGGGAATCTCCGCGATGATGTTGAAACCATCCAGATTGCCACCGTGGAAGCTGTTCTGGACATTGAGCTCAAGCGTCACCGGGATGTCCTTCTCGAGCGTGCGCACGATGCGCCCATAGTGCTCGGTCAGCAGCACGACCTGCGGCGCGACCGGCGCGGCGTCCGGGTTCTGCGACCCACCGCTCCGCACCCACACACTGCCCGTGTCCCCACGCCTCGATCCTGGTTCCGGACCCGGCTCGATGAGCGCGGCCACGCCCTCCTCGACGAAGAACGCCATCCGTCGGTCCGCGAAGCCCCGGCCCGCGTTCCGGCCTCCGCGCCGCCGGCCGCGGCGTTGTGCCGGGTCGGGCGGGGCAGCGAGCGCGGCAAGCTGGTCGTCGCTGTAGCGCCGCCCCGGTGCGTCGAACAGCGCCTGCACCCCGGGAACGGTCGAGGTCAGCACGAACTTGCCGGCCAGCGTGCCCCGGTGCTTCTCGATGTCGTCGTCGTTGGCGATGATCGCCAGCACCGCCTCGGCGCTCACGACGCCGCCGGTGCCGGGGGTCCAGGCCTTCGGATAGCCAATCAGGGGATAGGCCTGCGGCTCGATCGCGTGAGCGTAGAACCGGTCGTTCGACCACCCGCGGCCGAACTCACCCCACACTTCCTGGTCGATGTTGGCCAGGCCCCATTCGGCGAACTGCTCGACGGTGTAGTCGGCGGCGGCCTGGAGATTGGGAGACCCGGTGAGCCGCGGGCCGTGGACATCGGTCAGCCAGCTCATCAGCTCCATCACGCGGGAACGATCGAACCCTTCGGCCTTGATGGCGAACACGGCGTTCAGGTCGACCGGCTCGCCGCTCTGCCCGCCGAGCGGACGCGATATGGCGAGAGGGATGATGACAACCGCGAACACCACACGGGCCGCCGCGGACAGTCGCCGAGTCGAGGGGCTGGACATGTGTCTCCTCCGAGTTGGCCGAGAATGTGCGAAACACTCGACAGCGTGTCGCCTACTGTATCGCTCCGGCCCCGGTGCCGCCAAGCGTCTGCTTCCTCAACCGCGCAGCTTCGGGAGCAACGGCTCGATCTGGGTCGGCGTCAGACCGAGCAGGGCGCTGTTTGCAATCAGCCTGTCGAGGTTTATGCCGTAGAGGTGAGTCGCGGAGTCTCCCAGGCCGATCAGATTGCGGCTGCGGATGCCGCCGGCCACCCAGTCTGAGAACCGACGCCGGGCATCGCTGGACCCGTCGGCAAGCGTGTGGGTCACTCGCCTACGAGCCTGTCGGAACAACGCCCGCGAGTCGGCATCGTCGGCACCCAGGAACCCGCGCCAGGCGGTTCCGCCCACTGCTTCGTTTCCGTCGAGCAGACGGTGCCGGATCTCGTCAAAGCTCACAAAGGCGAAATACAGGAACGAGAGGTCTCGAAAGACCGAGAAATCGACGCGCGCCGCATAGGCAGCCTCCAGGAGCGCTTGCAGCTGGTCTGCCTCAACGTCGAGGAGCGCCGCGTATCGGGCGAGTCCGGAGGCTGACACCTCCTTCTCGATCAGCATCTCGGCGAGTCGCTCGACGCCGAGGAGGCTCCACGCGATGCCGGTCGAGAACATCGGATCGAAGAACGCGAAGGCCTGCGGCAACATCGCCCACGCCTTGCCCGCCGCGTGCCGGCACCGGCGCTGCAGACGCTGCGTCGCGCGCAGCCCGGGTGGCCGCGGACAGGCGGAGGCGAACGCCTCTCGCAGGGTCGGATACCGCTCAAGAACGCCATGCCACAGCGCCTCGGCGCTCAGGCCGGAAGATGAGTGTACGGTCTCGGTCTCCGTGTCGGTATCAGTATCGGTGTCATCCAGAAGCAACCCGGCGCTCACCAGGCCGTCGTCGAAACGCAAGGCATAGATCCATCCTTCGTCGATCATGTGGTGGACGGCCGCCCAGTCGTCGGCGTAGGGTCCCGGTGACAGGCACGCACCAGCGCCGGCCGCGGCCTCGGCGAACGGCGTCACGCCCTCGAAGTGCGCATAGACGAGCCGACTCGAGAAGGCGATGTGGGAGCGCATCGATTCGATGCCCAGTGCCCGAGCCATGACTTCGCCGGCACCCGACGCGTCGACCACGAAACCCGCCTCGATCTCCACGTCGCGACCGTCGCGTCGACCGCGTAGCCGCAGGCCGTGCGCAATCGGATCCGCGGCCACGATCTCCAGACGGTCGCGATAGTCGACACCGGCGGCGCACGCCTGCTCCATCAGGTAGGCATCGACGTCGGCGCGCATCCATTGACAATCGGCCACCTCATCACTCGGACTCGCGGCGACGAGGAGTCGCGCGTCGTTGATCTCGTCGTTGCAATAGGGAACGCCGGGGTGATGACGATAGAAGGTGAACCCACGCTTGAGGCCGCAACGCAAATCGGCAAGAACGCGACGCCACCGGCCATGGGCCGCGAGGCTCCTCAAATCGGGCTGTCCGTAGCGCCTCGCCAGACGCTCGAGGGACAGCGCCGCCAGCGGTGTCGACGATTCGCCGAGCGCGAAGCGCGGGTGCTCATCGCGCTCCACCAACAGTACCTCTCGCCCACCTAGCGCGAGGAGCCGCGCCAGGAGCGAGCCGGCGAAGCCGGCGCCGATGATGACGACGTCGCGCTTCAGAGCGGACCGCATGTTGCGCCCCCGGCGCAGTGGGAACAGCGTATCCGCGGCGCCACGTGCGCGGATCGATTCATCGCGTCGAGCCGTGCCCGTCTGGCCCCGACGCACTCGCGGCAACCGGCGAGGCGCTCGATGTCCCACAGGTCGACCTGCACAACCGTCTCGGCCAGGTCCAAGCGCAGCGCCCGCTCGAGCACCTCCTCCACCAGATCGAGGCATATCGGCGCCCAGGAACCCGCGGTCGCCAACGACTCCAGTGCGCCGTTGCCCCCGCGCACCGGGATGATCGAGATCGTGCTGGCGCCGCAGCGCGCGGCATGGTCGACCGACCGCAGCGTCCAGTCGAGCTGTTCGGAGGCGGCAATGAACGGACACCCAAGGAGGACGAAGGCACGCAGGCCAATCTGGCGGTTGCGCAGACGGGCCGCGCAGGCGTCGAAGTCGGCCAGCGTCATCTTCTTGTTGAGGCGCGGCAGGGCGTCCGGGTGCACGGTCTCCAGACCGATCGCCACCTCCAGCGCGCCATCGATTCGGTCGGCAAAGGCAAAGCAGCGATCACCGACGAAGCGCGGATGACACTCGACGGTGACACACTCGAAGCCCTGGAGGAGCTCGAGCATGGCGTCTTCGTCGGCGCGCGGCACCGCAGCAGAGTCGAAGAAATTGCTGGCGTTGTAGAGCTTGACAAGGGAACGGTGCGCCACTCCCTCGAGCGCCAGCTCGAGCTGACGCGGCAGCGAGGCGGGCGGTGTCGAGCCGACGAGAGTCTGTTGCCAGAGGTCGCAAAAGACGCAGCTGAACGGACACTCCATCCCGGCCAGGAAGACGGTCGTCACCTCGATCAGGCCTCCGCCGGGCCGACGCTCCTGCTCGTGCAGAACCCGAATCGGCTCCCAGGCTGATGGTGGGGTCTTGGGTCCCCTGAGCGCGCGCACCCAGCGGTCCATTTCCCGTTACTGCGGGACGCCGCCGTGCAGGGAAAGGAAGTGCGCTCGGTAGCTCTCCGGGTGGTGCTCGAAGCGGCCGCGAAACACCGCCGCGTCGACGGCCCCATGCTGAAAGCGCCGCTTCTCAAACACCGGGAAGTCGACACCGAGGTGCGAACGCATTCCCCGCTGCACAACCTGTCCCTTGAGCGCATACAGCTTGGCGGTGGAGCCGCCGGTCAGCTCGTCGAAGGGCGCGGCTTCGGCCACACCGATGATGGCAGGACGCGAAAAGGGGCTGAGCCCGGCAAAGCCGAGCAGACGCGCCGGCGCATATGTGCGAACGCAGGCGCGCGAGAAGCCCCCCGAGTAGGTCAGAGAGTGCTTGATCGCGTCGACACCCCAGCCCTCCTGATAGAGCATCGAGTTGGACACGACGCTGCGGATGGTGAGCTCCTGATGATCTTCGAGTGGGTAGTCCTTGAGATTCTCGTCGCCACCGTCGCCGTCCAGGAGCAGCCGCCACGCCGGATAGCGTCTGCGAATACCCCGCAACAGCGCCAGTCCGACCGTCGCGCATTCGACATCGAGCGGCTTATAGTCTTCGATAATCTTCACCGCCTCGAACGGGTCGAGATCGTCCGACGCCACGTCGACCACTTCCAGCAGCATCTCCAGATCTAGACGGCGGAGGAACGCCCGCGCCTGTTCGACGTCGAGACCACGGCCATCGACCGCCAGGGTGAACGCCTTCAGCCGGCTTGGGCTGCGCCCGCTCTCGAGCAGGGCGTGATAGAGACTCATCAGCACCGCGCCACTGTCGACACCGCCAGAGAACAGGACACCAAGCGGCTCGTCCTCATCTTGATGCGCGAGCCACTGCGCGATCTCTCCATGCAGCGCCTCGATATAGGCATGGCCGATGGCGTCGAGGTCGGCGGGCATTGTCGCCCGCGGCGGGGCGAAGAAGCGGCGGTGACGTGGATTCGGGTCGGGGCAGCCGATCAGCCGCAAGGCGGTTACGTGGTGGGCCGGTACCATGCGCGTATAGGCGGGATGGAATTGGTGGAGGTAGCCGTGCGTGTCGAGCACCTGCTTGATCTCGTCGATCCGCTCGGCAATGACCAGCATCGGCCCCCGGGCTTCCTTGGCGAGGAAGTAGCGCATGGGCCGGTCGAGGCTGCGCGCCATCAGCACGGTCTCGCCGTCCCTAGCCGCCAGAGCGAACGAACCGTTCACGGCCAACAGGGCCTCTGGGCACGTGTCGACGAGCCGCGCCCTTGCCGCGTCGACGCTCATGTTGAGGATGTTCTGTGCGCCGTCCTCAATGAGGTTGACGACACGGTGCACCGCGCGTTCCATTCAGTCCCCTCCCAGGCAGGCGGATTCTGGTGCCCATTATACGAGCGCCATCACAATCCGGGACCGCGCGAGCCCGATCAGGCCGCGAGGCGCTCCGCGGCGACTCGCGGCGCCTGCCAATCGTCAGCAACGCCGAGCGTAGAGGCGGAGGACACCACCCGGAAAGTGGTCACACGATGTGGCACGAACGAGGCATCGTCCTTCTGCTCGGCGATCGCCCGAAGATAGGACCGCACGAGGTGCTGCGTCGGTTCGGGAAGGGTTGCGGTATCGACCTGCGTGATGAAGTCGAGAAGCAGACGACCCCGGTCACTGGCGGTCTTGAAACAGTCGGTCACATCGAGTCGGGCGGGCAACCGGCACACCTCATAGGCCAACCCGGACTGCTGCAGACAGTGCCGGACCTCGCTGCTGTACCAGGGCGTGCGCCGCCAGAGGCGTCGCCAGAAGAGTCGAGACAGGGCGTTGAACCGGTCGGCGTCCGCGCTCAGGATGAGCAACTGCCCACCGGGATTCAGGAGCTCGACCGCACGATGAATGGCGGCAGCCTGGTCTGGGAGATAGTAGAGCGTGTGGATGACATGAATGAGGTCGAAACGCCGCTCGGTGTGGAAGTCCTCAAAAGCCACCGGATGCACGTCAATCTGGCTGGCATTGGAACAGGCATGGGCCAACGTGCGCTCGAACCTGTCACACTCGGCGCGATTCGGATCGACACCGACGTATCGCACGCCGTCGAATTGCCCAGCGAGCGTCTCGAGCAGGTGGCGGTCCAGAATGCCCGAACCGCACCCGACGCTGAGGACCGACGCGGTAGGTGTCATCTCGAGGTCAACGGTGCAAGCGCGGTGCCGCGCCGCCTCCGCCTCGTCGCGGTCCGCGTCCGCTCTCTCCCGCTCCGCGATCTCGGCGCGAAGCCGATCGTTCATGGCCGACAGGTCGGTCGTGCGCTCCTGCACACCTTCCCGCAGTGCGTCCAGAGCGTCACGCGGCGCGGTCTCCGCCTGTGTGCGTCTGGTGATGTCACGGACGATGACATTGACGGCCCTGACGGTTCCGTCGGCGTCGAAGACGGGGACGAGCGCGTCGACAAAACACCGTATCTCGTTGGGATCGCGCGGCAGCCTTGTTGTGAATTCGTGTTCCGGGGACGGTGCCCCAGTCTCTCTCACACGCCGCAAGCGGGGCAGCATGTCCGGCGCGGCGCTGGGCAGCACCTCGGCCAGTGGCTTGCCGAGGTGCTCGGCCACCGACAGTCCATTGATGTCGGCAAGTCGCTGGTTGATGTGCGAGTAGCGAAAATCCGGCCCATCGAGCACCGCGATGCCAACCGGAATGTGCGCCAGCACCTGGTCCAGATAGGTGCGTGTCTCGGCCGGTTCCCCGCGAACGTCATCCCGCTCTACGGTGTCCGCCGCGGTTTTGTCGCCGGTCATGTACGAACGTCCAGGTCGCGAGTCCGCCCACCGTTGGGCACGGCGTCCGAATCTCCCGTCACCGGTTGCGCCCAGTGACAGCAGCCTCCCGCCGTGCAATAGTGTGCACCAAACCACGTCTGGCCGACGGAAGGGAAGTGCCTGGGACCCAGAGCCGACTGTGCCGTGACGCTGCGGAGGGGGAGAGAATAGACGACCTTGGCGCGCCACGCAAGCAGCATGATCGAACAAGATAAGTCTCGTATCTGCAATAGGATGCATGTGCCAACGGGCGGGAGTTCCGTAGATGTCAGACTATGTCATCCGGGCGGCAACCATCGACGACCTGCAGACGATCGCCGACTTCAATGCGGGGCTGGCCGAAGAAACCGAAGATGCATCGCTCGATAGGAAGACGGTGCTTCAGGGAGTCCAGACACTGCTGTCAGACCGGACGCGCGGGTCGTATTTCGTCGCCTGTGACGAAAGCAAGATCATCGGTCAGATCATGCACACCCGCGAGTGGAGCGACTGGCGAAACGGCGATGTCTGGTGGATCCAGAGCGTGTATGTCCACCCTGATTACCGCCGGCGGGGCGTGTTCCGTTCGTTGCACCGGCATCTGAAGACACTGGCGGAATTGGAGCCGGGGGTCGTCGGTTTGAGACTCTATGTCGAACAGGACAATCATGTAGCGCAGGCAACCTACGAGGAATTGGGGATGCGGCACGCTCGCTACCTGGTGATGCAAGACCTGTTCGGTGAACATGCGTAAAGGAAGGAGGCCCGATATGTCGAAGCCAGCGGTTCTCCGGGTACTGAGCATCGCAGCCTGCGCCGTCACCCTGACTCCCCTGGTAGCTGTTCCCGCCGCGGGCGGCCAGAGTGGCGAATGGCACGCCTACGCGGCCGACAAGGCCAGCACCAAGTACGCGCCGCTCGACCAGATTGACGCCGAGACCGTCGATGACCTCCGGGTGGTGTGGCGGCAGTCCACGATTCCGGATGCCACGCGCCAGGGCAACTCGATGCGTGCCCCGAGCGCATCGCAGAACACGCCGATCATGGCCGACGGGCTGCTCTTCGTCAGCACCGGGCTCGGGATGGTGGCCGCGCTCGACGCCACCACCGGCGAGGTGGTCTGGTTCGACGCGCCGCTCGTGCCCGAGGGCGAAGAGCCACGGCGCGGCAGCCCGACACGGGGGCTCGGTTATTGGACCGACGGAGACGACGCCCGCGTCCTGGCCGTCCTCGGGTCCCGACTAGTCGCCCTGCATGCGGAGACTGGCGCACGTGACCTCGATTTCGGTGACGGCGGCGAGGTTGATCTGATCCAGGGCTTCGACGACCGGGTGGTCGAGCGTTTCCGCTGGCGGTCGGCGCCTCTCGTCGTCAATAACGTCATCATCGTCGGTTCGCTCATCGGCGACATCACCAGCAACACGATCGCGGCGCTGAAGGAGATGCCGCCAGGAGACGTACGCGGGTTCGACGTGCAGACCGGCGAGCAGCTCTGGATCTTTCACACCATTCCGCGTGAGGGCGAGCCGGGCAACGAGACCTGGCTGACGGCGCTCACCGAGGACCGCGCATCGTGGGAGTACACCGGCAACACCAACATGTGGGCGTCTCCGAGCGCCGATGAGGAGCTGGGCTACGTGTACCTGCCGCTCTCGACCCCGACAAGCGACTATTACGGTGGTCACCGGCCGGGCGACAACCTGTTTGCCGAAAGCCTCGTCTGCCTCGACGCGGCGACCGGCGAGCGCATCTGGCACTTCCAGGCGGTGCACCACGGTCTGTGGGACTACGACTTCCCCGCGGCACCGACACTGGTCGACATCACGGTCGACGGGCGCGACATCAAGGCGATCGCCATCACCAGCAAGCAAGCGACCACCTATGTCTTCGACCGCGTCACCGGCGAACCGGTCTGGCCGATCGAAGAACGGCCTGTCCCGCAGGGCGACGTGCCGGGCGAGTGGTATGCAGCAACACAGCCGATTCCTACCAGGCCGCCGGCCTACGACCAGCGTGGTGTGACCATCGACGATCTGATCGACTTCACCCCGGAGCTGCGAGCCGAGGCGGTGGCAATGCTCGACGACTATGTCTGGGGACCGTTCTTCACGCCGCCGTCGTTGATCGACGATCGACCGGGCGGCACGCAGGGCACGCTGGTGGTGCCCGGGCTGGTCGGCGGGACCGACTGGAACGGTGCGGGCGCCGATCCGGAGACGGGTATCTTGTATATCCCCTCCAACCACAGCGGCACGGTCGTCGGACTCGGACGATCGGAGAATCCGCGCTCAGATGTCGACTGGGTCATGACGGGCGCGCGACACATCCCCGGCCCACAGGGACTGCCGATGTTCAAGCCGCCATACGGTCGTCTGGTCGCGATCGATCTGAACGCCGGCGATATCTTGTGGTCGGTCGCCAACGGTGACGGGCCGCGCGACAATCCCGCCATCGCGCATCTCGACCTGCCGCCACTTGGACACGGTGGCCGCGCCGCGCCGCTCATCACGAAGAGCCTCGTGTTCATGGGAGAGGGTGCAAATGTGGGCGCCGCCTTCCTGCCGGAGGGCAGCGGCGGCAAGATGTTCAGGGCCTACGACAAGATGTCCGGGGCGGTGGTGTGGGAAATGGCGCTGCCGGGTGGTACCACCGCCGCGCCAATCAGCTACATGGTCGACGGCACGCAGTACATCGTGACCACGGTCGGCTGGGAGGACATGGAGAGCGAGTATGTGGCACTCGCACTGCCCTGATTGGAGGGCCGACAACCATGTGTTGCCGGCCTGAATCGCAAGGCTAAAGCCTTGCGCCACAACGCGGCGCTCCAGCGGGATAGAGATGGAAGGGCTAGTCCAGAATGGACCGAATCGTGTGGGTATCGATATGACCAGAACCACGCTTGTCGTCGTGATCGCCGCCGCGTTCGTCGCGGCCTGCAGCGGCTCGGATCCGGCAGCGCCGGCAGAAGAATTGGCCGCCGCGCCAGACCCGGAACCGGTCATCGGGGAGATCGTGCGGATCGACGCGCGGGTCGATGCGCTGATTCCGTCCGATGCCCGTATCGAGAAGCTGGCCGAGGGCTTCAACTTCATAGAGGGACCTGTGTGGGACCGCGGCCAGGCGCGGCTGCTGTTCTCCGACGTGCGTGGCAACGAGATCTATCAGTGGACCGAAGCCGACGGCGCGAGCACGTTCATCGACCCGGTGTTCGAGGGCGACCAAACCGGACTGCGGTCGATCAGCTCGAACGGTCTGACACTCGATACCGAGGGACGACTCATCATCTGCGAGCACGGCAACCGGCGGATTTCCCGGCTCGACCCGGACGGTTCGCGGAGCGTGGTCGTGGAAGCCTTCGAGGGCGGACAACTCAACAGCCCCAATGATGCGGTCTACGCGTCGGACGGGTCGCTCTATTTCACCGACCCGCCCTACGGTCTCGAAGGACTCGCAGAGTCGCCGATGCGGGAACACGACTTCAACGGCATCTATCGACTGAGCCCTGGCGGCGAGCTCGAGCTGCTGGTGCGTGACCAGTCCTTTCCGAACGGCATTGCGCTCTCGCCCGACGAGCAGACGCTCTATGTGGCAAATTCAGACGCCGCAAACAAGGTATGGATGACCTACGACATCGACGAGGAAGGTGCATCGAACGGGCGGGTCTTCTACGACGTGAACGACCAGATGGAGCCTGGTGCGGCCGACGGCATGAAGGTCGATTTGGCGGGCAACCTCTTCGCGACCGGCCCAGGGGGGGTCTGGATCATCGCGCCGGACGGAACCCACCTCGGCACGATCAAGACGGGCGAGATCACGGCCAACGTCGGGTGGGGCGAGGACGGGCGCACTCTCTACATGACGGCGAGCACCAGTCTGTATCGGATCCGGCTGAACACCGAAGGCCACATCCCGGGTCCGTAGGGATGGCCGCGGCACCCACGAGGCGGGCCTAAAGGCCCTTGCTACCGGTTTGGCGCAGGCCTGAACACGGTAGCAAGGCCCTTCAGGGCCGCTGCTAGACAGGTGCAGGCCCCTAGCCGCCGGCCATGGCGCCTACTACGAGGAACGGCTCGGCGCCGCTGGCCACGGCCAGGGGCAGCGGCATATCGTGCGACTCGTGGGACAGGTCCTCCTCGCGGGCATAGAACCGCACGAAGGCGCGGCGGCGGAGCGTGACGTGGTCGCGAATCGTCCCGCGCAGCACCGGGTGGCACGCCTCGAGCGCGTCGAGGACCGCGCCAAGGGTTGCCGGACCTCCCAGATCGAGCTCCACCTCGCCCTCCACACGCGCCAGCGTCCGTAGATGCGCCGGCAGCACGACCCGGATCATGGTAGGGCCTGGACCTCCACCGACTGCACCCGCGGCAGATCGCGCACAATCGGTGCCCAGCTGTCTCCGGCGTCGGCCGAACAGTAGACCTGCCCCCCCGTGGTGCCGAAGTAGACGCCGCACGGATCGAGCGCGTCGACCGCCATGGCGTCGCGTAGGACGTTCACGTAGCAGTCGCTCTGCGGCAGCCCTTTGGTGAGCGCCTCCCACTCGTTACCGCCTGACCGGCTGCGATATACCCTGAGCTTCCCATCGGGCGGATAGTGCTCCGAATCGCTCTTGATCGGCACGACGTAGATCGTGTCCGGCTCATGAGCGTGAACGTGAATCGGGAACCCGAAGTCGGACGGCAGGTTGCCGCTGACCTCGTGCCACGAATCGCCGGCGTCGTCGCTGCGCATCACGTCCCAGTGCTTCTGCATGAACAAGACGTCGGGTCGCGACGGATGCAGGGCCAGGCGATGCACGCAATGGCCGACCTCGGCCACCGGATCGGGAATCATTCCTTCCGACCGCAGCCCCTGGTTCTTCGGCGCCCACGTCCGCCCGGCATCGTCGGTGCGAAAGACCCCGGCGGCTGAGATGGCGATGAACATCCGATCGCTGTTGGTAGGGTCCGGCAACACGGTGTGCAGACACATCCCGCCAGCCCGCGGCTGCCACTTGGGGCCAGACTCGTGGCTACGCAGGCCGGGGAGCTCCTGCCAGCTCTCCCCGCCATCGGTCGAGCGGAAGAGCGTGGCGTCCTCGACACCGGCGTGCAGCGTGTGCGGGTCGCTCGCTGACGGCTCGAGATGCCACACGCGCTTGAACTTCCACGGGTGCGGTGTGCCGTCGTACCACAGGTGGGTGCCCGTCTCACCCTCGTAGACAAACTTGTTGCCGACGGCGTCCCACGTCTTGCCCCCGTCGTTCGACCGCTGGATGACCTGCCCGTGCCAGTCGGTCCACTGCGCTGCATACAGCCGATCAGGATCGGTGGGCGAACCCTTGACGTGGTGGACCTCCCAGCCGCCGAAATGGGGTCCGTCGACCTCCCACTGGCGGCGTGTGGCGTCGGACGTCACGATGAACGCCCCTTTTTGTGTCCCGACCAGAACTCGCACCCTGCTCATGCTGCGCTCCTTCCCCAGGCAAGCCTGCTGAGCTGCTACAGGACCCGACAGCGAGACCCTCCTATAGGCTTACGGTAGCTCGTCGTAGATCACTCGCACCGCCGCCTCGACGCGGGTCGCGTCGTAGTCCGGATAGCGCGACGACAGGTCGACTGCCCTTACCGCCTGGTCGGCGCTCTGCCCGGCGCGCTTGGCGGTTCGGACAGCAGCCAGGAGGTCTGCGGTGAACCGCTGGAACTCCTGGAAGCTGGTCCAGGTTGTCACCGGAATATGGCCGGGCACCACGGTATCGACGCCATCGATGGCGGCAATCGCCTGACCCAGCGAGTCGGGCAGCGCCACCCCGCTGCCGCCGTTGTTGGTGTCGAGGAACGGCGCGTCCCGCCAGGGAAACATGTCGCCGGTCTGCAGCACGCCGAGTGCGGGGTAGACGATGAAGGTGTCGCCGTCGGTGTGCCCGGCGCCAAAGTGATACAGGTCCATCTGGTCGGCGCCCGACCCCAGCGTCAGCCGGTCGGTGAAGGTCCGCTTCGGCAGATACTGCGCATTCGCCCCGTCGAAGTTGGGCATGCCTTCCATGTTGGTCTTGGTATTGGCATGGGCCACGATGTCGACCATGTCGGGGAAGAACTCGTTGCTCCCGACATGGTCGCCGTGGGTGTGGGTGTTGACAATCCTGACCACCGGCTTATCGGTCACCTCCCGAATGCGGTCGAGCAGCACCTGCCCCCAGCCCGGCAGCTTGGTGTCGATGATCGCCACGCCGGAGTCCATGACGAACACGCCGACATTACCGCCGCTGAACAGCGCGCGATCCACCGGGGTGTTGCCCTTGATCACATACAGGTTGCCCTTCACCTGCTCGATTGACGCAGCGTCGACGGCGTCCTGATTGAGCTGCTGCAGCGCGCTGACGCCGACCGACAGCGCACCGACGGCCAAGATGGCGGCCAGGGTGATTGCTCGTGTCATCGGTAGCTCCTCTATTCGCTCCGCAACGCCATCATCGGGTCGATTCGGGTAGCGCGTCGCGCCGGCAGGTAGCAGGCGACCAACGCGACCACGATAAACAACGCGGGCACGACAATCAGCGTCACGGGGTCAAATGGCGTCACCCCGAACAGCAGGCTTTCGAGCAGCCGGCCGACGACGACTGCACCGGCGAGGCCCAGCGCCACGCCGGACCCGACCAACGTGGCCCCCTGCCGCACCACCAGATCTCGGATGCCCCCGCGGTCTGAGCCCAGCGCCATCCGCAGTCCGATCTCGCGTCCTCGCCTTGACACGGTATACGCCAGCACCCCGTAGATGCCGATGAGGGCGAGCGCCAGCGCCCCGACGGCGAACGCGCCGAGGACCGCGGCGAAGAACCGCGGCTGTGCCACGGTGGCGGCGAGGCGTGCCTCCATCGTCATGACGTCGTCGACGACGGCGAACGGCTGAATCTCGGCCACAGCCGCGACGAGGAAAGGCACGAACGTCTCCGGGCTCCCGCTTCGCACCACGACGTCGACAGCGGGCAGCCGCTCCCCGAACGGCCACTGCGCATAGGAGATGTACAGCTCCGGCTCGGGCTCGCTGTCGAGCCCCCGGTGCCGCACGTCACCCACCACCCCGACGATTGGATACGGCCTGGAATCGCCCGTCCTGATCCGCTCCTCGAGCGGCCGCCTGCCCGGCAGATAGGCACGGACGAACGCCTCGTTCACCACGACGGACAGCCCGTTGCCGAGATCCTGGTCGGTCAGATACCGACCCTCGACCAAACGGAGCCCCATCGCCGAGAAGTACCCGGGGCTCACCAGCTGCGGTCGCGCCGAGGTCACCTCGGAGAGCCGGGTCGGCGGAGCCTCGCCGTCGAAGTGAAAAGCCACCAGCGATTCGCCCGGCGTCAGCGGGAGCGACGAGACGAACCCCACGGCCTCGACCCCCGCGCGGCCGGTGAGTCGCTGAATCAGCAAATCGAAGAATCCGCCTTCGCCGAGCACCGACCCCTCCTTCATCGGCAGCAGGTTGATCTCCGCGGTCAGCAGACCAGTCGGGGTGAAGCCGGGGTCCACGCGGGTCAGGCCGACGATGCTGCGTACGAGCAGGCCGGCGCCCACGAGCAGCATCAGCGCCAGCGCCACCTCCGCGACCACCAGCACGCTTCGAGTCCGGTTCCCTGGACGGAAACGGAACCCGCCCCCCATGGCCGGAGCGTTCTCGTTCAGCGCACCAGCCAGGTTGAACCGCGACGCCTTGAGCGCCGGCATCATCCCGAAGAGCAGGCCCACGGCCACCGACGCGGCCAGCGCGAACAGCAGCACGGTCCGGTCGATGCCCGCCTCGTCGAGACCGGGAATGTCGGTGGGTGCGAACGCGGGCAACGCGCCGAGTATCCAGTAGGACAGCGCCACGCCCAGCCCGCCGCCGACCAGCCCCAGCACGACGCTCTCGGTGACGAGCTGGCGAATGAGCCGCCCCCGGCCCGCGCCGATGGCCGCCCGGATTGCCAGCTCCCGCTGTCGCGAGGCGCCGCGCGCAAGTAGCAGGTTGGCGAGGTTCGCGGTCACGATCAGCAGCACCAGGACGACGGCCGCCATCAGCGCCAGCAGCGCCGGGCGCACCTGGCGCACCATCCGGTCCTGGAGTCCCTCGAGCCGCAGGATGGCGCCGTCGGACATCCGGGGCGTCAGCCGTCCGAGCACCGTCTGCCCCTCGGCCTGCGCCTGGGCCATCGACACGCCTTCGCGCAGCTTGGCGACGCCTGAGAACGCCACCGATGTGGCGTCGCCCATTGGCGACGGCCGGTCGTCTCGCGGGTACATGCTCAGAGGGAACCAGACGCGGGTCTCCTCCTCCGGAAAGGCGAACCCCTCGGGCATGACCCCGACGATGGTGTAGACCCCGACCGAGCCGGCCGAGACCTTGAAGACCTCGCCGATCGCGTCCGGCTGACCATCGAACCACTCCTGCCAGGCCCGGTAACTCAGCACGGCCGCCGGCCACGTCTTGTCGGTCTTCGGTCGCGCGTCCAGCTCGGTGAAGGCGCGTCCGAGGACGGGAGTCACGCCGAGCAAACCGAAGAGGTCGGGCGTGACGTCCGCGCCGCGCACCCGGAACCCGTCCTCGGTGAAATCGCTGAACAGGGTGAACTCCAGATCGTTGTAGCCGGCGACCGACTCCACGGTCTGGGGGTTCTCGTTCCAGGCATCACGGGTCGGGCTGGTCATGAAGGGCGGCATCTCGCGCCCCCGGTTCAGCTCGTTCTCCTCACGGACCTGGACGAGCCGGTCGGCGTCCGCGTAGGGCAGCGGACGCAGGAGCACCGCGTTGACCACGCCGAACACCGCGGTGTTGGCGCCGATGCCCAGCGCGAGGGTCAGCAGGCAGACGAGGGTGAAGCCGGGCTGCCGCAGCAGCGACCGGCCGGCTATCCGGAGGTCCCGCAGAAACGATTCCATGCCAATTATCAACTCGACTCCCGCCCGCGGTGGGAGCCACCGCCAAGTTTACCGCGTTGCTCCACTCGCGGGTCAGCGATAGGATGAGACACACAAATTGACGCGCATGAGGAGCAGCAACATGCACGAAAGGTTCCGGTCGAGGGAGTTCCTGGCACTTGCCACCTGCGGTCTGTGCCTCTGGCTCATGGCGCGACCTCCGGTCGCCGCCGCCCAGAACCGTTTCGTGGGCGGGGCGCCGACCCGGTCCGACGTCGAGGTGCGCCCGTCCCGGCTCAGGTTCGAGCCGGGCGCCCGATCGAACTGGCACAGCCACGGGAACTTCCAGATCATCATGGCGGAGGAAGGGGCCGGTCGCACCCAGGTGCGGGGGGAGTCACTTCAAGAGTTGCGGATCGGGGTGCCGGTCTACGCGGCCGAAGGGGTCGTGCACTGGCACGGCGCGGCGCCTGACGAGCATCTGGTGCAGCTCACCTTCAGCAGTGGTGAAACCACCTGGTTCGAGCCCGTGAGCGAGAGCGACTATCTCGGAGGAAGGCAGTAGGGAATCGATGAAGAGCACCCTTTGCATGGTCGGCGTTCGTCTCCTGATCGTGGTGGCCGCGGCCACCATCGCCAGTTCCCCGCTCTCGGCGAAGGACTGGCCACAGTGGCGCGGCGAAGAGCGGTTGGGGCTATGGACCGAGACCGGCCTTCTGGAAGAGTTTCCAGACGACGGGCTCACGGTGAAATGGCGCGTGCCGGTCAACGGCGGCTACTCGGGTCCGGCGGTCGCGGACGGGCGTGTGTTCGTGCTCGACTACGTGGAGACCGAGGCCCGCGTCATGAACGGCACCGAGCGGCTGCTGGCCCTCGACGAAGAGACCGGCGCGATGCTCTGGAGCCACGAGTGGGCAACGACTTACCGGATGCTGATGTTCACCTACGCGACCGGTCCGCGCGCCACGCCGACGGTCGACGGCGAACGGGTGTATGTGACCGGCTCGACCGGTCTCATCTTCTGCCTGAACGTCGAGACCGGCGCCGTCATCTGGCAGAAGGACACGGTCGAGGAGTACGACGCGAACATCCCAGTCTGGGGCACGTCGAGCGCGCCACTCGTTGACGGCGACCGCGTCATCTTTCTCGTGGGCGGGGAACCGGACGCCCTGGTGATGGCTTTCGACAAGCGCACCGGGGAAGAAGTCTGGCGGGCCATCGAGAGCCGCACGGAGATGGGCTACCACCAGCCCAGCATCATCGAGGCGGGCGGCGTGCATCAGCTAATTGTCTGGCACCCGCGCGGCCTCTCGTCGCTCAACCCCGAGACCGGCGCGCTGTACTGGGAGGAAGAGTTCCGCGGCCGCGCCAACATGACGGTGGCGGACGCGGTGATGAGCGGCCCGTATCTCTTTGTGTCCGGGTTCTATAGCGGATCGCTGATGATGCGGCTCGGCCAGGACCGACCGACGGCGACCTCCATCTGGCGTGGAGAGAACAACCGGATCCTCGAAGGCGGCATCGAGGTGGCCGAATCTGCCGGGCTGCACTCGGTGATGACCACGCCGCTCATCGTTGGCGACTACATCTACGGCATCGGCAGCCACGGGCAGGTGCGTGGCCTGCTGGCGGAAACCGGCGAACGGGTCTGGGAAGCCGAAGGCTTGACGACACGAAACCGCTGGGGCTCGGCCTACTTCGTCAAGCACGAGGACCGCTACTTCGTCTACAACGAGAACGGCGACCTGATCATCGCGCAGTTCAGCCCCGAGGGGTATGTCGAGCTCGACCGCACGCACCTGCTCGAGCCGACCTCGCGTTCCGGATACGGCGGCACCCGTGGCGCCACCCGTGCCAAGCATGGCGACAGCGACCGACTGGTGGTCTGGTCACACCCGGCGTTCGCCAACCGCCATCTGGTGCTGCGCAACGACGAAGAGATCATCCGCGTGTCGATGGACGCCAATGACTATTGAAGCGCGCCCCACACGCGTCGCGGACTGGCGCGCGTTCAGACGGGCCTGAAGGCCCTTGCTACCGGTGCGGTTTGACCGGCGGCCAGACATCTAACGGAAGGAGACGCCATGTCAATTTACACGCGGAAAGAATTTCTGGGACTTGGCGCGTTGCTGGCCGGCGGTGTCGGCTGCGCGGGGCTGCCTGGCACCGAGGCCCAGGAAACCGGGACGAGCGGCGACCAACAGCCGGACCTGGCCCTCGTGAACGGACGGGTCTACACCATCGACGACGCGACGCCGCAGGCCGAGGCGTTCGCGGTGAAGTATGGGCGATTCATCGCGGTCGGCAGCACCGACGACGTCAGTAATCTGATAGGGCCGAACACCGAGGTCATCGATGCCGAGGGGATGACGGTCACACCCGGTTTCATCGACACGCACTGTCATCCGAGCGGCGTGAACGAGCTCTACGGTGTCAACACCAACCTGCCAACGGTGGCCGACATCCAGGCGGCGCTCAGAGCGAAAGCGGCCGACACCCCGCCCGGCTATTGGGTCAGCGGCTTCATGTTCGACGACACGAAGGTTGTCGATGGACCGCTGCACCGGACCCATCTCGACGAGGCGGTTCCGGACCATCCGGTCAACGTCGCCCACCGCGGTGGCCACACCAACTGGTACAACAGCACCGCCTTCGCCCTGGCGGGCATCACGCGCGAGACGCCTGACCCTCCAGACGGACGCTTCGCGCGCGACGCCGATGGTGGACTGTCGGGCATGGTGGCCGAGAACGCCCGCCGGGTTTTCAACAGGGTCGGCCGGCGCGACGAGCTGACCCCTGACGAACGGCGCGACCGGGCACGTGAGGGCATGGCCCACATCTCCAGCTTGCTGACCGCCACCGGCCTGACCACCGTCCACGACGCCGGGGCGAGCCGCGGAAGACTGGTGGCCTATCAGGACGTCTATCAGGCGGGCGAGCTGCGTCACCGCGCCTATCTCATGATCCGAGGCGCCTACCAGGACCTGCGCAACGCCGGTGTCTCTACCGGCTTCGGCAACGAGTGGGTGCGGATCGGTGGCGTCAAATACGGGGCCGACGGGTCGGCGTCAGAGCGCACCATGCGGATGAGCACGCCGTTCGAGGGTAGACCGGACGACTACGGCATCCTGACGATGTCACAGGACGAGATCCACGAGGTCGTTGAGGATGCCCACCGCAACAACTGGCAGGTCGGGATTCACGCCAACGGCGACGTCACGATCGACATGGTGCTGAACGCCTACGAGCGGGTCCTCGCCCAGTGGCCGCACCCCGACCGGCGGCACCGGATCGAGCACTGCTCACTGGTGAATCCGGACTTGCTCCAGCGGATCAAGGACACCGGCACCATTCCGACGCCGTTCTGGACCTACGTGCATTTCCACGGCGAAAAGTGGCAGGCGTATGGCGCGGCGAAGATGGAGTGGATGTTCGCGCACCGGTCGTTCCTCGACTACGGCATCCTGGTGCCGGGCGCGTCCGACTACACGCCGGGGCCGTTCGAACCGCTGATGGCGATCCAGAGCATGGTGACCCGGAAGGACTTCAACGGCCAGGTGTGGGGCGGCAACCAGCGGGTGACGATCGACGAGGCGCTACGGATCGCGACCCTCCACGGCGCCAGAGCCTCCTACGAGGAGCAGGTCAAGGGATCGATCAGCGCCGGCAAACTGGCCGATTTCGTGATGCTGGACCGCGACCCGCACGAGGTCGACCCGGACGACATCAAGAACATCGCCGTGGTGCGGACCGTGGTGGGAGGTCGAACCGTCTATCCGGCGAACGTCTGAGGATCGGTCTGGTCCCGAGACGGGCGACCACTCTCGGGCCGCGCGGTCGCGTCACGGTCTGGTCGAGGGAGCCGGAGCGGACCGACCGTGGCAGCCTTGCCGCTGACCACCTGTCGTACCCGACTCAGCAAGGTCTCTTCGGTGAACGGCTTGCTGATCAACGCGTCGTGCCTACCCAACCCGCTGCCAGTCTCGTACACGGTCGCGTCGCTGTAGCCGGACATGTAGAGACTCTTCGCTTGTGGCCGGTCCGCCTGGAGGCGAGCGACCAGATCGCGCCCGTTCATGCCCGGCATTACAAAGTCGGTCAACACGAGGTCGATCGGTCCGTCATGGCGGCTCGCGATCGAGAGGGCCGTGTCGGGACCGTCCGCCTCTAGAACCTGGAAGCCCCCCCCGATCAGCATGTCCACCACCATCATTCGTACTGCCTCGTCGTCTTCGATTAGCAACACGGTCTCGGTGGCCGGCGGAACGATCGGCGCGTGAGCCGGTGTGGTCGTCTGGCTGAGCGGCGCCTCGGTCTGTGGCAGGAAGATCTCGAACCGCGTCCCGCTCTGCGCTCGGCTCAGCACGCGCACGTACCCGCCGAGTTGCTGAACGGTTCCGTACAGGGTCGCCAGGCCCAGGCCGGACCCGCGGCCGGGCCCCTTCGTCGTGAAGAACGGTTCAAAGACCCGCGAGCGCGTCTCCTCGTCCATTCCGACGCCGTTGTCTGTGACGGCGAGCATCGCGTAGCTGCCCGGCGAGACCCCAAACTCGGCTGCCTGCGCCGGACCTACCGGTCTGTCCGTCGTCTCGATCGTCAGCGTTCCGCCCCCTGTCATGGCGTCGCGAGCATTCACCGCCAGGTTGACGAGCATCTGTTCGATCTTGCTCACATCGCCCGTGATACGACCAAGATTTGCACCCAGCCGCATCTCGAAGTGAATGTTCTCGCCGATCAATCGCAGCAGCATCTGGCTCACGTCCCGAACGATGCCATTGAGATCGAGCACCTTCATCGTCAACGTCTGCTTGCGCCCGAAGGCGAGCAACTGCTGGGTGAGCGCCGCGGCCTTTTGCGCCGCCGACTTGATTTCTTGCGCGTTCCGCCGCCTGGGGTCAGTCTCATCCAGCGTGGTCATCAGCTTGCCGGCGCGGCCCAAAATGACCATCAGGACGTTGTTGAAGTCGTGTGCGACGCCACCGGCCATCCGGCCGATACCCTCGAGCTTTTTGGATTGGAGCAGCTGCTGCTCGAGTTTCCGTTGGTCGGTGATGTCTTCGGCCACGCCGGCGACGCGACGGACGACACCGTCGTGATCGGTCACCGGAAAGACACGGTCCGAAATCCACCGAATCGTCCCGTCGGGTCGCTCGATGCGGTACTGGATATCGAACTCGCTCACGGGCGCCTTCAGGCAAAAGGCGTCCAGCACCCGTTCCCGGTCGTCGGCATGGACCGTCTGTACCCAGTCGGTATCGCGGCGGCTGATCGACTTGCCCGGTCGACCCCAAATTCGGTCGTAGGCGGGGCTCAGATACAGGAGGCGATGTGTGTCCACCTCGGCCATCCAGAGCACTTCGTTGATGTTCGCGGCCAGATCTCGCAACCTGGCCTCGCTCTGACGTAGCGCCACCTGGGTCTCGGTGCGGTCGCCCACGGCCCGCGACGTGACATACGACATCGCCAGCAGCGGGACGAGGACCGCGATTGTCGCCAGACTGAGGCTGTTCGCGTTGTAGACCAGCACGGTCGCCAGGCTGAAGCTGGCCAGATGGTTGAGCGCAACATGGTTGCGGTTCTCACTGATCAACCGCCACGGCGAGACGCGCTTCTCACACCAGAGCGCTGCCGAGCTGAGCATCGCGTTGAGGGCAAAGTAGCTCGTTGTCATTGCCAACAGCGGAAGCAGCAGTGGCGTCAGCTCGACCTGACGCCCGAACATCGGTTCCACCTCGGCCAGCAGATAAAAGAGCCTGGCCGAGAGCCACATTGAGATGGCGGGCTCCGCGATGTTGAACAGGATCCGACAGACATTGCGACGCTGCGCCCGCACCGAAGCCAGGAGCCCGTCGGCCGCCACGGTCAGCGTCGCCGGGCCCGGTCCGAAACAGAGCGCGAGGGCGAAGAGGAGCGGCTCGGTGAACGAGATCGTGACGCCCGTCGATGGTATGCGTATCGAGAAGGTTCCGGCGAACAGGGTCAACGCCGCCAGCAGCAGCCAGACGTCGGGCGTGGGTCCGCCTCCCAACTGGCCCAGCGAGAGACCGATCGGCACCGCGCCAACGACCACGACAGCAGTCACGTAGACACGACCCGGTGAAGTCAGCGAGACGGGTGTCATGTCGGTGCTCTATTGCACGCCTATCAAGACCTCGGTTCCAGCACCCCAGATGAACCGATCACCCCAGATGAACCGGTCACCCCAGACGGTGTCCGGACCCCACACCGTTGAGTCCGCGTAGTAGATGCTGGAACCCCAGATGAACCGGTCGCCCCAGATGAAGCGCTGGCCCCAGGTGAGCACGCTGCCGGCGATGGTGCTGGTCTCGCTGACCGGGCCGGCCCACCACTCGCCGCTCCCGGCGGTGGGGTCGATGGCGGCGGCCAGCGCGACCGCGCCATCCGCGTTGATCGCCCCGGCGTCCTGGGTCAGCGTGTCGTAGCCGGGCAGGGGCAGGGCCGTGTATTGCAGGATCGCCTTCACGGCGTTGGGTGTGAGCCGACGCCGTCGCGTCTTCATGTCGAAGGAGTCGTTCGCCTCGAGCATCAGCGCCACCACGCCGGTGGTCACCGCCGCCCCCATGCTCGTGCCGCTAAGGCTGATGTAGGCGGTGTCCCCCACGGAGGTGGTCTCGACCTGCAGCTGAGGGTTGTCGAGCAGCAGCGAGCTCATCCAGGTGGTGTTGGACACCAGCGAGGTCGCCGGCGCGACGATATCCGGCTTGGCGAGCGCGTCGTACCAGGTCGGGCCGCGTGAGCTGAACGTGGCCACGGTGTCATCGTCCCTGCGGTCGGTCTGGCGTGTGTCCAGCGCGCCCACGGTAATCGCCGACGGGGCGTTCCCGGGCGAAGTGATGCCGGCATATCCGACCTCGCCGGTGTCGCGGTTGGTGCCGTAGTTTCCCGCCGAGACCACGACGACGATTCCCTCCCGGACCGCAGCCTCGACCGCCTGCACCAGCGGGTCGGTGGCCGCCGTTTCCAGGATTGGATGGCCAAGCGAGAGGTTGATGATGTCGGTCCAGAGATGCTTGCGGTTCGTCAGGATATGTTGAATCGCACGGATGACGTCGCTCGTGTAGCCGACGCCGGCGGCGTCGAGCACCTGGAAGCTATAGAGCTTGGCGTTCGGGGCGAGGCCGCGAAACAGTCCCCCGGTCTCCTGTGACGGCGCCGCGACGAGCCCCGCAACGTGGGTCCCGTGACCGTACGGGTCCTCCGGCTGGCTCCTGTAGCGGCTCTGACCTCCTGTGAAGTCATACTGGCCCCGCCTACCCGTGCCGTCCACCGACTCGTGTATGCCCGAGTCGAGGACCGCAACGTGAATGTCGCGGCCATCCCACGGCTCATCGTCGATGCCGAGCGTGTTATGCAGGTGACTCCCTTCCTTCGGCTCAGCGGTCGCGTCGGTCGGTGCGGGGTCGGTCGAGCTCGTACTCGTGCTCGACGTGGCCTTGGCGCGCTTCGCCTTCCCGTTTCCTTGCGCCTTCTTGGCCCAGTCCTTCTCCACCACGGCGTCGGCCGACACCGAGAGCACGTCCGGGTAATCGCCGAGCCGAGCGAGCATCGTCAACGGGACCGTCGTGGTAAACGCGTCGATGAACGGGAACTCCTCGTGCACGACGAAGCCGGATTGCTCGACCGCATCGGTCGTGCGGATGAGCGTGCCCGGCCGAGTCCGCACGATCACGCGGAGGGAGTCGTCGCGTTGCGCGACGAGCGCCTCGTCTAGCAACCGGTCGAGCTTGCCTGCGCCCCGCGGAGCGGCCACCTCGGAACCGGAGGCCAGCAGGAGGATCAAGAATGCCCCCACGACCGTAGTGACGATCAGCAAGGACCAGACGAAACGGGTGGACTCACCCTCAATTGCTTTCGATTTCGGATTCCTGTCTTCCATTCCCTGTTGCCCTCGCTGGCTCGCCGTGCTCAATCCCTTCAGCGCACGGTAGTCTGGCCCGCCGTTCCATCATCGAGCGAGCCCCAGATGAAGCGATCGGGGGAGACGGTGCCCCAGATGAACCGGTCGCCCCAGAGAACCTGGGTGCCGTCATCGACGCCAAGCAGGTTGTCGCCCCAGACGATGTTGGAGCCCCAGATGAACCGGTCGCCCCAGACAACACTGGTCGAGAGGTCGTCCCAGTTGATCTGCGACCCCAGATGAACCGGTCGCCCCAGACGGTGACCGGGCTCCAGACTCCCGTATTGGCGTAGTAGATCGTGGATCCCCAGATGAACCGATCGCCCCAGATGAACCGCTGGCCCCACGTCAGGGTTTCGCCGACGATCGTGCTGGTCTCGGTGGTTGGCACGCTCAACCACCACTCGCCGTCCCGCGCGCTCGTGTCGATGCTGGCCGCTAGCGCCACCGCGCCGTCGGCGTTGAGGGCGCCCGCACCCTGGGTGAGCACGTCCGTGCCGGCGAGCGGCACCGCCGAATACTGCAGCATCGCCTTGACGACGTTCGGGGTAGGCCTCGCCTTCCTGCCGAACACCTGCTTCTGGGCAGAAATCATTCGCGCCACGACGCCCGTGGTCACCGCCGCCGCCATGCTGGTGCCGCTCAGCCTCATGTGCAGCACGCCATTCAACTCTTGGCTGTCGACTTCGAGCTGAGGGTTGTCGAAGAGGAGCGTGCTCCTTGGGCTCGTCGCCGACATGAGGCTGCTGCCGGGCGCGACGATGTCGGGCTTGGCGAACGCGTCGTACCAGGTCGGGCCGCGCGAGCTGAAACGGGCAACGCTGTCGTCTGAACGGGTATCGGTCAGCAATGTGTCGATCGCACCCACGGTGATCGCCGACGGCGCGTTGCCCGGGGAGCTGATGCCGGCGTAGCCGATCTCGCCGGTCTCCCTGTCGTAGCCGTAGTTGCCTGCGGAGACCACGACGACGATGCCGGCCCGCACCGCGGCCTCCACCGCCTGTACCAGCGGGTCGGTGGCCGCCGGCTCGAGAATCGGATGACCGAGCGATAGATTGATGATGTCGATCTTCGCCCTGCTATTCTCAATCGTCCACTGGATGGCCCGGATCACGTCGCTGGTGTAGCCGGCGCCGTCCTTGTCGAGCACTCGCAGGCTGTAGATCCGGTCGATGTTCGGCGCCACCCCCCGAAAGAGACCGCCGGACTCCACGCCGTCATTCGCGATCAGGCCCGCGACATGCGTGCCATGCCCGTAGGGGTCGCGATCAGGTACCCACTCACTCTCTTTGGGATACGCGCCATTGAGGAAGCTCCAGGTCCCGAAAAGGGACAACTCGTAGAACGCGGCAACGCCCGAATCGATGATGGCCACATGGACCTCTTGCCCGTCCCAGGGCTCGTCATCGAGGCCGAGCGTATTGAGCAGGTGGTTGGCAATGAGATTCTCGGTCTGCCAGCTGCCGCCCGTGCTCGTACTCGAGGAACTGGTGTTGCTGGTGTCGCTGGTGTCGCTCGTCGCATTCGGGCGGCCCTTACCGGCCCCTCCGGTGTCTCGTTGCTTCTTGGCGCCCTGTGTCCTGACCAGCTCGTCGGTCGAGATGCCGAGGACGTCGGGGTGATTGGCCAGAATCTTCAATGCCTCCACCGGAAGCGTGGCGACGATGCTGCCAATCAGCGGAAGCTTGCCGTGCGTCTTGAATCCGACGCCCCTGATCGCGCTGGCCACTTTCCTCTCGGTGCCGGGCCGGACCTGGATGATCACTCTTACCAACTCGGCGCCGCCTTGCGCGATCAGCTTGCGCAGCTTCGCGTCCAGTCTTGTGGCCTTCTTGCGTCCCTTGGCTTGCCCCACTTCGAGCCGCTCGCCAAGCGATCGGCTCACCAGCCTGTCTATCGTGCTGGCTCGGCTCGCACCGGCCGGACTGAAACGTAGGGAGGCCTCGACCGGAGAGACCGGGAGCATGAAACTCAGGACAGTAACGAGCGTGGCGACCAACGGCCCAGTCACGCGGCGCAACCTGCGGGTCTGTGATCGTTCGAGGGGGTCTATCCGCGAAATCATGGTCACTCCTTCGTCAGTCGTCTCTGCCGCCCGTGCAAGCGCGAGTGGGTCCATCCCGTCAGCGTGCCGCCAAACAGTGCACAATTGGGTCCAACGCGCGTACTATGTCATATAAACATCTTCCATGTCATCTACAAAGTCAAAAATAATTGAATTGGAGGTAGATACCATGGAAATTAATGACTTGTATGTCTTATTAAAAGCCATGTTGTCGCTTTAGGAGCATGGCGTAAATGCAAAATACGAGCCACTTTTTATGGTCCGGCGTCCGTCGGCACAGTTTCGACCGACGGTGGCTCGAAACTCGGCGTAAGTCTCTTCTTCTCAACGTTTACCTAACTGCTTCTGTGTGGAGCACAAGCGGCCCCGTCGTCAGGGGGAGGAAGTTCTGAGGACACCAGATGTCGACGCATCGACACTCCGATGTCGGGAAGACGACCATCGTCGGGCGGGAAACGGGCCGGAACGGTGTGGATAGGACAGGTCCGATACGCACGGCAAGGATGGTGGGCTCTTGCCATATGGCTCGTCGATCCACCCCGGCGTCAGCGTGGAACGAGCAATTGGCCGGTCGTTCCTAGCGATTCACATCTATAATGCCCAGTGCGTTACGTAACCTGTCCGACTTGATCATTGACACTGGAGGTTGGCATGAAGATCCGGCTCGCATCCGCGCTCACAGCGGTTCTCCTCGTTGTCGGTCTCGTATCGACCGCGACGGCACAACGGTCGAGCGACCCGGCGCGGTGGGCGGACGCCATCGCAGCGTTTGACGCCGACGCCGCCTCGCGTCCCGAGGGCGCCATCGTGCTCACCGGTAGCTCCAGCTTTGCGCGCTGGCGAACGATGGAGGCGGATCTGGCGCCGCTCACCGTCGTCCCTCGTGGGTTCGGCGGCAGCACCATGGCCGACGTGCTCCACTGGGTCGACCGGCTGGTGATGCCCTACAAGCCACGCGCAGTGGTTCTGTACGAGGGCGACAACGACACCTTCTATGGGACGGCTCCGACGAAGGTCGCCGGCGAGTTGAAGCAGATCATCTCGAAGATCCACGCCGCCCTGCCAGACACCCGCGTGTATATGCTCTCGGTGAAGCCGAGCCTGGCCCGCGTGTCGGTCTGGGACGAGGCGCAAAAGACCAGCGAGCTCTACAAGCAGATCGCCGCCAGCGACGACCGGCTGCACTTCATCGACGTCGCCACGCCGTTCCTCAAGACAGACGGCAAGGTGATGGACGACGTCTTCGTCGACGACGGCCTGCACCTCAACGACAAGGGCAACGCCATCTGGGCCAAGGCCATCAAGTCGGTGCTGATGGAAACCGAAGGCGAGTTCGAGCTGCGCAAGGCCAGCGGGCAGTGAGCGGAGAGGTTGAACCCGCGAACGGGTAGCAAGGCCCTTTAGGGCCGCCGTGCAAACCGGTAGCAAGGCCCTTCAGGGCCGCCCATGCCAACGGGCCTGAAGGCCCTTGCTACCGTCCTTGGATCAACCACCTCAGCTCCCCCCTGACCGCTGCCCGCGTGGGGTTCGGGGCGCAGCCCCGTCTAATTATGGATGTGTCCCCCACATCAGCTCGGCGACGAATCCCGCGGGAATCCCCACTACCAGCAACGCCATGCTGATCAGCAGGAATCGCGAGTAGATAGGCACCTTGACGGCGCGATGTGACAGCTCGACCCGCACGGTCTCGGCCTCGTCGATCGCCTCGTAGGCACGCACCAGGCCATCGCCGTCGGTCACATCGAAGTAGTCGCCCCCGAACTCTCGAATCATCTCGATGAGGCCCTGGGTGTTGCTTGCCGGCGTGGAGCCGGCCGAACCACGCGTGGTGGAAGACGTCGCGCGCTGATCGGCGGCGTTGATGAAGATCATGTAGGGCACGACGTTCCGTTTGTTCAGTTCGATGAACTCCGCCTCCGGGATCTCATCGACGTCCGCATCGGTCACGATGAGCAGGGCGCGGTGCGGGTTGGCACCACCCGAGACGCTCGCCGAATCCCGGTCAAAGTGCTTCACGACCGACTGCAACGCCCGAATGATGTTGGTGTTCCCCTCGCTGGCAATAATCCGGACCTTGTCCTCGGGCACGAACATCCGGTCGACCGGTGTACCGGACTGGGCCGCCAGAATCCTGACGATCGCATACGGCGCGTCCATCACTTGGAAGAAATACAGCTCATCGTCGATGACGAAGTCGTCGACCATATAAGGGAACGACGAAAACAGCCACAGCGCCACGCGGTCGTTCTTGTCGCGGCGCATCTCGAGGAATTCCAGATGCGCCTCCCGGGCCACCTGACCGCGCGACTTCCCGCTACCGGGAAACTCCCACGCCATCGACAGCGAGGTGTCGACGAGGTCGATGCGAACCCGCGACTCCATGTCGCCGGCCACCTCCTCGGTCGCCGTCAGATACGGGTCGGCCATCGCCACCAGCAGCACAGCCAGCGCCAGCGCCAGCAATAGCTTTGGCACGTTGTAGAGCGCCCGGCTCCAGACACGCCGCTGGAACCGGCGCTCGATGAGATGACCGGAGTGCTCCCGGTGATGCCTCGGGTTGGTGAGCCACCGACGCACCAACGTCACCAATGCGACCAGTGCCACGGCGATCGACAGCCAGTAGGTCAGACCGATGTCGGTGAAGCGAATCTGATTGAGCTCGGTGCCCAGCAGCTCCTGCGCGCGAATACCGAGGAAGTCCGAAAACGCGGTCCAGTTCATGAGCGAGTGCGGTTGATGACCGGCGGGTGTCGACGATGCATGTGCTCGGGCGTGCCGTCAACCGGCTGCCTGTGTTCGGCGAACTGCTCAAAGATCTGTTGATCCTACAGCCCGCAGCCAGCCGGTTCAACGCCGACACTTTTCACACCGACCGGAGTCTAAGCAATCAAGTGGCCCCGACAGGGAGCTTTCAGGGCATACTCAGACCACAGCACGCGGGAGGCAGGGTGAAATCAGCGCGAGCCATCGACTGGTCGAATACGAACGGCACCGAGGGTGACCTGAACGAGCGCTGCGCCGCCGGTGACGGCCAGGCCTGTCAGGAACTGGTAGACGGTCATCAGCGGATGGTCTATCACCTGGCGCTTCAATTACTGGGAAACCACGACGACGCCCTGGACCTGTCGCAGGACGTGTTTCTGACGGTGTTCCGCTCGATTCAACGGTTCCGCGGCGACTCGGCGTTACAAACCTGGATCTACCGGATCGTCATCAACCAGGCACGGAACCGCCAGCGCTGGTGGCGACGCCGAAGACGGTCGGATCAGATTTCGCTCGACGCCATGGTGGCCGAGCGGGGCGAACCGGCGGCCCCGATCGCGTCGACCTCCCCCGAACGGGCACTCGACCAGAAAGAGCTGGGCCAGCGGCTGTGGCGCGCGCTCGGCCGGCTCCCCTTCGAGCAACGATCGGCCGTCATTCTGCGCGAGTTACATGGCATGCGCTACGCCGAGATCGGGTTCTCGCTTGGCGTCACGACCGCTGCCGTCAAATCGCGACTGGCGCGCGCGCGCCGCACGCTGCGCAGGGAGTTGAAGCCCCGATGACCCCGATAGCATTCTTGAGCAGACTGCGCTGCCGAACCGTCCGGTCGTGGGTGAGCGTCGCCCATGACGGGGAACTGTCCCTCGAGCGGCAGGTCGCCATGGACGCCCATCTGGCTCGGTGTGCCAGGTGCCGCCGCATTCGCGACGAGCTGGCATTGCTGCGGATCGCGTTGATCCAGGGCGCGACCGAGCACCGTGCCGAGGATGAGGCGTTCGCGCGTCTGGCACCCGAGGTGCTGGCGCGCACAACGCTCGAGCAAGACGCGAGCTTGGGCCGGCGTGTCCGCGAGCTGGTCGAAGAAGGGCATCGTCTCTGGTTCATCGGTGGGGCGCTGGCGGCCACGATGACGGTGGCCGTGCTCGTCGCGACGGTGCTGAGCCTGGCCACACCGGTGCACCCGCGGTCGCTCGCCAGAGTCCTGCGGACCTCGAGCCGTCTCGGCACGAACGCCAACCCGATCTCTCTCGCAAAAGGCGTTACCTGGGCCGGGCCGGCGGAAGGCAGCTTCGCCTACGCGGCCCAGTTGCTACCCCGCGTGTCGGCCGACACACGGGCCGCCGCCATGCTGATGCAGCCCCTGCCTCCGCTCCTGCTCGAGAACCTCGCGTTGACCGCGGTCGTCACACGGGAGGGAGAGCTCGCCTCCGTGGAGGTCCTGCGCGAGAGCGCCCCAGACGCCGACCTCGCCCGGGCGGTCTCGAGGCTGGCCTCCGGTGTGCGCTTCGTGCCGGCGCGCGCAGCCGGTGCACCGGTCGCCGTGAGCGTCATCTGGCTGATCGAGCGGATGACGGTACGCGCGGAGAGTTGAGGAACACTCCTTCGCGTCGCTAGGCGTCGTTGGCTACCAGGCCCGCCGGGCCTGCTGGCGACCGCCGGACTTTCGAACACCCGTTCGCAGCATTGGCTATCTCAGACCCGTTTCGTCTTGGGCCCTGCGCGAGCTCGGTCCGCGAATCACCGAGGCTGGCTCGGCGGATGTGTCCGCCGACTGCCACATCTGGAGGAACGCTATGGCCGATCAGCTGTTCGGCGAGATTTCCAGTCCCAGCATCCGTGTCGGCACCAGAAAGTGGTACACGGTGCCGGTCTCCATCCTCACGCATGCGGCGGTTCTGGCGGTGGTCCTCATCGTGCCGCTCATGGCCGCCGACGTGCTGCCGGCAACGCCCACGATGTTGTCCTTCGTGGCGCCGCCCCCGCCACCGCCCGCGCCGCCACCGCCGCCGCCACCCTCACGCCCCGCCGAGGCGCAGGCGACCCCGATCGCGCTGGTCGACCAGACTGCCGCGCCGATCGTGGCGCCGAGGGCGATCGTAGCCGAGACCGGGTTCGACCTCACGAAGGTCGAAGGCATCGAGGGCGGCGTCAGCGGCGGCGTAGTAGCGGGGGTCGTCGGTGGCGTGCTGACATCCCCTCCCCCACCGCCAGCCCTCGATGAACCGTTGGTGGTCGGCGGGGCCATCACACGGCCCGAGCGAACGCGCAGCGTTGAGCCGGTCTACCCCCGGGTCGCCCAGGCGGCGCGGGTGTCCGGCGTGGTGATTCTGGAGGCGGTGATCGGACCAGACGGGCGGGTGAGGGACGTGCGGGTCCTCCGCTCGGCGCCTCTGCTGGACAGAGCGGCGATTGCCGCGGTGCGGCAGTGGGAGTACACACCCACCCTGCTCAACGGCGTGCCGGTCCCGGTCGTCATGACCGTCACGGTCACGTTCACCCTGAATTGATTGAAGATCTAGAAACCTCTCAGATACCAGCGCCCGTCGTGTTCGATCATGTTGACGAAACCCAGCTGAGTGCCGTCGGATGCGCGCACCATTGGGGCGCGGGCGGTCGTCAGCTCACCGGTCGCCGCGATCTCCGCCGCGCTCCCGAGCCGTGTATCGGTGAACATGCCCCGGAACGGGGGGAAGTTGGGATGCTCCGGCGTCATCGCGCACACCTGCAGCGCTCGGGGATCGAGTTGCTCCGGCGCGATGTCCGGATGACAGAGGTGCTGCAGGAGCTCGGTCTCCCCGCTGTTCGCCACTGCGACCAGGATCTCGACCACAGCCTCCGGCCTGGAGAGGTCGGGAACGGCTGCCGGCTGCACACCAGCCTGCACTGCCGCCGCGCCGACAAGCCCAATAGAGAGGGTGACCCAACCGGTACGCGTCATCATGTCAGCATGCCTTTTCATGTCGACGACCGAACCGCGCATGCGCGATCCGATCCGGCCCGGCCACGTCGAACGGCCGCACCGCAAAAAAAAGGCGCCCGGGGACAGAGCCCCGGGCGCGCGTGTCACAGACACGAGGTCGAGCGGCCTGCACGACGGGCGCGGCGAGCTATCGGCGCTCGGTCGGGTCCCGCCCGTCACTGGGCGCACCGGTGCCGGACGACCCCATGAAGAACTTCGTCCCGCTGGACAGGGTCACGTCCCGCCCGTTGGCCCTGGCGGTGCGGTCTTTGCTCTGGTAGCCGTCGACGACGATCTCCGTGCCGGGCGGAATCGTGTCTCGGTTCAGACCCCGCCGCAACAGTGTGTTCGGCGTGCCGCCCTCGACCATCCAGACCTCCTTGGTCCCGTCGTCGTTGGTGACCTCCAGATGGATCCAGGTGTGAGGGTTCACCCACTCCACCTTGATCACCGGGCCACGCAGCACGACCGGCCGGTTCGGGTCGAACTCGGCGCCAAAGGCGTGATGGGCACTCAGCGGCGCGCCAGCCGCCACCACGAGACCAACCAGGACAAACATCGCCACACCGAACTTGCACATCACACAGGTTTGCTTACGCATGTTACGTCTCCTGAACAGTGTTGATACCGGTCTGTCAACGATCACCTACGTTACCGGGTCGGGTTTGCGACGCCCTCGGGCTCCTCGCCACGGAACTCCGCCTCGAGCAACCGCGCGCCACGCATGATACCCTCCAGCGCGTAGTTCCCCTCGTGGCAGGCATACTCGAACATTTTGTTGTCGCTTCGCGGCCACACATACTCGCCGGTGAACGGCGCGGACCAGACCGTCGAGTCCTCGACCGTGAAGTTGTAGAGCAGGGTGTCGGCGTCGATGCGCCCGAACCGCTCCGTCACCGTCATGTTCTCCGAGCCCTGTCCGAATGCCGGACGATCACGGAAGTTGGTCGTCTCGACGACCAGGGTGTCGCCTTCCCACCACCCGATCGAATCGCCCAGCCATTTCCTGATCTCGGGCGGGTCGTGCTCGGCGTTCATCCGGACGATCCTGGCATCGTGAACCATCTCGACGAGAATCACGACCGTGTCCTCGCCCTGCACGATCCGCTTGTGGTTGTTGTAGAAGTAGTTGGGGAGCGTCGGCGGTCCTGCCGTCGAGCTGAAGGCGAGGAGGCAGCGCTCGGCGAAACCTCGCTGCTCCATGTTGTCGTACGGGCCCGGCGCATCGAGCCCGGCCTCGAGCCAGTACGCGGTACCGTCGTTATTACGACGCCGCACCCCGCCGCTCCGGGCTTCGCGTGCGACGCGCTGGGCCTCCCGCCGCGCCTCCGTCTGGGGCGGAAACCGGCCATTCGGCGGGTCGATGAGGATAGAGGTGCGCCACTGCCCGTCGATCTTGAACGCACCGCTGCCGCGATCGATCCAGAACGAGTTATAGCCACCGACGTTCCCGGCGGCGCCGGCCGACCCGTCACCGCCCTGTGGGGGGGCGCCGCGGTCGGGGTCGCTGGGTCGGTTGCGCTCGACGTTTCGTGAGCGCTCGCGCTCGGCGATCTCGGCGGCCTCCTCGTCGGTCAGGAACTTCTTCTCACCATACTCGGTCGGCCGCTGCATCGGTGTCAGCGTCGAGACGTCGTAGGTGCCGGACAGATCCGGGTGTCCGCTCGGTGTCCGCGGCACGTCGCTGTTCTGCGCCGCCGCCACAGGCGCCAGCACCAGGCACACGACCGCCAGGACGCCGAGACACATCGCAATTCGACTGCGCATTTCAATCTCCCCTGACTTGACCTTACCGGGGCAGCGGCGTTCGCCGCCACTCGCCAAACAGCAACTCTTCCACGAACTCGACGCACCGGAAGTCCATCAATCGGGCATTCTCCTCGATCCGTCGATAGATGGGCATGCTGATCGTGAACGGTGCGGTCAGCACTTCGGGGTCTTCGATGGTCGCCTCGTACTGGATGTGATTCGGGCTGATCATCGTGTAACGCTCCACGACGTGAAGCTGGTTGCTGTGGTGACTGCCCGCCCGGTCGAGCCAGCTGCCCTCCAGCAACCCGGTCACGTCGACCACCAGCGTGTCACCCTCCCAGGTCCCGACCGAGTATCCCATCCAGGAGTCGACCTGCGAGGGGCCCGGGTTATCCATGAAGATGTCACGAACCGCACCGGCAAACTGATACGCGATGAAGACGTCTTTCTCGCTCTGGATGATTTGAAACGGCATCGGCATGTAGGTCGCTCGCGGCACACCAGGCATGTAGCACTTCACCTCGGGGGAGCGGTCGACCCAGTTCGCCATGTTCTCTTCTTTGAGCGCGCGCGCCTCCGGGGTGTAGGGAATCTTGCCGCCGCCGACGATGACCCCCAGGCTACCCGGCACCGCGCCTACCGCACCCATGCGCAGCGTGGAAATGGCCGGTATCGGGTTCACCGGCCCTTCGCGCAACTGTAGCGAGTGGCGGGCGATGTGCGGCTCGAGGTCGTAGTTCGCCTCGTTCAGCACCTGCCAGATGCCGCTCATATCGGGACGACCGTCGGACAAACGCGGCAAATCCTGCGCAACCGCCGGGTGCGTCGCGACCAATAGCCCCAGGAGCAGAGCAATAACACCGACCGTTCCCTTCATTCGATACTCCATCGCAATCGGGCGTATACGCCACCATTATCCTTGATCGGGTAGCGCACGAAACCGTTGAGTCTTCATTGTAAACCGGCCGAAGGTCTCAGAACAGAGAAGATTTCAAGGCTGAGAACCAGTGACAGCCAGCCTCTGGCCCGGATAGATCTGCGTCGACGGGAGTCCATTGGAGCGTCGGAGCGCGGTCGCCGAGGTGCCGTGCCGTCTGGCGATGTCCCAGAGCGTATCGCCCCGGCGGACCGTGTAGACCCGGCCTGGCGACATGGTGCCGGCTGCGCGGGCCCGCAATCGGTCGACGTAAGCGGCGTACTGGGTGGGAAAGACGGCGACATGATAATGCGGTGGGCTGCGTTCCGCGGTTGCCTCCAGTACCGCCTGCTTCTCCAGGGAGAGCAGCGTACGCTCCAGCCACCGCCGGCAGGTCTCCCGCGGACGGCGCAGGTCGATGGCCATGCCGGTCGGGTGCACCGACCGATCGGACGCGTTGCGCGGCTGGTGCGACTCTGGGCGGGTCAAGCTGGTCACCACCAAAGGCTCCCCACAGGCCTGGCGATACTGTCCGGCCAGTCGTTCGATGAACAACTTCGCCTCTGGCCGCGCGAACGGAAACGAGACATCCTTGAGAGAATAGTTTCTGTTCCCACCGACCGCCACCAGCAACCCAGCGTCCACGAACCGGTGCACCTGTGCCGTTCCGAGCAGATATGTGAAGTCGTGCTCTTCGGCCTGTTCGGTCTGCACATCGAGCGACATCGCGCTTCCGCGGAGGCTCTGCGCCGCCGCAGCACCAGGCAGCAGGGCGATTGCTGCGCAGGCAAGGACCATGCGGGAGGAAGGGCTCCGCCGAGGAAGTACCGATGTGAATCGCACGCCGCTCTCGTCTGGATGCTCGATGGTTGGCCGATCGACGTACTGAATGTCGGCCGATGGGCGGTCACGCATTAGTGCGCGCAGCCTGTCAGACGGTGAAATACCGCACGACGACGATGAGCCCAGCCGCGGCGGCGACGGTGAGCACCGCCGGCCGCGTATAGCCCCGATCCAGCCGGGAAGCGATCCGGCGCGACACGAAGAATCCGAAGATCACGCCCGGCAGCAGCAAGAGCGCGAACCGCAGCTCGTCCAGGCCAAAGCGCCCAACCAGGACCAGCGCAGTCAGCGAGATCACCGTGCCGACCAGAAAGAGGCCGGACAGCGTGCCGCGAACCCGCGCACCGGGTGCATGCTGATAGAGAAGCGCCATCGGCGGCCCGCCAATAGCCGCGATCGTGCCCATGATGCCAGAGAGCACGCCACCGGCCAGCAGCGACGCCGGACGCGGCTCGACATGCACCCCGGACACACTGATGGCCACGGCAAGCAGGACGATGCCCCCGAAGAGCAGTCTCAGTTGCTCGGCCGAGAGTAGCGCCAGCAGAGCGGCGGCCGGTATCGTCCCCGCGATGCGCCCGGCCACGGCCCAGCGCAGGCCGCCCAGGTCGATGGCACGATGCTCGCGAATAGTCAGCATCGTCGTGAACAGCATGGTCGAGACCAGCACGGGCCCCGGCACGAGCCTGGTGTCGATGAGAACGAAGATCGGCGAACTCAGTATCCCCATGCCAAATCCGACCGCGCCCTGTAAGGTAAACCCGACACAGCTGCACAAGACGACAATAGCGATCTCGAGCGGAGACATGGTTGGTCGTGGCGCCCGGGAAGAGCGGCCCGGTAGCGTAGCACGGTAGACTAGCGGCAGTGGTTGACCCGCCATCGCCGATCGTCGAACCGCGGCTAGCCGCCTCGGTCATACTGCTGCGCGACACCGAGTCCGGACCGGAGATCCTCTATCTCCGGCGAAACCCCGAGTTGAGGTTCATGGGGGGCTATTGGGTATTCCCAGGAGGCCGGATCGATGCGGCAGACCATGCGACCGAACCTGATGAGGACGAGTTCGGCGCAGCACGGCGGGCGGCTGCCCGCGAAGCCCTAGAAGAAGCCGGCGTCCAGGTCGACCCGAAGGGTTTGCACCAAATCTGCGAGTGGACCACACCGGAATCGAGCCCGATCCGGTTTGCCACCTGGTTCTTCGCGGTGGCTGCGAATCCGGAGATGGTCCGCGTGGACGGGGTCGAGATCCTGGATCACCAGTGGCAGCGGCCAGAGGACGCGCTACGCGCACACCGGGGTGGTGGGATCCAGTTCGCCAATCCGACCTTTGCGCTCAGTACGCGCCTGTCTGGACACGCCACAGTGCGAGACGCGCTGACCGAAATAGATTCCTGGCCGCGGGAACGCCTGCTCGGCCGCATCCACCCCACCGAGGGCGGACGCGTTGCGCTCTACGCCGAGGACTGCGGTTACGAAACGGGCCGCCTCGAGTGCGGGGGGCCGCGCCATCGGATCTGGATGCTCGACACGGGCTGGCGCTACGAGAGGGAATTTTAGATTTTCGGGCGAAGCATCCCGCCTGGGAGATATGTTGCGAATCACGGTATCAGGACGCAAGCGACGCTGCACCTCGGGCCGCCCGCTCAGCCCAGCTCGGACACATCCGGAAACCGTGACTTCAGTTTCCGCATCCCGCGCAGCCAGCGGTCGTAGTCGGCCGTCTTCCTCCGCATGTACTCGAGCACCTCGGGGTGCGGCAGAATGAGGAATCGTTCGTCGGCCAGCCCCGCGACGACCGCATCGGCCACCTGGTCCGGCTCCAGCATGCCGTCGAGCGCCGAGACGGTTCCCGCATTTACTCCGGCTGTCATTGGCGTGCGCACCGCCTGCGGACAGAGGACCGACACTCCGATGCCCTGGTCACCATAGGTGATGGCGATCCATTCGGCGAGCCCGACCGCCGCATGCTTGGTGACCGAGTAGGGCGCCGAGCCGATCTGGCTGAGCAGACCGGCAGCCGACGCCGTGTGCAGCAGATACCCGTGCCCGCGGGAGAGCATCTTTGGCAGGACGGCGCGCACCGCGTGAATATGCGCCATCACGTTGACCTCCCAGATCGACCGCCAGCGATCGTCGGAAACCTCGGCGCCCCCGTGAACAAACACGCCGGCGTTCGAGCAGAACAGGTCGATCGGGCCGACCCGTGCTTCGGTCTCCTCCACCACCCGCGCGACCTCGCCCCCCTGCGTGACATCGGCGGGCGTCGCGGTGCCACCAACTTCGGCTGCAACCTGGCGTGCGCCGTCGGCATCGATGTCGACCACCACGACGTGACGCGCGCCTTCGGACGTGAAGCGCCAGGCGAGCGCTCGGCCGATGCCGCTGGCGCCGCCGGTCACCACCACGATTTTGTCCTTGAGCCGCATCTACTCGTCTGCTCGAATGTGCTCACGAACCTGGTACATCTGTGACCCGCCTGCCGGGTCCCCGGAGAGATTATGTCCCCAGACCACGACCAAGACCCACACATCCGTACCGACATCGAACCGCTCGGCAACAAGGGGCACCTGGCACGCGTGACGGTGGACAACCGGACGCGTCTCAACGTCTTGAACACAGCGCTGATCATCGAGTTGACGGCGGCGATTCGCACACTGGCGCTCGACCGTCAGCTGCGCTGCGTCATTCTGATGGGCGCCGGGGAGCGCGCGTTCATCGGCGGTGCGGACATCCGTGAAATGGTCGAGCTCGACACGGCGACCGCCTACCCGTTCATCTCGAAGCTGCATCTGGCGTGTGCGGCGATCCGCCAGCTTCCGGTTCCGGTCATCGCGCGGATTCAGGGCTACTGCCTGGGCGCCGGGCTCGAGGTTGCCGCATCCTGTGACCTGCGGGTCGCCAGCGACGATGCCACGTTCGGGATGCCCGAGGTCAAGGTGGGGATTCCGTCGGTGATCGAAGCGGCGCTGTTGCCGCGGCTCATCGGGCTGGGCAAGGCGCGTGAAATGGTCTACACCGGGCAGTCGCTTTCGGCCGCCGACGCCGGGCAGTGCGGGTTGGTCGACAAGGTCGTACCACTGGCCAATTTGGACGCGGCCGCCCAGACGTGGGTGGACGCCATCTGTGCCGCCGGCGCCCGAGCGATCCGGTTGCAGAAGACGCTGCTGCGGAGGTGGGATACCGAGCCGCTCGACCATGCGATTCAGACAGGTATGCGCTACTTCGCGGGTGCCTACGAAACCGACGAGCCGCGTCGGCTCATGCAGGCGTTCCTCGACCGGAAACGGGACTAGCGGCCCGCGGTGAAGAACGACGGCAATCGGTTTTCGGCGTCGTACTCCATGCCGCGACCGGCCCGCGCAAGGCGCGAGGAGGGAGCAGCCAGGCGGGCTGTGACCCCGCCAAACCAAAGACTCGACGCCGGCCGTTACGGGATGCCCCGCCCGAAAACCTGGCAGGATACGAAGAACTTACCAGGGACGGTTTTCGGAGCGCGGCGCCCGGCTGGCAAGGCGCGAGGAGGGAGCAGCCAGGCGGGCTGTGACCGACGAAGCAACGCCGCCAGACGGGATGCCCCGCCCGAAAACCTATTCCAGCGGCTCGATCTGGCCGTACATCAGCCCGCCATACTGGCCATGTTGCCAGGAGCCGCCGTACCGGTCGTCATAAAAGAACACACGCGCGGTGAAGGTGCCGAGGGTGGGAATGGTGAAGTCGGTGATGGTGACCATCGGTGTGTCGCCCGCCCAGACGATCGGCACCACCACGGGCAGCGTGGCATCGACGCTGCCGTAGACCATATGGACATCGAACCGCCACCGGTCGTCGCCCACCTTGGCCACACGCGAGATCTCGTAGCGCTCCGGGCTGCCGCCACTGGTCTCGCGCCCCTCGATGGTGAAGTGCCCGACGAGCACCACGTTCTGCATTCGCTCTGTGAAGTCCCGCTCGAGCTCGGTCAACGACTCGATCGGCACCGCCTGACCGACGCCGGTCTTGGCGATGATCCAGCCGAGCCCGAACATGCATGCCAGAGCCACAACGACGGCGCCGATTCGGAGAACGCGCGACATTTGAGCCATCCTTCCTGATCCGAAGTTCTCAGTGAGTGGATTATATCCGGGTTCGTCCAATGCCTCTGGCGCTCGCTGGACCCGACAGCCGGCGGCCACGGCCTCCTTCCCGCGTTTGGACCCCTGTGTCCTGTGCTATTCTACGACTGCTTCTTTTACATAGCGAATCTATTCGTCCAGTCATAAAGGGGAAGCTCATCATGACGCGGTATCTCCAGGTAGCCCGTTTGATGGTGGTCGGCGTGGCGGTGGCGCTGACAACGATGGTAGGCGGCCTCGGCAGCGCCGCGGCCGCACAGGACGGTGTCACGTTCACCCGCGACGTGGCGCCAATTATTTACGAGAACTGCGTCTCTTGCCACCGTCCGGGCGAGCTGGCGCCCATGGCGCTCCGGTCCTATGACGAGGTGCGCCCGTGGGCCCGCGGCATCAAAGACAAAGTGGTGAGTGGCGAGATGCCGCCCTGGTTCGCCGAAGGGCGGGCGGGCCACTTCAAGAACGACTCGCGGCTGATGCCCGCCGAGATCGACACCATCGTCCGGTGGGTTGACGCCGGCGCGCCCCAGGGTGCCCCTGGCGTTCTCCCCGAGCTTCCATCCTTCGTGGAGGGGTGGGCGCTTGGCGAGCCGGATTTGATCGTGACGCTGCCTGAAGTGACCGTCCCCGCGGAGGGGCCCGACCACTACCCCGATCTGTCGCACACACTCGACATACCGGAGAAGCGCTGGATCCGAGCGATCGAGGTGCGACCGAGCAACCGCCTGGTGACCCATCACTCGGTCATCTTCACGAGCAGCGGCGGCGTGCAGACCGCCAGTACCGAGAGCGGCTTCTTCGACGTGCTCGCAGTCTGGTCGGTCGGGACCAACCCGCACGAGTTCCCGGAGGGCATGGGCCGGTGGGTGTATCCGAACCAGCAGTGGACCATCAACGCGCACTACCATCCGAGCGGCACCGTCCAGACCGATCAGACCGAGATCGGCCTCTACTTCGGCGAGGGCGAGATGCAGAAAGAGGTCATGGCAGCCCTGGCCGGCACGACCACGTTCGAGATTCCCCCGAACGCCACGAACCACGAGGTGCGCGCGTCGTACATCATCGACCAGGACGTCAGTGTCATCTCCTACTTCCCCCACATGCACACCCGCGGGAAGGACATGGACTTGATCGCGAACTATCCGAATGGCGAAAAGCAGTCGCTCATCAACATTCCGAAGTACGACTTCGACTGGCAGCTGTTCTACTACCCGCAGAAACAGGTGCCGCTGCCGGCCGGCACGCGGCTCGACATCGTGGCGCACTACGACAACTCGAACGCCAACCCGATCAACCCCGATCCCAATGTCGCCGTCGGCTTTGGCACCCAGACGAACGACGAGATGATGTTCAACGTCTTCGAGTTCGTGGCCGACGAGGGCGTGAGCCCGGTGCCCGCGAGCGACGAGACGCGACGCGACGCGCTGGTTGCCTCATTGCCGGCCGACGCCACCTATCGCGTGGACCTGCCGATGGGACGCAATCCGCTGCCGACCGCATTGCACCTGCCGAAATCGGGTGACGGGACCTGGTATATCCCGATGCGCGGCAACCTGTTGGTGCTCCCGGCCGAGAACGTCATGTGGGACGGAGACAGCTACCGCTTCGACATGCAATTACGGCTTGGCCAGATCGGCGGCCAGTTCGTCGTGAGCGGCGATGTCGCAGGCGACGGAGCGATTCAGGGCAACTTCGAAGCGCAGGGTGGCGGTTTCTCTCCGTTCCAGGCGTTCGAGGGGGCGAGAGCGGGCGCCGGGAACTGACAGCCGACCGACAGCTAGCCCGCTACCCCGTATCTGCGCTGACCGAAGTGGTCCCGGTCATAAGTACGGTCACGCACCGAGGGCGTCGAGGCGCCCGCCCCGCAAGGCGCGAGGAGGAAGCATACAGGCAGTATTCGACCGACGAGCAACGCCGCGGAGTGGGATGCATCGGCGGCCGAATGCGACCGTATTTGTGACCGGGACCACTAAGCACCGAGGAGAAACGACTCCATGCGGAAGATTCCATACATTCTTGGCGCCACCGTCCTGATGATGACCGCCAGTTCGGCATCAGCCCAATTCATCGATGCCGGTCGCGGCAATCTGCCGTTGACCGTGCCGGCCAGCTACGATGCCGATGTCCCAACTCCGCTGATCGTCCTGCTGCACGGATATACGTCCAGCGGCGCCGGCCAGGACGCCTACATGAAGTTCAGTGACCTGTCGGATCACTATGGCTTCCTCCTGGTAGCTCCGGACGGCACCCAGGAGGAGACCGGTCGGCAAAATCGGTTCTGGAATGCGTCCATTGCCTGCTGCAATTTCGGGGGCAGCGACGTGGACGACTCCGCCTACGTCGCCAAGGTCATCGACACGGTCAAGGCAGAACACAACGTTGACGAGCAGCGCGTGTTCCTCGTCGGGCATTCCAACGGCGGATTCATGTCCTACCGCATGGCGCACGACCACTCGGACACCATCGCCGCCATCGCCAGCCTGGCCGGGGCCGACCAATCCGAGGCACGCCCGACGCCGGCCAACCCGGTGCACGTGCTGCAAATCCACGGCACGGCGGACGAGACGATCGCCTACGCGGGCGCCGACATCCAGGGCACGGCGTATCCCGGCGCCGTGGAAACCGTGGAACGCTGGGCCGCCCACAACGGCTGCGCGGTCACCGGCTCCGAGACCGGCACGCTCGACCTCGACCGCGGGCTGGCCGGCCGCGAGTCGACCGTCACCCGCTACACCAGGGACTGTCGGGCGGGCGGCTCGGCCGAGCTGTGGAGCATCGCCGAAGGGGGGCACGTCCCCGAGCTGTCCGACCACTTCAGCAAGCTGGTCGTCGAATGGCTGCTGGGCCACCCGAAGCCTTGACACCGGGTGGGGTCTACATTCCTGGGAACGGGTCAGACAGAAACGCGCCCCGACGCCCGCCACCGGAGCCAGTGGTCGGCGAGCACGATGGCGACCATCGCCTCGGCCATCGGCACGAATCGAGGCAGCAAACAGGGGTCGTGACGCCCCTTCGTGCTGATGGTGGTCGGCACGCCGCTCGTGGTCACCGTCTCCTGGTCCCGCGGCAGGCTGCTTGTCGGCTTCACCGCGGCGCGCAGCACGATCGGCATGCCGCTCGAAATGCCGCCCAACATGCCGCCATGCCGGTTGGTGCGTGTCGCGATCCGAGCATTCGATGGCTCCCCGGTCTCAGCGACGAACAGATCGTTGTTCTCGCTCCCATGCAGCACCGCGCACCCGAAGCCGACCCCGTACTCGACACCCAGCACCGCCGGCAGACTGAAGAGCGCCTTTGCCAGGTCGGCCTTCAACTTGTCGAACACCGGCTCGCCGAGCCCGGCTGGCACGCCGGTCGCCACAACTTCGGCGACCCCGCCGATCGAATCGCGCGCCTCGCGCACCTGCTCGATCAGAGCCACCATTTCGGCCGCCCGGTCAGCGTCTGGACACCGCACGATATTGGGCTCGCCGTCGGGTAGCCGCTCGACCTCGGCGAGCGTCACCGCGGCCGGGTCGGCGACCTCGGCCACGATGCCGCCTACCTGCCGGACGTAGCCGACCACCTTGCCACCGAACGCGGACGCGATCAGCTTCTTCGCCACCACACCGGCAGCGACTCGCACCGTCGTCTCGCGTGCGCTCGACCGACCGCCACCCCGATAGTCGCGTGCACCGTACTTGGCGTCGTAGGTGAAGTCGGCATGCCCGGGCCGGTATTTGTCTTTGATGTCGGCGTAATCGCGCCCGCGTTGGTCTTTGTTGCGAATCAACACCGCGATGCTGGTGCCGGTGGTCTTCCCTTCGAACACACCGGAGAGAATTTCCGGTACGTCCGGCTCGTCCCGCAGCGTGACGATGTGGCTCTGCCCGGGGCGGCGTCGCGCGAGGTCCTCCTCCAGGTCGGTCTCGGAGATCGACAGCCCAGGCGGACACCCATCGATGATGACGACATACCCCGGACCGTGCGATTCACCGGCGGTCGTGATGCGGAAGGCGTGACCAAACGAATCACCTGGCATGGGAGGATCTTACGCCATTGGTGTCGAACCAGCGGGGCGCCACGCACGTCTCGCGTGTCGATCGACGCCCAATCGCGGCCATTGCCTGCCAAGGCATACCGATGCTTGCCGAGACCGCCTGCTATCATCCCGACCGATGAACGACATCGTCGGTACGCCGGCCCCTACGCGGTTCCGGGCGGTCATCTTCGACCTTGGTGGTGTCGTCTGCGAGTCGCCGCTGCCGGCAATCGCCGCCTATGAGACCGAGACCGGGTTGTCCGCGCGCTTCATTGCTGGGCTGGTGATCGCTGGGGGCGACCACGGCCCGTGGTCGCGTCTCGAGCGAGGGGAACTGGATGCAGCGGCGTTTTCGATTGCCTTTTCGACCGAGGCCCGAGCCGGCGGTCAGGAACTGGACGTAACCGCGCTGCTAGGCCGGATCGCCGAGGCGGCGCTCGTTCGCCAGACCATGCTGAGGGCGCTGCGGCGACTGCGTGCGGCCGGGCTCCGCGTCGCTGCACTTACCAATTCCTGGTCCATGCCGATCCACGATGCGCGCGTCGATGCACTCCGACCCGAGTTCGACTGTTTCGTGGAATCGCATCGGGTAGGGATGCGCAAGCCGGAGCGGCGCATCTACGAGCTGGTGTGCCGGACCCTCACCGTGCAACCTGCGGCGGCGATCTTTCTCGATGACCTGGGTGGCAATCTGAAACCGGCCCGGGCCATGGGGATGACGACAATCAAGGTCGGTGAGCCGGCTCTCGCGATTGCCGAGCTCGAGCGCCTGACCGGGGTCCCGCTCTCTCGGTAGCAAAGCCCTTCAGGGCCGCGATCGACCCCGCTCATCCCGAACCGATCGCCCAAAGCCGAAACCGGCGGACAGACGGGAGTGTGCGCCCGCCGTCACTCCTTTCGCCGCTTCCACCGGGCCATCAACAGCGTCGCCAATCCGAGCATGATCTCGTCGATGAACGGGATCGGGTCCGGTACGAGCACGTCGGTCACGAACAACCCACCCGCCAGCAGGAACAGCTGCCAGGACCGCAGACGGGTCAGCCAACCGGTGAGTCCGCTATCGGACATGCTCCCTGTAGAAGCTCAGCATCCGAGACCAGCAGGTCGCGGCATACGCGGCGTTGTAGACCTCGGCGCGGGTGTCGTTGAAGAAGGCGTGGTCGGCACCATCGAAGATGGTGATGTCGGCCGACTTGCCGGCGGCCTCGAGGTCCGCTTCGAGCTGACGTGCGGCGGCCGGCGGGGCGAACTCGTCCTTTTCGGCGAAGAAACCGAGCACGGGCGCCTCGAGCGCCGACAGGTTGGGTTTGACGTTCGGATGAATACCGTAGAAGACGACTCACGCCCCGACCGACGCATTCTCGCAGGCCGCATACAGCGAGAGCTGCCCGCCCATGCAGAACCCGACGGTACCCACATGCGTGCTCGTTACCTCGTCGCGAGCCAGCAGGTGGTCGATGGCGCCACGCAAATCTTTCTCGACCCGGGCAATGTCGAGCGCCATCATCAGTTTGCCGGCGTCGTCGGGACTCGTCGTCGTTTCGCCGTGATACATGTCGGGCGCAAGTGCCACGAACCCGTCAGCGGCGAAGCGATCGGCCACTTCCTTGATGTGGTCGACGAGCCCCCACCATTCCTGCAGCACGATGACACCCGGTCCGCTACCGGATGCCGGCGCCGCCAGGTAGCCGCTGCCTGTCTTCCCGTTGCTCGGAAATTCAATGATCGAACCGGTCATATCGCCTCTCAATCCTGGCTGTGGATCACGCCGGCGCTTTGGACCTCGATGACCGACAGACTCTGCGCCAAATTACCCGCCGAGGCACCTTCCGGCCCGGTCAACGGCGCGTAGATTTCCAGGCTCGCCTGTAGCAGCGTGCCGGCGTGCAATGCAGCCGCCTCGTCGGCGTTGAGCCCGGCACGGTGAATCATCCAGTCCTTGTAGTCGGCCTGTTCCGGTGCCGCGCCCCCGGTCCCACCGGCGCCACCCAGCACGAACCGGTCCGGCTGGAGTCGCTCGTTGACCGAGCCCGCCAGATCGCCGTCGACAAACAAGAGCGTCTCGCCCCGTGCCGCGTAGTGACTGAGCACGACATGGTGCCAGCCGCCGTCGGCGGCGTCTGCCGTTGACGCAACCATTTGCCCGGACGAGGCCGCATAGCCCAGGCGTCCATCGACGACCGCCAGGCGCGTGTGGGTTCGACCGCTCGGCGTGAGCGTGTACACCTCGATGGACTGGCGGCGCCGCCCGTGCTCCCGCTGCTGGGCGGCGTGGTCGAGTGTCTGCCCAGCCACGGCCGCCACAGCGCCGTCGCCGGTGGCCCGCACCAGAAAACTCACGGCGAACGACCGCATCGTCGTGTCCGGCGAGAACGACAGGGGCGCGGCCGAGCCGTCCCTGATGCGAACGAACCCTGAAGCGGTCGACTTGACCGGTAGCGGCTTGCCGGCAGCCAGCGCATCGAACAGACTCGGCACGAAGGCATGGGCCATCTCGGTGTGGCCGGCCGAGTTCGGGTGCGACGGGTCGGCGACGAATCCCTGCGCCCACCGGCCAGCTCCGTCGTCGATGGCGCCGAGCAGGTTGACGCTCGGCACGTCCCATGAATTGACTAGCAGGTTCATCCGGCGTGTGTATGCGTACTCCCGTGCATTGAAATCGCCGCGGGTGTAACACAACGTCACGATCGGCACGATGCCGGCCGCGCGGGTCCGCTCCACGAGGTCCCAGAGGCCGGTGGCGAACTGCTGGTAGATCTGATCGGCCTCATCCCTCGTCGCCGTGCAGCGCCGGGTCTGGCCTGGCGCGCATTCCGTGATCCCTTCGTTGCCGAGCGAGAGCGCGAGCACCGCATAGCCCGGGTTGCCAGGCGTCAGATACCGGATGTTTGGGTCGGCCACGCCGTCGGGTTCGAACCGCGGCCTGATCGTGACAGTGTTATCGCCACCCCGGGACCGGTTCAGCACCTCCCACCGATGCGGCTCGAGCAACGTGCGCATCCGGCCGGTGTAGCCCCCCTGCCCGGTCTCGTCGCCGGTTCCGTTGGGCACCGAGGAGCCGAAGAACGCAATGCTGCGGTCCCGGCTCCCGGTGGCGGTGCCCTGCTGCGCCACCAGCCCGGCGCTTGACAGCAGCAGCAGTACAAGGGCGAACGACTGCACACGTGGCTTGGTCACCATGATGGTCTCCTTACGCGCTGGCCCGGCGGATCGCGCGGTTCAGGCTGTGGAGCTTTCGGCGAACCACCTTGAGCTCCGTGTGGTCGTGCGCCTCGATCGCAGCCTCCCGGGCAACCCTCAACTCGCGCATCTGCGCCCTGAGCGCCGGCTTATCGATGCCTGTGGCGGTGTGGTGCTCGTGCGGGTCGACGCCGAGGACTTTGCATAGCGCCAGCAGAAGTGGCGCCTTGTGCATCGACTTGAATCCCTTCAAGTCGTCTGAGTTCTGTGCCTCGGCGACCTCCCGAAGCTGAGCCACGGTCATCTCGTGCAGCTCTTCGTATGTATGGGCCATTAGAGTCCTCGCAAGGCAAGCAGTCCGTGCTGAGAGTCCAGCTGCATTCGGCTGGCGCGGCATCCGGCCCTCGCAGCATAACACTCGGCGTGCCCTCTTCAGACGTCTGACCGCGTCTGACCGCCGGCGCCTGCTCTACCGCCGCGTGTCAGCTGACAGGTCGCGCTCGAGCGCGCCATCCGCGTCGTAGAACACGACGCTGGGACGGCCGTTGTCGGCGACACCCAGCACCAGACGTGGACGGGTGCCGTCTTCCAGATTGACGACGGTCGATCCCTGGACCGTGCCCATCGTCAGGCGTTGGACCCCGCCGACGTCGAACAACGACAGGAAGGGCGCGTCGTCGGCGCCCACCACCAATCCGGCCCCACGCTGGCCGGCGCTATTGATGAGCGACATCCGCGGCTCGCCTTGCGCTCCCAGCGTCAACTGCAACCGGGTCCGCACGCCGTCGGACAGACCGACAAGTGGGGTGCCCCCGAGCGAGCCGATTAGCACGCTGCGGGCCGCCTCATTGCCGACCGTGACAACCGATTCTTCCTCCCGGACACTCGCCGACAGCCGTGAGATGCCGGCAGGGTTGTTGAACTGCAACACCGGCGTGCCATCCGCTTCGGCACCGACGATGCCGCGCGCCGTGCCATCCGGCCCATAGAATGCCAGCGAGGCCAGCCCTCGCTCGTCCTCTCCGGCCAGTACCGCGCGTAACCGCCCCGCGCTGTCGACGATGTTGACCTGCGATGCGGTCACGACGTCGGCTGCCTGCGCGTCGAGTCGCGCCGTCAGGAGCAGGTTCGACAAGGCTCCGCCCACCATCGACGCCACGACCATCGCCCCGATCAACCAGCCACGCTGTCGTCCATGCATTCCGCTTCTCCTCTGTGAGGACGCTCACCCGCCTCTGTGGCGCAGGCCTTCAGGCCTGCGTGGCAAGGCTAAAGCCTTGCCCCACAAAGTGCGAAGCTCCATGTCAACTTCGGAGGCTCGTTCGTCACGTCTGGACTTCGTCCACGGCCGTGAAGTGCCGGCCACGTGTCTCCGGCCCGAGCCAGATCACGGCCGCCACCACCAGCCCAGAGGCCACGATGGACAACGTCATGGCCCCGGCAATCGTCATCCCACCGTCCTGCAGCTGCCCCAGTACGAGCGGTGTGGCCGAGCCGACGGCCGCGCCAACATGGTAGGACAGTCCCGGCCCGACCCCACGCACAGCGGTCGGGAACCGCTCGGTCAGATAGGCGGGCGCCATGCCCCAAATACCTCCCCCGGTTGCACCCATCGCCAGGGCCCCGACCAGCAGAAGGGCCGTGCTCGACGTCGTAAGGAAGAGCGGCGCCAGCCCGACACCACTCAGTGCGGCCAGTGTCACGGCCCCGCGACGACCGATGGCCCCTTCGGACGCCCGCCCCCACAACGCAATCCCCACGATGGCCGCACCATTGAACGCCACGAGATACCGTAGCGGGTCGAGTCCCTGCTCGCGCAGGAAGGTCGGGTACCAGAACGAGATCGAATAGTAGGAGAACATGAACGCCGAGAGCAGCAGCGAGCTCTGAATGGTGACCCAGAGCAGATCCGGTTGAAGAAGGCGCATGAGCGACACACGGTCGGCCAGCGCCGCCTGCCCCGTCTGCTTCAGATGCCGTTGCCGCTCGAGCCAGACCGGGCTCTCGTCGACGCCGGTCCGAATCCAGAGCACCAGCAGCGCCGGAATGACTCCGGTCCAGAACATCACCCGCCAGCCAAGCGAGGAACCGGCCGCGTCGCTGAACGGATCGGGCATCGCGGCGAAGACCGGGTAGATGTAGGAAAAGGTCAGCGACGACAGAATGTAGCCCCAGTACCAGCCCCCCTGCAGCAGGCCCGACGCCAGGCCCCGCAGCCGGGTCGGCCAGTGCTCGAGCGCCAGCGGCATCCCGGCGGCCCACTCCCCACCCATGCCGATGCCGAACAACGCCCGGAACGCGAACAACATCGCGTAGGAGGTGGAAAACCCGCTGAGGAAGGCGAACAGCGAGAACCAGAGGATCGACAGCATCAGCGGGAGCTTGCGCCCCCACCGGTCCGCCATCATCCCGGCGCCCAGCCCCCCGACCAGCCGGAACAGCAGCGTTACCGTGCCGAGCGCGCCAGCCAGCGCCGCGTCCACCGTGAAGCTCTCCTGAATGTCGATCAGGATGAACGTCATGATGGTGAAGTCGAAGCCGTCGAGCAGCCAGCCGAAGAACGTGGCGAGAAACGCTCGCCACTGGTGGCCGTCGATCTGGCGATACCACGGGGGGGCGACTCTAGGCACCATGGACATTCATCAGGCTACAGGCTACGGGCTTCAGGTGCTCAGCACCGTTGGGCTACAGGCTTCGAGCTGCGGGCATCAAGCCACCGTGTCGCCCGCCGTGCCGCGCAGGCCTGAAGGCCTGCGCCACAGAAGACACAATCGCCGCTCCTCCTGCCGTCTGCCTCCTGATTTCTGACTTCTGCCTTCTGGAAGCGACAGACTACAATATTGCGATTCAATTGACGATCCGGCGGTCGGTCAGCCTCCGCCGCCCCGCACCAGGAGCTTGACAGCGATGCGAACACTGCTCGACCGGCGCTCGGCGATACTTTGCGTTCTTGCCCTCACGGCCGTCGCCTGCAGCAGCGGGGGCAGCGGCATCGCTCCGGCGGTCGAGATTGCCACCCCGACCGTCCTGTCGGCCGACACACCGGTCGGCGTGACCGGCGGTCTCGTGCAAGGCGCGCTGTCGGAGACCAACCCGGAGGTCATCGCGTTCAAGGGCATCCCCTATGCGGCACCGCCGGTCGGCGACCTGCGCTGGAAACCGCCAACGCCGGTGGCCGCCTGGACCGACGTGCGTAACACCTCGACGTTCGGGAGTCGCTGCGTCCAGGGCGGACGGAACGCCACGGACCAGAGCGAGGACTGCCTGTTTCTCAATGTCTTCGCGCCCCGCGAGATCGCCGAACCGCTACCGGTCATGGTCTGGATTCACGGCGGCGGTTACACCGGCGGCGCCGGGTCGAACGGCATCTACGACGGCACCAACCTCGCGGCACGCGACGTCGTGCTTGTCTCCATCAACTACCGGCTGAACGTCTTCGGGTTCTACGCCCACCCGGCACTGTCCGCCGAGTCACCGCACGGCGCCTCGGGGAACTACGGACTCCTCGACATGGTCGCGTCGCTCGAGTGGGTGCGCGACAACATCGCGGCCTTTGGCGGCGACCCGAACCGGGTGACGATTTTCGGCGAATCGGCCGGTGCCGGCGCAGTCATGTCGCTGATGGTGGTGCCGCAGGCCGAAGGGCTCTACCACGGCGCGATCGCCGAGAGCGACTGGATCTACGGGTGGGACCGCCCGCTCAGCGGCACCGGCTCAGCCGAGGCCGACGGCACCCGGGTCGCCGAGGAGCTCGGCGTCAGCGACCCGGCCGCCTCCCTCGACGAGCTCCGCGCGGCGAGCGCCGTGGACGTCTTGGCGGCCTTTCAGGCCGCCGGCAACAGTCCGTTCACCCGAGAAGACGCCGCCTGGGCGCCGAATGTGGACGGTTGGGTGATTCCGGACGACCCGATCGACATGTATGAGACCGGCCGACAGCACGACGTACCGCTCGTCGTCGGCATGAACGGCAACGAGGGGTCGATGTTCTCTCGTGGTCTGCAGGTCGACGACGGGGCCGGCTTCGAAGCGCACGTTCGCCAGGTCTACCCACAACAGGCGGACGCGGCGCTGGCGCACTATGCGGTCGGCGACGACTCGGCGGTGGCAGCGGCAGTCGACCACCTGATCCACGACATGTATTTCGCCGGACCGGTGCGGCTGCACGCACGTGCCCATGCGCAGAAAAGCTCGCCCGCGTGGCTCTACCACTTTACCCACGTGCCACCGACGCCCGGCGGCGAACGGATGGGGTCGCATCATGCGGCAGAGCTCGGGTATGTCTTCGGCAACCTGAACAATGGCGACTACACTGACGTCGACCACCAAATCTCGAATACCATGATGGACTACTGGGTACAGTTCGCCACCACCGGCAACCCGAACACCGCAGGGCAACCGGCATGGCCCACCTACGACCCGAAGACCGACGAGTATCTCGAGATCGGTGAGACGGTGGCCACGCACACCGATCTCCACACCGGCGCGAGCGACCTGTTCGACGCGTTTCAGGCCAGTCGCCGTGCCGAGGAGAAGTAAGCGTTTACACTCCGGACGCCGTCTGACCGAGAAGGAACGATTGGCCGGACCGACGCCCACTGGACGTCGCACGTCGCGAAGACTGGAGGCTCTGCAGATGATGACCCCAACCGCGCGCCTACGCCCCGTTGCGAGCCTGCTGGTCGCGCTCGCCTTTGTCGTCTGTGGCGCACCCTGGAGTACCGGCCAGGTGGCGCTCGCTCAGGAGCAGACACTGTTCGTCTCCGTCGCCGATGCGAACGGCGAGCCGGTCACCGACCTCGGGCCAAACGAATTGACAGTCGTGATGGACGGCGAGGACAGCGAGACGCTCAACCTCGAGCCGTTCAACTGGCCGGTGCGACTCACTATCTTCGTCGACAATGGCGAGGGAGGCCGGACGTCGGTAGGACAGATTCGCGACGGCCTCCAGGGCTTCTTGGACGCGATCCCGCAGGAGGTCGAAGTGGCACTGCTGACCACGGCGGGCCGACCGCAGTGGGTGGTGCGGCACACCACTGATAGAGCGGAGCTCACGAGTGGTATTGACCTGATCACACCGATCGGCGGTTCCGGAGCCACCTTCATGGATTCCCTGGTCGAAGAGGCGAAAAGATTGGACGACGACGATGAGGGCGAGTATTTTCCGGTCATTGTGATGGTGGCGACCGATGGCGCCGACACGAGCGGCGCGACGCCCCGCCGCTACGAGGAAGCACTGCGACGGCTGGTCGAAAACTCGGCGACAGTGCACACGCTCATGCTCGCGACGGCTGGAAACCAGGGTGGAATCGCGTCGCAGGTGGGCGCAAACGTCGCCGAAGTGACGCGCGGCACGCACGAGTCGCTGGCAGTCGCCTCCGCGTTTGCCACCATGTTGCCGGAGCTGGGCCAGGACATTGCCCGGAAGCACAAGCTGGTCAGCAACCAGTATCGGCTGACCTACAAGCCGCCAGACGACGTATCGGACCGACCCTCGCTGTCGATCGCCATCAGCCGGTCCGGTCTCAAGATGTTTCCAACGTTGGACGGCAACGTGCCGTAGAAACCTGACGAGAGACCAATCACCTCGACGACGCCGGCTCAGCGGTCGGGCCTAAAGCCCGAATAGGATCTGACCTTCGGCGGCGCGCGTCCGACGTCCCGCCGGTAGAGCGCCACGGTCGCCTGATGGGCGCGCCGTTGCGGCTCCGGTAACCGGTAGCGGGTGGCCAGGGCCAGCACCAGGTCGACGGCTGACTCCACGTCGGCGCGATGACCCGGCGACACGAAGACCGGCTTGACACCACCGCGCGTGCGAACCGCGGCCCCGACTTGCTCACCGTGGAAGGTCAGCGGCGCCGACGCGCCACGGCGCGTCGCCACCGCGCGGTGCTCTCCGACCAGCCGCGTCTTCGCGCACCCCAGAGACGGGACGTCCAGCAACAACCCGGCGTGACAAGCCAGGCCGAAGCGACGCGGGTGGGCCAGCCCCTGGCCGTCGAACACCAGCACGTCCGGCACCAGTGTCAACCGCTCGAAGGCCCTCAATAGCGGCGGGATTTCGCGGAACGACAGCAGCCCCGGAATGTATGGAAAGGTCGCGCGCCGCGCGATACCGACCGTTTCTACCGTCTCGAGCGACGGCAGTGCGAGCACCACGACGGCGGCATACACCCGGTGGGTGCGACGCGAGTATGCGACGTCGGCCCCGGCGACCAACTGCGGCTGGACCGGTAGCGGCTCCCTCACCAGCCGCGGCCGCAACCGGTCCTGAATGTCGACCGCCTGCCGATACGACACACGCCAGGGGTGAAGTGTTCCAGCAATCACGATGGAGTCGGTTCACGGTGCCGTGTTCACATCCCCCCGTCCTCGCGTTCATCCGGCCGACGACACACGGAGACCGTCCATCGTCGGGGCCGTTGCGAGCACGCGTCCTGCCCCGCGTTCGGCAAAAACGTTCCGCCATGCGTCTCGCAGGAACGTGATGCCGTCTTCGGGGCCCATGGCCCATACTGCTCCTCCACTGCCTCTTCCCGCAACGCGCACGCCGCAGCCGGCGTCCCGCCCCAATCTTGCGAGCTCTTCGTCTTCCTGCGTCGAGAATTCTCTCAGGAATGCCGCGCGTACCGACGCCTCACGGTTCATTGCCTCGGCCGCTTCCGCGAACGCACTGCTTCGCACAGCGTCAGCAAATGCACGGGCATGCTCCGACATCTCGATCAGCGGCGCCAAGCGCCCCGTATGCTTCACGGCCTCGATAACCAAGGTGCCCGAGTGGGTGGAGGCGTGCGGCGTTCCCGTGTGGGCCACCACCATGTGGCGTGCGAGCGTGGCGCCATCGTCGACGAGCGGTTCGCGAGTGAACGCCAGCGTCCCGTCATAACGCCACTGGTAGAGTGCCGCACCGCCGTACATGGCTGACGCCTGGTCCTGCAGGCCCGTGTTCGCATACAACGAATCCTCAATGTGATGGGCGAACCGAACGACGTCCTCGGGGTCGCGGTTCTCCTGCAACACCGACTTGAAGGGCTCCGAGCATTGCTACGGTGACCGCCCCTGATGTTCCCAACCCGCTTCTCACGGGCACCGGCGCCTCGATGACCGCTTTGACGCCCCGCACGCCCATGCTCGCGAGCACGGCAAAACCGAGCCCCAACACACCGTCGAGAGGCAGCTCGTCGAGCGATGCGTCCTCGACGCCAAGCCCCCCGGCTTCGACCGCGAGACGACCCGGGTCATGTGGTTCGAGACGCACGACCGTTCGCAGGTCGAGCGCGATCGTCGCCGTCGCCGGACTGGCCGCCCGGCAGAGTAAACCCGTGAGGCGATGGTCTGTACTTCCACCGCAGTCGACACGGCACGGCGCGGATGCCTCCACCTGCTGCTCGCGAAGCTTTCCGGAGATGTCAGTCCACCGATCGAGCATCCTGTCGTTCCTCGGGTCGCTAGACTCGGCCTAATGGCGGTCCGTGGCCGCATGCGTCCGAAGCGTCGGATTGAGCATCGACGGACCGGGTATGGTGGACGATGGTGGCGAGCGTGTAGCTGGGGTCACCGTTTTGGACGGCCCGATCGTACTCCAGCACGACCCCGAACGGACGGTCCGCATACCACTGCCACAAGTCTTCCCAATGCTCGAGCAGATAGTAGGCCGCCCCCAGGGTTCCCACGGGCCCGAGGCCGGCGACCGTGATGATCGTGTGTGAACCGTGAACCGCCTTCACCACGATGCCGTAGTCGGGTCTGGTGCGGTCGCCGGGGACATACACCTTCGCCCCAATGGCCCTAGCGTACCAATTGTGCCCACATCGGCGACATTCGATTCGATACGAGTCGGCGGTCTGGTGAAACCTGAAGGGGGCATCCAGCTGATCGTCGTCCAACGCAAAGCGGGCAGCATCGTTCGTCACGGAGCTGCCGATTGCAAGCAGATTATTGTTTTCCCTGTTCTTGAAATCAGAGGTCGTGATCAGTTCGAGCTGCTTGAATGAGCGGACCGTCGTGACGAGACTTGCGAGCCACATCGACGCCTTCGCGTCCTCCGGCGAAACGGTGTCGCCTTCAAACTCAAGATTGAACTCCGGCTTTGGATACGTCGTTCTGGAGTCTCGAAAGCACGACATCACGAAGAAGCACCGTGCGTCGTCGTCCCCGACCCCTCCCAGCACCTCAGACAGTCTCGTGCGGCGCAGGGACGAGCGCTGGCCGAGTCCAGCCAGGCTTTCCTCGAGAAAGTTGCGGACATCCTTGTGAATGCGTGCGTTTCGTGAAACCGGCTTGCACACCTCGAAGTGATCGCCATCAGCGTCGATCACGGGGGCGCCAAGCACATTGGGGTTCGCGGTGCCCGGCTCGACGACCATGACCAGGGGCGCGGACAACTGCCACCAGTGCTTCTTGAGACGAATCTTGTCGTTCTCCCGAATCGCATAGGTCGAGATCTCATGACCCGGCGCATAGGCCGAATACCACTGCGCCAACCCGTCCAGCAGCGGGCTGTTGGCTCTGAGCTCCTTCGTGGATTCGGTGAGCCGAAGGACGTTCTCGATGTGGCCAAGCGACTTCGCCACGCCAGCCCCGAGGTGGGGGGTGGCGACAAACACGACGGCGGCGGTGCGATCGACCATCGCCCCCCCGTCCTTCCCCTCGGCACTGAGTCGGAGCATCTGTTTCACCAGGAGACCGCCCAGGCTGTGGCAAATGAAGAAGATCGGCCGCTGACACGCTTGCGTGCGGAAGAGCTCCAGGACGCCGCCAGCTCTGCGACCGAGCGCCATGGAACCCGAGCCCACCCAGTGAGAGGGGCTGGCCGGATACGCCAGACTGTAGACATTGACGTGATGGTCGCGGTTGAGATCCTCCCACACCCATCGGGGCCAGAACGTCGCGCTGGAGCCCCGCCACCACGTCTTCACCGGATGCCCGCCCAGACCATGGACAAACACAACGTCAGCCACCGCGTCGTCCCGAATCGCGGCAAGCGGATATTGTTGGGGGTCGGCGACTTGCTTGTTCGCTAGCTGTCTTTGCTAAGTACGTTGTTCATCCGGAGCACTCTGAACAGAATGGAGTTGCGACACACGCATTTCAGACAGAGGAGGCCCCGGATGAAGATTCATCGTAACGCTAAGACCACCCCGGCCGCACGGGCGGCG